>Ga0314855_100021_pt1 | contig 53126 bp, 69 predicted proteins | sample 2018CB1WmetaG_FD_203636 | JGI IMG/M metagenome (GOLD analysis project Ga0314855, IMG submission 203636) | Cryopeg brine viral communities from Beaufort Sea near Barrow, Alaska, United States - 2018 CB1W | ecosystem: Environmental > Aquatic > Marine > Coastal | place: USA: Alaska | collected... | reverse complement strand
GCTACGACAAAAAACTGCGCATCCAGATGGAGAGCAAAAAAGATATGAAGTCTCGCGGCGTACCAAGCCCGGATAAGGCTGACAGTCTGGCGCTCACCTTTCACCCGATTGATTCCGTTTTGCGGCTTAACTGGACGGCACGATCCAACCGCCCATCAAGGCGCGGCAGCTGGGCAGCACACACTTAAATCCCCGGAGATAGTCTATGAAGATCATGACAAGTGTTGAGACGGGCAGCGGCCAATTGCGCTATCACTACAGCGAGTCCTTGGCCGCCACCACTTCCGAGGCGGTAATCCTGCCGGGCAACGGCGCACTGGCTACCGTGCTGGTAGTGCCCGGCGCAACGTCCACCGGCAGCGTGGAGATCACAATTAGCACCCCCGCACAAGTCAAAGCCCAAACTGCGGTATGGACTGCCTGGGCAGACGGCGCCGTTTCGGCGGCAACCCTGAAGACGCTCACCGTGCAGGCCACCGCGTTACGGCTGGTGGTGACCGGCACCTGTGACTGGGAGGTGCTCGCATAATGGAATTTCTCAAGTTTATCACCGGGTATTACTGGAATGATACCGACAGCAAAGCCAGCGGCTACCGCTCGACGCTCATTTTTTGCTGGGTAATGTGGACCTTCGCCGGCTTTTCAACTGCAGTGATAGCCCTTGCTATTTTGGGCTGCCGATGATCCTGCCCCAAAACAAACGAGGTATCCATGGCCATTCTTGAATCGAACAAACCCGTAAGCCTGACCCAACGGGAAGTTGCCGTAGTGGTCGCTCAGGCGGTGGCTAAAGCGGCATTACCCATTCCATCCGGCAAGTTCCGCAACGACGTGGACCACATTCAGATTGATCCGATCGTCCTTGAAGCCAAGGTAACCCAGCCCAAGCCGGGCATTCGACTTCAGTTTGAGGTGGAAGGAAGCTATGGCATTACCCTGAACGTCAAGCTGGAGGAATTTGAAGCAAGCCCGGTGGCGTATCTCCAAGACCTGTTCAAGCAACTTCACCCCATGCTCAGAAATTGCCAGCGATTGCGCAACAACAAGCGACTGATGAATCAAGCCATGTACGACATTCTAACGGAAGGGGTTGCGTAATATGGCGAGCTTGGGGCTGATGCAGTACCGCTCTGCGACGGACTTGCGGAAAGACGATGATGCGCAGCAGCTGCAGGATGAAGAGGCTCGTCGCCGAGATCTGGTGGAAAGCTCTCTGGGTGCGCACATACGGCGGTCTTGGGAAGAAGCCAAGATGGCCAAGCAAGAAGTTGAGTACCGCTTGCTGGACTGCCTGCGCCGTCGCACGGGGGAATACGACCCATCTAAGCTGAGCGCCATCAAGGCAGAAGGCGGCAGCGCCATTTTTATGATGCTGACCACCACCAAATGCCGAGCCGCGGCAGCCTGGGTGCGCGACATTCTGATGCCAGTGACCGAAAAGCCGTGGGGGCTCAACCCAACCCCGCTGGCCGACCTGCCGCCCGAGTTTGTACAGCCGGTGTTTCAGCAGTTTATGCAGCACGCCATGCAGCAGGCGCAACAGTCTGGCGAGAAGCCTGACCCACAGGAGTTGATGCAGGCCGCCGAGGATTACATCCGTCAGGCGGTGCAGGAAAAAGCCCGCGAGGCCGCCAAACGCCATGAGGAATTGATTGACGACCAGATGGCTGAGGGCGAATGGGATGAGGCTTTTGAAGGCTTTATTGACGATTTCGTAACCTACCCTGCCGCGTTTATTCGCGGGCATAACCTGCGCCGTGTATCGACTCTGGCGTGGATGGAAGGCTGGAAAGCGGTCAAGACACAGGAGATTCGCCCCCAGTGGTATCGCGTCAGTCCGTTCGACATCTACCCAAGCCCGGACGCGGCCAATGTAGACGACGGCGCTTACATCATCGAGCGGGCAAGATTCACTCGGGCGCACCTGAACAAGTTGATCGGCGTACCGTCTTACAACACCGAAGCCATCCGTGAAGTCCTGAGCGAACACGGCCAAAGCGGTCTGCGTGACTGGTTGTGGTCAGACGGCGAGCGAGCCACCCTGGAAGGTCGCGGCCATGAATGGTTGACCCGCGGCCAGACCATCGACGCATTGATCTATTGCGGTGGCGCACAAGGCACCAGCTTGCTGCAGTGGGGTATCAATCCCGACGAAGTGGAAGATCCGCTGGCCGAATACGAAGTGGAAGCCACTCTGATTGGTCAACACGTCATTCGCGTGAAGTTCAACCGCGACCCGCTGGAGCGCCGGCCGTACCACAAAGCCAGCTTTCAACCGGTGCCAGGCTCGTTCTGGGGTGCTGGCATTCCTGAGCTGATGAGCGACATTCAGGACGTGTGCAATGCCACTGCGCGGAGCCTGATAAACAACCTGGCCATTTCATCTGGCCCGCAAGTCGAGGTGGTCTGGGAGCGACTGGACCCCACCGAAGACGCCGAGGATATGTACCCCTGGAAGATATGGCGCACCAAAGATTCCCATGTGGCCGGCAACAACCCCGCCGTTCGTTTCTTTCAGCCCGACAGCAACGCCGCCGAGTTACTGGCCGTGTATGAAAAGTTTGAAATACGGGCCGACGACGCCACCAACATTCCCCGCTACACCTACGGCAATGAGCGCGTGGGCGGTGCAGGCAATACGGCCTCGGGCCTGTCCATGCTGATGGAGTCGGCCAACAAAGGCATTAAAGACGCCATACGCCACATTGACCGCGGCGTGATCCGTCGCGTCATCGAGGCCTTGTGGTTGCACAACATGCAGTATTCCGAAGACAACAGCATCAAAGGCGACGTGAACGTGATCCCCCGCGGCTCATCGGCCATGCTGATACGTGAGCAGACCCATCAGATGCGGTCTACCTTCCTGCAGATGACCAACAACCCGACCGATATGGGCATCATCGGCCAAGAAGGCCGGCGTAAGTTGCTGGAGTCCATCGCTGAAAAGCTGGATCTGGCGAGCATTATTCCGACCGAGGAAGAAATGGAGCAGAACAGCGCGGCGCAGAACGAAGCCGGCCAGGCCATGCAGCAACTGGAGCAGGCTATCAAGCAGGCGGAAGCGCAAGACAAGGCCGCCAAGGCTGAAAAAACCATGGCCGAAGTGGCGGAAACTCAGGCGGATACCGAAAGAACGCAAGCGCTGACCCCGCTGGACGCCCGCAAGTTGCTGGCTGAAATCTACAAAATGATGCAGGAGCCCACGAATGGACGAGCAGGACTGGAAAGCGCTGGCCCGAATCAGCAGCTCGCCGGACGGCAAGCGCCTACTGGCTATCCTCGCCCGGCAACGGGAGGACTGCAGGGACAAGTTGGAGCGCCTGCCGGACGCCCAGCAAATTTCCCGATCCCAGGGGGCCGCTGAAATCCTCAGAGATTTGATCCAGAGCCTGAACGAATCCCGCGATGTCGTGAATAAGCGCTTCACCCCGAACTAAACCCCAGCCCGATCCGTCGGGCCTCACACAAAAACCGCTTTCTGTCATGGGAGGCGGTTTTTTTGTGGGCGATCACTCAGTTGTTGAACTGCAGAAGCACCTGAATCCGTGACCCCTTGATCGTGAACCCCGGTTTAACCGGCTCACCGCGCATGAAGCGCACAGGAGTTGAAATGTCAGCACTACCGAAGTCCATTCAGCAGCAAATCGAAGAAGCACAACGCCACTTCGAACCCGTCAAGAACCCCGAGGTAACAACCCCGACTCCTGACGAGCCTGTTGCACCGGACACTGCCACGCAATCCGCCGACCCCGAGCCGAACGCCGACGACGAAAAGCACTCCCAAGATGAGCCAAAGCGCTCGGAAGGTTACTGGGAACACCGCTTTAACGTCATAAATGGCAAGTTCGTCGCCGAGGTGTCCGCGCTGCGTGATGAGGTTAAAGGCCTGAAATCGACGCTTGAGCAGAAAGACCGCCAATTAACGGAGTCGCAACACACTCCCGCCCCATCGGGCAACCCTGGCGGCCTGACGAATGAGCAGATTCAGGCGGGCAAAGATGAGTTTGGTGACGACTTTGTATCGTTCGTGCAAAAGATGATCGACAGCAAAGCCCCGCCCGATAACTCAAAAGTGCAGGAACTGGAAGGCAAGGTTCGCCAGTTTGAGGAACGCGAACAGCAAAAGAGTCAGGCGTCATTCTGGACGGTCCTGCCCGAGCTGGTTCCCAACTGGAAGGACATCAACGCCGACCCGAAGTTTCACGCCTTTCTAGCCCAATACGACCCGCAGACCGGAACCCAGCGCCAGAACGATTTGGTGGCTGCGCAACAGGCACTGGATGCCGACAAGGTAGGCGCCATCTTCAACGCCTTTAAAAACAACCAGCCAGCCCCTCAACGCAAAATCCCCGACGATCAGATAGATCCGCAGTCCAGCCGCTCCAACGGTCAAGCCCCGCAAGGCGGCACGATCTGGACGGGCGCCGAGATCAAGCGGTTCTATCAGGAGAAGTCGCTGGGTAAATACAGCGCAGACGAGGGGCAGAGGCTGGAAGCCGATATATTCCAAGCCCAAAAAGAAGGCCGCACCCGCTAAGGAGCGGTCTGGGCATTCATGATTGAGAGGTTATTATCATGGCAGGTCCAACTCGTGACGCAGGTCATCCCAACTATTCCAGCACCAGTGCCAGCGGGTTTATCCCGTCAATCTGGTCGGGAAAGTTGGTAGAGAAATTGTATCAATCTACGTGCTACGCGGAGATTTCAAACACCATCTACGAAGGTGAAATAAAAAGCCGTGGAGACTCGGTTCAAATCCGGACCACGCCCAGCATGATTATCCGCGACTACGAGGTTGGCGGCGGGTTGACCTACGAAAAGCCCACCAGCGACAAGGTAGAGTTGCAGATTGACCAGGCGAAGTATTTTGCCTTTGAAGTGAATGATGTAGACGAATACCAGGCTGACATTGGGCTGATGAATAACTGGTCTGACGATGGCGGCGAACAGATGAAGATCGTCATTGATGAAAACATCAATGCCTACGCCTACACCGAGGCTGCTGCAGAGAACGCGGGCGCTGCGGCTGGCGCTAAGTCCGGCGCTCTGAATCTTGGCGCGGCGGGGGCACCGGTGGTCATCACCAAGGCAAACATCCTCGATGTTCTGGTGGATTGCGGCACTGTGATGGATGAGCAAAACGTACCAGGTACCGGACGTTATGTGATTCTGCCGGCCTGGATGAACGGGATGCTGAAGAAGTCCGATCTTCGTGACGCAAGCATAACGGGCGATGCGGAGTCTGTTTTCCGTAATGGCAAGGTTGGGATGCTGGACCGCTTCATGGTTTACACCAGCAACGGCCTATCCACCGTCACCGACGCCACCACCACCAATCAGGCAACCAACGTGATCTTTGGCCATAAGAAGGCGCTGACCTTTGCTAGCCAGATGACCAACATGGAAACCCTGCCCAACCCGAACGACTTCGGTAAGCTGATTCGTGGCCTGAACGTCTTTGGCCGCAAAGTCATTGATCCAAACGCCATCGGTCACCTGTACGCCGAACACGGCTAAACCCACTCAGCGGGCCATCCTTCGGGGTGGCCTTGCTGTTTCAGGAGTATTTCCATGGATCTGATTCGCGCCCTGGAAGGGGCTAAAACCAAAGACGAACTCGAAGATCTTGGTATTGAGTATCTGAGTGTCGATGTGGACAAGCGCAAAACCAAAGAAGTGATCCGCGCCGAGCTGCTGGCCGAGGCGGAAAAACTGCAGCCCGAAGCGCCACGAACGGCGGCAGAGAAGCCCGTAGCGACATCAAAACCAAACCCAAGCGCTCGTATGGCTCGCAACGTAAATACAGGCCGAGTGATGCCGTGGACAGCTGCAATGGCCAAGTTCTCGCACATGGAGGAAGTCTGAGCCATGGCCGTCATCGTTTCCGAGATTGTCGATAACGCCAAGCTGATCCTGCAGGAAATAACCGCAGACGGCACCCGTTGGAAGAACGCTGAAATATTGGGGTGGCTGAACGAGTTTTATCGGGCAACGGTGCAATTGCGCCCCGACGCTTTTTCTGTGAATGAAAGCATGGCCTTGATTACCGGCACCAAACAGACAATCCCCGTCAGCGGCTTGCGCTTGCTGGACGTGATTCGTAACGGCACCGGTATGGCCGTCATGGTCACCACCCGCCGAGCACTGGATTCAGCCCGACGCGGCTGGCATTCCGACACACCCAGCGTCGAGGTGGAGCAGTTCACGTTTGACGAGCTTGATCCGACACACTTTTACGTGTACCCACCGGCCATAAGCGGCGCCGAGATCGACATTTTGTACTCTGCCACGCCCGATTCGCACGACACCAATACCGGCCTGACCGACAATTTCAGGCTCAGTGACGCCTACGCTCCCGTAGCTGCCGACTATTTGCTATATCGCGCCTTCAGCAAGGACGCCGAAACACCGGCCAACCTGCAGCGTGCGCAGATGCACTATCAGAACTACATGCAGCAAATGGGCAACAAGGCGCAGGCCGACTCTAGGGCGTCCCCTAACGCTGTTGATGCGTCCGCTAATCCGCAGAGGGCCAGAGCATGACACTGAATGAGATTGTCAGCCAGGTAACGGTCGACGTGCCTGAAGCCCCCTTAATGACCGTGCGCGAGCAGATCAAGCGCATGGCCCGCGAGCTGTGCCAGGACTCCGAAGCCTGGGCGGTGGAGGGCCTTGTGGTGGTGGCGGCAAAATCCGGCTACCCACAATTACTCGCCCCTGAGGGCGGCGAAGTGCTGCGCATTCTGGAGTTGTACGACGGTGACCGCCTGATGCGGCCGGGGCAAGATTTTGAGCAGCGCCGACCGGACTCGATTGAAATTCTCCGCAAGCCACAAAGCGACACCCTGACCGGGCGACTGGCCTGCCGGCCCGAAACGGGCGCTGACCTGCCTGATACTCTCCTGAAAGACTGGGGCGATACATTGGCCAATGGCGCCCGCTGGCGACTCCTGCTGATGCCGCAGCCGTGGCAAAACCCTGAGCTGGGAAGCTACTACCAAGCACAGTATCGAATCGGCTCCACCGACGCCAAACGTCTGGCCATCCTTGGTCATGCTCGCGGCGGCAATCGCGTGAAAGCCCGCCGCTTTATCTGACGGAAGCCCCTATGAAAATTCAACACGCAGCGTTCCGGGGCGAACTGCCTATCCTGGACCCCCGGCTATTGCCCGAAAACAATGCACAGATTGCCCGGAATCTGAATCTGAAACGCGGCACGCTCAAGCCGTACAAAGGCGTCACCGCTGCCTCAAGTCTGCCGGCTACCATCAATCCGGCGAATCTCTGGCGGTACGATGAGGGCAACAATGGCGCCGGCTTCTGGTTTTCATGGGGTGATGCGTATGACATTGACGTGGTGCGTTCCCCGATTGCTGACGACGCCTATGCCCGCGTGTACTGGACCGGTCAGGATGGCCCCAAAATGGGCTCCATTGCGCAGTTGACTGCAGGCGTTGGCCCATACCCTTCCGCCTGGTTTCAACTGGGCGTGCCTGCTCCAGCATCCGCTCCTTCCGTTGCTGCCCCGGCCTCCCGAACGGATGTTCCCGATACCGCGATTGAAACAGCGTATGTGGTGACACTGGTTACCGAGTTTGGTGAAGAGGGCCCTCCATCAGATCCTTCCGGCTTTGCGTTGCGATGGGATGACGTAACCACCAATCCCGACTTTGGTGAAATCGAAGTCACCCTGCCCGCTATACCCACGGCCAACCTGAACATTACCAAGAAGCGCCTGTACCGCGTAGAAAGCGGCGGAACCTATCAGTTGGTAACCGAATTAGCTGCAGCAACCGGCACCTATACCGATAACGTCCTGTCTGAACAGCTTGGCATTTCCTTGCAGTCCCTTGAGTGGGATGGTCCAGATGCGACCATGCGCGGCCTGACCACGCTCCCCGGTGGCTTTCTTGTAGGATTCTTCGGCAATACGCTGGCGTTCTGTGAGCCGTACCTTCCGCACGCCTGGCCGGTCTCTTACCAACTAGCGTTTCCAGATCCGATAGTAGCCATTGCTGTTATAAGCGGAGGTCTGGTTGTGACCACCACCGAGCAGCCCTGGCTGGTCACCGGCTCCAGTCCCGAAGCCATGGCGCAGATGCAGATGGACGTTAACCAACCGTGTCTTGTTAAGCGCTCTATGGTCGATATGGGCGGTTACGCAGTGTATGCAGGCTACGACGGTCTGGTGGCCGTGGGTGGCAGTGAGGCCCGCGTCATAACCGCGGATGTAATGACCCGCGAACAATGGCAGGCTCTGAACCCGGCAACCATTCACGCCTACCGTTATGACGGCGCGTATCTTGGTTTCACCGATACCGGCTCGTTCCTGTTTACGCCGGGCGTTGGTTTTGAGTTCTTCGACACTCAGGCCGACGCCGGCTATTACGACGTGGCCGAGGATCTGCTGTATCTGGTGCAGGGCATCGACATTGTGACCTGGGGCACCGGTGCCGCACAGACCTATACCTGGCGCTCCCGCATCCATGAAATCCCCCCAGGCGCCGCTGGGTTCAGTTGCGCCAAGCTCATTGCCTACGGTTACCCGGTGCAACTGAAGATCTACGCGGACGGCGTGACCATGCTCGACAAGGCGGTTCAGTCCACCAACCTGTTTCGCCTGCCTGCTGGCTTCACCCTGTCCCGTGATTGGGAAGTGGAGATCCAAGGCACAAGTGAAGTCGCCTCTATTCAGATCGCCACGTCGCCCGGAGAACTTGTTTAATGGCCAATCGCCGTCGCTCCCTGCCGCCCGTATCGCCCAAGATTGCGGCCGAACTGCGCCCGCTGGTGGCTGCTATTTCGGAAATCATCGAAACCGGTGAGGGTGTGCGCGGGGACCCGATGGATCGCAAGATTACGCTGCGCGATTTAGTGGATGGTGGTGTTATCACGATCAGCGGAAACTTGAGGGGTGGCGGCGGCACCATTGCACCACAACCAACCCCGCCGAATCGGTCAACCCCACCACCTCCGTCCAATTTCAACGCCTATGGTGGTTTCGACGGTCGCATTGATTTGACCTGGACCATTCCCAGCTCGCTCTACAGCAATCACGCCTACACCAATATCTACCGGGCCGAGACCGACAATTTTGCCAACGCTATCCTGGTTGGCAGGGAAGCCGGCGCGTTCTACACCGACATTGTGCGCGACGATGTAACCCCGACGCTCTACTATTACTGGATCACCTTCACCTCGAAAGGCAACATTGAAGGCCCGACCAACGGCACCGCCGGCACCCCGGCACAGGCCCTAATCGACGTGGAATATCTGCTCGAAACCCTGAGCAACAATCTGGACGATGCGCCCACCACACAAGGGGCCGCGAACGAAACCCTGATCCTACACGCCGAACGCTTCGCCATTCGCACCGGGGAGGCCGGCGCCTTCACCTACCCGCTTATCATCGCGGACATTGTGGGCGTGCCGACCGTGGTGCTGGACACCGCCATCATCCGCGACGGCACCATTCAGTCGGGCCAGATTGGCGCCCTAACCTTTGGCAAGCTGGTGGCGGCGGACGGCTTTACCCCCATTACCACGGTGTCTGGGCTGCTCAAGGCCGACTACATCGATGCGGATAACCTGAGCGTGGCCAGCGCGGCGACGTTCTACGGTGATGCACAGTCAGGCAGTTTTCAGACTGACGTGGACGGCTGGAAGTTTTGGCAGACTGGAAGTCTTGAGGCGTACAACGTCACGGTGCGCGGCCATATCGAAGCGGATTCTGGTTACATTGCCAGCACCTTGCAGATTGGGGGCACACCGGACGATCTAGCGACGGTGCAGAGCAATGCCGCATCGGCCATTACGACTGCAAATGCCGCCAAGACCAAGACCGACGCCTGGACCAGGCCAGGATTTACCCTCATTGACGGCAACAAGATTTACACTGGCGATGCTTACGTCGATACGCTTCAGATTAAAGGACAGGCGGTTACGTTTCCGAGAGGCATAAGCTCTTCTGCAGTGTCTTATATCAGTGCTGGTGCCGGTTATTATAACATGATCTCCTTAGCAGTCGCGTCTACCGGAGCGCCCATAATGTTTACGGCAACTTTCAGTGGTTACTTGAGTGGTAGCAACCAGTCTGGATGGATTAATCTGCGCGTGGTCAGGGGTGGCACCATTGTTTTCGGTCCCGTAACAATACTTAACGCATATCTAAGCGATCAAACAACATACACTGTGGATGGGATTTCTTCACTTTCTTTTTACCTAGCCAGCGCGGTTTCAGGGACTTACACCATGCAAGTAAGTAAATACGGGGGCAGCTACATAAGTTACCGGTATAGGGCTTTAACCGCTTTAGAGGCTAAACGATGAAACAATGGGCAATCTATGACAACACAGGCTTTATTGATCGGGTGTACTACGGTCCTGAAACAGAGGCAATGATTCAACCATCTGAGTTTGAGTCTGTTATCGAGTTGGGAGGCACGCTTACCGATAGGACGGCTTACGTGGTAAGTGGACAAGTTAAACCTAAAAGGGTTTTTCCAACTGCACTTGACAAGTCACAGATTGTAGCTGATGGCATCGACGAGTGTGTTATCACCAACATCCCCGCAGGTACTACCGTCAAATGGCCAGATGGTCAGACCGACGAAGTGACTGATGGTCAGACCGACGAAGTGACTGATGGCGAGGTACGCTTTGCCGTGGACCTCCCCGGCACTTACATCCTCAAGCTCACCGCCGTAGCGTATCTAGACAAGGAGATCACCATTGCAGCGATCCCTGCAGCTTAACCCGGACCACCGGCCTGCGGTCTGGGCACAGATCCGGCAATGGCGTGAGGCACACAAGCGCGCCCCAGTGGCCACAAGCTTCGGCGTGTTCGATGCGGACAACGAATCCGACAACAACTTTACGGAAATGATCCAGTTTTTTGATGGGCTTTCGACACTGGTGGATGGCAAGCTGGCATGGAAGCGGGAAGACAACAGTTTCGTGCCGTTAAGCAAAGCGGAAATCATTCAGGTTCACGCGGAAATAGGACAAGCCAGAGCGAATCGCGGCGCGGTACTGCACGTCAAAGCCGAGGTGTTCAATCAAATGACGCCAACACCCACGCCCGCGCAACTTTCTAGCCTGAGTTTCTGGCTGGCACAATAACCTTTCTCTAAAACCCGAATCTACGACCGCAACTGTCTAAATAAACAGCATTGCGTGGTAGACTATTGCTCATAATCTGCACATGGGGCCATAACATGCCACGACCCAATGAAGCGGCTTTGCATCAGACAGCTAAGCTGATCCCTCCCGAAGATATTGACTCCGCATGGCCCGGTCTATCCGTCGGCTTTCAGGCGGTAAAGGCCAAGGCAGGGCTGGACGACCTCAACCTTATCCGTCAAAGGCTCATCACCCGGCAAGCCTTTTTGTTTGTTGCGCCCAACGGTTTTTTTATCCTCCTTCCCATTCATACAACTTGCCCCGCTGTTCTGGTTTGGGTGGCCTACGGGCTTGGAGGTGGGCAGATAAAAAAGTACGTCCCTATTATTGAGGCTTTGGCGCTTGAGATAGGCGCCGAACAGATCGAGATCGAGTCGCCGAGGCGAGGGTATCAGAGGATTTTCCATGACTGGCAAAAACTTGGCGACAGGTACATCAGGAGGCTTTCATGAGCGGCGGCGGCGGAGATAACACAGTAAAGGATACCCCGGAGCAGAAATATCTGGCGCAAGTAGCCGCTGAAAAGTGGAACTTTGCGCAGGATAAGCTGGCGCCGCTTGAAGATGATTACATGGCCAGCGTTGAGCAAATGGACTCCGCGGGCAATATGTCCTATATCCGGGGCCGAACCATGCAGGCGCAAAACCGCGCACAAGGGGCAGCGCAAGGTCAAATGGAAGACGGTCTTGGCCGTGCGGGCATTAACCCGAACAGCGGGCGCTATCAGGGCGAGGTAGCCGGACTCAGCGATGAGGTGGCCGCGTCCGGTGGCGAGGTTCTGGGCCGCGCAGAGTTTGAGCAGGACAGCCAGAAGATCATGGGCCTGCAGAACATCACTGCTATTGGTCAGGGGGAGTCAGGGCAGGCTCAAGCCGGCTTATCGCGACTGGCGCAAGAGTCGTCCAGTAACGCCATCAGCAATGCGCGGAACGCCTTTAGCCGGCGCAGTGCCAACCTACAGTTGCTGGGAAATGTGGCCGGAGCAGGCACACGCTACGGAATGGAGGCGTCAGCACCAGCGCCCACTCCTGGCCAGTACGGCATGAGCACCGATTTCAGCACCCAACCCAACAACTTTGATATGGGCAAGTCCAGTGGCGGACTCTACAACTTTGCAAACAGGGGCGGCTGATATGCTCACAAACTTCTGGAATGGCGAGCCGGCCTCCACTACGCCTAACTCCATCGACCCCAACCAAGCCTTTACGGGCAATCAGGGCGCATCCCAATTACTGGGGCAACTTAACCGCGCTCAATGGGAAGACTGGAAGCAACGCTTTGCGCCTTACGTGGAACAGCTGGCCGGTGAAGCAACCGACCCGAACGCCGCCACCAACGCCGCGACTCAAGCCAAAGATGCCGTGGGCCTGGCATTCGATTCTGCCGCGACCATCAACAATCAGAGCCGCGAGAAATACGGCATCGCCCTGAATCCCGCGCAACAGCAAGCGCAAGAGCGCATGAACGTCACAGGCCGTACCGCTGCTATGGCGAGCGCCGGCAACGAGGCCCGCATATCCGCACTGGATCGCCAGCAATCCATCCTGGCGGGCGGCATGGGGCTGTCCAACATACCTGACCGAGTGATGAACCAATGAGCTACGGATTAATGGGTTTACGCCGCGATATGGAATCGGACGCCCTGCAGGGCATCGGCGATCTGGCCGGTCAGCAAGCGGAGCAAAAGCGATCAAACGACGCCATCAAGGCTGCAGAGAAATCGCAGCAAATGAGCGCGGTCGGCACCGGTGCAGCCGTTGGCATGATGGCTGGCGCGCAAGCCGGTTCCGTAGGTGGCCCCGTGGGCGCCGTCATTGGCGCAGGCGTCGGCCTTGTCGCTTCATTTATTTTTTAAGGAGCCATCATGGCGCTGGACACTCGCGGACTCGCATCGGGATTTGGGCAGGGCTTTGGCCTTGCGGATCAATATTACGCACGGCAACACCGGCAAGGCTTGCAAGATCAGCAGAGCGAGCGGGCGGACGAAAGCTTTGATATGCAGAAGCAGCAGTTTGCCGGTCAGCAGGAAGACGCTCAGCGCAACCGCAACCAGGAGCAGGCCAAGTTTGTTCTTAGCAAAGCGGCCCAAGGGGTCATGCCAAATAATGAAGAATTGACGTTTCTTAAAGAGCACACTGAATACTGGCCTGCTTTCGACCCCGAAACTGACACGGCCATCGAGAACGCGCAGCGCGTGATTGACCCGAACGACCCGATGGGCGCCAACGACCCCGAAGCCCTCTATTCGATGAACTTGCTTTTTGGTCATCGCGTGAATCGTGGCGAAGGCGGCAAGAAGCGCATCGCAGGAATGTACCCTGGCAGCGAGCCCGAGAAGGTCACGTTTGATCTAGGCGTGACTGGCGAGGACGGAAAAGAAGTTTTGCGCCCTATGACCAAGAACCGGGGTGTAGAAGGCGACGACGAGATCCTGCAAACCAATGTTGGCACATTGGTAGATCAAGTGCAGGGCTACCGTATGATGCGCAACGCTTTCCAGACACCTGAAGGCCAACAGACGGCAGCGAAGATTAATGCAGCATTGCGTGGCGACCAACCAGGAAAAGCCAAAACGGCAGTGGTCAAGGGCAAGCTGGTGAATACGGATACCGGCGAGGTGATCGGGGATTATAACGACGCGCAAAGCCAGGACAATGCAGACTGGCGGAAAATGAACGATGGCTCTTTGTTTAACCAGCGAACAGGCGAAGTAAAAAAATCTGGCGAGCAGTCCCAGGGCGCGGGCAAGGCAGACTGGCGAAAACTGAACGACGGCACGCTTTACAATCAGCGCACCGGAGAATCCATCAAGGCGGGAGATCCGGCTTCCATCGGTGGCGGCGGAAAAGACCCGGCGAATGTGAAAACCGCTAAATGGATGATGGCCAACATGGCTGATGTCAATACGGCGGAAGAAGCCTGGGACAAGTTAAAAACCGCCACCACCGACCCGGCAAGATACGTGTCTGATTACATCGACCAACGCATTGAATATCAAAAAGACAACGGGCCTTATCCCGGGGAGGATGGTTACCGCACGCCAGACCAAATGCAGGACGACGCGCTCATTTCTTTGCAGACCGTCCGTAATTACAACGGCAAGAAAACTCCCAACCCTGGTTCGAAAGGGCTAAAGGTGCCCGGCGACACGGCTGAAGCATTGCCGGTGAGCGGGAGGTCAATTAAGCAGGAGAACGGGAGCTATTCTGGCCGCATAAACCGCGACCCACAGCAAACCGCTACCACACAAGCGCCAGCGAACACCGGCCAGGCAACGGCGCCCACCGCTGCCATTGATATGCTCAGGAAAAACCCTGACCTCGCCGCGCAGTTCAGACAAAAATACGGCTATCTACCGGAGGGTTTTTAATGGCTAACGCCTTTGATCGCTTTGATTTGCCTGCATCGGGTGGTCAGTCGTCCGCCAATCCGTTTGATGCGTTCGACGCGGCGCAGGGTCAGCCGATACCGAGTGGCTTGCGTGAAGTTGACCGCCGCCTGCCGGCTAACAACGAAGGCGCCACCGGTCAAAGCATTGCGGGCCCTCAGATAGAAACCCTAACCCAAGAGCCAGAACAAGAGTCCGGTTCCATTTTTCAGGACGCTGCCGGCTTGTGGGGTATGGGCTCCGGCTCATTGCTGGAAGGTGCGGGCTGGTTGTTCAACAGCGACGAACTAACCCGCCTTGGCTCCGACGCAAAAGATTACTGGCAGAAAAAGCTGTCACCCGAGCAGGTGGCCGCGAACAACAAAAAGTTCGTGAACGAGGATTGGAGTCTGGGCGAAGGCGCAACCGATATACGGACGTACTTTGGTCTAGGCGTTCAGTCGCTGCCGATGATGGTGCCTGGCATGGGCGCTGCCGGCGTGACCGCCAAAGCCGCGACGGCACTGGGCGCCGGGAAGAAGTTGGCCGCTGGGCTGGCCGCTGCAGCAGGCTCTTCCGGTGAAGGCGTGACCATTGGCGCCATGGTTGGACAGGAAGTGGATCAGACCATTCGCGGAATGTCCGAAGCGGACAAGATACAATCCCCTTACTATTCGGATCTGCGCAAGCTGTATGGAGAAGAAGAAGCCACCAACCGACTGTCTACCATGGCCGCCAACCCCGCCGCACTCAAAGCGGGAACGGTAGGCGCCGCGCTGGGCCTGGCTTTCAACAAATTCCTGGGTGACGCGCTGACGGGCCGACTGTCTGGCGGCCCAGTAGGTGAAGGCGCGAAGGGGCTTGTCATTGAGGGTGGCACGGAAACCCTGCAATCTGGCATGGAATCCGACTCCAAGCAGCGAGCACTTGAAAAATACGCCGCGCAAGAATATTCCTACACCGATCTGGTGAATGAAATGGTGACCGGTTTGGCTGCCGGCTCCACCATGGGCGCAGGCGTGGGCGCTCTCGGCGGCATGGCGGGCAGTTCAGGCGCGACAACCGAAGCGGGCGGAGAGGCTGACACCGCTCCCCCCACCATTCAGGATGAAGTCCAGGGAGGCTCTGCCGACTTGGCACTGCCAACCCTGCAGCCAGACGCACCCAGTGGCGACAACGCACCGGTCAACGACTACTCCGGTCGTCCTGATTGGGCAACCGATCAAACCAACGTGTTCCGTGACGGGGTTCAGCCAAGCGCTACCGTCGCTGGCAATCCTTTTGATGTGTTCGATCAGGCGCCAGTCTCTGCGCCGTCCAGCCAGGGCGCCCCTCAGAGTGAACAGACTGCCGAGCCGGCGCCGCCAATTCCTGCCGCATCCGAGTCATTGACCGAAACCGGCACCGGCACGTATCGCGTTCCCGTCGATCAGATCCAGGTTGACCCGAAAGCCTACCAGTTCCGCAGCCGCGTCAATGAGCAGGGTGTGGACAAGCGCCTTGAGGGCGTTAAGAAGTGGGATGACGGACGCGCCGGGGACATTCTACTGCACCGCCGCGAAAACGGTTCCCTGTACGTCGCTGACGGCCATCACCGGTTAGACCTGGCCAAGCGTCTAGGTCAGAGCGAAGTCAACGCCCGTGTAGTTGATGAGGCGGACGGCGTGAGTGTACCCGATGCCCGACTGGCTGCCGCCACCAACAACATTGCGGACGGCAAAGCTGAAGCCCTCGACGCGGCTAAGGTGTTCCGTGACGGCAATACACCCGCCGACAAGGTGCGCGACAAATTCAACCTGCCCAACAATCAGCTGGTGCGGGATGGCGAAGCCCTGGCCAAATTGTCAGACAATGTATTTGGCATGGTTGCGGCCGGCCAGATGAGCGAGAAAGACGGCGCCACCGTGGGGACGGCTTTCAGTGAGCAATCACAGCAGGAGGCCGCGGCCAAAGCGTTCCAGAAAATTGAACCGCAAACCGATTACCAGCGCCAATTGCTGGTTAACGAGATCCGGGCCGCCGAGTTTGCACCGTCCAGCGATAACCAGGGCGGGCTGTTTGGCGAGGACGCCCAAGAAATCAGTCTGATGCAGGACCGCTTGAAGGTCTTGGACAATCTGCGCCAGCAACTCAACTCTGACAAGCGGCTGTTCAAGAGCCTGAACACGCACGCCGACCAAGCGACCAGCGCCGGCAATCAGATTGCCACCGAAGCCAACGAGAGCATTACCGAGCAGAGCGCTCGCAGTCTGGATCTTATTGGCCGTGTCACCACCACGCCAGCACTGAATGAAATGGTCAACCGTGCTGCGCGCCGGGTGTATGATGGTGAAAGCCGGGCCGCCGTGGTCAAGGATCTGAAACAGGAGCTATTGAGCTATGAACGAGGAACATATGGGCCGGATAGCCGACGAGATGGCAAAACACAGGGCGAGCAACCGGCTGCTAAACCAGGGCAAGAGCCGAGAGCAAGTCAACCAGTACCTAAGCCAGACACCACTGAAGCAGGTCAAGGCGGACAACCTGAAATCGGACAGCCAGAAGCAGCCCCCGACCTCGACCTAACCACCCAAACCGAAGCCAGCCTGGCCAAGCAAGCCGCAGACCGCGATGCTACCGAGAAGGCCGCTACCAAGGCCAAGCGTGACGCCGAGCAGAAAGACAAGGCCGATGCCCAAGCGGATGATTTCGTACTATCTGGCAGTGACCGGCAGGCGGATGTGGCCGAGGCGCGTGGACAGAATGATCTGCTTTCACAGGCCGCAGCAGAGACGGACACAAGCCCCACCGAAGGACAGGTAAAGGCAGATAATTATAAAAAAGGCCATATCCGCATTCAGGGCATAGAAATTGCCATTGAGAACCCGAAGGGCTCCACACGCTCAGGAACCGACCCGGATGGAAAGGCGTGGGAAAACACCATGGCTCACCATTACGGTGACATCAAAGGCACCACGGCGGCAGACGGCGACAACCTGGATGTGTTCATTGGCCCGGATCCTGACATAGATCAGGTGTTCGTGATTGACCAGCCCAACGCTGACGGCACCTTTGACGAGCATAAAATAATGCTTGGTTTTCAGAACGAGAAGGCCGCGAAGGCCGGGTATCTGGACAACTATCAGAAAGGCTGGACCGCTGGCCCCATCACCCGTATGAGCACCGATGAATTTAAGGCCTGGATGCAGGATGGGGATACAACCAAGCCGATTGCTGAGCCAGAATCAAAACCCAGTCAAGCACCAAAAGCCGCTGATGCCAAGCCTTCCAGTCAGGCAGAGAGCAAGGCGCCGGCAGCCAGTCAAGCAAGTGGCGCGCCTAATCGGGACTCCATTATATCTGATTTCGGCCAGAAGCTAGAAGGCGCCCGAAAGGATTACGCAAGCCGCATGGCCGACGCGAAAGAGAAAGACGTTGCCGGCGTACCGCTGTCCGAATCATGGCCTCAGCCTGACTACCAGAAGATGATTGATTCTGGCGCTGATCCGGTGGCCGTTGGGTTTGCCCGAGCGGCCCGCGATGAAGTGCCATCAAAGCCAAGGGCGGCGTGGAAGCTAAAGGGGTGGGTGCGAAAAGTAGAGGCGCTGCGCACTTTCACAGAATCCATCATGGCCGGCGATGTCAGCATTGAGGATGTTCGCGCCAGCGCAAAAAGTGACCCCTATCACGCCGTCGATTCTGACGTGTTTAGCCGCGCCGAACTTTATGCAGCTGTAGGCCACAGTGCCAGCCTTAAAGGTTTGAGATTCCACTCTGCTCACTACACCATGTTTGATGGCGTAAAAGGCAACTTTAACAAATGGCTGGTTGAGCGCACCGCTAAAACAACCTCATTCGGAAATATGCCGAAACGGTTGGTTGTTGCTGACACAAAAGACGAGGCGATTGCGAAGTTTAAAAAGCTGCAAGCAACGCTGGCAGAAAAAGATAATCCCTCCAAAAACACGCGCTTTGATATTTACTCCAACCGCCACGACAAAACCGACGTGTTCATAGGCAAGAAAATTGGCAGCAACGTGGTGCGAATTAAAGAGGGCTTTACGAATGTAAAAGATGCGCGGGTGTATCTGGCCGAAAACCAAGCCGCGCTCGATGCTGCGCTGGAAAAAATGAAAAACATCCCTGCCCACCGAAAGTCCAGCAACTCACCGAGAGTAGGCGCGGATCACCGCAACGGCGGCGACGTGACACCGGAGGCATTTGCTGAAGCTCTGGGATTTAGAGGCGTTCAGTTTGGAAATTATGTGGAGCAGGGCCGGCGCCAAGCCGACTTGAATCAAGCTTACGATGCGCTGATGGATTTGGCTGGTGTGATTGGCATTCCCGCAAAAGCGATTTCACTGAACGGCGAACTTGGGCTGGCGCTCGGCGCCCGCGGAAAAGGCGGTAAACGCCCTGCGGCCGCACATTATGAGCCCGGGCAGATTGTCATTAACCTGACCAAAAATAGCGGCGCCGGAAGTCTGGCGCATGAGTGGTGGCATTCGCTGGACAACTATTTTGGCCGTGAGCGAGGGGTTGGAAGCAGCACACGCTTTGCCACTGACGGTATGCCCGCCGACTCTATCCGCCCGGAAATGGCAGAGGCGTTTAAGAAGATCCGCCAAACCGTTAACCGCTCAAAGCTCAAGCAGCGCAGCCAGTCGCTGGACAAAGTGCGCACGAAAGCCTACTGGTCAACCGACATTGAAATGACGGCCCGATCCTTTGAGAGCTACGTGATCGAAAAACTGAAAGACCAGAACGCCAGTAACGACTATCTGGCCAACATTGTTTCCGAGGAATACTGGAAGGCGTCAGAAGCCCTCGGCATGGAAGACAGCGACAGTTACCCGTACCCCGAAGCCGCCGAGATCCCAGAAATCCGCACCGCCTACGATGCGTTCTTTGAAGTTGTGGAAAGCAAAGAAGCCGACGATGGCAGCGTGGCGATGTTCTCCCGCGAAGGCGAGTTCCTACGCTCCCCAACCCAAGCCACCCCCAACCTAACCGCCACCCAAGCTGAAACCATCACCAGCGGCCTGATGGACGGCTGGAAAGGCAAACCCGACGTTATCATTACCGACCGTATCGCCCAGCTCCCGCAGAAGCTACGCGAAGCCATACGCAAGGCCGGCGCAGAAAGCGATATGCGCGGCGTATTCTTCGAGGGCAAGGTTTACATTCTGGCTTCCCGCATCCCCACAAGGGCGGCACTGGAAGAGGTTGTATTGCACGAAGTGGTAGGCCACTACGGTTTGCGCACGATGATGGGCGCCGATCTGAAACCGCTGTTGAATCAGGTGTATATGAGCTTTGCCCAGTCGGCCGAAGCCAAGAAGATCATCCGCAACTACTTCCCGAACGGTGACTTCAGTGCGAGCAACAGCAATCACCGGCTGACCGTGGCTGAAGAACTGTTGGCGCACCTGGCCGAAACCGGCAAGCACCAGAAACTGTGGAACAAGATTGTGGCCGCCGTGCGCGAAGGGCTCAGAAAACTTGGCTTCACGCTGCAAATGACCGAAGCTGATTTGCTTGGTATTCTGGCGGGAGCGCAAAAGGTGGTAGAGCGGGGCGGATACTCTCAGCCGTCAAGCGCAGATAATAATTTCAGCCTCGTCATGCGGGATCTCGATGATCAACTACTAACGAGCGGAGGTGGCTCTTCTCGGTTAAAGAATCCGGTATATTTGAAAGACGGAAGCCGTCTGTCTGGATTCACAAACCCAGCGGAGCAGACAACCTTTTACGGGTACGATAAAAATGGCGAAAAGTTCACACTGCACAGAGACCGGATCGAGCCTGAAAGCATTGTGTCGTCCAGAGACGGCAACAGAACAGCGAATAAGATCAGGGAAGGGCTGCAGGCCGTATCACCTGACACCTCAGGAGAAAGAATCAATGCGGCAAGAATTGAAAGCGGCAATTACTCGCCTGATGGCGTAACTCCTTCTAGTTTCAGCCGCTCCAGCCAAACCGATACCGAAGCCTTCCAGAAATGGTTTGGCGATAGCAAGGTGGTGGATGAGAGTGGGCAGCCGCTGATTGTTTATCACGGGTCCGGTAGCCGATTCGATACTTTCGATGAGCAGAGAATGGGCAGTTTTACGGGGGCCGAATCTGCAGGAGAAGGCTTCTTCTTTACTGCAAACAGAGTGTTGGCCGAGCAATTCCGAGACAGCGCACAACTCGCTAGAACCCAGATTGCCGAGATCCGCGCAGCTGTAGAGCAGTTGTCAGAGTCAGATTTCGAGGCGCTAGCAGATAGCTCTGGGATGGTTGAGGACTATTACACCGATGGCAGGGAATTCGTAATCGATCAGATCGTAGAGCGATTAGACGAGGACCGCTCTGCATATTTCGATGACCGCAGTAACATTGACCAAGAGCTACGAAACTATATTGACTCGGACCTGCTGAATACCGGCGAGGTAAAATCGGTCTTCTTGGCAATCAGCAACCCTCGAATCGTTACTGTCGAATCGGATACCGCCTTTGATGACGGTTTGATTGCCCGTGAGGTGCAGACTGCTAAGCGAGCTGGCAATGATGGTGTAATTATTAAGGGCATGCTCGACACTGCCGCCATGGACGACAAAGGCAACAACCTGATTGCTTCTGACGTTTACGTCACCTTCAAGCCCAACCAAATCAAATCCACCGAAAACAACGGCAACTTTGATTCCGACAGCGCCGACATTCGGTTTAGTCGGGCGGGTGACCCTGATGCGCAGCCGTTTGGTCCGCCAAGCGACACGCTCATACGCCAGACCGTATCGAAATTTGCCGACAAGTTCACCGTGCTGAAGGGGGTCCAGCAGAATATTAACGAACGCTTTGGTGAAATTAGCGAAGACGCCAACGCCTACAGGTTCGAAGAGTCGTTCCATGGAAAGGTGGAAAATGACGTTCGCTTGATTCAGGAAAGCATGGTCGAGCCGCTTGCAAAGCAAATGTCCCGTGATGGCGTGACGCTTGAACAGCTTGATGAGTTCTTGTATGCCATGCATGCCCCGGAGCGCAACAAGGTCATTGCGGCCCGCAACCCGGAAATGCCGGACGGCGGCTCAGGCATGATGAATGCAGAAGCCGCCGCCGCCATTAATAGGGTAGACCAGGCTGGCAACTTAACGAAATACAAGTCTCTGGCCGGCAAGGTTCACGCCATGCTAGAGCGCCGCCGCCAGATACTCAAAGATGCCGGCCTGCTGGACGAGGACACGCTTGGGGCGTGGGAAGCCTCATACAAATTTTACGTGCCACTCAAGGGTTGGGCGGCTGACGAGCAACAAACCAGTATGCCAAGGTCCGGTAAAGGCTTTGCCATCTCGGGCAATGAATCCCGACTGGCCGCTGGGCGCAAATCAAAGGCCGCCTCTCCAACCGCTAACACCATCAGCGATTTGTCAGAGGCGGTGCTGCGCCATCGGAAAAACGAAGTCGGAAACGCCTTTCTGAATCTGGTTAACAGCTATCCGAATGGCGATTATTGGCAAGTGTTCACCGCCGAAAACCCAGAAGTCGAGCGCAAGGCTGTAAAGCGCATTGATCCGGCCACCAAAAAAACCGTTGTTCGCGTCGAAGAGCAGGCGGTTCCCATGGCGATGATGAGTGATCGGTATTTCACCACCAAAGTGGACGGCAAAACGCACTACATTAAGCTGGAGGACGAGCGACTACTGAAGGCCATGCGCAACATTGGGCCGGAGAACAACAATATCTTGATCCGCTCACTGAGCGCGGTCACCCGATTAATGTCAACGCTGAACACCAGTTATAACCCCGAGTTCGTTATCTCCAACTTCTCGCGGGACATTCAAACTGCGATATTGAACCTGACATCTGAGCAGTCTTCCGATGATGGCATGGCAAGGGGTACGCGCATCGCCGCTAAGACCGTAAAGGATGTGCCTGGCGCAATACGTGCTATCAATGCCTCCCTCAAAGGAAAGCCGCTGACGGGAAGGGCTGGCGAGTGGCAAGCCCACTTTGACCAGTTCCGTGCAGATGGCGCGAAGACTGGCTGGTTTGACATGAAAGATGTGGACGGCCAGATGAAAGACCTTGAGGCCATGATGTCCATGGCGGGCGGAGGGTTTACCAATCGCTCACGCCAGGCATTTCGGGCGGTCGCGGACTGGGTGGAAAATACCAACTCGGCCATTGAAAACGGGGTTCGCCTATCCGCCTACGTCAACGCCATAGAGGCCGGTATATCCCGTGCGAAGGCGGCATCCCTGGCCAAGAACATGACGGTGAACTTCAACCGGAAGGGTGAGCTTGGCACCACCATGAACGCGCTGTACATGTTCGCCAACGCCTCGGTTCAAGGTACGGCAAACTTCATTCGCACCCTGGGCCGGCTAAACGGCGTAAAAGGTGACCCGATGTGGAGTCGCTTAAACACGGCACAGAAAATCGCTGCCGGCATGGCCGTAGGCGGTTTCGCGCTGTCATCGCTGAACCGCATGGTGGCCGGTGACGATGATGATGGGATTAACTGGTGGGATAAGGTGCCCGACTATGTGAAAGAGCGCAACATCGTCATCATGAAGTCGTTGTATGGCGGCGAGCCTGGCACTTACTGGACGATCCCCTTGCCTTATGGCTATAACATTTTCCCGGTTATCGGATTGAGCATGGAGCACATGCTTGCCAGCGACAAGTCAGCCGGTGACATTGCCGGGAACGTGGTGATGGCAGCGCTGGGCAGCTTCTCACCGATTGGCTTCCAGGAGTCCGGCGAAGCCTACGGCGTCATTGCCAAAAACATCACCCCAACAATCCTGCGACCAATCGCCAGCATAGCGCTGAACGAAAACTTTATGGGCGGACCGATCTATAAAGAAAACTTCCCGTTCGGCACACAGAAGCCCGACAGCAGCCTTTACTTCCGCAGTACACCCGAGGCGTTCAAGGTTTTGGCAGAGGGCTTGAACGACGGAACAGGTGGTAGCGATTACCGCAGCGGCGCCGTCGATCTAAGCCCCGACGTGATGCAGTTTCTTGTTGGCTATTATGGCGGCGGGGCGTACAGCTTCTTCACCAGTCGGGTTCCAAACTTTGCCGTCAAGGCGTCAACCGGGGTCGAGATGGAGGATCGAGAGCTTCCGTTTTACCGGAAAGTAAGCGGTAAAGTTCTCCCCTACGACGATCAATCGAAATTCTATGACCGCCGCAATGAAATTGCTCAACTTGTTGATGAGCGCAAAAACCTGAAAGGCCGGGAACGGCTTGAGTTTGCGAAGGAGTACCGTGGAAAAATGCAACTGCAGGGTATGGTGAAGTCGGTTGAGAAGAGGCTCAAAAGTCTGCGCAATCAGCGCGACCGAATTGAGTCCCTGGAGCTTTCAGCCAGCGAAAAGGATGAGCGCCTGCAGAAAGTCGAACGCCGAATGAAGGGCGCCATCGACAAGTTCAATAAGCGGTACAACGAGGCGAGCGACTAGCGTTCTCGCCAACCCCTAACCAGGCTGATTCTTATATCGTCCAGCTTACCAATAAGGCCAAGGATGGCTATCGGGTAGAGCGGGAACAGGAGTAGCACGCCTGCGGCCATTAAAATCCGCAAGTCGAGAATGCCGCCGACCAGAATGATAGGTATCCCGGCAAGGGCGAAGTATCCGCACCAGTCCATCCACCCCGTCTGATCGTAAATTTCTTTTCGAAAGATCCTCATTTCGAGGGCGAGCAGGATGGCAGTCAGGCCTGAAACCATAATCGCCCAAATGAAATCTGTGCTGACCTGAACGCCAGCTATCGCGACCATTTCACCCATACCGCTGACCCTCCCACAATTTCCGCTTTTTACCCTTGCCGCGGCTCACTGAGCTATAGTCCTTTGCCGGCGTGCAGGTCTCGCTCTCGATAAACCGAACATTCTCAATCCGAATAATTCCATTCTCGACGATTGACTTTAAATCCTCATGTGTAAAATCTCGCCACTCATTCATATGTCACCCCAAAGTTCCACCGTAAACGTCAGCCAGCCCCTGAGCGTACTGCGGCCAGATAACTCGGCCACTACTAGGAATTGATGCTCCGCGAGGGATTGCGTGGCAGTGGCACGATTGGTTGACGAACGCATTTTGTATATCGGCAATCTTTTGAAGGTGCCGCCTAGCTGTTACAGATTTTTCATCCATCCACGAAGGCGCTAGCTTGACGGGAATCTGTGGCGTCTCAAACCCCGCGCACGCATCATCAATGCTTTTGCGTATTCTGTCCTCGCCTTGCACCATAATCTCGTCCAGCGTTGGCCGCCGTGTTTCTAGTGTCCAGTACATAAATCACCCCCTCACATTAGCCCTATGAATCCCCACCACATTACCACTCAAAGAATACACATAATCCGACCAGTCTTGCATCATGCGCGTTCGCTCTGCCAGGTACTGCGCGTGATTGTAAGCCGCTGCAGTTTTGTTCTTTTTGGCGTGAGCCAGCTGCATTTCAATGTGCGCCTCCGGGTACCCCATTTCATTCAGCCGGGTAGATGCCGTGGCCCTAAAATCGTGGCCTGTGACCTTGCCGGTAGCGTAACCCATATACTCAAGCGCCCGGTTGATCGTTGTTGGTGACATCACATCCCGCGGCCGACGCATATTCGGGAATAGCCAGTCACCGGCGCCGGTTATAGTGCGCAACTCCCTCAGAAGCTCAACAGCCCGCTTTGCTAGCGGCACCACATGAATCCTCCGCATCTTCATTTTCTCTGCGGGTATGCGCCACACGGATCCCTCCAAGTCGAAATCTTCCCATCGTGACTGGCGAATCTCTGCCGACCGAACGAACGTCAGCAGTAACAACTCAAGACAGATCCCCGTTGTCCGATTCCCGCCGAACTTTTTCAGCTTACCCAAATACTCCGCAATTTCTTTTTGCTCAAGCGCCCGAGCGTGCTTCACGGCCGGCCTTGAAATGGCGCCCCGCAATGCGGCCGCAGGGTCACCCTCTGCACGCATCGTTGAGGCTGCATACCTGAATACGGCGCTGCACCATTGGCGAACTGAGAATGCGTAGGTGGCTGCACCTCGTTTATCCATTCGCCGCAAGATTTCCAGAATGTGCATGCTGGTCACTTGGCGTATAGGCAACTTCCCAATAAACGGATAAGCGTTGTTCGTCATCGCCCGCTTGAACTGGTCTGCGTATTTTAGCGTCCAGACCTTCGCTTTCTGCTCTGCAAATTCCCGCGCCACGGATTCAAACGTTTGCGCACCCTCGGCGATGTTGTTCAGCTTCTCGGCCTGCCGAACATGCGCGGGATTAATCCCACTTTTGACCAGCTTTCGGGCTTCATCACGCGCCACCCTTGCCGCCGATAAAGACAGCTCGGGATACTCGCCCAGGGCAAAAGCATTTTCCTTGCCGGCGATCCGGTAGCGATATCGCCACAGCTTGGAGCCAGTCGGGCGGATCTCGATGTAGAGGCCGGCACCGTCCGTCATCTTGTAAGCTTTGGCTTCTGGCTTGGCGCGGCGCAGGGCAAGGTCAGTTAGGGGCACGGCGCGCTTTCTCCGATTCTTCGTCGGATTGCATCATGCTTTCAGCCAAGTGCAGCCCGCACTGAAAACCTGCGGTCGCTAACTCGCTGTATGGGTGGCACTCTTTGCAGGCATGATCTCCTGTGAAGCCCTCGCAGTTCATGGTTATGAACCTTGCCAACTTCGCCACCCTTGCCCGAAGCTCCTGCACCTCAGTTATCCCGCCACGATTCCACACATCTATATCAACACCCCAGCTACCGCTATTAGAGCAGCGCGCACTTTTGCAAACTGCAAAGATATACCCGCCGTTCTCTTCTACTTTGCCTGGGCTTCCGCATTTCCAGCATGGCTTCAATTCACCCATCGCCACTCTCCAATTTTATTTGAGGGTATCGCCGGCCATTTTCAGATCTACCCCTAAATCTACCCTCAAAAACCGTAGACTTGAGTAATCCCTGATAGACGCCAACAGAAAGTGCATATTCAAATAATGGCAGATAAATCCATTTTGAGCAGATGTAAATAAATTCGCATACGTCAATAGACTGCCATGGACACTAAGTTTGGTTAATGATAATTCTCGATCATCAGTATCATACGGACTGCAACCGGTTGAAATTTAAAGGGGTAATGGCTGGCGACTGCTGACGGTACCCTCATAGGTACCCGCAATCGCCGCCGCTTGGTTAACTGGCTTTCCGGTATTCTGACACACGCTCATCAATCCATGCGCTGATTTCTGACTGCAGCCATACCGACACCCGGCCAAGCTTGATGGGCTCTGGAAATTCGCCGGCGCTGATCTTGACATAGATAGTCGGCTTACACAGTCCGACAGCTTTGATAACCTCTGGAAGCCTAATAAATCTATCGATCATCCCCTCGCCCTCCGCTTAAAATACCAAACCCCATTCTCAAGCCGGATCTTCACGCCCCGCTCAAGCAACACCCGAGCCTTGCGGGCATTGCAGCGATACCATGCGCGCCTGCTCATACACCACCTCCCGCCTTGTCGGCCTCGTCGCGCCTTTTGTTAGCAGCATGACGCAGAACCGTAGCCACATAACGCCCGCTCACGACCTCGTTGCCCGAAAGCTCAAAGCCAGCGGCTTCGATGTCGAGTTCTTCGGCCTGCTTACGGAGAATTAAGGCATCCGAGTTGCTGGAAGATAGCACGTTGCCTATACGGCACAACGAGCCATAGTTTTCTTCTGTGTTGGCATCCGCTTGGATGATGTCCACGGCATCCTGCAAGGCCGTCACAAGCTCGGCTACTCGCGCCTGGAGGGCGTCACGCTCGGATTTCATGCCCTTGTTCTCGTCACACGCTGCGGCGCTTGCCTCTTCCCACGTAATGCGGATCAGGTCGTAAGTGTCGCTGTCTATTAGGTGCTTTGTGTTCTCGTCGAAGTGCTCTACCAGTTGATCGCAGGTTTTAAAGTCACTCATCACCACCTCCAGCCTTGTCGGCCTCATCGGCGGCTTGTCGATGTAGACTGGCGACCATTCTGATGTCGCTCACAGTCATATCCCGAACCATGTTCTCGGCTATCGCATCAACCGCATCAGCCTTCTGCCGCAGTAGCCATGCAGCGGTAGAGCTGCCGTTCAAAGCTTTCTCAGCATCATCTCGCCAGAAATATTCTTCGCCTTCCACTCCTCTGACCAGAACTGACTCAAGCTCGGCCACTCGCGCCCGTTCACGTTTCAGTTCAGCGTGCAGATCGTTGACCAGCCTGTTGGTTCCCATGTGCATCATCATGGGCTGGCCGGGCAGTTCCATGAGCCTAAATTGGAAAACCCTCTCGTCAAGATCGTGGTTATCGGTGCTCATGATTCTTGCTCCTGCTTGTCCAGGTAGCGGATTTCCCAGGTCGGGTGATATGGCCGAGGGTGCTGCAGTCCATCCATACGAATGTTTATTTTTGCGCCCCTGGCCGATGTAATCACCCCAGTTTTTGGAGTGATTCCGCCCGTGTACTCGACACGTGCCCCACGCTTTGCAGGAACGCTGTAATAATCACGGATGTATTTCATGCTCACGATTCTTGCTCCTGCTCAGGTGGCGCTGCTAGAAAGGACTCAGCTTCCGACCGCCAGTCAGGGCCATGTTTTGCGTAAAGGCTCAACATCCAGTCGATAACGACCGCCTGTTCGTCCTCGGCTTTTCGCTCTATCTCATAACCCTTTGCCCTCAAGTTTTGAGCGATACCGGCACACACGAAGCAAGGGCGCCCCAATATCCAGCGGGTTTCTGTGTCTTGTGTTGGTACCCACTGCCCTTGCACGGGCTGTTGTGGGGCGGCTGCAAGCATTGCTGCCCACTGGTGGTCTGGCATTGCCGGCCCGTGCCTCCCTTTAAAGGTTTCGCATTCTTCTTGCGCGCCAAAAAAGGCTTCTCTCATTTCCGGAGTAGGCTCAACCGGAACCAGCTTCCTCCCATCCGGCACCACGGCGCTGGGCGGTCTTGCTGAAATCTCGCCTTTGCGCTTAGCAATGTATTCATCCCATCTCGGCAATATCGCCACCGACCCCATGGATGAGCCAATTTCCAGGCCTGACCAGAAAGCCCGCTTCGCTTCAATTTCCCAATCTGGCACCACGGCACCGCACTGAAACTCACTTTCCTGAAGCACTGACGCATCTGCCGTTCTAGCCGCACGAGCAAGGACTCTGGCTAGCTCATCGGGCCGAAAACTTCTAAGGCTACTTAGCTCTCGGTTAAACAGTTTGCGGAAGTAGCCCACATCTAAACCGTATTGATTCGTTCCACGCTCATCCGGCACCACGGCGCTGGGCGGGTGGGTGTAGAGATTTGTGCCTACGGGCAGCGATTGCAGCGCCCCATCGTAAAGTTCAGCAACGGCTTTCTTGCGATCTGTACCAAAAAGCATGTAATCCGAAAGCTCTACAATGCCCACAGGCTCCCCGCCATCCTGCGCGCTGGCTGCTTGCCACTCCCGCAAAGCCCCAACGGTAAGCTGCGGATACATATCGGGAAAGCTTTTAACACAAGACTGTGGCCATGTGTTTATAACCACTTCATCCTCCATGCCTTCCGCTTCAGCGACCAGCAAGGCCGCATTGATCCATTCCTGTAAGTTGCTCATCTCAGTAATACCCCACACATTGCCCCGGATTACACGCCGGCGCTGTTAGAAATAACCAGGCCGAACCCTTTCCAATGCCGCTCGACCCTCCCGCGCGCTCGCTCTGGCGCACGTAATGGCACAGGTTGCGGATAACATCTTCTGCCATCCCGGTATCCCGCGAAATCTGGGCTGCCGTATCGGCCAAGGCCATGCGCTGGTGATAATGACGCCGAACGATTGCAGCCCGGATCTTTTCAACCGTTTCAGCGTTCACACCCCTCGGTGTCCGGCCCTTGCTGACGCTGTACACGTTGCCGCGAGTGGTGTTCAGGGATAGCGCCACGGATGCGTCGTTAAGCTCGCGAGCCTCCGCGGAATTTCTGCGGCCCCGGGCGTAGCGTCGGCGGATTATGGCGCGGAGTTCTTCGCTAAGATTTCTCTCCACTGATTTAGCCGTTGGCTTTGACGACTCCGCGCCAGTGAACACGCTTACCGGGAAAATCTTCGTCAACTCATCTCGCAATCCTGCGCGGTCCGCAGCCCGGTTCAGGGTGACAAGGCACACGCCGAGCTTGTGTCCGCAGTCGCGCTTGGAAAGGCTGCTGTCAGCCTTCTTCATGGCCTTCAGTTTTGCCAGGGTATCGCGGGTTATGGTTAGTTTGATTTTCGGCATTACGCGGCCTCCTGCTCAGTAGTTGATTGTGACGTTCGGGATTTGGCATCTTGCGATCAGAGTGATCGCCTGCTTTGCGCAATCCTCCGGCATCCCGCCTTTAATCATTGCCTCAAGAGCTAACCGATTAACGGCGCCTCGATGGTCTTTATCTGCCTGGCGCGCCAGTATCTCTCTCTTCTGGCGCTGCTCTTCGGCCAGCCGGTCATCTTCAATGCGCTTGTGCTCGGCTTCGATCCGCTGACGTTCTTGGGCAGCGTCACGCTGCGCTTTATCAATGGCAGCCTGGTGCTCACTCTCCCGGCGCTCTGTCGCTTCCTTGACTTCACGCTCCTTCCGTTCGGCCTCTTCCTTTGCCATGCGTTCACGGTTGGCAGCGGCGTCACGTTCTGCCTGTGCGGCTTGCTCAGCCTGGCGGCGGGCATTGTCTGCAGCATCTTTGGCAATCTGTTCCTCGCGCTCTTTCTGTGCACGCTCCGCCGCTTCTTGCCGCAGCCGGTCAAGCTCAGCCTGTTCAGCTTCGTGCTTCGACTGGCGCTGGAGTGCAATCTCAAGCGCCTTAACGGCCTGCTCTTTTGCCCTGTGCGCCTCTGCTTCAAACTCCTGATATTGCGCGTCAACAGTAATTGCTTTCAGGTTGTCTAGCTGAGCAGAGATGCCGGCGGCAGTTAATCCGTCGCAAACATCAAAGCCCTTGATTTGCTCTATGTGATCTTGGTGCTTTGCAATACGAGCATCTTCAGCCGCTTCCCACTCATTCAGCGGGCCTCGGGCTTCGTCGCGCCATGCGTCCAGTTGGTCGCGCCACCGCTTGCGCTCAGCGTCAACCTTAGCCGGCTGCTTCTTTAGATCGGCCACAAGCTCTTTTCCGAGGTTGTCGATAGCCGTTTTGCTTTGGGCTATTTTGTAGGCCATTGAGGCGTACTGCTTTCTGCCTTTCGCGGTATCCAGTGCCGGGGCATCGGACAGAAATTTATCAAGCTCCTGGCGGATGGTTTTCAGGTAAGGATCAAGCCCTTTGTCCGCAGTGAACGTCTGCAAGGCTGTCTCTTTTGGTGGCACCGTCACCAGCTCGGTTGATTCTCTTTCTATGGTTGTGGTCATGCTGCCTTCCTCTTTGTATTTTTGCTGGCGATGCTCTCAACGAAAACAGAAACCATCCTGTGAAATTCCATCAGGTCGCTTTCCAATGCCTCGATATAGTTGTCATCACGCAGCACGCGCTTAACGAACAACTCCTTGCCCACTGACTCCAGCCATGGGCAGTACATGATGAAGTCGCACCACTTGCGTCCGGTGATCCACATGCCGCCCTGAATCTGATCTATGTAATCGTCAACAGCGCTGTCAGGGTTGGCCCAGGTTGTCCCGATCTTCTGGCAGTTGGCCGGGCACTTGATTTCAACCATTCCGTCATCGTCTACAAGGCCGTCCGATGAATACCCGAATACGCTGTCATCGGTCAGAAGCAGGCCAGACTCGCCAGCCAGCAAACCGGTTTCCATTTCGTAGGCCATACGCGCTTCAGGTTCGAGCGTACTTCCACGGCGCATCTGCCACGTAACAAACGTGTCGTCCAAGGGCTTGCAGGCGATACGCTCAAGGGCTACCGTCCATGCGTAATCAATGGCCTTGGCTGCAAAATCGCCAGCCTCGCCGGTCTTGCTCTTTCGTGTCAGCTTGGCGCGGGCATCCACAAACCGGGATGCGGTGATAACTGCAGCTCTGGCCTGTAGCCAAGAGTCAGATCCCTGCACAAGATTAAGCGTAATCATTGCGCCACCTCCGAAACCTTTTGTTCCAGCTCTTTCAGCCTTTCTCCGCGAGTTGCCACGGCATTCTTGAACTCGCCGTAGGCTTTCATATCGCCAGCACTCTTTATCTCTGCCAGACCATCCTTCCAGACCTTTGATAGATCGTCTGCGCTGCCGGCAGTGTTTGCCCTGCCGATCCACTTATTGGCCAGGCCTTCCGATTCCTGTGATTGCGGAGCTCGACTCGCAACGCCCATATCCTGCTCGGGAATATCCCGCGCTTCTTCGACGGTAATCAGGCCACCAAGGGCATCGGCAAACTTGTCGCGCAATGCGTAGCCTCTGGCGCGCCACATAAGCATCCGCTTTGGGTATTGAGTCCACGGCCCGGACTTTTCCCAAAGCCCCGCCTTTCGTGCGTCAGCCTGGCTGAACGTGACTGTGTGTTTGGTAGCGTCACCTTTGCGCCAAACCGTGCAGGTGGCGACCATGCCGCTCTCTTCAAACGATTCTTCATGCCCGCCAAACTTCGGATGGTTCTGAACCAGAGCCAGAAGTGCATCCCCGTAAATCGCAGGCTTGCCATTAATCACTGCAACATTGGCAAGGGACTGGATCGGGTTAAGCCCAAGCTCAGAGCCCATCATCATTGCGACCAGCGCGTCCTGTGGCTTGCCCTGATAGTTCTTTGGCACCATTTGACTGCCGGCCAGCATCTCTGCCATTCGGAAAGCCTCATCCATGCTGTTTGGCTGCAGGGCGAACCCCATGCCTTTTGTTTTTGCTATTGCGTTCATGCCGCACGCTCCATCTGTTTACGCTCAAAAATCACCGCATCAACCAGCGGCGCGTCCTTGACTACCTCGGTAATCGCTTCAACCTTCAGCTTGGCCAGGCTTTTTTTGGCGGCCCCGTTGAGCGCAAAAACCGAGTCATAGAAAATTTCAGGCTCTATTGTCCTCATCGCTTCAACGACTTCGTATGCGCCAAAGCTGTTGTAGCCATCGACAGTTTCCAGGTGGAAGTCCTCACCACTGGCCAGAGCCGATGTCATCTCAATAGCCAGCTCTTCGGTGCGGTTTTCAATCTCTGCCGCTTCGTCAATCTCACGCTGGTTCTGCATGTTTGATTTGTTCATTGCTTCGGCTCCTGTTCCAGCTCGGATAGAACGCTGCGGGCCAATTCGCCGCCATCCCTATCTAGCGCCGTTCTCGCCTCTTCGCCCGAGTCCGTGATCTTTCGGCATAGGCGGGCATTTCCCTCATACCATCGCAGCGCATGAATTAGTTGCTCGTGATAGTTCACGCATTTGACGATGTGAGCGGCGTTATCTTTCGCGTTGCCGTTAGTGCTGTAATTTTTTGGCCACCCCCATGACCCGTCTGTGTCATCGAAGGTGCAAATGGCTTCCTCTGTCTCGGGCCGGTAAACAACAATCTCTCCAGCCCCGTGATCTATTGAGGCCCATGGCCTTGGCGTTACGTTGCTCATTTCGTCGGCTCCTTTTCTTGAGCGTTAAGCATTGCGTCCGCGTAGCCCCAAGCTGACTTAGCAAATGAATCCTGCTTCTCGTCTTGGTCCCACCACTGGATCTCAAAGTGCTTGCTGGCGATAATTGCCTCCATTGCTCTTGCTGCAAAATACTCACGTTTGGTAAGCCCAGGCGAACCGTACTCAATCGCCCCGTTTCCGTGAAAAATGTCCGGCTGCGGCATGGCCGGCATATCTGAATTGTTCATTGCGTCGGCTCCTTTTCCATCTCGGCTAGAACGCTGCGGGCATTTGCGCAGGTGTCTGCCAGCCGTATTTCATTCGGGCTGTAATCACCCTCAAATTCCAGCAGTTCATTCAGAGCCTCAACCAGCCGCTCGTGATAGTTCACGGCCTCAGCTATAGCGCTGGCGTTCCATTTAGAGTCAGGGCCATTACCTGTGTGGCACACGTCATACAGCTTGCCGTCGTCGTCCTTCCTGGCCTGCACTGCATAAAAGCCCTCGCCGCCATGGATAGCAGTATTTGCCGCGTACACAGACGACTCCTGTGCAGTCATCCTGCTGCCGTCCTCGTTTACCAGCTGAACTGCCATCCACGGCCTTGGCGTTACGGTGCTCATTTCGACCCCCTACGCACACTCATTGCGCACGGCGCGCTGGCCAGGCAGACGATTGTGCTAACGACCAGGCCGATGAGTAGGACTGCGGACATTTCGATTAGGAAGGTCATGCCGCTTCCCCTTTTCTAACCAGCGCCGCAATCGTCTCAGCGCCTTCTATGTCAATCGCCAGCTCAGCAAAGGCTTCAGCCAGCGCCAGTGCCTCTTTCCGTGTCACAAAAACCCGCGCCTCTGGCAGTGTGTCGTCCAGTTCGGCGTTCAGGTCTAGCTGACCCATCTGGCCCCTGATTGTGTGGAACACGTTTCTACCGGCTGGAATTGGGTGATGTATCGTTGCGTCGATCATGCTGATTGCTCCGCATCTGGAAGTGGCAAAATGGAGGCGGTAACAATCGCCCGTTTTTGGGCCGCTTGGACCTTGTGAAACCGAGCCCTTGCCGCAAGGCGCATTTCAGCAATTCGGTAGATGTCACATGCCATTTCATTCAAAACCGAATGCAACTCGTCCCTTGCCTCCATACTTAACCCGTGGCGCCATTCCTTAATCACATTCTCTAAAGCATCGACAAGCGAGTAGGGGCCATTCCTAGTTGAAGCGAGCAGGTTCTTTGCATTCTCTAACCTCTTAGACCTCGACGCCTCTGATTGGGCCTGATCCTCAAGCTCTTTGAGTTTTTCCAGGCTCATGCTGCAAACCTCAAGTTGTCGCGCCGCAGGACGTACTCAGCCAGCCGCTGCGCATTTGATTTAGCGTCGATGCCGGTCAGCTCGACAGACTTGATGGGCGTGGCCGTAGCGCCCTTGACGGGGTGCCGGCTGCCGGTGTGGATGGTGCGATGGGTTGTGGTCATGTTGTTTAGCTCCAGTGAATATCTTATGGAACTAACTTTAGTAAACTAAACTCAGAAGGTCAAGAAAATATTCAGTAAACTTAACTGAATTAATTTTATTTTTGGTGGTGTAGGTAATTGCGGGCTAAGCAATCGTGGATATGGCAGAGAGAGCAGGGTCTGAAATCACAAATCAGCTTCACCCGGTCGCTTTTGATTCCTTCCTGCCATGTCGCTTTGGGGGTGTAACGTCAACGCTTTTCATGCCCCGAATAATGCCGAATAACATTTCCTTGTCGCGGTCAGAAAGCTCTCTGTAAATATCGAGAAGGGCGGCTTCGTGGGAGGCGAGCCTTACGCCGGGCAGGTCAGAGTTGCGCTCCGGGCCTTCCTCCATGGCGATCCAGCGGTCAGAGAAGCCGGTTATGTCGCTGAGGGCATAAAGGCTAGCGAACTTTAGGTTCTTTATGCTTCCGGCCATCCACTGAGAAACAGCGCCAGGGGTTACTTCGCAGGCGGCAGCAACGTCCTTGCCTTTAACGCCAGAGATTTTTATTGCTCGCTGAATTCTTTCGTGTAGTTCCATTCGGCAAACAATACGAGATTGTGTGTTTAGTAAGCACATTGAGTGTTGCGCTATTTTATTAAGCATACTAAACTAGCCTCTAAAGCAATCGGAGGTGGCCAGTGAATCTGGAACAAGTTCTTAAGCATTTTGACGCGAAGCCGCACGAGCTGGCCAAGAAAATGGGCGTATCCCGAGGGGCTATTTCGCAGTGGAAATCTGCAGGGATACCGGAAGGTCGCCAGTGGCAGATCGAAGCATTGACTAAAGGAAAGCTTAAGGCTGACCAGCCAGAAGCAGCGTGAGGGAAAACCATGTACGCAGATCCAAAACACATAAAGAAGAACACCTTCAAAATTTCGTTGAATGACGACGATCACCATCTGGTCTTGCTGCTTGCCGAAAGGGCCGGTATGCAGCCCAGCGCTTACATTCGTGAAATGGCGCTAGAACACGTTGCTGATATTTCCAGACCTGAATATAGCCGCCGCGATGCGGGTTAGACACTCACTTTCAAGTCACCGGGGGAGTCATGCCCGAAATCAGCACCGTGCTATCTCAGCGCGAAAGTGAAGTTATTAAGAAATATGCAGACGAAAACGGAATGACAGAAGAGGAAGCGATAGGGCGACTGGCGATGGGCGGCATTACCAGTCGCTTAAAAATCAGAATGAAGAGGGGGGAGGTTAGAGCTTTTAAGTCACCCAAAAGTGACTGAATAGAATTTTAAGTGTCCAGAAACCAAAAAACCCGGCTCAGACGCTGGTTGGACAGCTCGCCGGGTTAATCAGAAACAACTGGAGAAGATCATGCCAAAGGATACGTTCATACGCAAGGTAAAGATCGCCTACTACACAGGTCGCCTGGCATACCTTCGCTGCGTCATGGATCGCGAAGAGGGGATAACCCCTAAGTGGAAGCAGATAGCCCGTGAACACGCCGGGCTGGCGCGTCGCCGCAGTGATCTGTTGACGCCCGCAGAGATTCGCAAAATTGAAAAGAGCAGGGGGCTGGCATGAGCGGTTACGTCTACATACTCAGCAACCCATCTATGCCCGGCCTTCTGAAGATTGGCCGTTCGGTTAATGGCGGGCAGTCGAGGGCCAAAAATATGTATCAGACAGGGGTTCCATCTCCATTTGTTCTTGAGTTCGAAATGCTGGTTGATTGTCCTGAAGACGTTGAAGCGCTAGCTCACGAAGCTCTGCAAGGAAACCGCCCAAGCCGGTCGAGAGAATTTTTCAGCGTTGATCTGATGACCGCAAAGCACGCGGTTATAGATTGCGCCCTAAGGCAAGAAGATTACACGGTCTGCACTCAAGAGGAGCGCGGCATTGTGGAAGATGTCGCCTACCTCGCCAGTAAGTCTGATGATGCCTGGCCAGATGTTCGTGGCGCGATAATCTGGCTGGAGCCAGAAGATATTGCTAAAGCCAGAAATAGAAGGCTTGCCGCAACACGAAACCCACTTATCGGCATGAGGGTTTAGTGATGGCTGCACTTCCGTATATGCAATTTTATGTGGCCGAGTACCAGGCCGACACAATGCACCTGACCGCAGAGGAACACGGTGCGTACCTGCTGCTGATCTTCAACTACTGGCAGACCGGAAAGCCAATCCCAGAATCACGCCTTCAAAAGATCTCGCGAGTGTCCAGCGACCGCTGGGCAGACGTTGAGCAATCGTTGATCGAGTTCTTTGTTGAGACTGACGGCTGCTGGAAGCACGAACGGATTGAAGCAGACCTGATTGCTGCCAAAGATTCGCAAGCCCAGAGAGCCGCTGCTGGCAAGGCTTCCGCAGAGGCAAGAAAGGCTGCAAAGCGCGATGAATTGAAGAGGCAAAGTAACGCCCGTTCAACGCCCGTTGAGCAATCGTCTAACGAAAGGTCAACGAATAAAGAACAGAACAGAACAGAACAGAGTAATAACACTCCGTCATCTGGCGATGAGGGCGCGGGCGAAAAGATCCGGCCTGTCCAAAAAGATCAGCCTAACTACGAGGGCATATCGAACCTCTACAACGAACTGCTAGCCAAAGACTTCCTGTCGGAAATTGTAAAACTGAACGAAAAGCGCAAAAGCCTGATTCGCGCTCGCTGGAAGCAAAGTTGGGGTGAGCACTCCAAAGGCAGTGATCTGGAATTTTGGCGCAAGTATTTTCTGCACGTTCGCCGATCCAAGACCCTCACAGGCACAAAAGAGGGTTTCGACTGGCGCCCTAACTTCGACTGGCTTCTGAACGAATCGAACATGATTAAGGTGATCGAAGGCTATTACCACCAGGGCGATGACCGCCGCAGTGACTTGCAGGAGGCTTCATGAGCATCGACGTTTACGAAGCCGCCGTTCTAAGCCTGACCCTGCGTGCCGACTATGCGGCTCAGGTATTCGACAAGATCAAGCCTGGAGACTTTGGCGTGGAGTTGCGCCAGTACGCACAGACCGCCTACGACCTGCTGCAAGAAAATCGCCCCGTTGACCTGATTACCGTTTTCGAGCGCATGGAATCTGAAGGCGTGGTGAATGCAGGCGCCTTGCTTGCCGAGATTGCTGAGCAGAGCCACAAGCCGAACATCGAGAACCTTCCAGCCTATTGCGAGATCCTGAGCAACCGTGGATTACGCCGTGACCTGTACGGCGCCGCGCTGACTGCCCGGACCATTCTGGACGAAGAAAAAAACGTACAGGTAGCACAAGAAAAGATTTTATCCGTGTTTGAGTCTGTCCAGGGCCAGAAGGACGACGAAAGCCTTTGGGATATGAAGCGTGCCAGTGGTGAGTTTATCAAGGAAATGCAGCGCCGGAACGATGCGGGCGGCGAGCTGATTGGATTATCCACAGGCTACCCGCACCTGGATGAGCGAATCAACGGCTTCCGCGAGGGTGATCTGGTCATCGTTGCCGGCAGACCTTCGATGGGGAAAAGCACGTTCGCCATGAATATCGTGGAGCACAACGCCATTCGTGACGGCGTGCCAAGCCTGGTGTTCAGTATGGAAATGAGTGCCCCTCAGATTATGGAGAAGATGACCGCATCCCTTGGCGGGATCAACTTGAACGACCTGCGCCGGGGAGCTCTATCAGATTCAGATTGGAGCAAGTTCACCGCGGCAAACTTGCTCATTCAGAGTGCCCGCCTGCACATAGACGACCGTGGTGGCTTGACCATCGCCCAGATGCGAGCCAGGGCACACGAGGTTAAGCGTAAGTGCGGGGGCTTGGGACTCATCATGGTGGACTATCTGCAGCTTATGCAGGCCAAAGCAGAGAACCGCACCAACGAGATCACAAAGATTTCAGGCGGACTGAAAGGTCTGGCCAAAGAGTTCAAGTGCCCGGTGATCGCCCTGTCACAACTTAGTCGCGGCGTTGAGTCTAGAGACGACAAGCGGCCAATGATGAGCGACCTGCGTGAATCCGGTGCCATCGAGCAGGACGCGGACATAATCATATTCCCCTTCCGTCAAGGCTACTACGACAACCCGGACGACCCTGACGCAACCACTGAAATCATCTTCGGAAAGATACGCATGGGTGAGCGTGGCAGCGAGGCATTGGAGTTTGAAGGGAAATACTCACGATTCAAAGCCTTGGGCCACAAGATCGACTTTAACGGCCTCCGTGCAGCGAAAGAGGCGAATGAGCAGGAGCAATACCATAAGCGACAAAAAAACAAGCGGGGGATGGAGCTATGAGCATCGAGCTTGAGCGCATGGGGGTGGAGCTATGAGCAAGCCAAAGCTATTTATCAGCTTTTCAGGTGGTCGCACTTCCGGCTTTATGACTTGGTTTCTGGTCAATAACTACAGCGACCAGTTCGACATTCAGGTGGTATTCGCCAATACCGGATCTGAGCGCGAAGAGACTTTAGAGTTCGTGGACAAGTGCGATAAGCATTTCGGTTGGAACGTGGCTTGGGTTGAGGCCGTTGTCCATCACGGCCAGCGCAAAGGCAGCACGCACAAGGTTGTGAATTTTGAGACAGCCAGCCGCAACAGCGAGCCTTTTGAAGAAGTCGTCAAGGAATACGGCATTCCGAACCAGGCTTATCCGCACTGTACACGCGAACTGAAAACCAACGCGATGACGAGCTACATCAAGTCGCTTGGCTGGAGCAAGTGGACAACAGCCATTGGCATTCGCGCCGATGAAATAGACCGCATCAACCCAAAGTTCCGAGCGCTTCGGTTTTGGTATCCGCTGGTCGGGATGGGCATTACCAAGCAAGACGTTAAACGCTGGTGGCTCAAACAGCCGTTTGATCTGGAATTGTTGGAGCATCAAGGGAACTGCGCCTGGTGCTGGAAGAAATCACTTCGCAAGCACCTGACTCTAATTAACGAAACCCCAGAGATATACGACTTTCCGCGCCGCATGGAGGCTGAGCACGGCCTCAGCGGGCATAACGTAGACGGCAACCCGAGAGTGTTCTTCCGCCAGAACATGAGCGCAGATGACTTGTTCGCGCTGGCAGATCAATCATTCCGTCCTTTCGTTGAGAGTGACGACTGGAAGCAGGAAATGCTTTTCGATCTGGATCAGGCGAATGGTTGCGGCGAGTCGTGTGAAGCGTTCGGGTCAGAATTTATGCAATGGGAGCAAGTCGCATGAACTGCCCACACTGCCAGCGCGGCACCCACTTACAGAATGGCGTCCACTTGTCCGAACTCGAAATGCACAAATGCGAGCGCTCGGAATTAACGCTGGAGCCCATGACCGACACTCCAAAGATCCGAGAAGTGTGGCACCAGCCGGCCAGGCGTGTGGACGTGCCGTTTACCTCGGAGGGCAAGGTATGACTCAGCAAGAAACGATTTTAGAAGCCCTGAAAAATCAGCCGCTCAATCGCCGCCGAATAGGCCAACTGCTGGACGCAAACGAAGTGCAGGTCATGCGCCTGATTAACGAGCTGTGCGTATCCGGCCTGATTTATTTAAACAGCTATGGCGAGTACGCCAAACGCCCACCCGCGCCGAATCCGGAGAGTGCAGCATGAACAAACCAACGGTACAGCCAGTGAAATTCGACCTCATAGTATTTCTGTTATTCGTTTATTTTTTGTTGCTCGGGTTGGCAGCGCTGGGCCTAGCAGGACTTGCGGCGGCTGACGGGCAAATAGAGCTTGCCGCACTTGTGCTTATTTTTTCGTGCATGTTCCTGTACGTCGCGAGGACGCTGCGATGAACAAACCAACAGCAGCGCAGTTGAAAGACCCGCAATGGTGGGGCGTATGGGCTCCTGAAGATGCCACGCATTACAGCGAGTATTACGGCGCGTTTGTGAAGCCCTTTGATTCAGAGCAGTGGGTGGTGCTGCGCCAAGGGCCAAAGCCGGTCGTTACATTTATGGACACCGGAATATTCATGAGGCGGCCAGAATCCAGCGTTGATCCAGTGCCCGGAGGCAGCATGGAAATTGACATCGAGCGGTTGAAGTGTGACCGGAAATACTGGGATAGCGTTTCGGTTCCGGGCCGGACTTATTACGACAAGGAGAGCGGTTTCTTTTGTGACGAAAAAGGTTATTACACAGATTACGGTTTCAAGCCTTGGAGCGTCATAAACCCAGGGTCTGACGAGCCAGGAAGGTTTATTCCGCGTCCCGCCAAGCCAGCCTCACCGGAATGGGATGGCATTGGCCTGCCGCCTGTTGGGTGTGAGTGCAAAGTCGCACATCACGGCCACTGGATTCCAGCAAAGATAATCGCACACGGCGAGGATCACGGAGAAGCGGTTGCTTTCTGCCAAACCGAATACCTCCCCCTGATTGGTGATGCAACGCAGTTCCGCCCAATCCGCACCCAGGCGGAGCGCGACCGGGAATCATCTGTAAATGCCGCACTTAAAACATTTAGCCGCACGGTCAGCCAAGAACAGCACACATTGCTGTCTGGTTTTGCGATGGAACTTTACGACGCCGGAATGCTGCGGAGGGCTGACAAGTGATCGCCTCTATCAGAATCTGGGCAGGCTGCAGGCTCATATCGTTCGCGCTCAAGCTCATGCCGCCCGCCTATCGCAGCCAGCGGTTCGTTGGTAATGCTATGCGTACCGGGCATATCAAAGGAGGTGAGTGATGTGGAAGTTTATCCTTGTCACCTTTGGGGCCTTTCTATTGATCGGTGCGGGCGTTCAGCTTGGTCAAGGTAATGATTTTGGCTACTGGCTTGGAGTGTCCGTGGCGGCTCTGTTTTTGGCTGGAGGTGGGAGATGAGCCGCCCCGGCCAACTAACCCGCAAGATCGAGCGCCCCGAACAGATCTCATTAATTGCCCGATGGATGCAGGAAACCGTAGAGCGAGCCCTAACCGCAGGCCCGGTGCTATTGACACTTGGCCGAGAGAGCAAGAGCCGCGAGCAGGAAGCTAAATATCACGTAATGATCGAAGAAATCCGCCTTCAGTGCTTCCGTGGCTACTCACGCGAGGCGCTCAAAGCGGCATTGGTCAATCAGTTTGCTCTCGAAATGGAGCGCAACGGGGAGCCCCTGGGCAAGCCAGGCGAGCAGGCGTGGGACTGGGTGAATCAGGTGCAAGTCTACGTTCGCCCCAGCACGAAGGGTTTCCGCAAAAAAGAAGCCGCGGATTTCATTGAGTTTCTGTACGCCACCGGTGCCGAATACAGCGTGCACTGGAGCGATAAATCATTGGCCATTTACGACGAGATGCAGGAGGCAAGAGCCGCATGACCGAAGAAGAGCTAAAGCAGCGCTATCAGCCCGTCAACATCTCAATGCGCAGCAACAGCATGAAGCGCCACGAATCGGCCAGGATCGAAGCGCAGACCGCCGAGTTTCTGGCATCTGGCGGCAAGATCGAGTGTTCGGAAGTGGGCCGGAGCCGGGCGGTGGATCTGACGTTCAGACATTACGCCATGAGCGCGATGGATGAAGTGGAGGGGGTGGAATGATTGTTACAGGCACTTTAACAGTACGTCACAAGGGCTACACCGTAGAGTTTGAGCGCGACGATAGCCACTGGTGCGGGCGCATCCTTTACATCAAAGATCTCATCACTGTCATCGCTGATCGCGTCGGCGATATGGAGCAGGAAGCAAAAGCCGCGATTGACGACTACATCGATACTTGCCTGGAGTTGGGCGTTGAGCCGAACGAGCCGCGGGAGGGTGTGGAGTGATTATTTTATATGCGTCGATACTTGCACTCGCTTTTACCTGCGGGATGGTCGGCTACGATATTCGCGCGCGGAATTTTCTATCCGCATGGATATTTGCCGTGGCTGCCATTTACTCCGCTGTAACAATCGTTGGAGCGGCCGTCGGATGAGAAAGTGCCGCTCCAAACAGTGCCGCCTGCCACTGCCGGCCAAAAAGGCATCCACGCCCATCGAGGCTGCCGGCTTCTGCTCATACGATTGCGCCACCAAGCATGGCCTGCACCTGGCCAGCACGAACCGCGAAAAAGAGCAGCGCAAGTGGGTTCGCGAGGGGCGAGAAAAACTGAAGACGCGCCGAGATTATGAGAAAGACTGCCAGCGTGATTTTAACCGGTTTATTCGCGCCAGAGATGCGCACCTGCCTTGCATCTGTTGCGGGCAGTGGGGCGATGACGAGTTCTGGAAGCTTGGCGGCCAGTGGGATGCGGGGCACTTCCTTTCAGTGGGTGGCCACCCAGAACTAAGGTTTGACGAGGCCAACTGCCACAAGCAGCTCAAATCATGTAATGCGGGCGAGGGAAAGTACGCTGGGAAAAGGCGCACGGTCGGCGATGAGTACAGGGTAAGGCTAATTGAGAAAATTGGGCAGGCAGAAGTTGACCGGCTGGAAGGTCCGAATGAGGCGAAGAAGTACACAGCTGATGAGATGAAAGCCATGGCAGCGCATTACAGGGCAAGAACGCGGGAATTACGGAAAGAGCAGGAGGCAGCGTGAGCGCGACAAATAATGAAGCTAAGAAGCTGTGCGTAAAGTGCGGCAACGAGAAAGCCCCTAAGGAATTTCACACAGACGCAAAGCGAAAAGATGGCCTTTTTCCATATTGCAAGGAGTGCAGGAAGAAGCCAAAGAGGCCAGCTTATTTTCGGCCATTAGATTTAGTCCTTGCTGACTACGAGGTTTCTGTTAGCGGCTGCTGGAACTGGACTGGGACGCTAAACGTGTATGGCTATGGGCTTGCTTGCTACAAAGCAAAGCGAATTGGCGCACATCGGTTGAGCTTGCTCAATCATCTTGGCATTGAAGAAACAGATCTTCTTGCTTTGCATCATTGCGACAACCCAGCCTGCATAAACCCAGATCACTTGTACCTTGGAACGCCCGCCGAAAATTCCAGAGATATGGTTAACAGAGGCAGGGTGAATGCCCCTTTTGGCGAAAACGCAAAAAACTCTAAGCTTAAAGATCATCAAGTAATCTCAATATTCAACGACAGTCGGCGCCACAAAGAAATAGCCAAAGATCACGGCATAGCAGCATCAACCGTCAGCTCCATAAAAACAGGAAGGATATGGCCACACTTAACTGGAGGCGTGACGCATGCAATGTAATCAGCAAATTCGCGAAATCCAAAAAGAGAGGATGGCAGCATGATTAATCCAAACAAGCAAGAAGCGGCAGATCTGGCGCACATTGCCGAGCATGTAAAAGAGTGGCCAAAGGGTGCCGATTTTATTTACCTGGGGCCAGGCGATGTTATCCACATCATTGAGGGCGGCGATTCAGCCGTCTGTAAGTACATAAATCGAGAGCAATGGGCGGCAGCCAGGACGCTGCTGGGGTATTGGTTCCCCGGAAAGGACGTGTGGCCCGACACTTCTTGTCCGGTTTGCGGTGAGGAACATTGTCAATACGAGGCTTTTCCTGGCATTTGCGGCGAATACGATAGCGGCACCGTTACCCTGGAGTTGGCGAGAGCGATTAATGGCGTGTGCGGCGATGCGCCGCCAGTAGGTCTGGCCTCAAAAATCCCAGACTGCACCGTGACGCCTGAAGAAGAAGAGACCCAGCCGAAGCAGACAGGGCCCGAAAAATACGCAAAGTACCGAAAGGACGTGCGTCACCTGGACTCAATCGACGTTTACGAAACCCACCGGCTTTATGCCATTGACGACCCAAGCGGCTGCATTCAACACGCGAGCAAAAAGCTGCTGCTGAGCGGCGTTCGGACGGGCGGCAAGTCGAAGCAGCAAGACATTGAGGAAGCGCGAGATACGTTGAACCGGTGGCTTGAGATGAATGGCGCCGAATGATCCAGTTGACCGCAATCATAGCCGGCCAACACGCAACAATGCTGATTCTTTTGGTTTTGGAGTGACGAGGTGAATATGAAGAAGATAGAGCACATTGAGCAGCCAACACATTTGACGTGCGTGCATGCATGCCTGGCAATGGTTACGGGTGAAGACGTTCATGAGTTGGTTGAGCGCTTTGGTGACCACGGCCTTTCATTCGATGAAAAGGCAACGGTTCTTGTTGAACACAAAATATGGCCGGTTAACACCACGTTCCAGCCGCACCCCTTTGATACCTGCGGAATATACATCGTTGGGACTTGCAGCCTGAACCTGCCCGGCAGCATGCATTGCGTTGTCGTGGAAGTGGATGGCGACGGTTACAAGGTGCATGACCCGAACAAAGGTCGAGACGGGAAAGACTTTTACAGCGATGAGGACATTATGAGCGGCCGCCTTTCCCGGTGCGAGGTCTTTTACCTGGATAACCGTGTGCTGCGGAAAATGTGGCGGCCTACGCCTGTGGCCGAAAGTGCGGAGGTGACTTATGGGTGAAGTTGTTTCATTTGATAAGGCGAAAGAAGGCGGTGACGAGACCATTTACACGCTCACCGGCCCGGCAATTTGTACGCACTGCAAGCACCAATGGCAATGCGTGACACCGGCAGGATCGCACGACAGTCTTGAATGCCCAGAATGCAGCCTGCACATGGGGGTAGTCGGAGCGCCAGTAGTTCCGCGCGAGTTCTGGGAGTGCGATTGTGGCAGCGACTTGTTCTATTTGACGCAAGACGGTGCAATGTGCCGGACCTGCGGGCTCGTTGCCGTGGGTTGGGTTGAGTGATCCAACTCACCGCAAAAGTATCCGGCAAAGACTGCATCATGCTCACGCCTGGCCCGCTGGCAGAGTCTGGCCGCAGTTGTCGCGACCGTTTTGGCTCACGATTTGAAGGCTTCGATATGCCTGACTGGCAGCGGGCGGCGCATGAAAAATGGGCAGCGTTTATGGCGAAAGAGATTGATCGAGGGGAGTTGAACGACTGGTTAAGCGGGCAGGACGAAGAAGCGGCGATACGTGGAATTTTTAACCGGCTGAGGGGATAGGGTATGGCTGAGCAGAACCGGAAAGATGGTAGCCAGAAGGCGCTTCGATTCAGGGCGGGAGAAATTATAGACCTGCACATTGATTACCTACTGATTGACAGCGATCAAGTCCGGATAGCGTATGAGGGCCGGTGCATTCTTGGCACCTACTCCGAGCACGGTGAGTTGCCACAGGGCTCAGGGTTTGCCGGGTTCTGCAAGTTAGCTGGAAAAGTTGACCGCATGCGCGTCAGGCGCACTACCGCGCAAATGGTCATTGCGCACGAAATGGTGAGCAGGCTGGATGATGATTACGCAACAGCGTTGTGCGTTGACCGCTGCTATCGTGGACGAACAAAGTCGGTGGCGATTGACCCGTTCCAGAGCGCCAGCCCGGTTTATATTTTATGGGATGATGCTCAATGCGCTGGCCACCTTGGTATAACCGTGGAGTGTATGCGCAAAAGAATTAGCCGAGGCTATCAGATGCTGGAGGCTATCATTCAGCCACAACAAAAGGCTGCTTGACCAGTCCGTCACAAATGTATAGACTATTTTATAACCTATCACAATTACCCCAAAAGCCGCGTCCGTAACAGGGTTGTGGGCTTTTTTAGAATTGGCGAAAGCCAAAAAGAGCAGGCTGGTTCAATTCCAGCTCGTTGACCGAGATCTGGCGAAAGAGCAAGGTTCGAGAACCTGCACTGGGCTGAAAGGCTCTTAGGGAGTGCCCCACCAGGCATGGGGAGGTCTGACACCGGGAAAGACTGGGAAACCCCGCACGTTAACGCTTGCGGGGTTTTTGTGTCTGGCCATACGACGTTGAGCGGCCCGCAATCCCATAGCTCACGGTGAGACTGGCGAACTCTTTGTAAAGCAATAGCCTGAAAGATCAGTTTCCCCTAAAGCCCGCAGGGCAATTGCAAAGATCACAAACGAGCATACGATGCCAAAGCTCGGCAAGTAGGCATCCGGGCTAGACCAATATTAACGCGCCTGACGAGACTGTGTGAATCAGTCGAAACACGGTGGTGTCGCGTGGCCTCCTGGGTCTAGTTTGGTAGGAGGGTGAGCCGAGCACTTATTACATAAACCCGCACCCATAACAGGATTGCGGGTTTTTTTATGCCCCGAACATCTCCACGCGGTCAGCTACGCCGCACTTTTGCCGCTGCGCAATTCTGGATTGGGAGTTACCCGGTCGTGTGTTAGCGGCTTTTTTTATTCGCGAGGTCAGCATGAACTGGCACAACTACCCGAACTTTTCAGCCGCAGAGTTTCGCTGCAAGCACACAGGGCAGTTGCGCATGGATGCTGGCTTTATGGATCGACTGCAAGCGCTGCGCACGGATTATGGAAAGGCGATGGTTATTAGCAGCGGATACCGCGACAAGACGCACCCGATTGAAGCCCGCAAGGCAGAGCCTGGCGCCCACAGCACAGGCCATGCGTGTGACATAGCGATCAGCGGGAATGACGCGCACAAGCTGCTAGGGCTGGCGCTGAAGCACGGCTTTACGGGTGTTGGCATCAAACAGAAAGGTACGAGCCGGTTTATTCATCTTGATGATTTGCCGGACGCCCCAAATCGCCCCAGACCTTGGGTATGGAGCTACTAATATGAGCTTCTTCGGAAAACTCTTTGGCACCGAAAAGGCGCTGGCCGGCATCGTTGACGGTGTAACCAATGGCCTTGATGCGCTGATATATACCGACGAAGAAAAAGCCGGTGATGCCGCCCGTGATCGGTCTGAAGCACGAAACATGGTCGTCCAATGGATGGCCGCAACGCAAGGTCAGAACCTAGCTCGCCGCCTAATCTCGCTGGTAATAACCGGCGTCTGGCTGGGCATGTACTTGTTGTCGGTCTTATGCGGAATGATTGCCGTCTTTGCTGACAGCACTGGAACCGTCACCGCTGCCAAAATCAATGCGGTTGGCTCAATCTCGCAATCTGCTGCCATGGATATGAACCCCGCTGTCATGCTGATCCTTGCTTTCTACTTCGCAGCGCCACACATGGGCGACATAGCCAAGGCTGTGACCGGTAAATTCACTCAAAGCGTTAACAAGGGGTGAATGTGAGCCTAAACAGTGCCCTAAGCAAAGTCCCGTCGTCAGTCGCCCAAATCAAGGTAGAAGCCGGGGCAAACCTTACCTCATACACCACCAGCACTGTCACGTTCCTTGGCGGCGCCTGGACAAAGAACGAACTGATGGCTGCTATCGGCCTGATCTTCGTTGCGCTGACCTATTTCACCAGCCTGTATTTCCAGCGCCGCCGCGAAAAGCGCGATCAAGAATTCCACCAGCATCGGCTGAACGTTAAACGTCAATCTGCTGCTGAATCGGAGAACAGCTAATAGCCTATTCCGCGACTGGCCGAAAATGGGCATAGCTTGCACCTTCGCGCTCAGGACCGAATAGCAGATCGGTCACTATTGAGGCATTTTCAGCCGGCATTATTTTTTCGTTAGCGTTGCCGGAGCAGTTGGTAAGTTCACCGACCAAAACCTCTTTCCCGCTGGAGTAAAGATCGACGCGGATAAATGAGAAATCACAACTCAATTCTCTGGCTACCCGGAGCATTTCTTTCAGATTCACGGGGCGCGGCACGTTGTGACCCTGCTCAAAATTCACGGAAACAGGCAGAAGCTCCCAGTCTGTCGTGTACAAGTTGCGGCGATGATCTGACTGCCGATCAAAGTCTACCCAGATAAGCCGGGGCTCACCATTAACGCAGAAGATTTTGTAATCTTCACAGCTTTCGCCACCAAATATGTACGGCTCAATGATGAGCTTCGGCTTGAGGCTCTTGTAGTTTGCCTCTCTATATCTGGTGTAATAGTTCGACTCAAACCAGCGGGCTATTTTCGTGAAATCAAGGTCAGACCCATTTTTCCGAAACATAACTTCGCCTGACATATGGGTGGGCTTGATCACGCAGTCTTTCGGGTATTCATACGAAAGAGCCTCTTCATAGCTGCCAAGCACCGCGTTTGTCGGGACGTTATACAAGTCGCCGATAGTGGCCTTAACAAAAAGCTTCACATAGTGCTTGTCGCTCACAAACACCCGGAGCGGGTCAAGGATTTCATTAGAGGCTTTTATCGAAAATAGTGCATCGCTCAGGTCGCCACCGACTTTCTTGGGCAGCCGAGCGTGGAACTGAAAGAAGTTGAGCAGCGAGACAATATGGTCGCCCCATCGGTTTTTAGGCAGAAATCGCTTAGCCAGCCGAATCGGGCGCTTGAGATTAACGCCAGCAAGTTGGTTTTTTTTCATGACATGACCCTATTTTGGTGCAGCGCTTTATTGCGTCATTTTTATTCCGAAACACTAAGCACAATTTAAGCCAATACGCAAAGCTTTCAATGCTATCAGTCAATTGATTCCGCGTGCGTGTAGCTCTTTCCACATTACTGTAAAGAATATCGACGGACCGGCACGATTGGCGAACTACCCGAAATAATGAGGACTTTCTGTAATGGCGACATCTGGCAGCCCTAAGGTAATATTGGCGAGTCTCACGCTACAAATAGCGCTAGGGAAGGCATTTCCCCGGTTCACAGCCAACTTTCCCCTGAAGATCATCCAGCCACAGCCCGCTCTAACAACGACCAATCGTTTTTATAAGGCGTATCCGGGTTTTGAATACAACGTGCGGATGGCAGTCATTGGCGGGCTTTACCCATTCACGCATGAGCTAACCACAGCTCCGAGTGGGATGACTATCAACGCCTTCACTGGGGAGATAAGTTGGCCAAATCCGGCAGCCTCCGGCACCGCCTATAGCGTATCGGCAAAAGTCACGGACGCAGAAGGAAGCATTCAGACGGTTGACTGGACAGTGTTAGTCACAACCAGCGGCTTTATATTCGTTGATGCTGTAAACGGCACTGCGAATACCGCAGGCGGCACTGGAACAATCGGAAATCCTTGGAAAACCCTAAAAGACGTGTACGGCGGAGATACCTATTCAGCGATGGGTGCGAATCACCGTTCTGGAGAATTTGTTTACTGGCGCGCCGGTACTTACCAGATGGATGCGTATATTGAAGACAACGGCAACGACGGGCTTGAGACACCAATCAGAGGAACCACTAAGCCTTTGGTATGGCTTGGCTACCCCGGTGATACCAAACCCGTCTTTAACATGATGGATGCGCACCTGTATTTCGATGGCAGCGGCAGTAACGTATACCTAGACAGTCTGGATATTCGAGCGCCAAATGTCAGGGCCATGGGCCTGAAGATCGCCTCTCAAAAACAAAATATGGTCATCCGGCGAAATAAGCTCTCCGGCATCACGGGAGGGTTCCAAGGCGGTAACAACGCTCTGTTATTTATCAACAGATGGGGGACGGGAAATAATTACGCCATACAGGATAACGAGTTCATCAGCGTAAACGAGGGCTACGGCATTCTTAATTACAACACACGATATGTACTGGTCGAGGATAACCTCTTCCAAGATATTGGCAGCCACTGTGTCGGCATGAAAGTACGCTCTGAGGACTGGGCAGTTAGATCAAACAGGTTTAGAAATAACGCTTTACAGAGCATTGAGTTGCACTACAACAACAACAGCGCAACGGAGTTTAGTGGAAACATCGAGATTTCGTACAATGTCATGGAGGCAGGCGGTGGTGAGGTAAATGTAAACCAGAGCTATGAGGCTATCGGCTACCCCGTCTACATATTCAGAAACACGATTTATGCCAGCGCCCATCAGCAGCGCACCACGTCTACTAACGGGCCTTTCTACTGGCAGCGCAATGTCATCATTAACAACTCCAGCGACCCTGACAAAATCGATAAAGACTATATAGAAGCGCCCGAAAGGCTTGTGATTGAAAACAACCTCACTGGCGTGACAGCCGATGGGATTGTGGACGCTCAAGGCAACTTAACGCCGGCTTACGCAGAGTTTATCGGAACTCACGGTCATCAATTAGCTTAAAGGAGCCAGGCAATGGCAGTTACAGGTGCAATTCAGTTTGATGTGTCGGGGATTGCGAACACCGATCCATATACAATCCCGGTTGCTGTAACAACTTACGGCGGCAATTTTAAAGTAAAAAGTGGGTATTTAAATAGGTCTGGGGAAGGGAACGTTGGCTTTTATACAGACGCCGCTCAGGTGGACGATGTAGTTAAGTCAAGGGTTGAAGTGGGCGTAGCTGGAAGTGTTAAATATGGCCCAGCGGTCGTTAACACTTCAAACAACGGTTGGTATGCATCAATAGGCTCTGGTTTCGTTCGGACTTTCCGAGTTGATGCCGGAGTCAGGCAGGCGTCAGGTGACGCTATCGGGTCTGTTTCCCTAACCTTGGTTACTGGCTCCGTGGTAGAGCTTAACTATACAGAAAGCACGGGGCTGTTAGAGGTTTTTGTCGATGGATCGCTGGTTGATTCGGGCACAGATACTACATATCAAGGTGTTGGCGTCCGTCCCGGATATCACGTAGATATGTCGGGCTTTAACGACGCAGGCGCAGCGTCGTGGGCGGGCGGGGAGGCGGGCGGCCCAGACTACACCCAGCGCAAAGGCTCCACATTCGACGTAACCCACACCCTCGGAACAATCACTACCGCAGCGCTCAACGGCACAACTATCACGATCAACACCACTGGCGCAGGCACTGTGAATTTGACCGATACCAGCGGCATTACAACATCTGGCACATACGATTTGGCTTTGGGCGATGGTACGGGCACTGAAAAGTCTACGGTGCAGCTTAATGTCTACGGTGTAGTGCCCAGCAATAACCCTGCACAGAAGGACGGGGCAGCACTGGCAAGCCTTACCGACGTACAGATCCGCATTACAGATGGCGCAAACCTCGACGGCCCCCAAGTTTACTACTCAGGAACTGAAACAACGGACGCAAGCGGAAACTTCGCCACTCTTGATGTATCCACCAGCGCAGCCGCGGCCGCTGATCCTGTGCTAATGACCGTTTTAACATCGGCAGGTAACAGCATCACGAGCACTGAGACAGTGGAGCTGATCTGATGGCTTACAACTTAGGCTATGTCAGTACCGACTATAATCTTGGTTACACTGGCGCTTTCACCGCAGGCCCAGGACTAACCGCCGATGCGTCAACGGTTGAGGGGCAGGCTACAAGCCTGTTCTTGACCGGAAACATTGCTGCACCTACTGAGGCCCGCTTGAACGGGTCCGTGTTGACGCTGACGGATGCCACAGGCGGAGAGTTCACATTCACTGCACCGTTGCTGCCCGATCCGACCAGTGGCATTGTGGCGACGCTGCAAGTGGATGTTGACGGCTTCACAAAAACCGTCGATATCGCTTACACCAACACCTTTCCTTACAACCCGGAGCACGGCGAGCCGGATGCGCTTTCGGTGCTGTTCGGTGTTGAATTGGCCAGCACTCAACCGTATGAGCTAAAAATTACGTCAGAGCCGGACCCGGCTGTGATGACCGTGGATTGGGCTCAGATCGAAGCGGATGGCGCGTGGCTACTGGACATTACACCCTACGTTACACTGGCCTCCGGGCTTGAAAACGGCTCAGCCTCGGCGAGCTTTGAAGTCTACACAACAGAAACCGGTGCGGTTGACCCGTTCACACGAACTATTGAAGACCTTGGGCCGAATGGCACCGTTACGATTGAATTAATCACCGAATCCCGCAACGGGGCAACGATAAGCTTCAACTATGACCGCGCGGACGCTGGCGGCTTCAAGTACAGCATTGATCAAGGCGCTACATGGGTTATCACGTCAAGTCCGACAGAGCTAAGCACCCTCACTTCGGCAACGTTCTATAATTATTGGGTTACGGCCTACAACGCCGACGCCAATGGCATCATCACCAAGACATCGTTCACCACTCTGGCTGGAGTGGACGCCAAGCCAGACGCCTTCACGGTCATCAATAGGGCCGGTGTAGCGCTCTCTACAGTCGCCACACCGAATATCGTGATATTCACTCCAGTGACTGTTCGGGGCATTGATGCAGCCACGGACGCACCTGCATCCGTATCCGGCGATACAGGCAGCAAATACCGAGTCTCTACTGACGGCGGAAGCACCTGGGGCGCATGGACCACAACCCCAACCAACGTTCGGTTAAACTATCAGGTTCAGGTGCAGCACGACGCGAGCCAAGAGTATTCATCTGGCGGCTATGACGGCGTTCGCAGCACAACGCTGAACGTTGGTACCACTATTGGTACGTTCACCAGCACAACGATTGCGGATACTACAGCGCCGGTTATATCGCTTCAGGGCGGTAACCTGGACTGGACCCAGAGCGTAACTTGGATAGATCCGGGCTACACGGCGACCGATAATGCCGATGGCACTATTACGGGTTCAGTCGTGGTGACTGGCACGGTTGATGTGAGCACCCTTGGCGCCTACACCCTGACCTACACCAGCACCGATCTGTCCGGCAACGTCGCCCAGACCACCCGTACGGTCACCGTCGTGGTGGTGGCGTCGAACGATACTACTGCGCCCGTTATTACCCTGACCGGCGGCAACATCACGCTGACTGAGGGCGACCTTTGGGTTGAGCCAGGCTTCACCGCACTCGATGCCGTGAGTGGGGATCTGACCGACTCGGTGGTTGTGTCAGGGGCAGTGAATACCGCTGTGCCAGGGCCATACACCGTCACTTACTCGGTAAGCGATGAAGCCGGAAACATCACCACGGCCACGCGAACCGTTACCGTCGTATCTGCTGTGGTGTATCCGTATGACCAGGAAGCTCCAGCCAGGCGCACCACCGTCGCTAATCGTTACAGCATTTACCAGAACGACGGCCAGATTAT
>Ga0314855_100019_pt1 | contig 53628 bp, 77 predicted proteins | sample 2018CB1WmetaG_FD_203636 | JGI IMG/M metagenome (GOLD analysis project Ga0314855, IMG submission 203636) | Cryopeg brine viral communities from Beaufort Sea near Barrow, Alaska, United States - 2018 CB1W | ecosystem: Environmental > Aquatic > Marine > Coastal | place: USA: Alaska | collected... | reverse complement strand
GGGCGGGCGGGCTGAAGTCCTGCGTAGTCAGGTCACGAACCTGCCACTTCATCTTCAGCTCGAGCAGCGCCGCAGCCCGCGCCCGCGCCAGCATGGCCGGGATCAGGCTGGTCAGTGTGTACTCCGCCCGCCCTATCACCTCGCCTGACTCGTCGTCGATCCATGAGACCGTTCGCTTGGCGGGGAACTCTGTCATCTGTTGTTCGGTCATCTCTCGTCTCCCTTGATGTGGGGCCAGCCGGAGCTGACCCCTCTGCGCGGCCTAGTTGACCTTGCGGATGACGCCTGTGCGGATCAGTGTGTCGCGCATGGTCCTGTCGCCGTACACCATGTGAGACAGGGCGATCTGCGCGGCCTTGCTCTTGCCGTGGATGGGCACCAGTACCGCCTCCAGCGCCGCTGCCTCAAGCAGGACGTTGCAGGTGTGTGCCGAGTAGGGGATGCCGAAAGCAACACGGCCACAGCTGTCATTCGCCATAGACGAGATTGAGGCGAACGCACCGAACGTGAATTTCGGGGTGTCTACGCTGACGTTGGTGTTCTGCGTAGGTGCCGAGATTGCGGCTGCGCCTGCGGCTGCGCCTGCAGACGCCTTGGCCTGCGCGCCGGAGACGGCTACGGCTGTGTTCCGGTCTCCTCCGTCGCGCCCGCCTGCTGAGGCGGATGCCGTCATGGCGATCAGGATTGCTGCGCTGATGATATAGTTCTTCATGTCAGTTCTCTCTTCTTGTTGATGGTTCAGGTTAGGCAGGCGATCAGGGCACCAGCGACGACAAATGCCCAGAAGGCGATTACTGCCAGTGCGATGCGCCCAAGCATGACCTCTGGGGTGGTGTCTCTGTCGTCCATGTCCGTCTCTCCTGTGTTCAGTGGGATCAGTCTACGCGCCCAGCGGGCCGGACGCTAGAACTCCCATCCGGCGTCGCTGACAGCGGTCACTATGTCATCGGCTGCCCTGTGGCATATCTCACAGTCAGTTGCTGACAGTGCGCTCACCGCCTTGAGCCATGACCCGATGGGTAGGGAGACATCCGCCACAGTCTCCTCAGTCACCTCCTCGGTGTAGGTCGCACTGGTGTAGTAGCTCAGCATCCTGCCGAACACGAAGCTGCCCGCAGCCTTGGCCTGCCCGATGGCCCCGATCAGCCCCCCGCTCCTCGGAGCGTACAGGTCCCAGTCCAGCCCCATCTCGTAGAAGCGATCATCCTCCTCGACGCTGAGCAGCACGTCGGTGATCTCGGAGCAGCTTGCGCTACCAATGTCCGTCAGGATGCGTATCCCGTCGGAGTGGGGATACTTGCTGGTGCGGTCCTCGGTCAGGTCGACCCCTGTCTTCATCTCGTAGGTGAAGAGGCTGGGGTGCGGGAGGTCGGTGACCCTGAGCCCCTTGAAGAACACGTAGTCGGAGCGCCCAGCATACACGCGACAGTGCGTGCCCTCGTGAACGAGGCGGGCGCTCTCACGGTCCAGGAAGATGGAACCAAGGTCGCCGTATGCCTCCTCGAACTCGGCGCAGTCCACCGCTATGACTGTGTTGCCACCACCAGCATACTCTGTTGGTTCTCCCCTGTCGATGAAGCTCCGCCCCGCCTCGTCGCGACAGTTGGCCTCTATCTCGCGTACTGCCTGCCACGCCTCCCACTTGCGGGCCAGCTCGGTGGTGAACGGCAGGCGCTCGGAGCGCCACCGCTGCGGCCAGCGCCGCTGACGCATCCTGCACCAGTCGAAGTCCTTCCCTCGGAACTCCCTCGTCTGCGTGTAGAACTCGTACTCCACATCGTCGCGGAACACGCGGATGGTGCCCCCGAGGCGGAGGATAACAGCGATGGCCATCTTCAGGCCTGTGCCGAACTCACCAATGGGGTTGTCCCCGACCTTGGCTGACACCCCGAACGAGGTGAACGCCTCCATCGGCACCAGCCCGTCGTTCACGAATACAACAGTCATGTCTTCACCTTGAGGAACCTGCCCTCACGCTGGAAGTCGCGGATTGTGTGGTGGTAGGTGAACCCGTCCTCCTCACCAACGCGCACATACGCCAGCAGCCACAGACCCCGCTCGCTGTCCACGCCGAACCCAGTGACATGGTACAGGTGTCCAGTCTTCGGATGGAAGTACTCCTGCCCGACATACTCGCTGGGCTTCGCGTCCCCGTTGTTGTCCGAGTGCCACGATGCGGTCATTCTCTTGGTCATGTCTCATCTCCTCTATCTCTTGCCATATTCTACCCTCGGATCGACCGTGGCGCTAGGTCGGAACTCGCCACAGCAGGGAGTGTGGTGCTGCACCTGTGGGTAGTTGGTGAAGTAGTCGTAGCGCCAGTTCTGGTTGTCGATCAGTACAGGGGTGGTGACTGGTGGCAGTCGCCTGCACTCCCCGTCAGCCATGTACTCGCAGTTCCCACAGTGGTCGCGTCTCATGCCGCTCTCCTCATCTCGTCCCATGCCTCATCCCAGGACGCGCCGTAGCCATCGTCCTTACTTGCTGCGGCCCTGCCCCAGTTGGTGCCGAACTCAGCGTCCACCATCACTGGAACCTCCAGCTGCACCGTGTCGCGCATTATGGCCTGCGCCCGCTCCGCGTCGGCCCGGTCGTCGAACTCAAAGTCAAGCTCGTCGTGCATCTGCAGCAGGGGCAGCAGGCCCTCACGCCAGCACTCCCGCATGCACATCTTGGTCTGCCGTGCCGCACTGCCCTGGATCAGGGAGTTCATGGACTTGTGAGTGCCCGAGCGCCGCAGCCTCTTGCCGTACCACGGATGCTCCGGGTCCCTGATGCGCCGCTGCGCCTCGTCCATGTCACAGGCAGCAACGAACTCTCCGTCCTGCCAGCTAGGCTCCCACCGCTCGTACCTCGACCGCGCCCCGTCGAGCAGCTTGATGTACCCCTTGAAGTTGGCTCGGTTCTTGGTGAACTCAGATAGGCCCTTCACGAAGGGAAGCTTCTCGTCGTACTGTGACATGACCGACAGCGCCTCCTCCAGGACCATCCCTGTCATCAGAGCGAACTTTGGGCCACCCGCGCCGAACGCCTTGGCAAAGTTCACGTCCTTGGCCCTCCTACGCGGCAGCTGGGTCAGCTCCGCTGCCAGGTCGTGGAAGTCGGTCTTGGGGTTCTCGCGGTACATGCGCACCGCCTCCTCAACACCCGCGATCTTGCACAGGTACGCGAAGTGGACGATGAGCCGGAACTCCTGCTGGGAGTAGTCGAGCGCGCCCCATATCTTGCCCTCCGATGGAAGGAACAGGCCCCGGATCAGCTTCTTGATCATGTCGTTACGTGAGGGCATCTGCTGCAGGGGCGGGTCCGAGTAGGCCATGCGCGTCGTTCGGGTTCCACCGCTGTCGCTCTTGGTCTGGTGTATCTCGGAGTGTATCCGTCCCATGTGCATGAAGCCCATGATGTAGTTGCCTACGAACTTCTCCCCCGCATCGTGCATCTTCCGAGCGCCCACCAGCATCTCAGGTAGCCAGTGGTCGAGCTTCTCAATCTCCTCCGTCTTGAAGGACGGGTTGTTCTTGGATGTGCGGGGAACGGGGAGGTTCTCCGCCTTGAATATCCCCTCAAGGAACTTGGGTGAGTTAACGTCCCCTATCTCGATGGGCCTGCCTATCTGCAGCTTGTCGCTGAGCATGGACAGGTGCATGTTGCGCTGCTGGAGCAGGCGGCTGCGCACCTGCGGCGCGCGGTCCTCGTCGATGCGGACGCCCCGGCGGCGCATGGCTATGATCATAGGGACGAGGTCGGTCTCCAGGATGTACGCCTCGGTGCAGCCCTGTGCCTCCAGCATCGGGTGCAGCTTCCGCCAGAGGGCCAGCGTGGCCACCGCGTCCTGTGTCGCGTAGGGTCCGACGTACTTGCCGGGCATCCGCCACATCTCGGACTTGGGGTCGCATCCAAGAGCCTCTGCAGCCTCTCTCAGAAGGCGCTCGTCCTTACCCTGTACCCCGCGCCTCCTGCAGACGTCGTCCAGATTGTAGGTCAGCTGGTTCTCGTCCAGAATGAACTCCAGGATCATGGTGTCCTCGAGTCTCTCCGGGCAGACCACGTCTCTCTGGTGTGTCAGCCACCCGAGGTCGTACACAGAGCGGTGGTAGATGCACCGCTTGGTCCGGTGCAGCCTGTCGATCCACGCCAGCACAGCGCCCTCGTCCATGCACTCGGTGTCTGGGTGTCGCACGGGAATGTAGCCGGACAGACCGCTGTCGGTCGCGTAGGACACACCCGCTATCCATCCAGCCTTGTAAACCCATCCTGGCCCCTTCTTGTTCTTCAGACCGTCATCCTTGGTCTCGATGTCGAGGGCCACCACGTCGCAGCCGGAGAGGTCCGGGGGGCTCGTTGGAGCCACCCAGTCCGACACAGGCAGCATGAACCCCATGGGCTGCTGCCTGTGGTCCCTGTTCTTCTTAGCGGCCATATTCTTCAGTGTACCCGTCGAGCATGCAGCGCCACCCGTCCTCCTCCATCTGCTCCTTGTAGATGCGGCTCCAGTGGAGGCCCTTCATACTCCCAGATGGGATGATGACGTTCCGGACTGCCTCGAACTCCGCGTGGGTCGCGCGCCGGGGCGCGGTCGCGCTGAGAGGCTGGACAATCTTGACGTTCTGCAGGTTGGGTTGGCTTGGTGGGCGCACAGTTGAGGTCAGACTGCCATTCAGGTCGAGCGTGATAGTGATCCCCTCGCGATGCTGTCGGATGATCTCGCTCTCGACCAGCAGCAGGTAGCGCCGAAGGTCTCGGATGTCGTCGATGATACCTTCCTCGCGGCCATCGACGATCGCTGCAGTCACTATGTCCCACGGCGCGACCCGGTGGGCCTCGGTGGAGCCGTTCGCTCGTGTGGGGTCGTCTGTATGTGGTGCGAGCGCTGTCTCCAGTCGGTCCCACTTGCGGGCCAGCATCATGAACGCTCCGACGCCACCCCGGCGCAGCCAGGAGGCCCCGTACTCAATGTCCTTGCGGGTGACCTCCTTCACGTCGGTGTCAGCCACAGTCTTGATGTGCTCTCTGTATCCGGTCATGATCTGTACTCACTCTCCTTGCTGTTCACCCACTCGATTGCGGGAATGGTCCACAGGCCCTCAGGGGCCACGGTGAGGAGCCGTGACAGCTCCTCCCTTGTTCTCTCCTCGATCATCTCGGCGTAGCGGTTGCCCATGTCGACCTCGGTCATCCCGAACTCCCACATCTCGGCCACGTCGCAGAACTTGACCCGCCAGCGGTCGGCCTCGGGTAGCCTCGGGGACACCCTCCCCCGTATCCGCATCTCTGCCTCCGGCTCCAGCCCAGTGTAGATGGTCTTGAGGACTGGGTTGTCCCTCTTCAGGGGGAACGGGGGATCACCCAGTATGAGCTCAGTCGTGTCGTGGTGGAGCATGAACTCGGTGACCTCCGGCGCTGGCGCGCCGAATATCTCGATGAAGATGCGCATGACCTGCCACGTGTGCTCACCGTTGGACTGAGTGTGCAGGGTGGGCCATGTGGCGTATCGCTGCACCTGACCCGCTAGGCGGGCGCTGGTTGATGGGTCTATCACAGCCTGCGCTCCATCCACTCGACACAGGCCATGCGCCAGTCGCTCGCGGCGATGCTGTCCCGAGCCCTCGCTACCGCCTCCTGTCGCTCGCCCGAGCGCCACAGGTTGTGGACATTCCACATGGGCTTGGCAACCTCTCCGAAGAATGTGTTCCCGTAGTCCCAGAAATGGTTGGGGTCCTGCATGAACAGACCAAGGTCGTGGTCCCACTCCGATGGCTTGTTCATGATGGGGTGGTAGGTGACGTCGCCGCTCTCGTACAGGCAGCGGTTGTTGGGAATACCTACAGCCTGCAGCGTGTCGTTGTAGGCATGCCAGTTGTTGCTGAGCTGGTACATGGTGCCCACCTCAACGCCGATGCGGCCCGCCATGTACTCCTGCAGGAAGCTGAAGTGCACCGCGTTCGCCCCTGTCGCGCCCCAGATGATGTCGTTCGAGCGGCAGCAGATGGTGAGGTCGAGCACCATGGACGGACCCTTGCCAGGTTGGTCGCGCCCGGTGATGCGAGGGTAGATGTGAGTGTTGCAGGGTACGTCGTTGACACTCGCGTCGAGGTCACGCTCGGGGGACCACATCGCCAGGACTGCGCGTCGGTCCAGGTGGTTCTTGCGCAGCAGCCTGATGACCATCTCGAGCTGGTCAAACCAGTCCACATCGGTGGTGGACCACCAGTTCTTCCAGCGATCACCATAGGCTCCGTGGCAGATGCCGTTGCTCTCAGCAAACCTCTCTGAGAAGTTCCCGACGAAGCGGTCCAGCCAGCGGGCGTCGTTCATGCCGTTCAGCATCCACAGGCACTCGAAGAAGTGGAAGAACGGGTTGGCGTCCCGGCCCACGTCCAGCAGAACCCGCTCCTGAGGACGGGTGGTCACGGTCAGCACTGGGTTGTTGGCCACCAGCACTCCACCGTTGCGGCTGTCGGACGTTAGACCGACCTCCCTGATCTTCCTGACCGACTCTCTGTAGGTCGAGTTGACGTTTCTTCCCTCGACAGTGTACATTACGATCTCCCCTCTGCTAGCGCCCGCTTCCAGTAGGCAGTGAACTCAGTGCGCTCACCAGCCATGGCTCCGGACTTGTTTGTCTTCATGCGCTTCCGGACGAGGCCGGGGTGCAGCTGGCACAGCAGCTCCGCAGTGTCGTCCAGCTGCTTCGCGTCCCGTGTCCCCTCCAGACCACCAGGAGCGTCAGCGGACCGCTGCCCCTGCGCCCAGTGATAGGTGACAAGGTTGGGGAGGCCCTGACGCAGGAGCTGGAGGGTCATGTCGACGTCCTCACGCCCCTCAACCTCGCGACGGAACTTGATGCCAAGAGCCTTCAGCTTTGGAACACTGTACCCCACCATTCGGATGCCTCGGGTGGCCTCGACCTCCGCGCCAATGCCCGGCGTCCGGTTGTTGCCCTCACGCATGGACACGGCTGCATGGGCGTAGGTGTCCAGGGTGTCCTCGAACCAGCTCATCAGTCCCAGCCAGTCGCTGTCGTCGCAGGGGCGCAGCTTGTAGTCCCAGCCCGGATCGTCGGCTGGAACCTTGCCCCGCACGATGAAGTGCAGGTCGTCGTCGAGCATGACGATCTTCCTCTCATCGCCCAGCCAGGCCCAGTCCAGTGTCCAGTTGCGGGTGTCGGCAATGCCGTTGACCTCGCCCTCGGGGATTTTGACGATCACGTCGTTGCTGCGACCGAGGCGGACCAGCATGTTGTTGTACGACTCAGCCTCCTCCTCGCGCACCACGAGGTGCAGCGGGAACTCCTTCGGGACGTGCTCGAAGGTCTGGGCCTCTCCGTTGGAGTGGCGTCGGTATGTTGGTACAATCACAAGCATCTGTTGATTCCTTCCTTCAGTGATACATACTTCTGAGGCCCGATGAGGCTCTCAAGCTTCTCAGTCATTGGTTGGCGCCACTGCGGGTCATCCTCACGCGCCTCCACGTACTCTACGCGCCCACCCGTCCGCTGCGCTATCATGTCAGCTACCTCACTGATGGTTGCCATCTCCCGGTTGCCGATGTTCACGACGGTATTGCCGGGCAGGTCCAGCCCACGTACACTGTTGATCATCCGGACGGTGTCGTCGATGTAGCAGAAGGAGCGGGTCTGCTGTCCAGAGCCATGGACCTGCAGCGGGAGTCCCTGCGCCGCCCGGTCGGCAAACGTGTTGATCACACGCCCGTCCAGGGGCATGTCCGGCCCGTAGGTGTTGAAGATGCGCAGGGTGCTGATGCTCATGTCGGGCCTGTCCAGGGCCATCTGGTGGGTCATCGCCTCCATCATGCGCTTGCTCTCGTCGTACACACCCCGGACCGAGCAGGTCTTCACAGACCCAGTGTTGTCCTCGCTCATGTACGACTGGGTGGTGCCGTAGACCTCACTCGACGAGGCCACCAGCAGCCTCCCCCCGCTCATGACAAGAGGGGCCACAGCCACCAGCCCGCCGACGTTGGCGCGGATGATGCTCTCCCAGTCCCGGAACACGTCCGGAGAGGCGGGGGAGGATAGGTGCCACACCTCGTCGAACTCGGGTGCATCAGGGAAGTAGTCCCGGATGCTGGTGACGTTGGACCGGATCAGCTCAGCGCTGGTGCCGCTGAGGTTCTGCTGCCTCCCTGTGCTGAGGTCGTCGACGACCCAGAAGTCTGTCTCTGGCTCGCTGGCTGTGACCGCCCGTATGAGGGCGGAGCCTATGAAGCCTGCTCCGCCCGTTACCAGTATCTCTCGCATGTGTGTCTCCTGATCTATGCGGGCCAGACCATCTCCAGGTCCGGCGTCTCTGTCCATCCCCACTGGCCATACCAGTCGGGGTCCTTCCTCAGTAGCACCGAGCGGTGTGCGCGGTGCAGCTCCTCGCTGCCAAGCCACTCGGGCATGGTGACGCTGTCGCTGTACATCTCCTCAGAGTGGTGGCCCCGAGCGAGCAGCAGCGGCATGTTGTTCTCGTAGCCCCGGCGCACCCACTCGCGGATGCAGCAGTCACCGTACAGCATGAGCGCTGTGACGTGGTTCCGCCACATGACTGTTGCCGGATGCATGGCCCAGCCTATCTTGGTGAACGCCTCGGTCCTGGCCGATCGCCACTCCTCTGTGGACATGGCCTTGTCACAGTGCGCCGCCTCCCTGACTCCCTGGATCGCCCTCTGTATCTGGCGGGCCTCGACCCGCTGCTTGCCGAGCCGCTGGCGGTCGAGCTGCATCACGGACACGACGAAGTTGGGGTGGGGCAGGAAGGTCTGCATCAGTCGTCGCTCCGCACTATGCGAAGCAGCTCACCCCTCGGGAAGTAACCCTTCATCAGTTTGTCCTCGGTGTACTCAAAGGCGAACTTGGTTCGGCCTCCCATGTGGGGTCCGCTGAACTCGTCCATGAACACCTCCCTGTGGTGCTCGGGGTAGTCGTCGGGCAGCTCAACAGCCACCCAGTAGTCGCTGAGGTTGGTCGGCATGTCCGGGTGTGTGCAGACCTGGTTCGATCCGAAGGTGAAGCAGTGTGTGACTGTCATCAGTGTGTCTCCTCAACTCTACATATGTGGAACTCTGTGCTCTCGTCAACGGTGCGGTTTCTCCTCACCGTTCGGACCACAGCCATCGCTCCCTCCAGGTCACGGTGGCCCCAACTGTACAGGACATTCGTGATAGGGACTCTCGTCCCGCCCTCTTCCTCTGACCAGTCGACCTGGACAATGAAATACTTGTCTGACATCTTCGCCTCCAATACACGGGTAGACTACGCTCCCAGCCCCGCCCGCACAAGCTCCTCCTCGATGAGGTAGCCCGCGACCCGGCGCATGAGCTCGTCGTTGTACAGGCGGTTCATGCCCGAGGGGTGGGGCAGGTACGCCCAGGTCACACCACGGTGCAGGGTCCACGCGGCTGGAGCCTCCTCTGGGAGCCACAGGACGTTCCGGACCGCAGCGCCTAGGACAACCACCCTTCGGCCCTGGAGCATCTCCCACAGGCCCTCCACGCGTCCTCTGGCCCGTATGGGGCACCACTCCGGCTCGTCGAGCAGGTTGTGGCGGCTCGTGAGGCGCATGTACTCCGCTCTGGAGACGCCGCAGACCTCGTTGACCATGCGCCACAGTCTCCATCCAGCCACGCCCCTCGGGTGCGGCGCGAGTGCCCAGCGTGGGTCACTGCTGTGTGGGTTGTTCATCCCCAGGAGGACAGGGCGCTGGTCAGCCACGCTCCTCTCCATCCCAGTACATGGTCATGTCGCGCGCCAGAGGGAAGACCTCCCGCGCGTTGCGACCCTGACGTGTGCTCCCGGACCATGCCCAGACCCTCTCAGCGGTGGTGCTGAGGCAGTCGTGCCCGAGATACAGGCCCGTCTCCCGGTCGAACATGACCACCCTATTGGACAGTCGTGGTCGAGCCGTGTATGCTATGGCCGTCATCGGTACACTCCTCTTGGTCGGCCCTGCCCAAGTCGGGCACGCTCGTACTTGTCGAACTCACACAGGGTGTGCTCGATATCCCTCATCTCCACCTGATGCCCCTCGCGGTGGGGCCAGATGTGGCGGTACTCACCGTCGGCCAGCTCGAGCAGCGCCCGCATCTCACAGACGAAGACGTGCTTCGGCTGGCTCCGGTTCAGGTCGCGACCGTGCAGGCGGTTCAGCCCTCGCATCGCGCCGGGGCCGGGGTTGGCCCACGTGCGGATGTCCGGCGCTCGATCGAGCAGGGCGGTGTGGCGCAGGTCGGTGACGATCTCGTAGGACATGAAGTCCCCGAGGAACTGATGCTGGGTCATGGTCCTCCATGCGTCCTCAAGACTCCATGGGTGGCCCTGCCTCGCGCTGTTCAGCATCTCCCACCCAAGACCACGCCCGGACCCAGTACTGTGCCCACCACTGGTCTTGGTGATCCCCCAGTTGAACTGGTCCACGCACCAGAGGACACCGTCGAGCTTGTTCATGCCGTTCGGGGTCTTGATGATGTAGGAGCCAGTCACGTAGGGGCCTGCGCCGCAGTGGGTAAGTACGGCGGCGCGGATGATGTCCGTCTCACCGTGCTCGAGGTAGTCCTCCCAGGCTGTGATCCCCCGCCCGCTGCCCCGGTGGTCCGCGACCTGCGAGAAGATGGCGTCCCCGGTCGTGGTCCGGTTGAACCAGCGCCAGAGGACTGTGGCCAGCAGGACGTCGGGCGAGTTGCGGAGCCTGTCGCGTATCTGGACCCGGAAGTGCTTCGTCGTGATGTCGTCCTCGCGGTAGACGTTGCAGAACCTGTACTGGGACAGGATGGGGTCGTCCGTCCACTCGGGGCGGGGCAGGCCCTCGCGCCGACGTAGGAGGATGCTCTGGCGCTCTCTGGCGTACTCGAAGAAGGGTCTCATGCTGTTACTCCTGTGCTGACTTCAGTCTACCTACGGAGGGTCCAAAAGAAAAGCGGGCTAGCCGTGAGGCCAACCCGCTCTGATCATCAGACTGGTGTTTGGGGATTAACCGACCTTGATGAACTTCTTCTCGACATCGTTCTTGATGTCGGGGCTGGTGAGACCGCCCTCGAGCGCCTGATCCACAGTCATGCCGTTCTTGTAGACAGCGAATCGCTCGGCGGACTTGGTGCCTGCGCGCTTGGGGTTGTGGTCCTTGCCGTATGGCTTGCCATCCTTGTCGGTCAGCAGGGTGATCTTGGCGTCGCGCTTGAAGCCTGCGACCAGTGCTGGTGCCTCTGGGGCCTTGTCGGCTGCGGGCGCGGTGTTTGCTGGTGTGTTGGTCATCGTTCTTCTCTCCTTGAGTGTCAGTTCTCTGTCCCGGGAAATGGTTTCACAGATGACAGCCGGGTCCGTCGGGGGTAGCTCGGTCATCGCGACCATTCTCTTCCATATCGAGGGGATGTAGTGCTGGATGACGTTCCGACCACCAGCCTCCCGCTCCCTGATCAGCACCTCAGACCTGAAGTCCTCGTCGCCCAGGGTGCGCAGCAGATCGGGCAGCTCGAGCCGGGTCCACTGACGCATGATATGGTCCTCGTCGACGCAGATGACGTCCCCGTACTGGATCAGGGGATGGCGGTCAGCCTCCTCGAATGAGGAGAACCTGAACCAGTCCCCTAGTCCTGCGCGGGTCACAGCGACGACCCAAGATGTGCTACCTTGATCAACCATGAGCCAAGTGTCCGCGCACATCAGGGAGTGGTAAAGCGAAAAGAACTGAGCAAGATCAGTGAGTTAAAGAACATAGTGCTTGCGGTCCTTGGGCCTGACTAGCGTGAGGTTGCGCCTCGCGCGGGTCACAGCGACATACCAGACCCGCGCCTCGTCCTCTGGCTCGACACGCATCTCATCGTAGGTCCGGTGGGCCATGTCGGGCAGGAGGACCACGTGGTCGGCCTCGCCTCCCTTGGAGCCATGGATCGTGGCCAGCCGGATGCGGGGGGTGTCGGGCTTCTCTCCGTTCTGGAGGGCTGCGCGCAGGTAGTTCATGTCGTCTCGGGGTATGCGGTCGAGGGCAGTGTACCACTCAGCGGTCGTCTCCAGTCCACCACTGGCCTGTAGCCAGCTTAGATCGACAATCTGGTCGGATGGCACACCCTGAAGAGCCTTGTAGCCCCGCCTTATCCCCCGCCCCGAGGTCATGTAATTGTACACAGTTCGGACGTCGTCCACGGACATAGACTTGCCGTGACGCAGGCCCTCCCACATGCGGACCGCGCTCAGTACAGCCCGAGGCACAGAGGAGTTGTCTCGGAACTCGTACAGCAGGCCCTCGCGCCGGAGGTCGCTGGCCGCTGCCCGGAGAGAGAAGGCGTTGCGGGACAGTATGAGGATGTCGCTGCCAGACAGGTCGGAGTCAAGGACGCTGGGGCTGCGGATGACCGCGCCCTCGTGGGCTGCAGCGGCCCACTCCTTGGGCCTGCGGTGTGCGACCCGGCCAATGACCTCGTGTGCCACTGTCTGGACCTGCGGTGGGACGCGCCAGCTCTGACCGAGGACCGTGACTGTACCGTCCAGCCCAACGAAGTGCTCGACCGCAGCGCCCGCCCAGCGGTAGATGGCCTGATCGTCGTCGCCCGCTATGACAACTCGGCGCGCGCCCCGGCTGAGCTCGTCCACGACCCGCCACTGGAGGGTGGAGAGGTCCTGCGCCTCGTCGACGAACACGACCTCCAGCTGAGGTGCCCAGGATGCCCGGACGAACTGGTCCAGCATGTCGGTGTAGTCGTGCAGGTTGCGGGCCTTCTTGTACTGTCGCAGGCCCTCGGACACGCGCTCCACCAGTGTCCAGGGGAGTCCATCGTTGTTCCGCTCGTACAGCTCGCGCAGGGGTATGTTCATGACCCTGGAGAGGTTCTCCATGAACATGGCTCGGTCCCCGTCGGTGAACCCGAACTTGGTGGTGTCCTCGACCCTCTGGGTGGACGACAGCTTGAGCCCTATCCAGTCCCCGAACTCCAGCACGTTCTGCCCGTCGAACACGTCGGAGTTGGTCATGCCCGTCGCCCGGAAGCACAGGCTGTGGAGAGTGCGGAAGTAGGGCAGGTCGCGGCGCTGCAGGCTGAACCGCTCGCAGGCTCTGCTGACCGCCTCGTTCGCGGCCCGCTTGGTGAAGCTGAAGTAACCTATCCGCTCGGGGTGGGTTCCGGAGGCAAGCTCCTCCTCGACCATGGTGAGGAGGCGGGTCGTCTTGCCTGTGCCCGGTGGACCGAGGACGATGTCCCTAGTGGACACGTATCTTCCTCACAAAGGGGGACCCAAGGGTGGCAACCTCAACGATCTCTGTCTCTATCGGGACAATGCGCTTCCGCCAGCAGATGGCGACCCACCCACGGCTGTACTCTGTGTCTCCGTTGAGACACAGGTGCTGGCCGATGACGCTTGTCACCAGTCCCTCCTTGGTGGACCTGTCCTCAGTGTTCCAGATACTGTGCGCCCTGACCTGTATGTAGTCGCCGACCTCGGGCAGTTCCCTGGACCTCCACTTCGGCTCCCAGTGGTACTCAGCCATCGTCCTTCCTCCTCGGGAGTGAATCCACAGCCGCCTGGAGGGTCACCAGGAGGCCGGGGATAGCGTCCTCGGGTACGTGGGCGACCGCGCCGCCATAGGTGATGTAGAAGGCGTCTGTGGGGTGTGGCTCGAGGTTCAGGGACTCGGACCTGCCGTGGGTCCTCTGGGTGTCAGGGCACCAGAACCCAGCGGAGCGGACGGTGTAGAACATGTGCTCCCTGCGGTACTCTCGGGCGATACCATGGCCCACGATGCTGTGGGTGAGGTGTGCGTGGAAGAGGACGGGGTGGTGACCTCCGAGGTCGTCGATCAGCATGACGTACTTCACTGTTCCATCTCCCTCAGTGATCTGACGACCGTTGTGTGCAGCAGCACGCGGGCTGCATCAGTCAGGCCGCTCATCTTTCGCTCGATCTCCGACCACATCCAGTCCTCGGTCGGCCCGCCCTCCTGGAACGCATTGTGGGGTGTCTCTCCGTGAGGACAAACAATGCGGGGCCTGTCCTTCTCTGTCATCGTCTTACTGATGAGGGTCATCCCACCCTCACCGTGGAACTTTGTCTGGTGGAACGTCCCTGGTGACTGCTCGTAGGACGACCCGGCTGTGAGATGGAAGTGGTGAGTCTGTGTGAGTACCACCCTACCCAGAGAGGTGAACTCTGCCCCAGTCTTGCTGCTGCCACCCACGGACATGACACAGTAGAACCCCTCGCGATGAGGGATGGTGTCGTACAGTATGTGCTCAATGTCGCCAGACAGCACTGAGCTGAACATGTAGAACGTGTGATCGTGTATGCGTGCATTGTGCAGGTGGTCAGTCCGGTTCGGCGCAGTGTGGACGTGCAGGCGCTCGCTCGGGCTGATGTACAGCTGCACCATCCCATTCCCATGGTATCTCGGCTGCTGGTTCAGTTGTCTGAGTAGGTTCATCATCAGATAGGCTCCTGTGGTGGCTCAGGTAGGTCTACGTCCGGAGCCTCCTCGAGGCTAGTCTCATGGACCCAGAACAGGTTGACGTAGCGCCCGCCGATGTTCAGGCCTCCACGCCCGCCCATGTCCGTGACCACCTGCCCGATCTTGTTCCTGCCCCACTGGCGGAACCCGTCGCGGTCGAGATGGGACGTGAGGTCGCGCAGCCGGAAGTAGTGGCGGGAGGTATCGGGGTCCAGGTAGGGTCGGCCCTGATGGATGTCCTCCCAGCGCTGGCCCCTGTGGCGGTCGGTGAGGAATGCCTCCAGCTGCTCCATGAAGTGACCATGGACGCTCATCTCCGGAGCCGCCTCGATGCGCACCGCGTTCTGCATGGCGTCGCCCACGATCGCGGCCCAGGTGTCGGCCCGCAGGGGCATGTAGTAGATGGTGAGCTGCTCCATGCACACCAGCTGGAAGTCGCGGTAGTTCTGCAGCTCTCGGGTCTCCAGCTCTATGCGCTGGTCCTCGATGTCCATGAACCAGATGGGAGGTTCGCTCTCCAGCTTGCTGAGGCCGGATATGTGAGGGAACAGGCCCGAGCCGCCGACGCCGAACTTGCGGCCACGGCAGATGGCGCTCTCGCAGTGGGAGACCAGCGGCTGGTCACGGCAGCTGTAGTTGTACTCCTTCTTCTCGAGCGACTTGACCACGCCCATGACCTCGTCCGACGTGAGGGGTGGCTTCATGTGCTCGCGGTTCAGCTCCTCAAGGTGCTTGCGCCAGTTCTCTCCGTACTTCTTCTGGCAGTATATGCCGAGGGCGAACAGCCCGTTGTTACGTGTCCCGTCGGGGAAGCCTGTCTGGGTGAGATGCTGCAGGCAGGGCGGGCCATCGCCCAGCGGTGCGTCCTCGTTACTGGTACCCCGACCTCCACCACTCCCCCGCCCCACCACTGACGGAACGTCTGCCAGCTCGAGCCGCATCTCCTCAGCGTAGGTCAGGAACTCGCTCAGGGAGTATGCAGCCATCGTCTCCTTGACAGCGTAGCGGTCGGTGTCGTTGCCTCCGAGGTAGGGCATGTTCAGCCAGTTGCCGAGGTCTCCGCGCTCCACCAGGACCTGGTTCTGCTTCGGGAATATCTCACAGTCTCCCCAGCCCATGGAGGCGGCGATGTTCGCCATGCGCTCCCTGACCTCAACAGCGGGGGCGGGGGATGAGAGGAATAGGTATGCGTGGGCACCGCCGGACTTGGTGCGGGCGACTATGAGGGGCAGCTTGCGCTTCTTGATCTCTCGAACAGTCTCCGCGTGGTCTATGTCGTAGCGGTCCACGTCGATGCAGGCCCAGCTGCACTCATGGTTCTCGTCTATTGGGATGATGCCGATGGGGCGCTCGCCCGACAGGTGCTCCTGCCACAGCTCCTCGGTCACTGGCTCGCGCACCGTTCTGGCAGACTTCTTGATCTCCAGCTTGCCACCCTTGCTGTTGTTCCTGTCGGTCTTGCCGTGGGTGCCGTGGGCACCGCCGAAGCCTCGGAACAGGGCCATCATTCTTGCCGCGCTTGTACTCGTCATACTCTGTCCTGTCTGAGGAGGTAGGTCCCACCCCTGGGACTGTGGCGAGGGGTGGGTTGCCCGTCTCTCCGGGCTGTCACCTTTTAACGGCGGTCGCCATCACTCCGCATGGCCCAGCGCGATACGGGCGCTGAGCAGGCTTCGTGATCTCCTCAGATCGGGACGTCGTCGCCCTTCGCTGTGCTGTCCTTGGTGGCCTCCGCTGTCTCGGCAACGAGGGTCTCCTCCTCGACCGACTTGAGCAGGCTCAGGCCCGCCCGCAGAACTGACTCGTCAGCGAGCCAGCCAAGGTCGTCCACCACGTACTGGAACCACGACTGCTCGCCCCTCTGGCGGTAGCGTGTCCGCATGCCGTACTGGCGGAAGAAGCTTGGTGCCTTCTGGGCGCGGCCCGGAATGCGGTGCTGCTTCATCTGCGCTGTCCAGCTGCGGCTGGTGGTGTGGTTGCTGCCTCCCATGGGGACAACGATGGCCATCGCGCCGCCCTGATCGTCCAGCAGGTTGCAGTAGTGGTAGCGGGTGTCCACGAGGCGGTTGCTGTTGGGCATGCGCCAGATGGTGCGGTCCGCGTTCTGTGGGTCGACCGTCTCCTGCGCCTCCTCAGGACGCTGCTCGAAGGGGTACTGGTTGACTGGGCTGCCCTCACCCGGCTCGCCCTCCCACTCGACCCACACGTGGTGGAAGCCTGCGGGCTGCAGCAGGATGGGAGGTAGGTTGTCGCCCATCTTGATTACGCGGTTCAGTGAGCGGATGATGAAGTCCCCTGCCTCAGCGCCCTCGATGTACTTGGGGTGCTTCTTCTTGACCTCTGCCGAGTTGTCCTGGAGGATTGCCAGGATGGGGATCATGGAGTCCTCGGAGTTCTCCGAGTAGCCCAGACCGCCAAGCTCGTCTACCTCCGCGAGAAGGTCGGCGGGCAGGGCGAAGTCCGTCTTCACCATCTCGCCTGTTGACTGGTCCATGACCTCACCCGTCAGGATGCTACCGGGGTTCCTCGTGGCCTCAGCCACCTCTGTACTCTTGCTCATGCCTTGATCTCCTTGATCTTGACCATCTCTCCGACGGTCGCGTTGAGGACCTGCAGGTCCATTGTTGGTTGGTCCTCGAGCTCAGCGAACTGCTCTCCGGACTCATAGGCGTGGCGCTCCTTGATCCAGCTCGTCAGGCTGTTCCATGGGACGCCCATGGTGATGCTCGCGGCAGGTATGTCGCTGGCTCCCTCCTCCATCATACGCTCGCCAAGGAGGCGAAGCATAGCCACCATGGAGCGGGCGAGGTCCAGCTGGCCCTTGCCCAGTGTGAAGCTGACCGTGGTCTTGACGATGTCGCCACCGTTCAGCTGCTCAAGGTGATCGAAGGCGCGTGACTTGTCCTCGTCCGGCCACTCCGCTGGGATGCTCGCCTTGAAGTACGGGCGCAGCTCACACTCGACCGCAGGGCTGTCGCCCTGTGCCTTCAGCGTGAAGGAGGTCGTGCCGATCTGGTTGAAGATGTCGGGGAGGTCCTTGTGCCGAAGGGTTGTCAGCTCCTTCTTGGCGTCCTCGAGGTCTGTCTCGAGTTTCTTCACCTGCCTCTCCTTGTCGACCAGCTCCTGGCACTTGTCCCTGAGGGACGCCATACTCTGGTCGTTGGGAACGCTGGTGACGTCTCTGGCCTCGCTGGCCAGCTCGTCGAATAGACTCATAGCTTTGCTCCTGTTGTGCTACAGAACCACCAGTATAGCGCCGGAACGGGCGGGACAAAATAGCCGTAAAATAGGGGCTAGCGCATGACGCGGGCCTCGGGTAGGGTTGGGACCGTCCTAGCTGCCCAGGAGAGCTGAAACATTATTGCTTTTTAGCTGGGTTTATAAAAGCAATAGTAAAAGCAATAAGTTGTTTTCCTCTAATAACAACGGGTTACGGGGCCTCTTATTGCTTTTAAATAAATCCAATAATAAAACAATAGGGTGTATTCCCCTGCAATAACAGTGAGTTACAGGGTGCCTCGCGCGCGTATATCACACGCGTCGGCGGAGGCGTGTGCGCATGGACTCGAGGAAAAATCCAATAATCCAATAATGATTGCTGTAAGTATCCGTAATTAAAGAGGAATAGACTTATTGCTTTTAAAAGGTCTAAAATAAATCCAATAATCGGGGCTGGAACCTACTGTTATTGCTCAGGAATTACTTATTGGATTTTTATTGCTTTTAGTTCGGAGATCTTTGGTAGGTGCTGCAGGTGTAAGGATCGGAGGAAATAGATCAGAGGTCGTGTGTGCGGGGGAGGCTATTTTCTAACGGTAGTCACTAGCGTATGGTAGGTGGAGCTTGGCAAGAGGAAGGGATGTTGGTGATGACGCCGGACGAGATAGCAGCTGAGGTGGACAGGTTGGTGATGAGGCTCGGGGGCCGTCTGACCGGGCTTGTGTTCCTGACCTCTGAGGGAGGCCACGGTGTGGTGGGGACGCACTCCTACAGGGCGGAGACCTACCAGAACTTGAACGACATCCTGCCTGTGACCCGACTGGTTGGACATGACTGAGGTCGTGTCTGAGGGGGAGTGGTTCGTTCTGCGTGGTGGTGACGTGGCACTGGCTCGGGCTGAGGATGATCTGGGACGGGAGGTGGTCTTCCTCCCCCGCCTCACTCAGACTGTTCGGGCAACTAGGCATGTCAAGCGAACGGAGACGCGGCTGGTGCCGCTCTATCCGGGGTACGGGTTCCTCGCCCCGCTGGGCCTGCGCCGTGTTGACCACCTGTCGGCTCGCTGGGGCGTGACCCTGATGCGCCATCTCGACGGGGCACCCGTCACGGTACAGGAGGATGAGCTGCGCTATGCGAGGAGCGTGGTCAGCGACGATGAGAGGTATCAGAGTACCCCTGAGAGGTATCAGAGTACCGCTCAGAAGATTCAGCCAGGAGAGCGAGTAGTCATTGACCTTCGGTCAATAGGAAGGTGGATTGGTACAGTCGTGTCTGTTTGTGGGGACGTGGCCCATGTGGCTGTCGACAGCAGGCCAATGCCAGTGAACGTTCCAGCTCATCGCCTTACTCTCGCAAGTGAAAGTAATCAATAGATAAAATAGGGGCTAGCTCATGACCGCCCGCTCGCGTATACGGGGACTAGGGATGACCAGACGGAGGCGCTTGCGCTCGACCGCTGTCCCTCGGGCCACTCGCCCACTGTATCACGCGGCTGTCCAGGAGGACACCCGTGTTTTCACTGTTTCTAGAGGACCAACCAATGGGCATACCAGGACCACCCAAGGGCACCCCGGCCCACCCGAACACCAAGCCTCACCTGTGGAAGAAGGGCCAGTCTGGCAACCCCAGAGGGCACAACTCCACCTCAGCCAAGCGCATCCAGAAGAACGCAGCCAAGGCCACTGAGCTTCGGGAGAAGTTCCTGTCAACCCTGGAGAGCCGCATCGCGACGATTGAGGTCATGGCTGAGGACGAGTTCGCCAACGACCCCTCCTCCGCTGAGAGAGAGAAGAGCTCAAGGATCATGGCCCTGCTGGACGCTGACATCAACCGACTGATGACCGACTCCGAGAACAGGGGATACGGCGCACCGAAGCAGCCTGTCGACCTGACCAAGCGGACCGTTGCCGCAGACGACATGGACGACGACGAGCTGGCCGCAATCGCAGCAGACGAAGATGCCGAGCAGGAGTGAGGCAGCCGCTGAGCTTCTCGCCCGCAGGCAGGACCGACGGGAGTCAGAGAGCCTAGCCGAGTTCGCCAAGAGAGCATGGCATGTACTCGAGCCGGGGCGCGCCCTCAAGTGGGGCTGGTGCCTCGACGCGGTGTGCGAGCATCTGGAGGCAGCGGTCCGGGGCGACATACAGAAGCTGGCCATCAACGTGCCACCGGGCTGCATGAAGTCCCTGCTGACTGCAGTCATCCTTCCAGCTTGGGTCTGGGGTCCAGCGGCCCGCCCTAGCACACGCTACATCGGGACGTCCCACGCTCTGCACCTCGCGACACGGGACAACCTGAAGTGCCGACGCCTTATCAAGAGTCCGTGGTACCAGAACCGCTGGAAGGTTCCGCTCATGGCGGACCAGGACGCGAAGACCAAGTTCGAGAACAGCAGCACTGGCTTCCGGGAGGCGATGTCCTTCACCTCCATGACGGGCAGTCGGGGCGACATAGTTGGTGTTGATGACCCGCTGTCCGCTGACGGAGCCAACTCCGACGAGATACGCAAGAACGTTGCAACAACGTTCACTGAGTCGCTGCCCTCGCGCGGAAACGATCCCGACGAGAGCGTGTTCATCCTGATCATGCAGCGCCTGCACGAGGCCGACCCGACGGGACTGATAATCGAGCACGACCTGGACTGGGACCTGCTCATCCTGCCAATGGAGTTCGAGGCGGACCGACGCTGCACCACCAGCATCGGGTTCACCGACCCCCGCACCAAGGAGGGTGAGCTGCTCTTCCCTGAGCGCTTCTCAGCGCAGGCGGTTGCCTCACTCAAGAAGGAGCTGAGTGCGGAGGGAGGCGAGTACGCTGTCTCCGGCCAGCTGCAGCAGTCGCCCATTCCTAGGGGCGGGTCGCTGTTTCGTCGTGAGGACTTCTGCACCATCCCAGCTGCCCCTGTCGGGACTGTCTGGGCGCGGGGCTGGGACCTTGCAGGGACGAAGAAGAAGCACAGCCCGTACACAGCTGGTGTACTGATAGGCCGCGCGCCCTCGGGCCGGACCGTGATCGGCGACGCCCGACGCAAGCAGGAGAACCCAACTGGGGTCGAGCGCATGTTGGTGAACACGGGACATCAGGACGCGGCGCAGTACGGTACTGTCTACGGCTCGGGGCCTCAGGACCCCGGACAGGCGGGCAAGGCACAGGCGCAGTATCTGATGAAGAAGCTGGCTGGGCTCATCTACGAGTTCACCCCTGAGACAGGCGACAAGGTCACGCGGGCCATGCCGCTCTCCTCGCAGGTCGGGTCGGGCAACGTGGACCTTGTGGCTGGTGACTGGAACAAGGAATACCTGGACGAGATGTGCTCGTTCCCTCGCGGCAAGTTCGCGGACCAGGTCGACGCGTCCTCCAGGGCCTTCTCCAGGCTCCAGGACGCACCACACTACAACCTTGACGGTGTTGAATAGATGCAACTTCTCGACTCCCTCGTGAACCTCGTCTCCAGACTGGGCACATCCTCCGACAAGGGTACTCACTCTGAGTACGTTGATGAGATACTCACGGCGCAGCAGATCATCACCGCCTACCGTGTCTCCGGAGTGGTGCGGACCATAGTCGACCGCCCAGCGCGGGAGGCTGTCCGCGCATGGCGTGAGTGGCAGGCTACCGCTGACGAAATCAGTGCCATTGAGCTGGTCGAGAAGAAGCTGGGCCTGCGCATCAAGTGGCGCAACAGCATTCGCCGCGCCCGCCTCATGGGCGGTGGCGCCATCTACATCGGCACTGGAGACCAGAACCTGGAGCTGCCCCTCGACCCGTTCAAGATGAAGAAGGGCGGGCTGCAGTTCCTTACCGTGCTCTCACGCAACCAGCTGACCGCTGGACCCATGGTCACAGACCCCTCGCTGGAGGGGTTCGGTCAGCCTGAGTACTTCACTCTGGCCCGGTACTCCGGCTCACCGAGGGTGCACCCCACGCGGCTGGCCATCTTCCGTGGACCCGACGTCCCGGACGAGGACATCACGCAGGCCATGGGGTACTGGGGCGACTCAGTGCTGAACGCGGTCCTGAGTGCGGTCAAGCGTGTCGACAGCACCGCAGGCAACATGGCCTCGCTCGTGTTCGAGGCGAAGATCGACGTCATCAAGATTCCCGGCCTGCTGGACCGCCTTGCTGGTCCGGACGGAGACAAGTTCGAGCGGCTGGTGCAGCGGCGCGTTGCCCTGAGCAACACAGCCAAGAGCTCAGTCAACGCTCTGCTCATGGACACCAGCGAGGAGTTCGAGCAGCGTGAGTACAGCTTCACTGGCCTGCCTCAGGTGGCGGAGACCATGATGACTCTGGTCAGTGCGGAGACGGGCATCCCCGCCACTCTGCTCTGGGGCAAGAGTCCTGATGGGATGAACGCCACTGGTGAGTCCGATCGGGACAACTGGGAGGACCTCATCTCGTCCGTCCAGGAGGAGAGCGCTGAGGCGGCCTCCATTCTCGACCAGTGCATCATCGCGTCGGCCCTCGGGTCTGTCCCCGATGAGGTTCACTTCAACTGGCGTCCGCTGCAGCAGATGACGTCTGAGGAGCGGGCCGAGGTCGGCAGCAAGAACAGCGAGATGCTGACCAGGATCGTTGAGATGGGCCTGATCCCCGAGGAGGCCATGCAGCGTGTGGTGGTCAACGTGATGACTGAGTCCGGAGCCATGCCCGGCTTCGAGGGCGCAGTCGCGGACTACTACGAGGAGCACCCCGACGAGGAGGGTGACCTTGTGGGTCTGGCTGAGGAGCCTGAGGAGGAGCCGAAGCTCAGGGTCGTTGGCGACATGGCTCCGCGCACCATGTACGTGCGCCGCGACGTTCTCAACGCTGAGGACATCCTGGCCCACTACCGCGAGCAGGGCATCACTGGCCTGGAGCCAGCCGAGGAGCTGCACGTCACGATCATCTACAGCAGGACGCCTGTCGACTGGATGACAATGGGAGAGACCTGGGACGACGCGATCGAGATACGGGAGGGTGGTCCTAGGGCCAGCGACCTGTTCGGACTGGAGCGTGACTATCTGGTCCTCCAGTTCGCGTCCAGCTCGCTCGAGTGGCGTCACTCGGACATGCTGCGCCTCGGTGCCTCGTCCGATCACCCGAAGTACCAGCCGCACATCACCATTGCCCATGGCCCGGACGTCGCCTATCAGGACCCGGAGAAGATTGAGCCGTACAGGGGCATCATCAGGCTTGGCCCGGAGATATTCGAGCCAGTCAAGGAGTAGACCATGCCAGACAAGAGAACACTGACCGACGGCAGTCCAGTCACCGACGACCATCGCGAGGTCGACCCCAAGACAGGGCTGCAGAAGGCATATGTGGTCCTCTCCGATGAGGAGCGGGCGCGAGGCTTCGTTCGCCCAGTTCGGAAGAACTACAGGCACCTGACGTGCGGCGTTGTCACAACCATGGGTCTACCCATTGCGGAGACCTACGCTCGCGAACCCTCATTCTACAGCGGAACATACTGCACTGGCTGCGGTGGACACTTCCCAGTGGGAGAAGAGGGTGAGTTCGTCTGGGTGGACAGTGATGAGAAGGTAGGGACATAACATGATCAGGTTCGAGGACAGGTCAGCGCTGAGCGGCATCCACATCACGCAGGACGGGTATCTCGTCACGCAGGCGCTTGCCGTGCGCACTGGCATTCAGGAGTACTATGGCCACGAGCTTGGCCTGACCGACGAGCGACGCGACCAGATCGTCCGGGTCTACCGCTCGGAGGAGGAGGTACGCAGCCCAGCCAGCCTCACCACGTTCAGCCATGCCCCAGTGACGGACGGACATCCCCCCGTATCCGTGGCTGCTGAGAACTGGGCCGACCTTGCCAAGGGTGAGGTCTCCACTGAGGCCAGCTGGGAGGACAACCACATCCGCCTGCCCCTGATCATCAAGGATGGGGAGCTGATCAAGAAGGTTCAGGCTGGAACCCGCGACCTCAGCGCAGGCTACAGCGCACAGATTGTCTTCGGAGACGGTGTCACGCCTGAGGGCGAAACCTACGATGCGAAGCAGACGAATATCCGGATCAACCACCTTGCCGTTGTGCAGGCTGGTAGAGCCGGGTCCGCCCGGATCGGGGACACGCGCCCGTCCGAGACATGGGGCGCTACGCCCCGACATGCAGAGAAGGAGAACACAATGAATCTGCAGACCATCTTGGTAGATGGACTCTCGATCCAGGTTACGGATCAGGGTGCACAGGCCATCAAGAAACTTCAGGACGCACTGACGAAGGTCACTGGCGACCTGGAGACCGAGCGCGCAGCGCACACAAAGGCGATTGACGACAAGGACCGTGAGTTCGCCAAGGTCGAGGCTGAGCGGGACACCGCCCTCGAGAAGGTTCTGGACGACAAGGCACTTGACGACGCAGTCAAGGTCCGGTCCGACCTGCTCGAGGACGCCCGTCTCGTTCACGCTGAGGGTGTGTTCGCTGGTCTGTCCCTTGCTGACGTTCGCAAGGCAGTCGTGGCGCACAAGCTGGGCGACGAGAAGGTCAAGGACCGCGCCGACGCCTACATCGAGGCCCGCTTCGACACCCTCGTCGATGCAGCCAAGGAGGTCCTGAAGAAGGACCCTCTTGTTCGCGCCATGGATGGCGCACCCACCCAGTCGCTCAGCGCTGATGATCCCCAGACACACCGTCAGGCGATGATCGACGAGCTGAACGGCACGAAGAAGAAGGAGGCCTGATCAATGGCTACCTACCAGACAAGCTACGGCATCAACAAGGCGCGCGGCCTGCCAGGCCAGGTCTCCACGCTTGAGGAGAGCAACCGCATCACTCGCACTGTCGAGACTGCGGCTGGCATCGCGTTCGGACAGCCCGTTCAGCGCGGCACTGCCGACCGGGGCGCGGCCATCCTATCAACGGGTGACTTCCTCGGCCTTGCCATCCTCCACGTCGCTGTTGCGCCTGACGCGGCGAACCCTGACGCCTATCCTCAGTACTCCGAGCTGGGGATCATGACCGAGGGCACAATGTACGTCACCGCTGGCGGCACCGTTGCCCCCGGCGATCTGGTGTACTGGGACGCGGCAACAGGCAAGTACTCCAACCTGAACACCGACGTCGAGGTGCCCGGTGCCACGTTCGAGGAGACCGCAGGCGATGGCGACATCGTTGAGATCGCCCTGATGGCGCGTCCCCTGACGCGTATTGACGCGATCGCCTAATCCGGCGATCACCAGACAAGTGACGGCCTGACGGTCTCACAGAGAGAGAGGAAAGACTATGAATATGCCCATCACGGGACCTCAGGCCTTCGCTGATGCACAGGCGGCTCTGCCGTTCGTTATCGCGCAGGGTCGGAACATCGAGTCCCGCATCTACCAGAAACGCTACCCCACCTTCGACTATGGGATGCACGTTCCGGTAATCACCGAGGGCGCACCATGGGCCATCGGTACGACCTTCTTCACCGTTGACTCAACTGGTGAGGCGCGGTTCATCTCCGGCGCGGCGCAGGACCTGCCAACCAACAGCGCGACACGCGGGCAGGCGAGCCACGACTTCGCCATGATCGGCTCGGGCTGGGAGTGGAACCTGGAGGAGATCAACCAGTCCGCTCTGTACGGCATCCCGCTGAACGCGACCAAGGCCCTGTCGGCCACGAACAGCATCGAGCGACTGCTGTACGAGATCGCCATGCGCGGCGACACCAGCAAGAACTGGACTGGCCTCGTGAACGACGCCGCAGTCTCCCGTGTGGATGCTGCAGCGACGGGCACTGGCTCGGCTACCTTCTGGTCCACCAAGACAGTGGATCAGATCGTTGGTGACGTCAACGACCTGCTCGGGTCCATTCGCTCGAGCACTGAGGAGGTCGAGTGGGCTGACACGCTCCGTCTGCCTCCTGAGGCGTTCCGCTACATCGCCTCCACCCGCGTTGGTGCAGGCGACGGCACGATGACCATTCTGACGATGCTCCGCACGAACAACATCTACACTGCGGAGACCAACCAGCCTCTGGACATCGCACCGCTGCGCGATCTGGCGACTGCATCGGTCAATGGTGGTGGCCGCATGATCGCCTACCGCAAGGACGAGGAGGTGGTTCGCTTCCACCTGCCGATGCCTCGTAACGTGCTCGCGCCTCGCCAGAAGTCCATCATGGGCTTTGAGACGGGCATCATCTCCCGTACTGGTGGCGTAGAGATTCGCCTTCCCGGCGCGATGGGGTACATGGACGAGATCACCAACATCCCGGCCTAACAGCACGACCCGTCCGGGATGAGCTCGGGCGGGTCTAACCTGCTAACTCAACAAGAGGGAAGATCGAGATGATCAAGGTAAAGAATAACGGCAAGCGCCACGAGGGCATTCGCGATCGCAACCAGCAGCTGGTCATGATCAAGGCTGGCCAGACGCGCGAGGTCGATCTGGACGAGACAACAGGCACCCGCGCAGCCCGCATTGCGACGCTCAGCTTCGATGGACATAGCCTAGAGGACGCGCAGGAGCCTGAGGGCGGTGGCGAGGACGACCGCGCCGCAGCTGTCCGTGAGGCCATCTTCGCGCTCGCCGACAGCGAGTTCAACGCTGACAAGTCACCCAACCTCGAGGCACTCAACAGCAAGATGGCTGAGGGCGCTGCGAAGGTCTCCTCTGACGAGCGGGACGCGGTCTGGGCTGACATCAACAAGTAGGAGCTGACATGATCGGCACGGTAGCGGACTGGCGCATCTACGCCACTGAGCGTGGGTACAGCGAGCCAACAGATGCGACTGACGCGGTGGCACTTGCCGCGCTGGTCCGGGCGAGCGACTACATCACGCACAAGTATGTCCGTTACTTCTACTCGGACTACACTGTGGCCTCTCCCCATGTAGATCAGGCCACGTATGAGGCAGCGTTGCTCGAGCTGGCCACTCCTGGGTTCTTCAGTAAGACCCACACTCCTGGCAGGGAGAAGGAGCTGGTCCAGGTCGATACAATCAAGTGGGAGGTGATCAAATCTGAGGGCGGCGCACAGCACTTCGTGCCCGTCTCCACTACTGTCGACATGATGCTCGGCCCGTACATGCGGCGGGAGTTCGTCATAGGTATCGGGACAGCCTCCGGTGGAGGTACAGGCCCATGAGCAATGGTAGCGACATTGCTGCACAGGTGAACGCTGCGCTGGCTCAGGCTAGCGCAGCGACTGGCAGCGGGGTGCTGATCGGCACAATCAGGCGCAGAGGACCTCAGTCCGGCCCGAGCTATGAGCCGGTCTACGGTCCCGACACCCTGCACACGTTCAACGTCGTGCTGGGCAGCTTCAGCGAGCGCGAGCGTGCTGGAACCACCATCCTGGCGACTGACACCAAGATCACCGCCGGGGCCAGCGACGTCGTCCCAGCCACATCCGACAGGATGGTGGTGCGGGGCGTCACCTACGACATCCACAAGGTCAACCCGCTTAACCCCGGAGGCACCGACCTGAAGTACACCATCTGGGCGAGAGACTAGGAGCTATCATGTCCAAAGAAGTCAACCACCTGAAGACACAGATGGAGAATGCCGCAGCCATAGACAAGGTACAGCGGCTCATGCCAGACATCACCAAGCAACTTACCCTGATGGCGCAGATGCACCGAATAGGCTACGACGCGCACATCAAGGAGGGGTTCACCCCAGAGCAGGCTCTCGTCCTGTGCCAGAAAATGACAATGAGTTGACCCATGGCGCGCACACCCACACTCATCGACCTGCTGGACAGGCTCGAGCCGGAGGTCCGGCGGGCCTTCGAGAGAGCCGTCCAGATCATCGCTGGAGACGTGAGGGTGGGCGCGCTCGAGGCAGCTATACGGGCGGGTGACATCGCCGCTGCCATGTCAGCTGTGGAGCTTGACCCAAGCTACTTCCGCCCGCTCGAGGAGGCGCTGCGCGCGGCGCACCTCAGCGCGGGTGACCAGACGTTCGATGGAGCACGCAAGCTGGCTCGTCGCCGGGGCGCTGTTCTGACTGGCCGCTTCGACAGCCGCAACCTGCGGGCGGAGAGCGTTCTGCGCCACTGGTCGAGCACCAAGATTGTAGAGATAACCACGAGCACAGCTGAGGCTGTCCGTGAGACACTCACAGAGCTGATGACACGCGGGACCTCCCCCCGCTCTGCGGCGCGGCAGATCGTTGGCTCTGTGGGTCCCGGTGGGAGGCGCACTGGCGGCATCATTGGCCTGGACAGCAACAGGGCCTCGTGGGTCCGGAACATGGGCGAGGAGCTGCGTACCTCCAGCAGCAACTACTTCACGCGCAAGCTGAGGGACAGGCGGTTCGACTCAGTGGTGCGCAGGGCCATCCGGACAGGCAAGCCACTCACTGAGGCGGAGATAACTAAGATCACTGCGAGGTACAGCGGTCGGCTGCTGAAGATGCGGGGGGAGGCGATCGCCCGCACTGAGTTGCTGGGCAGTCTCCACGCCGCACAGGCTGAGGGCCTGCAGCAGATGGTCGACAGTGGCCAGGTCCGGAGCGAGAACATTCAGATTGAGTGGGACGCCAGCAACGACAGGTTCACCCGCCGGACGCACAGAGAGGCGGACGGACAGAGGCGCAGGCAGGGCGAGGACTTCACCATCGGAGGCTACCCCATGGCCCACCCCGGCGACGGGTCGCGCGCACCAGCGGGCGAGGTCATCAACTGTCGCTGTGTGCTCCGGCCTGACATCGACTTTGTTGCTGGGCTGCGGGGCAGGCTGACACCAGCCGAGCTGGCACTGACGAGGAGCCTCATGTAGTGGGACGGACGTACAGCTGGTCCAAGCTGCCCGACTGGGCGCTGCGGGTGGACAAGATAATGGACACAGTGGTCCAGCAGGCCACCAACGACCTACTCAGGGGCATCAAGATTGTTCCTGGCATAAACCGGGGCGGCTCACGCGTCCGGGGCACCCTGCCCCGCGACATAGGGGCGCTCGTGAGTTCACTGCAGTCGACCTTACTGGGTAGCACAGCCCTGAGCGGTGAGGCAAGCTGGACCATGGTCGTTGGACAGATGAGAGCGGGCGATGTCGCTCAGTTCTCGTGGGGCGGGTTCGCTGCCCCGCATGCGCGTCACGTGCACGACGGGGCGAATGGTGTGCCGGGCACGTTCTGGATTGACGTGGCTGCGGGCAAGTGGCCATCCATTGTGGCTGCGGTTGTTGTCAGGGTCAGGGCGGAGTTGGCATGAAGAAGAACGACATCAACAAGTTCATGAAGGACATCCTCTACAATGGGGGTATTGCACACCCCGGAGTGTGGCCCAACGTCGACCCGCAGGGGCCTGTGGCCCGCCCATACTTCGAGGTCTCGTTCGCTGTCTCGAACAGGGTTGGCGCTGCGCTCGCTGGTGGTCTGGTCCGGGAGACGGGTACCATGGTCGTCGTTGTCTGCGTTCCACAGGGCGATGGAGAGACAGCGGCCAACAACATCGCAGACGCGGTGAGTGACCTCTTCCCTCAGGCGATGCGGATCGTGATCCCAGGTGGGTTGGTCACGATACAGCAGCCTCCGAGCATCGAGGGTGGCTACCCCGACGACAACAACTGGCGCGTCCCTGTGAAGATCAGGTACACCGCCTCCAACAGGTAAGGAACAGTCATGGCGAAGAAGAGAGGCAGCGACGGTCCCACCGTCATCGAGGGTGCCACGCTAGCCCGTATCAAGCACGACGGTGTGTCACCACCCTGTGCTGTGTACATGGGCGGCGCGGCCGATCCGGGCGACGTCATTCGTATTCGCCTGTCCAACAAGGTGGTCTACGAGGGAACTGTCTCGGAGTCCATTGAGGCTGGTGGTGAGGTGTTCACGGAGTTCGTGAACGGGATCACCCCAGTCAAGTAATAGGCACCCGCCTATCCCCTGCGCATAGCGCACTCACTCTGAAGAAAGGATGACATCATGTCAACCACCGAAGGCATTGGCGGGATTCTATCCGCTAGCGCGGCCCTGCCCGCAACATTCGACGAAGTCGGCTACGCGGCCCTCACCTGGACCGAGGTCGCTGAGGTCACTGAGCTGCCCGAGTATGGCGCGTCACACGAGACGGTCACACACACCCCACTGAAGACGGGCATCAAGAACAAGTTCCACGGCGAACTGGACTATGGCTCGCTGGCTGTCCCCATGGCGCACGACGCAGCGGACCCCGGTCAGATCATCCTGAAGGCGGCACGAGTCTCGAAGGACGAGATCAGCTTCAAGATGACCTACTCGGACGGGGCCATCGACTACATCTCAGGCAAGGTAATGTCCTTCACCAAGGGCATGTCTGTGGGTAGCGTCGTTCCTGCCACGTCGCAGCTGGAGTACACGCGTGAGCTGATCGAGGTCGCCGCGCCGTAAACCCATCCCGCTGGCTGGACTTCTTGGGCCAGTGGGCAGGGGTGGCGCGGGAGTGGTTGACCCGCGTCACCTCAACATCAACCACAACCAAAGGAACAACAGAAATGGATATCTTCGACACAGTAGCGGCCTCCGAGCGGGGCGCATTCGTTCATCTGACAAACCTCATCACCGGCACACCTGCCTACCTCCCCGGTCCCGACGGGAAGCCTGATGAGGAGCAGCCGATCGGCATCAACATCATCGGCTCTGACAGCCCCGAGTTCCGCACCAAGTCGCGGAAGCGCGCAGCGCACATCGTCAAGCGACGGGCTGGCAAGATGGACGTCTCCAAGATGACAGAGTCGCAGATACTTGGGCTGATGGACGAGGGTGACGACAAGACCCTGCACGACCTCGTCGACGCAACAGTTGGCTGGAGCAACATCTCACTCAACGGTGAGCCTGTGGACTTCACCCCAGAGCGGGCTGAGGAACTGTACACCCGCTACCCCGCGATTGCTGCAGAGGTCCGCGCATTCGGCGAAGACCTCAGCAATTTTTTCGTGACGGCCTAGAGGCACTGATTCTCTGGGCGCGACAGCACGCATGGTTGTCGTCGCGCCCAAAGGACTTCCCGATGACCCGCGCCCAGCTACTCACAAAGGCGGGGGAGGACCTCGACTTCCCTCAGCTCGGTGTGAACCACCAGCTGGCGGAGTGGCTTCTTCATCTGGGACCTGTCTCCAGCGGGATGGCTGGTGCGGTGCCTATGCCGCACTCCGAGATCGCTGCATGGGCCAAGAACAATGGCATTGAGCTACAAGGCAACGAGGCTGAGTGGCTCTACAAGATGTCCGGTGCATACGCCAGCGAGCTGGCTGTCTGCTCGGGCAAGGACCGGGTGCAGCCGTACTCACCCTGAGAGGTAGCCGACTATGAGCATGGACATGGCCCAGCTAGGGATGACGGTTGACAGTAGTCAGGTGAGAACCGCTACGACTGACACGCATCGCTTCGGTGAGCAGGGCAAGAAGACATCCAAGACGATCGACACAGCGACTGCTGGGATGGCCACAAACCTGCGCCGCGTCAGGGGTGCCGTGACTGGCATCATAGCGGCTGCTGCCTCTCTCGGGGCCATCACCTCTCTGCTTGGGAGCTACGATCGCCAGATGTCCAAGGTCGGGGCGGTGTCCCGCGCCACTGGTGAGGAGATGGTGAAGCTGCGCAAGATCGCTGCTGACCTCGGCTCCACCACAGAGTTCACCGCTGTTCAGGCGGGCGAGGGCCTTGAGTTCCTCGCTCGGGCTGGCTTCAGTGCAGCCGAGGCCATGCAGGCAATCCCCGCTGTGCTTGACCTCGCCACAGCCGCCTCCATGGGTCTGGGTCAGGCCGCTGACATCTCATCCAACATCATGTCTGGCTTCGGCCTCTCTGCCAGCCGCGCCAGCGAAGTCGCTGACGTGCTGGCTGCAGCATCATCGCGCGCCAACACTGACGTGGGCCAGCTCGGGCAGGCCATGTCCACCGTTGCCCCGATTTCCAAGACAGTCGGCATCAGTCTAGGAGACACAGCAGCGGCGATCGGTGTCATGTCTGACGCCGGTATCCAGGGCGAGCGCGCGGGTACAGCCATGCGTGGCGTTCTGGCCTCTCTCGTCGGACCAACAAAGCAGGCGCGTGACGCTCTGTCCAGATATGGACTGACATCCAAGGATGTGAATCCAGAGATGCGCTCTCTGGCTGACGTCATGGAGACACTGCGCGACAAGAACCTGTCCACAGCTGATGCCATGACCATCTTCGGGCGTGAGGCCGCCTCGGGTGCCTTTGTCCTGATGGACTCAGCAGATCGACTCAGGGAGTTCGGTACAGAGCTTGAGAACGTTGAGGGCGAGGCCAAGCGCATGGCCGACATGATCCGGGACAACCTCGGTGGCTCTCTGGACGGCATGTGGTCGAGCCTGCAGGGTGTGGTCATCGCCATGGGCGAGGCGGGGCTCATTGCGGCCATTCGTGGCGTGATCGACGGGATCACCCTTCTCCTGCGCGGGCTGTCGTCTGCAATCACGTTCGTAGCCAACCTCGGTGGCGAGCTGGACCGGGTCGGGGCGTACCTACTCGCTGGCGCGGCCATCGTGACTGCGATGTACACACCCGCCATCATCGCAGCAACTCTCGCGATGGGTAAGTTCATCGCGAGCCTCGTCCTGACACGCACAGCTCTTCTCCGCACTGGCCTTGGCATCGTTGTCGTCGCTGCGGGCGAGCTGGTGTTCTGGCTGAGCAAGGTGGTCGGCGCTGCTGGCGGCGTTGGGGAGGCGTTCAAGCGCGTGTACGCTGTTGGCGAAGCTGTGTTCCTTGGTATAGGTAACACCGCATGGGGCCTCATGGACATTCTGGCTGGCGTGGCATCGTCCATCGTCGGCTCCTTCGTCGCAGCCTTCGCTCAGATCGCTCGGGCCTGGGACATGCTCATCAACGGTCTGGGGTCAGCCTTTGAGGCCATCACCGGGAAGACTGTGGGGGTCTCCGACGCGAGTGGGAAGATAGGCGCTCTGGCTGATGGCCTGATGGATCAGGCAACCGCGAGCATCAATCAGGGTGGCGCGCGCATCAAGGCTGCTGGCGCAGCGGTCGCGGAAGCTGCTAAGGCTGCTGTTGCTCCGATTGAGGTGATGAACGACACCATGGACGATGGTGCGGCTGCGGCCACCAAGTTGGCTGACGCTCTGGATGGTGACCCGATCGGCACTGGCGGCAGTGGCAAGAGCAAGGGCCTCTCCGCTGCAGCCAAGGAGGCTGCGAAGTCTGCCAAGGAGCTTGCTGACAGGATCGAGGAGCTGGAGTTCGCGGCTGACCCGGTCAAGAAGTACAACAAGGAACTGTCCGAGCTGAACAAGCTGCTTGACGCGGGCCTCTCTGAGGGTGCCTACAGCAAGGAGCTGCAGAAGATGAACGATGCGCTCGCGGACCAGATACCCATGGTCAACGATGTGGCCTCCGCGTGGGGTGACTTCGTGGTCAGTGGGTTCAAGGACTTCGAGGACTTCACCAAGAAAATCTGGAACAGCTTCAAGGGGCTGCTCTCCGACATGATCGCCACAGCGGCACGCAACAAGATACTGATAAGTCTGGGCGTTGGAGCAGGCTCCACAGCGTCGGGAGCCGCTGCAGGCGGGGTAGGTGGCGGCGGGGGCCTTCTAGGCTCTGTAAAGGGTCTCCTGGGAGGCTCTGGAGGTGGTGGAACGGGGCTGCTGGGCAGCATCGGCTCGCTCGGCTCCGCGTTCGCCTCTGGCTTCGGAAACACCATCGCTGCGACCTTCGGGGCGGGCGGTGGTCTGATGTCTGGCATCGCCTCAGCGGGTGCTCAGGTCGGCACCGCCCTCGCGGGTGGTAGCATCGCGTCCATCGGGGCAGCGATAGGTGCTGTTGCACCCTACGCTCTGCTGGCATTTGGTGCGTTCAAGCTACTCAAGGGAGCATTCAAAAGAACCCACGCATCTACTGGGTTCGAGGGTCTAGTGGGTGGGTCCGGCTTGCTGTCAGGCGCTCAGATAGACCACTTCAAGGGGTCCACCTTCAAGAGTGGCAAGACAACCAGAACAGCGCTACCTGCAGACATGTCCGCAGGCATCAATGCCGCTGTTGCCAGCATCAGAAGCAGTACTGTTGAGATGGCGGAGAGCCTTGGCCTCGCCACCAACGCGGTGGACAGTTTTGCAGCGGTCTCGTTCGGCTACGGCTTTGCTGATGGCACCTTCGATCAGTCGCAGATGGACGCCGCAATCCAGGGGGCGCTTAACCAAGTGGCCGACCGGATGGCTCGTACCGTGTTCAACCCCGCTGTCTATGCCAAGGCGGGTGAGCGCGCAGACGAGGTTCTGCAGCGCCTTGCGGTAAGCCTGACCGGAGTCAACGCCGTATTCTCTGCGATGGATAAGACTCTTCTGGACGTGTCCCTGACCGGGGCGGCTGCGGCATCGCGCCTAGTGGACGCTTTCGGTAGTCTGGAAGTCCTGGCGGCGGTGAGTGCCGACTACTATCAGAACTTCTACAGCGAGGCAGAGCGGGCGGCAAAGGTCACCCGCGACCTGACCGGGGCGTTCGCTGATCTGGGGTTCGAGCTGCCCGCCAGCCGTGAGGGGTTCCGGGCGCTGGTGGATGGCATAGACGTCACCACGCAGGCGGGGGCCAACCTGTACGCAAGCGTTCTGGGCTTGTCGGGAAGCCTGTCGACCATCCTTCCCGCCTTCGATGCCGTGTCTGACGCTACCCGCAAGCTGGTCCACGACCTGCTGAATGATGCGGACCTAGCGGCCACCAGCTACGCGCAGAGAGGCGCGCGCAGTGACATGATGTTTGGGGATGCGGAGCGTGCAGCGCAGGAGGGCGACCTGACCGCTGTGCGGGAGTACCTGCGTGTTGCTAGAGCTCAGTCGTCAACCGACCTAGAGTATCGGCAGATCGCCTCAAAGGTGCTCGGACAGATAGGCATCAGCCCAAGCGGTTCCCCCGCCTCCGCCACTGTCCTCCCATCGTCTCAGGTTCAGGACGCGCAGGCGGCTCGAAATGATGCCATGGAGCTGCAGCTAATCGAGATCAAGCGACAGCTTGTAATGACGCAGGACGAGAATAGACAGCTTGCCCTGCGAGCCGACAGGTATCTCAAGCAGATCGCGGACCTGGCAGAGAAGAACGACAAGATAGGCATGCCGCCTGACCGCGCTTAAATCTAAGGAATAGGCGACATGAGAGCTCTGCAAACCATACAGGTGACCGATGCCAACCTACAAGCCAGCGACGTCCCGGAAACGGATGCGGCTCTCTGGCTTGTAGGGAGTACCTACGCCGTAGACGATGAGGTCATGCTGGATCACCATGTCTACCGCTCGGTTCTTGGTTCCAATACCGGTAACGACCCAAGGGTAGACGACGGCACCAACTGGCTGGACCTCGGGTTCACAAACCGCTGGAGGGCCTTCGATAAAAAGACGCAGAACTTGGTGGCGCAGGCGGACAGTATCACCTATACCATCTCGGCCGATAATCTGATCACAGGTGTCGCCGTGATGAACTACGTTGGGAGCACTGTCACAGTTGAGGTCAGGGACGTCTCGGCAACCCTGCTCTCAACCCACACGAAGTCGCGCAATGGAGGCCAAGCGATCACCAGTTGGTGGATTGCCTTTACCATAGACCTCGCAGCGGAGAGCATTCCTGATGTTATCTTTGAGGATGTCAGGTGCTACCCCGGCAATAACATTACGGTGACGGTGGCGACCGCCGTTCCCGGCTCCATTGTCAGTCTGGGACTTCTTCTTCTGGGCGTTACGCGGGAGCTGGGCGAGACAAACAACGGCACGGCAATTGGTATAAAGGACTACTCCACGAAAGACAAAGACCCGTTCGGCAATGCCATACTGGTTGAACGAGTCTTTGCATCTACAGTTAACTTCTCGTTCTCTCTACCTACCGACCGCGCGGCCTTTGTTCGCCGGACCCTGGCAGCTTTGCGCGCAACCCCGACCCTATACTACGCCGGAGTTGATCAGACTCAGTTTGGCGCGCAGGTCTTTGGCTTCTTCCAAGACTTCGAGATACCTCTGACCGGCCCCGCGATCTCCTTCGCAAATCTTAAAGTAGAGGAACTTTAAATGACCGTCAACATCACAGGCATTCCGGTATTGCCCGACCAAGGCGACGAGCCTACATTCAACACCCGGATGCAGAACCTCTTTGTCTGGTTTGCCACCCGAGCGCCGGGTTCACTTATTGAGCAGCTCGAGACACTGGACCCGAACGACTTCTTCAGTGTGGTGGCATCTGCGACTGACGCCACACCGAGCTTGATTATGACAAACGGCTCGCATGGTCTGGGTGGTACTGCACCGCTCCTGTCGGACTTCAACGCGATCAAGGTGACAGGCCACTGGAGCTATGACGCGACAACCTTGAACCGTCCACCCTCGCTTGGCCCAATTGGCACAGTCACCTACGTTAAGCAGGCAACCAATCAGCTTACACAAGAAGCGACGGACTTGGCAGGTCGTACCGCAAGGCGCGGTCTGACAGCGGGCATCTATGGGGCGTGGCTGCTACCAGAACCCCCCGGTCAGCTGAGCCACTTTGCATCTTCTACACCTCCTGTTGGGTGGCTGGAGTGCAACGGCGCGGCTATCTCGCGAACAGTCTATGGTGCGCTGTTCTCCTCCATCGGTTCGCGCTTTGGCGCGGGCAACGGAACCAGCACCTTCAACATACCTGACCTGCGAGGCGAGTTCATACGAGGGTGGGATAATGGTCGAGGCGTAGACTCTGGCCGGACATTGGGTTCCTTTCAGGCTCAGGACTTTCAGGCTCACGCACACCCGTTCACGTACACGCGCATGTTGCGTAACCTAGCGCCCGGCGCTTCTGGTGGTAATGGGTACCAAGAGTATAGTCAAAACGCCAACACCTTCAACACTGGTGGTGCAGAGACCCGACCTCGGAACATTGCGATGCTGCCCTGCATTCGCTTCTAGGAGTTAAACCATGAAGATATTCAATTACTGCGAGTCCACGGGCCGACTTCTCGGCACCGGGTCCGCTAGGCCCGACCCCATGCAACCGGGGTCCCACCTGCTTCCGGCGCACGCCACCACCCAGACACCACCAGCGGCCCCTGCAGGGACGCACGCTGCCTTCAATGGGAGTAGCTGGGGAATTGCCGCCGACCCCCCGCCAGACCCCGCGCTGGGCCTGTCTGCGGAAGAGTTTGCGGCTGGTTTGCTGCGCCATGGTATAACCGTTCCGGAAAGCTTGCCTGAGCAGATATCTGCCACCGACGCCTTGGTGGTGGAGATGGGTCTTAGCATAGCTGTAATCAAATCTATCTTTGGAGGCTGAAGCCCATGACAATCGCGATGCAGACAATCAGCGGCATCCTGACTGATGCGGGCGGCAATCCACTGACGGGGGGTTTCGTTAGGTTCCTGCTTAGTCGCTACGATGTGGACACCGGGGGCACTGTCACGTCGCTGCCCATTATCGACGCCCCTATCCAGCCCGATGGCTCCATTGCCACTGCGCTCTGGGCCAACAAAGCAGGCACTGGCGGCACCCACTATCGAGTGGTCATTGCAGACGACAGCATGCAGCACGTCGAGTCTCTGGCCAATATCGAAGTGGGGCTGAACGGCCCCTACAATCTGGGTGTCCTGCTAGCCGAGGGCAACCCGGTGGTGCCCTCGAACCAGGCACCCACCCTGACAACTGCGCCGACCATAACTCCGCTCGCTGGACAAGTCGGAACCGAGTTTGTTATCGGCTTTGGTGTGTATGGTGGAACACCCCAACCTACCATCATCGGCACTCTTACCCAGAACGGGGTAGACGTGACCGCTCAGATGCTAGGTGACCGCTTCACCAGCACGGCGGTGGGACCGCTGGTCTGGTCAGTGGTGGCATCCAATGGGGTGTCCCCAAGCCTGTCGACCTCCGCCTCCGCCACTATCAACCCTGTTGTGGCTGCTGGACAGGATATCTACGTTGGTACTGAGCAACTTTTCGCGGGCGCTGACCCGGTCACCACATAAAAGGAATTCACTATGTCCGTTCAACTTGACGCCCTCGGCGCACTTATTCTCGCCACTCTCGACGCGGAGCCAGAGACGAATATCCTGACCGATGCGGAGCTGGTAAAGCTGTCCAACATCCAAGACGAGGCCACCAAGAACCTCGGCGCACTGGCCGACCAGGACGATGTCACCGAGGCCCAGATCAGTGACCTGAAGGCATACCTTCAGGACCTCACCGGCGAATCCATTAACAGCCTTCTGGATGTTGACCTGTCCGCGCTGGCAGATGGTCACGGGATTTACTGGGACGTCGCTTCGGGGTCGTTTAAGAACGCTGCGCCCTCTGGTGGAGGTGGTGGCATAACTTGGGGCACTCCCATCGACGCGGACGTCACGGTGGACGTGGATGACACTCGGACCATCGGTACTCTGATAGCAGCCATCGCGAACATCTTCGTCAAGAAGTTCAACGTGAATGGTGTCGAGATCAACAACGCGGCGGAGCTGAAAGAGTTCATCGGTATTGCGGCCTCGGACGAGACAACCGACCTGACCGTGGGCGCGGCTAAGGTGACCATGCGCATGCCCTACGCCTTCAACCTGTCCTCGGTGAAGGCTAACGTGACCACGGCGGCCACCGGAGCCAAGCTGACCATTGACGTTAAGAAGAACGGGGTGTCTATTTTCAGCACCCTGCTCACTCTTGACGACGGGTCTAAGACCTCTGTCGGCGCTAGCGTCGCGGCGGTCCTCTCCACAACCACCTTCGCGGCGGACGACGAAGTGACCGTCGGTATTACGCAGGTTGGCTCGACCGTTGCTGGTACGGGCCTGAAGGTCGTCTTGGTGGGGATTCAGGCATGAGTAATTTCCTCTCTCCGTACCGTTACGCAGGTGGAGGTGGTGGCCCACCCCCCGCTGGTGGTCCCACCTTCGTCAGTGGTGCCACGGTCATGGCCCCGAACTCTGGTGGCTCCGACGCACTGACTATTCCTTTCACCTTCTCGACCATTGGGAACGTCTTGGTAGTGATACCTCTCTGGGCCAGTAACCTGACGGCGCGAGATACGTCTATGACTACTGGCGGAGCCAACATTCCAACCTTCAATGGAACGACCATGGCGGTTGGAACGCTGTCTAACAGCTCCCGCAGCCACGCGGGCATATACACCATCGCGCCCGCTGCCGCTGGCACACAGGATGTTATCGTGGCCCCGGCAAGCGGTTGGCGCTCTGGTGCCTGTCGTGTAGAGGAATGGACTGGGGTAGACATTACGACCCCGCTCAATATCGCGCAGTCCCATTCCATATCCTTCAGCGGCGACACATTCGACATGGACGCAGTAACCACCGACGTCGGGGGTGTCTTGATAGGGGGTGCCAACTTCGGCGCACTTACTCCGGTGCCCGCCCTTACAGTCGGCTCGCTGCGCTCGGGCGGTGAGAGCGGTGGCGACGGTACCAAAGACTTCTACGCCTTGTGGTCATACGCCCCTATTCCAACAGCGGGTGTTACCCAGCACCTAACTCACACGCAGACGGGGCAGACGCGCACCGTTGGCATCATTGCGGAGCTTAACCCAGCATGACACTCCTGACCCACGGTTCGACAGTTTTCAACATCACACAGAGCGGTGTGGCTACGGGCAACTTTAAGGACGGTCCGGCGTGGATGCGTATTGACAGTGGCACTGTAACCCTGACGTCGATGACGCCAGCGGCATCAGTCAGCGAAGGGTACGCCATCCACGGGGCCATGCTTAACCCCATCCTCTTCGGCCCGTCCAGCCAGCAAGGTTTCGACGAGCAGATGGCCAGTCAGAACGGCGGCACACAGGGGGCCATGGATGCCAAGTATGGGGCCGGGGTAAATGCTGCGCTGTCCCTGCCCCTGACCCTCAAAGCTGGTGATGTACTTCTCAAGGCGATCTCCCGCGACTTTGGCGGGGCGTCGCAGCTGAGTAAGGACGAGTCCCGCAACGGCTTGTTCAACCAGATGAACGCGCTGTACATTATCGACTGGACACCCGGTGCAGAGGAGATAGCACCCAACGCCTCAGGCCACTCCGGTCGCACCTTGCAGCGGGTGCAGTGGTCGGACACACTTGACAATATCGTGGCTAGCCTGCCTCGCCGCAGCCTCTCGGGTATCCCCAGCCATGACCCCGCCACCCTCATCGCTTGGCTGAACTACTTCGACCCTGGATACGGCATCAGCAATGGTGCCACCACCGGCAAGGGCACAGGCTACCAGTGTCTCATGGTCAACAACAGCGACGTGACCAAGGCCAGCAACTATGGGCGGTACAAGGCATCCATGTACCATAGCGCAATGTGGCACCTTATTGGCGACCGGGCGACCGACGCGCAGAAGAAGACCCTGCTCATCCGGATGTCCTCACAGGGTGTGCAGAGCACCTTCCCGTACATGTTTGGGCAGGTGGCCTTCGGTGGTAACGGGGCACACCACCAGTTCCACCAGTGTGTCGGCCTGCTGGCCATGAGGTACCTGACCGGGCATGGGCTTGCGCCTTCCCTGTTTAAGCTGTACGCGCAGGGCAACATGTTCGCCCAAATCTTTGAGTTCGACGCGAGCTACATTGCGAACAACCTGATCTTTCACACGGACAGCTCAAAGCCTGAGACATACCACGAACACACGGTGGCCTCCGTGACAGGGGTGCAGTTCACCACCGACAGCCCACGCGGGTCGTTCCAAGTGGGAGGGTCGCGTCTGGTGCGTAAGAGTGACGGGGCGTCCTCGGCTATCATTAGCCAGGGCAATAACAAGGCCTCCATGACCCTCAGTGCCGTACTCTCCCCGCCACTCGCTATTGGCGACACGGTGAACTTCCAGCGTGACCCTGCCCCGGTGCCGGGAGATGTAGACTGGGATATACGTAGCCAGCAACGGGTCTCGCAGTTCGACCAGTACAACCCGTCGAAGAATGCCAGCTACCGCAGCCTGCAGGAGGCGACCGGGGTGGCGGTATGCGTCGACCTTGGCGCATGGGACAGTCAGCTCGACTACGCGAGTACCTACGTGGCGCAGTCTTTCGAGACTGCCCACCCAACGTCAACTAACGACTGGCCTACCCATGTCTACGACCTCAACGGGGTAGCCATGAACGAGCAGATGTGGAAGACCCTCTGGCCGCAGATACAGGGCGGCTCGCCAGTCACCACGCCTAAGACGATGTTTCATATTGGAGGTAGGGCGGTCCTGCTGGGGAGTGCCGTAGCGATAAGAAACTAGCCTGCGAGTTGAATTAAGGAAGGAGTTGCGATGCCTGAGGAGAAGAGAGAGCCGAAGTTCACCAAGGCTTGGATGTGGGACGAGGCGGCAAAAGTGATCTTCAGATACAGTACTCTGGGGCTGGCAGGCCTGTTCCTCCTGATGATAGCTCCGTTCGGAGACCAGATCAGGGCTGTCTGGCACTCTCCTCAGGCCCTCGCAGCCCTGTCGGTCGACGTGAAGGAGCTGACTCAGGAGGTACGGCGGGCGAACGGGGAGGATAAGGTTATCCGTCAGCCTCCTGGCCTCAGCTACGTCAAGGAACCAGTGAAGGTAGGTGAGGACGTGACCATGGTGCTGGTCATCGCTCGGACCTCCCTTGGTGAGGGGTGCAGGTTTGTTGGGGGTCAGTCGCTGTTCAGTGATGCACGGAACATCCCCTTCCCTGGATCGGAGGTATCTGTACAGAGGCAGGTGGGCAACTCAGACGCCCGCCTGTACATCTCCATCACACCTCCAGAGGAGCTGCTGATAGGCCGCGTTGAGATGTGGCTGATCCTTGAGTACCAGTGCAACGGAGGCACCCACTTCGAGCCGACCTACACTGTGACCTACGAGCTAAAACCAAACTAGATGAGAGGATGAACCGATGGAGACATCAGACAGAGGCGTGCTGGAGATCATGGAGATGGAGGGTGTGGTGCCCACCGTCTACTACGACAGCACCGGCCTTGAGACTTACGGCGTTGGGCATACCGCAGGCGCAGGATCACCCAACCCTGCCAACATGTCGAAGGCTTGGCCCACCGACGTTAATGCGGCGATCAAGCTGGCCATGGCGCAGTTCCGGCGAGACCTCAAGATTTACGAGGCGCGGGTGAACCGCCACGTCAAGATGCCCATCGCGCAGCACAAGTACGATGCCCTCATCGGCTTCGACTTCAACACTGGCGGCGTCTACTACCGCACCAAGAGTGGTAAGATGGCGAATGCCAAGCTGGTCACTGCCATCAACCGGGGTGACCCCAACGCCTCGGACCACTTCTTCGGGTGGGTCAAGCCACCGGAGCTGCGCAAGCGCCGCACCATGGAGAAGCACCTCTTCGACACTGGCGACTACGACGCCAACGGCGACCAGATACCAGTGTGGAGGACCGACGGGCGGGGCAAGCTGATAGGACGTTACTCAGTTCTGGACGGGCAGACCGCCCTCGCCATGCTCGGGCGCACAATGCCCGCGCGCCCGAGCACACCCGCCCCGACCGCGCCCGGATCAGCAACCCGGACGTCGGTCATCGCCGCAGCGTTCACCGCACTTGGTGCGCTCGCTGCATACCTACTGGACCTGTTCTGAGAGGAGAGACCAATGCTGAAGGACCAACCAACCGACCGCACCAACCGCAAGGTAAAGTATGCCAGCTGGACAGCCGCGTGGGTTGCCCCGCTCGCCACAGTTCTGGGTGGAGTCACGGCGGAGTTCCTGCCCGGTGACCTGTCCAGGTTCGAGCTAGAGTTTGCTCTGCTCATGACCTTTGCCATCACAGGCATCGGCACGTGGGTGGTCGGGTACAGAACGCGAGAGCGCGCATGATGTGGCTCATCGCGACTAAGGCGGGGCGCACCCTCATCATCGTCGCCTTGGCGCTGGCGATGTTTGGAGGGTGGACGCTCTGGCAACGTAACGACGCGGCCACCGATGCCGTGTCAGAGATCGTGGAGATCAACAATGACCTATCGAACAAAGCTATCACTGCCCGCGATGCTCGTCGTCTCTGCGTTGGTGCTGGGGGCGTGTGGGACTTTGCCGCTGGCCGATGCACCGAAGACAGTGAGTGACATAGTCGGCCCCGATCTACCTACGGCGCAGGGGCTGACCGTCACGGACCAGGACCGGATCGACAGCGCCATGGCTGGGCTGTGCGCCACCAGGACCTACGACGCCAAGGTCTGCGCTGCGCATGGCCGGGCCAGCGCAGCTCGACGGGCAGCGTCGTGATCTGGTTCCTGGTCGGCTTCGCCTGCGCGTGGATCATCCAGGCGTACAGGCTGCACAGGCTTGAGGAGATGCGCCACCACCAGATCGTTGGTATCTACGAGGGCTACGGCGCACCCGACGCGGCAGGTCGGGTGGGCTGGTATCGGGACAACTCTGGTGGGAGTCCCTTCACAGACCCAGACAGCAAGTGGGGTGAGGCGGGGCAGTCCACCACAATAGAGACAACCTACAACCAAGAAATGGAGAGACCATGAGCAACTTTGTATTCAAGCACGCCAACGGAGCCAAGATCAAGGACGGGGACGACATCATCAGGATCACGACCCTTGCCGACGGTTCACAGAGGGTCGAGGTCTATGTCGAGACATCGGGCAAGTACTCCGAGATCACCGCGCATCTTGTTGAGCCTGCGCCCGAGCCGGACCCCGAGCCTGCGCCCGAGCCGGACCCCGAGCCTGCGCCCGAGCCGGACCCCGAGCCTGCGCCCGAGCCTGCGCCGGACCCCGAGCCTGCGCCCGAGCCTGCGCCGGACCCCGAGCCTGCGCCCGAGCCTACCCCGACGCCAACTCCCGGCCCTGCTGCGGACGTCAACGGACCTGCGGAGCTGGCTGCGGCACTGGCATCCGGCGCAGGAGTGTTCACGCTGGCGGGTGGCAACTATGGCAGCATGCCCAACCTGCCAGACGGGACGACGCTGCGCGCGGCTGACCCGGCGAACAGACCAACCTTCTCGGCCAGTTCGATCAACGGACGGGACGGTCTCACACTGGACGGACTGCACCTCAAGCACGTCTATGCCACTGGGGATGGCGACGGCAAGAACATCCTCTACCTTCCCAACATCACGAACTTCGTCATGAGGAACTGCGTGATCGAGGGAGACCGCAATCCTAATGGTTCCTGCATTGGTCGCGGCGTTCAGGTAGCCGGGGGCAACAACATCCTCCTCGAGAACAACACGATCCACACCATCTGGAAGGCCATCGGCATCACTGCGGATAACGTGGTGCTGCGCGGCAACGAGATACACACGTTCCGCAGCGACGGCATCAACACCGGCACGACCACCAACGTTGTGATGGAGGGCAATTATCTGCACGATGCCGATACGGTGGAGTTTGCAGGCGATCACCGCGACAGCATCCAGTTGATGGGAACGGCAGACGGAATGGTCCTGCGCGATAACCTCATCGACATTGGGGATGGCCTCTACTCGCAGTCGATCTGGTCGGATGCCAAGAACTTCATGGACAACGTGACCGTGGCCGGGAACGTCATCATCAACTCGCACACCAACGGCATTGCGCTACACAATGTCGGCAAGATCGACGTGACGGGTAACGTGATGGTCTGGCTACCGCGCAGCGATGCAGCTAACCAAGGCATCCAGACGCCCAAGGTCAACATCAGCTCCGGCTTCGCCACGATCAGAGGCAACACGGTGCCGGGCATCACCAGCCCAAAGGGGCAGGACGGGCAGAACACAATCCAGAACGGAGACCCTGATGCCACGCGGGCTGCGGCTCGCGCAGACCCCCGCTGGTCACACTTCTTCGGAAGCTAGTAGCAGTAGACCCTGTGGCGGGTGCTCCATCAGCTGGAGAGGATGCCACAGGGCGCTAGCGCCGTGCCGCGCTAGGGTAGGGTCCGCTAGGCCCCTACACGAGCCATGCACGCGGGTCCTCGCCCTGAATCGACGCAGCGACATTGATCTTCGCCCTCAGGGCGGCGATCAGCCTCTCGTCCACCGTCCCGATAGCTCGGAGGTCGGTGTAGGTGCACTTCTCTGTCTGACCACCCCTGTGCGGCCTGTCCTCCGACTGGACCCGGTGCTCGAGGTTGAAGCTGTTGGACATGTAGTAGGTGTACGTCCCCTTGAGCCACGTGTTGCCGTAGCCACCGCTCTGCTGTGTGCTGACCATGAACCTGCAGCGGTCGCTGTTGATGAAGCGCCTCGCGTCGTCCTCACGCGTGTTGGTGTTGCCACCATGGTACTCCGCAACCGACTCCTCTCCGTAGGCAGACCGCAGCGCCTCAACGGTAGCAGCAATCTCGTGCCTCCACCGGGACCACACGATGGTCCCCCCGCTCACCCCCTCCAGGTCCTCCATCATAGCACTGACTCTGTTGCTCTTGATGCTGTGTACATCGCCATCCTCGTCGGCTATGTGTCCACACACGATCTGCTGCAGGCGCGTGAGCGTCACGATGGCCTGTGTGCTACTCGTGAACCCTCCCTCAAACTCCACAAAGGCATTGTCCCGCATCGCCCGGTACATCCGCGACTGCTCGTCCGTCAGGTCGACGTTCAGCATCCGGTACACCTTGGGCGGGAGGTCCATGCAGTCCTCCTTCAGTACGCGGTAGCTGTGCGGCTCGACCGCCTCCTTCAGCTCAGGGATATTCCTGTATCCCACGACGACGTTGACCCGCCTGCCTCCGAATATCTTCTGTTGCTGTACCGCGTACCTCTTCTTGAAGTTGAAGTAGGAGCGGTGCCCGAGCGACCCGGACTGCAGGAACTCGAACTGGGAGAACAGGTCGAGGGGCGAGTTGGGCGTGGGGGAGCCTGTGGCTATCCGCCTGTAGACTGCGACTGTAGCCAGCTTGACGAGGTTCTTCGTCCGGGTCGCGGTGGGGTTCTTGGCCACGGTGGACTCGTCCAGCGACTGGTACGACCTGCCCGACTGACAGAACCTCTCCACGAACTTGAGCGCGACACCCTTAGTTGACAGCGCCTCGACGTTGACGATGAGAATGCGGAGTCGGGTGTCGTCCGGCTCGACCAGCTGGGCCAGCTCGCGCTGCTGCTCCCTGTTGCCTCCACCCGACACCCACGGCAGCGCGTGGTACGGGATACCCATGTGGACCTGCAGCTCAGCGATCCAGTTGAGGTACACACCCTTCGGCGCGTATATGACGGCGCAGTCGATCAGGCCCTCACACCACAGTCGGGACATCTCGTCGATGATCACCTTGGTCTTGCCAGTCCCCATCTCCATGAAGAAGGCGAAGAAGGCCCGCCCAGCGGCGCGTCGCTCCGCCTCGGTCTGGTGCCTGTAGGGTTTGGTCTTGTAGCTGAAACTGGGTCGCATGGTCACTCCTGTCTGTCGTTCGGCCCAAGGGTACGCCGGGAGCCGGGGGGAGGGTAGTCTGTACACGTGCGAGTGTTGAGAGGTACTCAGATACCTCCCCCGCACACACGACCTAAAAAGCAATAAAAATCCAATAATGATTTTACGACCTGTTTTCAGTGGGTTGCGGAGTTGATTATTGGATTATTGCTTATTGCCTCGCGCGACCCGCGCGCAGGCCTCCGCCGGCGCACGTGTAAATCCAATAATCCAATAAAAATGGGCCGACCTCGTGAGAGGCCGACCCTAGGTTTAGTGAGGCAGTGACAGAGAACTCAGTATAGGGGCGGAGCGGGGCAAACAAAAGCACTAACAGTTTCGGTCACTTGCACGTTTGTTTGAATAATCGTCACGAGGGGACTTTACATATGTTGAGGGTTGTCCTACATTGATTGTACGAGAGACGGACGGGACGGGTAGCCCAAGCATAACTACCCCGCTGACAGCGAAGCCCGAATACGGGCACGGTAGTTGGTACGACGCGGCCCGCAGGCTTGAACCACGCGCGTTATACCCAACTGGTTTCCGGCAGCGTACACCCAAAGGTTAGTAACCACAGGCCCCGCACGCGTTAGCGTAGCGGGGCCTCTGACTACAAACCCCAACCAAGGAGTAACACCATGGACAACTACAAAACACGCAGCGACGACGAAGCCAAGACCCTTGAGCTTCTGGACGGATTTGAGGCCACAGACGACCTCTACTCAACAATATTCTGTGTCAAGAAGGCCATCCGGGCGATGTGGGCGCTGCAGTTTACTCCGGAGAGGGTCAACAAAGTTGGGTCTGCTCTCGGAGGTCTCACAGAACTGGACGCCGGAAACGTCCAAACCGTACTGACCCGGATGACTCGGGCCAAGGTTCTCCGCAGTAAGGTGTCTCGAGCAGGCAAGCGAGTCTACGAAGTGAATTTTTAAGTCGAAACCGCCCAGCTCGGGCGGTCTGCGGGATGAGCCCTACCCGCACTGATGTGACAGGGCAACACACAACTGGAGTAATACCAATGACCTACACAATCACACAGATGGCCACCCTCTACAACGAGATCACCGGGTCGGACGTCAAGAAGTTCGCCAGCAAGTCCAAGGGTGAGGCCCGCCTCGACGCAGCCTGCGACGAGCGCAACCTTGTCTGGGCCGACGCCGAGGACGGGTCGGGCCTCTACACATACACCCCTGACGACGTCATGGACGACATGCCTCCCGCTGACTCGGACGCCTGGAACGAGAACAGGGTTGCTAAGGAGTACACCCCTGAGGAGCTGGAGCTACTCGGCCAGTTCGGTCTCGGTGCTGACCACGACACAGCCCTGTGCCCACACTGCGGCATCAACCACTGCGACAACGGACACAGCATGCACGGCGACGGTGCTGAGCATGAGACCTCCAAGTGGGCCTGCCTGGGCTGCAACGGTGAGTGGGGCGAGCTGATCGCCAAGCGAGCCACCAGCACTCGGGCTGTCCACGCCGACGACGCCAAGATCACCAAGGTCGAGGCCAACCCCAAGCGTGAGGGGACTAAGGCCCACGCCCGCTTCGCTCTCTACAAGAAGGGCATGACGGTCCGTGAGGCCCTGGAGGCCGGGGTCACCCGCCAGGACCTGCGCTGGGACACCGAGCGCAAGCTGGTCGTCATCGGCTAACTCAACTTTCCACCGCCCCGCTGTCCACGTAGGGTAGCGGGGCCAACCCACAGAATGGAGTAAGACCATGACCGAACGACAGGCGGCGATAATCGCCAACAAGGTATACAAGCTGATCAACTGCTACCCGATGCGGGTTGACCCTGCCCTGGCGAGCAGGACTCTTGACAAGCTGTCCCCGTACATGAGCGAGGCACAGATTTGCAAGCACCTGGACTTCCTGAACGCCTACGGAGACATGGTGCGCCTCTGGGCACACCAGCAGGAGGCGGCGTCATGAGCCACCAGCAGATGAGCGACGAGCATCAGGCGCTGGCCCAGGAGGCCATAGCCAGGAAGTTCAGCGAGCACTCAACCAACTACAGCGTCGGGGTCATCTCGCAGGAGCTGAGCCACACGCACAGGTCGGGAGTGATCAGCTGGATGTCCACCGTCATCGTCACAGCCGACGGAACCCGCTACGACGTCCACCTCAGCAGGGTGGGCGAGAAGATCATGATCACCGACATCGTCGATGACAGGTACAACTGAACCAAGGAGTAACACCATGCCACAGATAACAGCGGGCCTTCGGGCCACAGCCGACGCGGACCAGGTGGTCCGCACCATACAGCGGACCGACCCGCTGGCCACCTGTCTCGTGAAGGGAGCCACGGTAATCTGCGACACCGAGCGCCCCGAGATAGTCATGCGCCAGTATCCTGCGCTGGTCAGCCTCAGCCGCTGGGTCAACATCAACATGGGCTAGTCGCCCGAAACTAGGAGAACAGACATGCCACTCGACAACGCAAACAACTACCTGGAGATGATCCAGGCCCACGGCTTCCAGGCCCCCAAGAAGGACCTGGGACTCGCAACCAGCAAGACGGTCTTCCCGATAGCGGAGATGGCCCTCGGGGCACACGCTGCCTCAGACAACCCTGAGCTCCCACATGCAGCAGATGCGTGTGCCACCTCAGAGACCCACAAGGCCATAGTCAGGACGGACACCAACGAGTTCGTCGGGGTCGTCTCGTCCAAGTACAGGCCTCTCCGCAACGAGGACCTGTTCGGGACAATCGAGGCGGCGCTGAACGAGGCCATCCCGGAGGAGATGTTCCGGGACGTACAGGTCCGCGACCGCGTCAGCGGAGGCGGCTCCTGGAGCCAGCGTGAGTATGTGCTGCCCGCCTATGCTGAGGAGCTGAAGAACTCCCAGTTCGAGACGCGGGTCGGCCTGCGCATCATCGCCTGGAACAGCTATGACGGGTCGGCCTCGGCGGGCCTCATGACTGGCCTCATCGACTTCTACTGCACCAACGGCATGATCGTCGGGAACCAGATCACCCGTGAGCTGAAGCGCCACAGCACCCGACTGACCCCGGAGGACTTCCTCCCCCGCCTAACCAAGAACCTCAGCACCATCCACGAGGAGATTGACGGCATCCGGGGGATGATGCACACCCCTCTGAACTCGGACGCTGCGCTCGAGTTTCTCGAGAAGAACCTGTCGGCCAAGCGAGCGGCTGAGATGTTCACCCGCATGCAGCAAGAGGTTGAGGTGCGGGGGAGTAACGTGTTCGCGCTACACTCCGCGCTGACCTACTACGCCTCACACGACAGTGAGAGCTTCGCCACCCGAGCGCCGTTGCACTCCAGCCGCACAGCCCGCATGCTGCGCGGTCGTGAGGACGAGGTACTCCGGCTGGTCCGCACCCCTGAGTTCCAGGGTATGCTGGTGGCGGCATGAGCTCCGCATACTATGTCCTCAGTAAGGCAATGGGTGTCAGGTTCCTGAATGTTGACAGGAACACAGGAGCACTCTACTGGACCTCATCTCCGCACGGAGCCACACTGTTCACCAGCAAGGCAATGGCAGAGGAGACAGTTAAGTCTGGGTTGGGCCACCTGATAGAGTACAAGGTGTGTCCAACTCGTGTCTGGGAACCCAATGTGATCAGAGGCAACCAGATACAGAGAATCACATAGTCGAAACACCCACCCCGGTGGGTGTCTGCGGGATGAGCCCTACCCGCACTGATGTGACAGGGCAACAACCAAGGAGTAACACCATGCTGACCAAGTACCAACCGAACTTTGCCTCGCTGACACCAGACGAGGCGGCTCACGCTGCTGCGTCACTCTGCCGTGCAACTGACCTTGTCATCGACACAGAGTCTGGCATCAGCGGGAACCAGCTGTTCAGTATCTGCGGTGCGGAGAATATCGGACAGGCACAGGTCGTGATGTCCATGGCCCGCGACCCCAGCCACATTGGCGTCGTCTGCCTCGAGAAGCTGGTGGGCACAACGCTGCGTCGCCCCGAGCCAGAGAAGAAGGCCCGAGCGCCCCGCGCCGCGCCCAAGGGTAACGCGGTCCGTCGCTCTGACCCTCGGGTCATCGCTCACGTCGAGCCGAACCCCAAGAAGTCGGGCAGCAAGTCCCACGCCCGGTACGAGCACTATCAGGTCGGCATGACTGTCGACCAGTTCGTGGCTGCGGGTGGGAGCATGGACGACGTGCGCCACGACGTGGGTAAGGGTTTCGTCCGGCTGGAGGAGAAGTGATGGTACATGTCAAGAACACCGATCTAGCGGAGAGGGCTGTGATGACAGCTGAGGACCCAGACACAGGGATGCCTCTATCAACCTCCATGCTGTACCGGGTCTGCAAGAGGGACCCAATGCTCTTTGGTGAGGCAACGCGCATCATGAAGGAGATGTACCTCGCTGGGCAGCGCAACCTCTGCCCGAGCCACTTCGACCACGGCAGCTGGGACTGCGATGACAGCCCCACCGGGAAGTGCGTCTACACCAGCGACCACGACGACTGCATATTCTGCCACGGACCAGAGGAGAGAAAGTGATGCGCGACGCCATGGAGTTCGTGGTGGGGGTGGCGTTCGTCGCCATCCTCATCGGTGGTGTAATGGTCCTGGGAGGGTAGGGCGGTGGCACTGAGACTTGAGAAGAGCGATCAGGTGCGGGTCAACACTGACCCACAGCGCCGCTGCTACAATGGTGCTCACTTCAGCTCGGAGCTGAGGTGGTCCGCCTGGGATTGGCTGCAGTGGGACGTGCCTCCGGACAGGGTGGCCGAGCGCCTGAAGTTCTGGCGCGATCTGAGTACCTACTCCGTCAGCGTTGGAGGCAGTCCATCTAGATATCGTGTCAGAGACACAGAGACAGACAAGGAGATTGAGTCATGATCAACACAGACACACTGCAGTGCCATCAGGTTCCAGCCCGCGAGGTCGAGCCAACCGAGGAGATGATCGACTGGCTGAACTCGGCCCCGATCGAGTGGTCCGGCGACGAGGAGGGTGTCGTCCTCCACCAGTGCGAGGACGTACTGGCATCGCCCGGCGACTGGATATGCTGCTCACAGGGCGACTGGTTCGTCCTGCGGGCGGGTGACATGGAGGCGATCCAGAACCATCCCAGGCTACCCTAGCCGCGCCGCGCCCCTCTCAGGGACTCCAGCGCGTCCTCCAGCTCCTCCAGTACGTGACAGACGTACTTAGGCCCGCCCCGGTATCCCCGGCGCGGGCCTTTTCTCGTCTGGAGAGTCAGTTTCCTGTCAGATGGTTCCGGACTGCGTCCCAGTCCCAGCGGGCGGGGCCTCCAGGCCAGACGCCCAGGAAGTCCACTCCCTCGGCTCTCAGACCGCCCTCGCGGAGCAGGGGCGCGAGCCTGCCCTCCGCCAGCCACAGCTCGTCGACCGCTGCTCCCCGGCGCGGGCCACCCTCGTTCTGCCTTCGGATGGCGATGAATGTGCGCCCGCCTCTCATGTACCTCGTCTGGTGCCATGACGACTGCTCCGCTGTGAGTCCAACCGCCCACGCCTCGGTCCACTTGAACTCGACCCACAGCTCAATCCCGCCAGCGATGCAGGCGTTGCTGTCCGGGATGCCCTGCCCGGTGCCTCCTGTCTCGATGGCCTGCCAGTGTACCCCGCGCCGCAGCTTGTCGTGGAACAGGGGGCGCAGCCCTCCGTCGATCACAGCAGTTCCTCCAGTGTGTCAGCCGCGCGGCGCAGGCGCACCACCCACGCACGAACGCCGCTCTGCGACAGCCCACGACGAGCGACGAGGCAGAGAGCTAGACCGCCCGCTACCCCGGCCAGCGACCGCGAGGCCCGCTCCAGTACGTCCTCAGTTCGGCTCATCAGTGCATCCCCGCTCGATCTACCTCGAACCGCTCCGAGGTGCAGGCGGGGCAGACCCCGATGAGCAGGCACATCGCGACGAAGACCCTCAGCTCAGGCTCGCCTCCCTCACATGCCATTCGGTGGGCCAGCCTGCACGCCACCTCAGACTCCAGCCCCCGCTCCGCTGCCTCAGCCAGTATTGGGGCGTCGTGATCCAGTAGGGGCATCAGCGCAGCCTCCCCCGCTCCCGCAGGTGGTGGCGACAGGTGTGCTTGGTGTCCTCGTCGAAGTCCTGCCTCAGGACCCACTCCATGAACCCGCTGTCCAGGTCCACCCAGCGCTCACCATGGTTCTTCCCGAAGCGACACTTGGTCAGGAGGGCGGGGGAGGAGGTCAGGTGGTGCAGGTGGAGGAGGGCGCGGTCGGCGTCGGCGTCGGGCAGCTCCTCCTCGAGACCAATGATGGTGCGGTCTCCCATGATGGCGTCGATCATCCAGTGTAGAATGTCTGCTGTCATGATGGCGTCGAACAGCGCCCGGTGGGGCATGCTGCCCGCCTCGGGTGGCATGGGGTGGGCCAGCCCCAGCTCGTACCACAGCGAGCCGTTGGAGTGGCTCTCTGCGCTCGGCAGGAGGTGCAGGGCGCAGCGCCACGTGCAGATGTACGGGACAGCCTGCAGCCACTCGGGCAGGAACCCACGGTCGAACTCCGCGTTGTGGAAGACGAGGTAGTCAGGCAGGGTTGGCTCTCCACTGGTGTCGAAGACAAGACCAGCTCCGTGGCACATCTTGCAGTCCCATTCCTCAAGATGCCCCTCGGAGATACCTGTCCCCTCACAGTCTGAGCAGAGTGAGATGGGCACCGCGTTCAGCACGTCCATCAGGGCCACGTCCGGCCCCGGCGCGGTACGCACCATGGCGTCTGTGATGTGGTGGGTGGACATCGCTCCGAAGCTGATGCTCCTCTCACCGGGGCACACGAGGCTCTGGCGCTGCGCTCCGCCACTGTGGACAGCCGCTACCTCGACGAGGGTGTCCTCTCCGTGGACCATGCCCGTTGTCTCGGTGTCCATCACTGCGTATGTCTTGGTCATGGCTTCTTCTCCTCCATCCCGAAGAACCTCGGGTCCACTGTGTGGTCGGGGTCACTGACCTGATAGCTGTGCCCGTGGCAGCACACACCTGCCCCATTGGACATAGCGATACTGCTGGACATCATATGTGTTACAAGCCATCCGTCGGGTATCTCAACCACTCTTGTCGCAGTCTTTATCCCGGAGCATCCACCCATTCTTGTGACTGTCTGTGTCATAGCTTCTTCTCCTCTGCCATCTTCTCTGTTATGTCAATGCGCAGGCGGTCGCCCGGCCCGAAGTTCGGTTTCGACTTCCCGAGGATGGACTCACGTGGTATCCAGGCTGAGCTGCCCGAGGCAACCTCCACCTGCACCGCGCGCACCGTCGTGTGCAGGATCAGGACGTCGATCTGCACCGTGGGCCTGCTGTCGTCCTGCGGCTCGTCGTCCTCGTAGTCACCGAATATGTCCATGCTACCTCCCTCTGCCCCGGCGGGCCTCGTCCTTGACCCGCAGCACGTGCGGGTTGGTGAAGTTGTGCGTCAGCCCGAGCGCCTTGGATATGTCCACGGTGCTCGCGTAGTGCGGATGACCGATGGCGAGCCGGATGAAGGCCACCACTCGGTCAGGTATCTTGGTCGGCCCCGCGCCCACCTCGCGCCATATCTCCTCGACCACCTCAGGTGGCAGGGCTGGCGGAATGTTGACAGCGTTGGTCATCACCTGCCCTCCTCAATGTCCCTCATCATTCCCAGGAACTGGTCCATCGGGATTGTGCGTGTCTTGCTGGTGGGGTCCAGGGCGGGCGGGCTGAAGTCCTGCGTAGTCAGGTCACGAACCTGCCACTTCATCTTCAGCTCGAGCAGCGCCGCAGCCCGCGCCCGCGCCAGCATGGCCGGGATCAGGCTGGTCAGTGTGTACTCCGC
>Ga0314855_100018_pt1 | contig 53788 bp, 76 predicted proteins | sample 2018CB1WmetaG_FD_203636 | JGI IMG/M metagenome (GOLD analysis project Ga0314855, IMG submission 203636) | Cryopeg brine viral communities from Beaufort Sea near Barrow, Alaska, United States - 2018 CB1W | ecosystem: Environmental > Aquatic > Marine > Coastal | place: USA: Alaska | collected... | reverse complement strand
GTGGGCTGGAAGATAGATCTTTACCCTGGCAGCTCGCTCGATCTTGTGAGGCGGCTAACGCTCGCTTTGGAGTCTGTCACCGCACCGACCGAGGACGAACGCATCGAGCAAGCAAGGGCGGATGCAGCGAATGATGCATTCGTTGATGCAGTTGCTTGGGCGCGCTCCTGTTCGGGGGAGTCGGCTGATGTTGCTGCCGACTACATACAAGAGATGTATACGAAGGGGGTGGAGGTCTGATGGCCGAGATAGCAATAACGGAAACCTGTGCATGCGGGGCAACTTTCAGGGCGACCGGCAACTCTTACCGGAGCATGCGTGGCGGTGGCACCAACAACGAGCATCGCAGCGCCGAAGAGATGGCGGAGCGTTGGCGAACCGACCACAGGCATGTCGAGCCAGTTGCGCCATCACCCCGCGCGCCGCGCGAAGAGGCGAAACCGCTTGAAGTGCCGCCAGTGGTTATAGACCCGTCCGTATTCGTGGATCCATCCCAATTCAAGGGTCTTGGGTAAGCGGCGACGGTGGCTAAAGTAAAAGGTCTTGAAGGCTTTGAGGTCTACTCTTCGATCGGGGTCGAGCGCGGCCAGATGATTCTGGGCATAGACCCCGCCGAAAGCCGTGGGCTGCCCACCGTTTTCGTCCACCCATACACCTACATCACGCTTACCCGACCACCGAAGGAAGCGCTAAAGTTCATCATCGGCTCTCTGGAGAGGCGAGCGCATGGAGGTCTGGACGAGCTTGCTGCGCGATTAGGATTCGACAAAGAGGGGACACAAAATGACTGACGACAATGTAACGAACATCCGGCCGGCAAAGGTGACGAAGCTGCCCGTGGGCGACCATCCGAGCGGGCGCGACGTCGAGAAAGAGACCGGCCAGGACGTAGAGGATTGGCTGAAAGCTGCCAACTCGATCAAGGATGACTTCGAGGCCGACCGGGATCAGCCGGCAGCGCTCGACCGATCCATGGATCACGACACCACCGAGCATCTTCGCGAACTGTCGATGCGACCCCCTATCAAGATTGAGGACATCGAGGCGATCGGCAAGCTCGCCGAAAAGCTCGAGTTCAAGGCCGACGAGGATGACACCCAGTTCCATGAGATTGACCCACAAAACAAGAAGGTCATCGTCTTCGCGTTGGTGTTGGCGTGCCTAATCTTCGCAACGTCGGCGTTGTTCTCGTTCCCCACAATCGCGGCGACGGCAGCGCTCATGCTGCCCGTGTGGCCGTTCCTTGTGTGGGTCGTTCCCGGTTTTGTCGAAGTCTTCATTGTGTTCTTCGGTGTCGAGGTCATCATGTGGCAGGCACGCGCCACCAACGACCGAAAGTACAGCGCGGGACAGCGGGCGAAGGCGCAGAAGATGTCGGACTCGGCGATCGGCTGGCAGCTGGTGTTCGCGATGATTGCCGTCGTGGCCAACGCGGCGCACACCTACATGGGGCAGGAGGCCGCTGGCGCGCTCGGTACATGGCAGGCATGGTTGGGGATCTCCTTGGCCGCGCTGGCGCCGCTCTCGGTCGTGCTGATCACGAAGCGCGCATCGCGCCTGATATTCATTTACTCGGTGAAGGAATGAACTGCAATCGCCGGGGGATGCACCACGACTGGGCATACTCCGATAGCCACAGGACGAGGATCTGCAACACCGTCGGATGTGGCGAGGTTCAGACTCAGGAAAATCCGATAGATTTTTTCTCGTCAATGTGCGCATAACGGTACGAATACGTGCTACCTTAGAGACATCACCACAGCGCATCACTTAGCAGAGCGGAGACTCACCACATGAAAATCATCAACCTTCAAGTCGAAAACTACAAGCGCCTCAAGGCCATCGACATCACTCCCGAGGGCGAGCTCGTCATTGTTGGCGGACGCAACGCCCAAGGCAAGACTTCAGTACTCGACTCCATCTGGGCTGCGCTCGGTGGCGGGGCTGCCAACAAGTCTTCGCAGCCGATCCGCGATGGCGAAGATAACGCCACAATTCGCGTCGACCTCGGCGACATAGTTGTCACCCGATCATGGAAGAACGGCAAGCCTCAACCGCTGAAGGTTCTGAACGCTGACGGATCGAAGCCGCAGAAGCCGCCACAGGCGCTACTCGACGCGTTGGTTGGCAAGCTCTCGTTTGACCCTCTCGAGTTCACTCGCATGGACAGCAAGAAGCAGACGGCCGCATTGCTGGATCTGGTCTACGTCGAAATCGACCTCGACGAAAACGAGCAGGCGCGCTCGGCTGCCTACGAAAACCGAACGGAACTCGGCCGACAGGCTAAGGCTCTCGGTGAGCGCCTTCCTGTTAGCGCAACACTGCCGGCTGAAGAGCAGTCCGCGTCCGACATCATCGCCAAGATTCGTGCGGCGCATCAACTGAGCGAAGACAAGCTTCAGGCCAATCGGACGTTGGAGAGCCACCTCGCAACGATTGAGGAGATCGAGTCAAGGATTTCTGGCCTGCAGAAGGAACTCGCCGCAGAGCGCGAAGCCGCAAAGAAGCAGCACGAGCTGTTCAAGGCTATGCCCGAGGCTCCCGATGTGAGCGCGATCGAAGATCAGCTCTCCAACGTCGAGAAGACCAACAACGAGATCCGCGCCAACAACGCAGCGAAGGCACGCAACGCAGCCATCGTCGAAGCTGAGCGAGTGCGAGAGACCTTCACGAGTCTGATCGAATCGCTCGACAAGGAGAAGGCCGACGCTCTGGCCAAGGCGAAGTTCCCAGTCGACGGCCTGGGTTTCGGCGAGAATGGTGTGACGTTCAACGGTATCTCGTTCGACGACGCATCCAGTGCCGAACAGATCCGCGTATCGTTCGCCATGGCCATCGCCCTGAACCCGACGCTGCGTGTAGCGCGCATCCTTGACGGCTCGTTGCTGGACGCTGACAGCATGAAGATTCTGTCCGACATGGCAGTCGATAAGGACTTCCAAGTCTGGATTGAGCGCGTCGGTGACGGCGACCCCACGGCTGTCATAATCGAAGATGGCGAGGTTTCGGTCTAATCGAACTCGATCATCTACTCTGCGGCGAGTGCCCACGGTCGGCCCCAACGGTCTACCTGTGTGGCACTCCCGCAACAGAGTCCGACACTCTCGGAGATGTCGGCTCCACCCCGAAGTTCGACCTTTGTGTCGTGTGCTTCGATTCCAAAACAATCACCTGTAGCAACTGCGGAACGGAGGTAGAGATTTGTCAGTAAAACTGGGCGTAGCTCTTCCCGACACGATCGTCGTATTCGACACTGAGACCGACGGAGTGGATGTCGAGAACTGCCACATTGTCACAGCCTTCATTGGCGTGATGGAGACTAAGACCGGCGACATGCTGGAATCCTGGTCGTGGCTGCTGAACACCGGCCATGAGATCTCGAAAGAGGCGAGTGATGTTCATGGCATCACGACCGAAAAGATGATGGCCGAGGGGGCCGACCCGAAACAGGGCATCTTTGAGATCAACCAGCGTCTCGACATTCTCTCCCGTCGCGGAATCGTCATGGTCGCCATGAACGCGGTCTTCGACTTCACCATCCTTGATCGCGAGATGTTGCGCCATTGGCCAGCAGTTCGACCGCTCATGGATGTCAACGACGACGGCAAGGTGGGTTACCCCACAGTGTTTGACCCGATGGTGTTCGACCGCGCGGTTGACAAGTTTCGCAAAGGCAGCCGCAAGCTTGTCGATTTGGCGAAAGTTTACGGGGTGCCCGTCGAAACCAACGCGCACGACGCCGAGGCCGACTGCCGCATGGCTGGCCGCGTGGCAATCAAGCTGCTGACGCATTCTCGCATCGCCGACATGACGCTGCCAGAAGTGCACGACAGGCTGATTCACACTCACCGCAACAACGCCGCAAGCCTCGCCGATTTTTGGGCGACAGGTAAAGGGCTAGCCAACGCAACGCCGGCTGAACGCAAGACGGCGATCGACGACACGCGACGTACAGCTGGGCAGTGGCCGATGCGCCCTCGCCCCGAAGATGAAGGGTTCTAAAATGACCGACAACAGATTCCCGCTGCCAGTGGTCAGCGAAGAGAAGATGCCCCAGATCCACCGCGCGATGTTCGCGGCCAAGGTGGACATGCCGGAGGTCGCCAAGAGTGGCGAGATGCCCCTCGGCGGCAAGACGGTGGCTTTCACCAAGATCGACGACATTCGGGCGCACCTGTACCCGATTCTCGAGCGCCACGGCATCATGACGTACCTTGAGTTTGTCGACCAGGACTCACAGATCACGGTGGCCGCGCCGACGCTCACCATGGCACAGACCGAACCGGCCAAGACGTTCCACCCGACTACGGGCGAGCTGGTAGATAACCCGCGGGCGAACAAGCTCACCGACATCGGGCGCCCCATCGGCGACGGCAAGATCCCCAACCGAAACATTCGAGTTCAGGTCACCTACGACATTCGTTTCGTGTATGTCGGCGACAACTCCGAAGTGGTCGTTCGCACCATCGGCGAATCCATGGACACGTCCAGCGATAAGGCCACAAATAAAGCCACCACATCGGCTGTGAAGCGTGCCTTTGTGGAGACTTTCGCCATCGTCGATCGCACCGAGCTTGAGCCTGATGCCGACCAGCCCGAAGAGCGCAACCGCACAGCGACCACAGACAAGCGTGACGGCAGCGCTGCGCCGGCAGGGGATCGCGGAGCTCAGCAACGCGCAGCAGCGGCCGGTACTGGTGCTGGTGGCGGAGGAACACGTCGTTCGGGGCCACAGGCTCAGCCGGCAGTCGCGAAACCAGCACCCACGCCCGCTCCAGCGGCCGAACCTGAGCCAGCGGTCAATCAGGCCACGGGCGAGGTTGCCGACCAGCCAGAGGCACGCCCAGCACCGGCAGAAGCCCCCGATCTGGATAAGCTTGGCGAGCAGAAAGCACGCATCCGAGATCTGAACAAAGTCCTACAGCTGTCCCCCATTCAGACTAATGAGATCGCGACACGAGTGACCGGCAAGGAGAAGCGTGAAGAGTGGATCGTGCTGCCCACGGCCGTCAAGAAGCTCGCCGACGAGCTTGAGCGCATGGTGAAGGAGAAGGCATAATGGCGTTCAAACCGTTCGAGGGTCTAATGAAAGATCCCCGCGATGTGGAAGCTCCCGAGGGGTCGACCAACGCGCAGCTATTGGCGCTGCCGCAGCGTCGAGTCCACACTCATGACATGGTGGGGCGTTTAGTGGTTCTGCCCCGCACCGGAATCGTCGGAGTACTGGCTGACGATGGTGGCAGGTTCGTTGTCGTCGACGGATCGGCATGCAAGAAGGCCGACGGATACGAGGCTTATCCGCGTGGAGGGCATCACATCACAGTCAGCGACCTCGAACTGCAAACCGCGATCGAACTAGAGAGCGAGACAAGGTTCGCAGTGCAGATCTCCCTCGACGGCGGGGCGACCTTCCCACACGAGCTGGAAGTCGGGTCGATGGGCGTGGCCGAGGAGGTCGCAAAGAACAACGCTGGAAAGGATCGGGCTACACGCGTCGTTCAGACCGTTAGCTTTGTTCCCAATGTCGATGTTTGGCCTGTTCCAAAATGACCCATCCCAAGCTCGCCGTCGTCAAGAGCGGCTTCGGCGGGCGCGGGTACGGCATACCCGGTCGCACTCGCGTCAGCCCCGCGACAGGCAAGACGCTGCAGCGCATCTATCCCTCGGTGACGACCGTTCTGAAGCAGATCAACAAGCCTGGGCTGCACCAATGGATCGCTGACCAGACTGCCGCCAAGGCCGTCACGTCACTCTCGTACCTGCAGGGCTGTGAGCAGGAGGTCGGCTATCGAGCTCTTCGCTTCACTTGGAGCCGAAACTCTAACGAGGCTGGCGGGGAGGTTCGCGAATACTACGAGCGGGTCGTGCAGGATGCGGCCGAGCTGGGCACCAACATGCACGAGTGGTCGGAGGCCGACATCGACGGCATGTCCGAATATCCCGAGCCGATGTCGGTCGAAACCGACGAGATGATTGAGGCGTGGATCGAGTGGCACGAACACCACACGATCATCTCCCACAACCAAGAGTTCACCATCGTCAACGACACGCTGGGGATAGCCGGCACCGCCGACGCTGACTGGTCGATCCGCTGCGACCACGAAGGGCCATGCCTCGGGCAGGAGCCTGGGCAATTCGTTCGGACGCTCGTTGACCTCAAGACCGCCCGAAACACATGGAACGACCACGGCTACCAGCTGGCCGCGCTCGCCTCCGCAGAGGTCATCATGCGCGAAGTGGTGGAGACTCACCCCGACGCAATCAAGGCCGAAAAGACTGAAGCCGGAAAAAAAGTAATTTCTTTCTGGGTTGAGGATGCGCCGCCCGTCTGGGAGCGCTATGCTTTATTACATATTCGTCCCGACGACTACGACACACAGGGGAACTTGATTCCCCGGTTTTGTGTCCTGAAAGATCGAACTGACGATATGGACTTGTACCGAATAGGCTTCGAGGGCGCACTCGCCCTCTGCAAGATGGAAGCCGAACTGAAAAGCCGAGCTAAGGCTCGCACGAAAGAAACGGAGAAGCACTAATGGCACGACGTAACGGAATCTGGTATGAAGGTCGGATCATCACCAAGAACACAAAGCAGTCGGGACTTTTCCGCGCCAAGACCGGAAAAATGGTTCTTAAGCTTCTTGTGGCCGAGCAATTCCAAGAGCGCAACGACCGCTGCGAGCCGGAGTTCCAGCGCCCAGAGCTTGCCGCCGACGCTTACGTCAGCACTCACACTGCATGGCACAAGGTCACAGTGTTCGACGACGACAACAACGAAGAGTTCATCGCCCTCGTTACCAACCCCCTGTTCGCCCACGGCTGCGTTGTTTCAATCGACACCAGCTACCGCGAAGAGAAGCCGTGGGAGGACAAGTCGGGCAAGCTGCACGCTGGCCGCGCCGAGTCGATCTACTTCAAGGGCGAAGATGGCGGATCCATTGCCATCAAGGTTCTCGACGATGGCCGAGTCCTGGGCGCTCGCGAAGAGAACGCTGTCGCCTTCTGGGATGGCGTGAGCGAGTTGCCGCCCATGGCCGGTAGCGGCGGAGGCGGAGCGCCGGCTGCGCCTGAGTACGACGAGAACGAAGGCTTCTAGACCTCTGGCACCACACCGCTCTGGCGGCTGAGGGCAGAGAAAGCGGTTCGGGGACGCCCTGCCGCATGGAGAGACTGATCCATGCTGAAAAGCGAAGCACAGTCAGCGAGGCGGCAGTTACCCCGGCCGGTAGCTGCCGCCTCCCCACATCTCAACGGAAAGGAGGCTGGTTTGTCAGAAATGCGTGATTTCATCACCGGCATCCTGCGTGACATGGAGGGTAACGCCCTTCTCTTGCTCGCCACAGGAAGAACAGAACCCACCACCACAGCGCCCCACGGCAAGCTTCGCGTCAACTCTCCCCACTGGTTTGCCTATCCCGCCGAGCTCGACCTCATGGTTGAGTTTGCCGAAAAGAAGCGCTCAGGGGAGCAACGCAACGTTTACATTTCGCCGATCATTTACGGCGATGCGGAATACAAAGACCAAAACGGCGACGTCGTTCATGAGGATCGACACGGCCGCAAACTTTACTCGCGCTCGAAGCTGAACGCGCTCTTCTCGCAGACGGTCTACATGGACTCTGACGCGTGCCCACCCGAAGCGTTCAGGATCTCACCATCCCGCCACGTTGTGACATCGGAAGGTCACGGTCACGACTACTGGTTCCTATCCCAGCCAGTGCCCGCGCTCCTTGCGGCCGAGATCGCCCACAAGATTACGACCGCCCACAAAGACCAGGGCTGCGACCCGTCCGGCTGGAGCGCCAACAAGGTGCTGCGCCTTCCGACGCTGAACACGACCTACGATCAAGACAATCCGTTCCAGATCACATGGGAAGACGATAACGTCGACCCCCAGACTGGTGAGATTGGCGACATGGTTTATGCCGTCGAGGATCTGCAGCACGTCTACGAAGACGTCAAGGTCGACGTTCAGGTGGGAACCGACGAGCCGATTCGCCCCGTCCCCAAGCTGGAGGGGCTGCCCGACTTTGAGTCGCTTATCGTTCGCATTCCGCAGAGCGAAAAACGACTGAACGAACTGATCTACAAAACCCCCAAAGGTGGCGACGACGGCTGGCGCTCGGAGCAGCGGTATGCGTTGTTGCTCGACCTCCAGCGTTTCGGGTTCACCGACGAAGAGACCGTGGCAATCGCATGGCATTCGCCGGCTGCATCCAAGTGGCGTGAAGACGCTCGTGGCGTAGATGGCTTGTGGTGGGAGCTTCAGGCGCGCGTCAAGCCGGTCATCGCTGACGAGCGCGGGGACAACATTCTGCCCGCGCCGGCAAAAGCTAAACGCAACGTCGAGTCCCCAGTGCTGCTGAACGAGGTTCAGCGCAGCCGCGTGGAGAATCGCAGCGACATGCTGACGCTTTACCTGCAGTACGCGATCTCGAAAGTGCAAACGCCGAACATGCCGTACCACATTATCAACGGATGGACTCTACTATCGTTGGCACTGTCAGAGGTCATCGAGATGCCGAAAGAGCCGAGAGACCTTGGCACCGGGATATTCTCGTTCACCCTGGGCAAGTCTTCATCGGGAAAGGACGAGTCCAAGTCGATCCTCTCGGCGTGCGTTCGACACCTGTATCCGAACGACTCGCTTGAGGTTCCCGCCATGGGGTCGAAGGAGGCACTGATCGAGAACCTGGTGGAGCGCACCGACAAGGTTTCCTACATTCAGGAGAATGAGGCCGACGCTCTAATCCAGTCCGTGAAAGCTGGCGGAGGATACCTCGCCGGGGTCGAAAAGTACTGGACGCGTGGCTACGACGGCGAAGTCCCCAGTCTGGGAAAGATTGGCCGCAAAGAGCTGAACAAGCCGGGGATGCACGCGATCATGGTCATGCACTTCATGGGCACGCCATCGGGGATCCTCGGAACCATCGACAAGCAGATGTTTTATTCTGGCTGGCTGGCTCGGCAGATCTGGGTCATCGGCGACGAAGTTGAGACAACCAAAGAGACTGTGAAGTCGAAGTTCCGCCGCGGCGATGCCGTGAAAGCTTACGACGGGATGCCGAAATACCTCGGGCTGCAGTTCGCTCGCCTACGCATGAAGCTGAGGGCGACGGCTCCCCTCGATCGTAAGCGCGCATCGCTGGATCCCACCGACGAAGCCATCGAGCTCATGGATGCGATGAAGTGGAAAGCCCACCAACATCTTGCCCAGCAGCACGACATGGAATTGTGGCGCCCCGTCCTAAACCGGATGGGCGACATCATGTGGAAGATCGCAGCACTGTCGGCCGCGAGCGCCGGACGTGTGATTGTGGCAACCAAAGATGTCGAGGTGGCTGTCTACTATGCCGAAATCTGGTTGGGTAACGTCATGAAGATTGCCGAAGGCATTTCGGATACGTTCTTCTCCAAGCAGTGTGACGAGATCGAAAAATACATCTCAGGCCGCGAATCCCAAGAAGCCGACCTCGGAGCTATCTACAGGTTCCGCCGAGGCGAGCCGAAGCGTGTCACTGACGAATACTTGCAATCACTCACCTATCAGGGCCGCGTTTCGGAACGACGGCCAGCTGGAGCCAATACCGGCAACACATACTTCAAGATCAAGGAGGCCAAATCATGACCGCACTAACGCCACTAGAGCAAGCGATCGAGGCATGGAAACGAGTGCCCGACGCGAACGGTGACAAGCAAGCACAGTTCGACGACGCAGTTTCGCTGGGCGAGTTGGGGATTTTCTCAAACCACAACATCGCCAAGATCACCAAGCTGAACCCGGCGACCGTGGCGGGGTTGACCCAGAAGACGGACAAAACTGGGGGGCGCTTCACGCCCGAATCAATGGAAGCCATCGCCACGCTCGGTCTCAGGTGGAAGCAGCAAGGACTGGTAAGCCATTCGGCGGTCGCCAGCATTGTCGACGCGGGCACCAGCCCCAACATGATCGCGCTGCTGACCGGGATCCCGCGAACCACCATCTACCGCTGGCTGAAGAAGGCATCCAAGTGACCGACATCAAAGCGATCGACCTGTTTGCCGGCACCGGCTGGGGTGTGGCCTGCCAGCGACTTGGCATCGAAGAGTACGGCGTAGAAATAATGCCCGAAGCCGTCAAGACGCGCGAAGCGAACGGCATGGACACATGGATGAATGACGTGTGGGATGTGCTGGAGGCCGACCTGCCCGATGGGGAAACCTACGACATCGACCTGCTTATCGGATCCCCACCATGCCAGACGTTCAGCCTTGCCGGCAACGGGGTCGGCCGGAAAGCGCTCGACGAAGTTGTCGAGCTCATAGATTCTGGTCTATATCGCGATGTGGCGAACCTTCGCGCGTTCGGCGACAAGCATGACCCTCGCACGGCGTTGGTTCTCACCCCGCTGACGTTTGCCTACAAGAACCGGCCGCGCCTTATGGTGCTGGAGCAAGTTCCGCCCGTGCTGCCCGTGTGGGAGCGCTACGCAACAGAGATGCGCAAGTGGGGTTACTCGGTTTATGTCGGCAAGGTTCACGCGGAGCAGTACGGCGTGCCTCAGACCAGGACTCGAGCAATTCTGATCGCTCGCAACGACGGCATTGAGGCAACCATGCCCTCGCCAACTCACTCGAAGTATTACACCCGGAACCCAGAAAAGCTGGACAGCGGAGTGCAGAAGTGGGTCAGCATGGCCGAAGCGCTTGGCTGGGTCGACGACGACGGCGGGATCTATTTTCACCCCATGAGCTACGGCCGTCGTGGCGTGTGGCCCGCCAGCGAGCCTGCCCCGACTGTTCGCAGCGTGCAGCGCCCGATGCCGGAAAGCTACAAGCCACACCCGCGCGATGCAGTTCTGCGCAGCACCTACTCGACCAACGGTGATTACGAGAACCGCGGCGAGCGCGAGTTGCACCAGCCAGCGCCGACAGTGACCAGCCATCTCGATCGCAGCACATTTATCACCGCGAACAACAAAATGACTAACGCTGCAGAGAGGCACGCCAGCCAGCCAGCGCCCACGATCACAGGTGGCCACGACTCGGGAAACCGAGTGTGGACTCGTCATGGCGCACATTCGCAGCAGAACGGGATTCACGAGCGGCCGACATCGGTTCCAGCCAACACGGTGACGAGTGACATTTCTGGTCTGGGCTACATCGACGAGTCAGAGGTTGGCGAGCGCGCACTCAAACACTTCGAGGGGCACTCCAGGGCGGTCGTGATCAACGGAACCGGCGAAAACGCGGCCCGTCACAGTGTGAAGTCCCCCGCGCCGACGATCCACTTTGGGCAGCGCGTGAATGGAGTGACGTGGGAGCATGGCGTAACCGGCGAGCCAATCAACCTCGACCCGACCAAGCCGTCAACGACGGTAGCCGGCGATCCACGGCTCACGTCGCGCGAACATCATTTTCCGGGCGAACAAAACTCGACCAGCACAAGGGTTACGGTTCAGGAGGCCAGCCTGCTACAGTCGTATCCAGCCGATTTCGACTGGTCTACCGGAATCAACGGCAAGCCGCTTACCAAAGGTAAAGCTTTCCTCCAGATCGGCAACGCATTTCCACCACTACTCGCTGAGGCTATCCTCGCGCACATGACAGGAGAACAAGCATGAGAGTTTTAGTTACCGGCAGCCGCCAAGTAACGCACCAAGCAACCGTCTACGACGAACTGAATGAGGTGTGGCAGAAGTGGGAGGACGAGCGCGTAGCCGAGCCGCCCGAGCCGTTCACAATTATCCACGGCAGCGCCCCCGGCGCTGACACGCTGGCGAACCAGTGGGCGTGGGATATGCGCCAAGAAGGCGTCGTCGTCGAGGTTCACCCGGCGAACTGGGCGAAAGGCTCATACGCCGGCCATCAGCGTAATCACGAAATGGTCAATCTCGGCGCGGATCTCGTTATCGCATTCTTCCAAACCGGAGCGACCAACGCCGGAACGCGGAACTGTTACGACGTGGCGAAACGCCTGGTCGGAATCAAGGTTGGCGAAATCAAGGAGGTTTGGGCTCGATGAAAGAATGTAACAACTGCGGACATCTCGGGATGTCGCACAGCAACAGGATTGTCGGTACCACCGAACGGCGCGTCTGCAACGTCGCCGGCTGCGAGTGTGTCTCATGAAGTGCTGGGTTTGCGGAAAGATGAAAGCGGAGCAACGGATACCCAGGCCGCGCCCCGCGATGTTCGTCGTGGAAGGTATGTCTGTTTGCCGGTTCCACGAATACCATGCAGTCATGGGGGCAAGCCCACTTCTGGCTGCGGAGCAAGCTCGCACTCAGTTGCGAAACTGGTGGAAGAGGGCCGGAGAGCTCCATGGCGAATGGAACATGCGAAAGCAGCAGTTTTCCGATGGCTCCACGATCGGCGATTGGTATTGGGAAACTTGGCCGCAGCCAGCGAAAGGCAAGCGATGAACGTCGCAAAGGTCAAGCTGCCGGACATGGGCGCCGCCGAGGCCGCGCTTCCCGGTTCGCCCGTCACTAGCAATGGGAAAGTGATCGGCAAGATTCTCGGCCGCGAAGGTGACATCGTTACCATCGAGATCGACCCCCATGCTGCCGGTTCGTTCTTTTCGCCCGAGCTAGACATATCCATAACCGTCACATGAGCGCGTCGGATGTGTGGAGCGATCAGAAGCCGCTCTACATCTGGAGTGAAGGTAAAGCGGATCTCGCCCCAATCAAGGCTGCGAAGCTCGCGCTCGGCATTGAGGCAAAGGTCATCCCCATTGGCGTAGCAACGCTCGTCGACTTGCCGAACCTGAACGCGCGGGTTCTGGCGGTCGGCACTCGCCCGCCGTTCATCTGCGAGTACGCGCTCACCACTGCGGGGACTTCGGGCGCTGGGTGGCAGCGTGCTTTGTCTTGGGTTCTCGGCGAGACCGAATACGACGACAAAGCGACAACGATCGAAGACATCATGGTTTCAATGTTCGGCGCGGGGACTCGAGAGATTTCGGCCGAAGAGCTTGAGAGCGAGCGGAAGATGCGCGCCTATGTGAATCGGGAGGACTGATGTTCTTTTACGGGGAAGAAGAGTTTGACGCTGAAGAAGAGGAAGAGCCAGAAAAGGTAGCCGAGCTGCCCACGGTGAAGCTCAACTTCACCGACAAGATGCCGCCCGGATCTGGCGAGACTGACTGGGAGCCGATGCGTCAAGCGCTCATAGACCACAGGGTGTCGAAAGGTCGGAACCCGAATGGTACGAAGATCCCGCCGAAGCCGGGGGTGACGATAGAATCTGGCATCCACGTCACCGAGCGCGGCCATGAAATCCTGGTGGCAGACATGCCGCAATCTCCGAGGGGCTACGCAAAGAGGGCTTCAGCTTGCCGAAACTGCCCCCACCCGCCTGAGCGCCATCCTGACGGCGTTTGTAACGTCCGAGCGTGTGAGTGTGCCGGATACTCCAATTTCGGCTGGGAGATCAAAGCACAGCGCTCGTCAACGCACAACGAGGCCACACTGTACGTCGCTGACTCCAAAGCCGAAGAAGGCAAGGATGGTCATTCGATCGGCGACGTGAATACGCCGGCAGAGGATCGCGAGCATTACGGGCTGGCGGGAGTCCTCATGAATCAGGGTCAAGTCTTCGCCGCATTTGAGCTCACCTACGAGGGGCGCCCCAAGGGCGACAAGATGGTGCCCGCATTTTCTTGCGCGCGCTGGCGTGACGAGATCTCGGGAGTCGGGTTCTCGATGGTGGCTGGCGACTTCGGGGAATGGTTCGACATCTTTGTCCCGCCGACGACGGAACGCAAAGAGCGCAAGACGCTCGAAGAGAAACGCGATGCCAAACTGGCGGCGCCAATCGAATCTGGGGAGTGGACTGGATGACCGAGATGATTCTGGGCATAGACCCCGGCGACGTTACCGGCTGGTCACTGTGGATGCTAGATCGCGATGCGCCAATCCAGCGTGTCGACTACGGGATGATTCACGGCGGGCTGCCCGGTTTCGTAAGCTTTATGGAGGTGCGACTTGGCGGCATGCGCCCCGACGTTACCGTCTGCGAAAAGTTCAACGACAAAGACGGTCGCTCAGCGATGGCCGATTTCACCCCAATGCTCATTGAGGGATCCGTCTACACGATGGCCTCGGCACTGGGTTTGGAGCTCATATTCCAGCCAACGGCGATGAAAGCCATGTGCAGCGACGAGAAACTGAAGGAGCTGGGTTTCTACATCACCAACGCGGAGGCTCGAGAGAATCCCGCCATCCGGTGGAGTGACGCTCGCGACGTGAACGATTCCGAGATTCATGTGTTGGCGTGGGCCAAGTCGATCGACCACACGCCAACAGTTGAAGCTTTCTGGCCGGACGTTTAGCGGCGAGACTCGTCACGCACGGGGACGCTCAGCTCGATCGGCTGGCGCTGGGCTAAACGCATAAGCAGCTCGCGGTTCATCGACGTGATCGACGCGGCCACGCCGAGGTAGATCGCCAGCCGGCCGGACGGTCGCCAGTGGAAAGTTTCGGGAGGCATCTCGTACCAGGCGAAACCGCTGACAGGGTTGATGAAGAATGCCGTCATCACTAGAAGCATCACGCCCGACAGGCTGAACGTCAGCGAAAAGATCAACTGACCGCCGCGGTAGTCCGCCCAGCGGAAACGTGTACCGTACAGCGCCACATAGAAGACGAGCGAGATGAACGTGTAGACGGTGACCAGCTGCGTCAAAACCCAGATGGTCGGGTTGATGGTGACGAACAGTGGGGGAAAAGCCCAAACCAGCCCAGCAACCAAGATCCAGAAGCCGGCAACGGCGGTGATCATTCGGTGACTGGAGGCCCAGAGAGCGATTCGCTTGGCGCGGGAAAGTGGATTGATCAAGAGGTCAACTCCTTGGGTGTCATAGAAAGATCGTACTCGTGGCTGAGACTGTTCACTTCCAGACGACGCGCCAACCGCCCCCATACTGGGGTCATCACCCGTTCTACCTTGCGAGTTTCCTTGTTCTGCTGAGAAGTTTTTTCGCGAAGCGCGCGCAGCTGATCAATCTCAGACATCACAGGTTCCGCGTGAACAAACTTCTTAGTCATTGTCAGGCTCCTTGGCGGCATCATATCCCACCGAGTCTCGTTTTGGCATGAAGGCTGTGTAGAAGTGGTCGGTCAGCTTGTTGGCTTCGATCGACTTTTCAAGCAAACCCTCGAGTAAGGTTGCTCTTTCCTGCACAGTGCTGATCGTAGTCCGATATTCCTGAACGAGCTCGACATCGGTCTTATGCTGCGCGTCTTTCACTACAACCATGTTGTCGTAGGCGGAATCCTTCTCGGCGAGGCGTGCCTCCACCTGAACCCCTGGAACCCACTTGCCGGACGAGATCATCTTGTTTTGCCACACAAAAAAGCTAAGCAAAGCCGTGAGAGATATTCCGGCAACGCCGAGACTTACCGGCATTGGGAAGCTCCCGTCCGTTACCGCTTCCGCCACCTCTAGCAGCGCTGTAAACAAAGTCACTTCGGCCTCTTCCTGATCCTGGGCAATAGTATCGCGTTATCCGTGGAGGCATAGAAAAACCCCGGCCTTTCGACCGGGGCTTCTCACAGTTGTTACTTGACGATACCGCCGACGTCTTGGGCACGCTCAGCAATGCCAGTGGGCTTCCAAAGCCCGAAATACATTGCTACGGCGACGATGAATACCGTGATCGCGGATACGAGCCCAGTGAAGACGTCATAGGTTGACGCGTTCTGGACTGCGTTCATCACTTCGGTTCCGAAGCCGGTGATGGCGCTGAGCAAAGCCAGCACCACGGCTTTCTTGGAGCCGGAAGTGAATCGAGTGGTGACGAATCCCGTAATGACGGGAAGCAGCACACTGACCAAAAGGACTAGCAGAGCCAGCCACGAGAACGTGAAGGTGAGCATTGTGTTTCCTTACTATTCGAGAAGACGCTGGGCAGCGTCGTCGTTTACCGCCTTGGCGAGTGCAGCCAAGTCTAGGGGGACTCCCGGTTCCGTGGGGGTGGCAGCAGGAATCGAATCCAGACTTGACCCCAAGCCTGCCACTTGAGCCTGAGTTGCTGTCGCGAACATGTTGAGTACGGGCTGCACGTCGGCAAGTTGCACGTCGTGATAGCTAATGTTTACCCGGCTGTTTCGCGGCTTCTCAGGTGTGCCCCAAAGGTTCAGAAAGTGAGTGCGTTCCGCAGCGGTGAAAAACTTAAGATTGATGCTGCCGATCACTCCCTTCACTTCCTTGTAGACCGCTGCGCCGTCTGCGGCCCGAATGTAGATAAGTTCCATTTCCTCTTCCTCTTCTTTTGGTATGGGTGTCGAACCCCCGCCTGCCGGGGTGCTTCCACTCTTCGCTAGGCTAACAATCTGGGCCACGGTATTCGGGCCAGGGCAGAATGTTGCGTAGCTTGCTCGGTGCAGGTTCCACAGGTCACGATGCCCCAGAACGTTACTGATTGCGTACCGTGACCGGAGATCCTGCAACAACCGTGCAGCAGAATTGAGCGCCTTGTCTGAGATTTTCCAATTGGGGGCGCCTGATTCATTTTCAATCTCAACAGTGACTGCGCGATGATCCCATGCCGCGCCCTTGCCGTCGTCGTAAGGTGAGCCGGAAGTCCAAGCTCGACGCTCTTCAGGGACAACACAGGTGATGCGCCCCTCATTGCTAATCGTGTAATTCGCCGACACCCCACGCGAGCCGCTGACCATTGCCTCAATGACGGCATTGTCGTTTGTCCCCGCCTGATGATGGATCAGGAACGTGTCAATTGTGGATTTTCTGGTCGACGACTGGCTGGAGGTCTTGATCTGATCAGTTAGGGCACTATAGGTCATGCTGTCCAGCCTTCGTCAGGCACGCTCGGCGACTTGTAGTTACAGTGCATAGTTGATTCCGTCCAGATAGATATATAGGCCATTGGTTGCGCTCGGGATGATTGTGAGTATTCCAGATGGGGAAACCTGCCCCCGATAGGAAACGCTGGTTGAGGCGGTAGTTATGGTGATAAGTATGTTTCGGTCGGGGTCATAGAACCCTTCGGGGACTGTTGCAACAGTGCCCTGAACCCCGGAAGACTGGATGATTCCGGCCATGAATATCAGGCCGTTCACCTTTTTTATCTTTGGCTGGGTGTTCGTTATCCAGCCTGGGGTGGATAGGTTTATCCACCCGGTGTCGTCGGGATTGAATACTGTGCCATTCCAGCTGGAGTAAACCTTATTCGTTGTGTTGTAGGCAGTAAGACCACTCTTGAATGTCGCGTCGACGGCGGGGGATGCGATTACTGCGCTAGCGAAAGCGTCGAGCTGAGCCTTGCTTCCGGCCACAACCATACTCGTCGCGCGCCATTCCAGCGCAGAACCAACGCCTGCATAGGCCGACCATTCAACCGGGCCAATTCCGGCACCCGGTGTCAGCATGTAAGCGGAGCTACCAACCTCTACCGCCGTCAGCGCGCCCAGCTCGGCCAGATTCTCCACTCTGTAGCTGAGGTTGAGATCCGAAAACGCTACGTTGACGCTGTTGGCTAGCTGAAGAAACAGGTTATCGAGGGGCGCTACGGGTGAGTTCTCGTCTGGGTACCAGATGTTTGCGGGGAGTCCGGTTGTTGGCATGGTCGAGATCCTATCAGTTGTGTTTTGCGGTTAGTCGAAGAAGATGCAGCTCACGGTGAGCGTGGCGTAGTTTTGCGATCGTGCGGGGAAGGCCGAGCCGTTGGTGGCGAAAACGGCTAGAGCCACCGACAGGTTGCTGCCCGGTATCAGGCCCGCTTGCTGGAATCCCATTGCGGGGGTTATCAGGTTGTTGACAGCGCTAGCGCCGGCATCCTTTGATGCTGGGACGATGGGGGATGAATGTAGGAAGCCAGATCCGCCAACCTCGATCGAGGCTGAGGCGACAGCCGCCCCGCCCGATGTCGCGTCCAGCGCTGCCACGTTGGCAATGGCGGTGAGCGTCATGGATGTCTTGCCCGCGGGGATGGGTATTGTGACCTGAAAGTATCGCGTAGCCGCGAGGCTGAAGCCGGTGTCTGAGGTGTAAGCCGCCACAGGAATAGGCATCGCCCTAATCTGGTTGGACAGTTCAGCCATGGTCGAGTTCTGGGTTTTGTTAGCGTTCAAATCTGAGTTGCCAGAACGCGAAGAGTCTCTTACGAGCTGCTTTAGCAAGTTTTCGACCTGCCGGCCCCACGGTCGGCTCTCCCTCGACAGTCCAGACTTCTCGAATCGGGGAACATTTGAATCAGTCATTATGAAATCGCTCCCTCTAGTGGCGCCACATTGATGTCGCTGATGGTCGCAGACTGAGCGCCACCCCAGGATCCGCCAGCCCCCCAGTGCGCATTGAAATCCGCAATAGTTTTGGGACTGTCCGCGCCATCCACGGAACCCCACTCTAGGTCGAAGTCCCCAACAGTGGTGTCCGCCTCCGCAGTGTAGGCGATCACGCTCGGCTCGATAGAGGCTTGCCGGATGCGCCACCAAATATTGTCTCGCTTTGTCCGAGCTCCAGCCACGTTCCCGAAAGCCTGGTTGACGAAAGAGTCGGCAACGCTGGCATACTGTTCGGCGTTGAATTCTGCGATAGTCATACCCGCATAAGCTGCATTGGCATCTGCCAGATCAGCCCAGCCTTCGTCGATCGCGTGACTGTTGAAGTCTGCAATTGTCGGATAAGAGTAGACTCCAGAATCGCCGGAACGGTTTATCCCGGCAGTTCTGACCGTGATGGTTTGCCGGCTACCGCCAAAGCGAGCCAGTGGCCAAATCAAGGCATCGTACAGATCTTCGAGCGTGGAGATGAACTCGTTGTCGACGGTCGTGCCGACCTCTTGGGATGCGAGATCTTCACTCACGCCGGTACGAATGTTCAGGAGTTTCTTGTTGAAAAATACCCCTTCGCCGACGACCCGGAGACTCGAATAGTTGTCGCTAGGGCCAGCGGTTGCCGCGATTCTGAACGGGGCGTATTCGGTATTGCTCGGCCCTTGAATGGTTACGGTCAAGCTCCGCGTGTCCTCGTTGATGGAAACGACAATCTTGCCGCCTTCGGCATCCCACTGCGCCGCCGAGTAGGGGTAACCATCGCTACTCATTACCGAATAGGCCGAAGAGGACTCATGCTCCCTGGGCACACTGTTCATGGATACGGGCTGCTCTATGGAAAGTAAGCTGCAGTCGACGGGGATGTCAAATTCGACGATCTCGTTTGCGTCTACCTGATAGACCTGAACGTCCTCATTCCAACCCCCCGACGGATAGGCCAGCCCCCCAACGAGGTAACGGTTGTTGTAGTAGTAGCCCTCAACGGACAGTGCAAGGTTCTGGTCGTCGACGGCCCAAGAGAAATCAAGGTCTCTTCGGTCTACTGTCACGCGCCCCCGAAGTGGCCGCATAACCATAATGCCGGAGACCAAGGATGCCTCCACGCCTTTTGCGGAGAGCATCTTTTTCATATGGAACCAGACATCCCCCTGCCAGCCCGGAAACACTGCGGGGGTCGAGGCGATGTCAGAATCCACAAAGTAGTCCGAAGTTATCCCGACAAGACTTAGTAGATAGACAAAATAGCCACCCAGCGTGCCGTTGTAGGGAAGTGCCGTGCGCTCCACCGACAGCAGCGTCATCTTCGAGTCCACGGATAGTGTTGCCGAAAGCTGCGCCGCCGAGGGTACTCGGGCGATACCGTCAATGAGCCCCTGCCCGCGGTCTTCCAGAATCACAGTCTTCCGGCGAGTTCTCTTAATGAAAACAGTATCGTCAGAAGCCAGGGAGAGGGTGAAGTTTCCGGTGGCGCCGGTAGAGTCCGAAACGTCAACAGGCGTGGACTCTTCCTTCACCACATAGTTGGTTATCCCACGAACGACTTTGCCGCCGATTCTGACATCTACTCCAGTAGCCATTAGCGCCCCATCCCAGTCTCTTCGAGTCGAGCCGTAGCTCCAACTTTGTCGAGCTTAGCGCTGTACGGAGTCTTTGCCGGCTTGCCGACGAACTGGCAGCCGGAGTTACCCTGCCCCGAAATGAAGTCACCGTTCGCGGGGATCTGGCCTGTGGGCAAGATCTGAACGATTAGGCCGTACAGCGTAAATACCGTGCTGGAAAGAACTGGAGCAAACTCCAGAACGATGCCAGCCGCAGACAGGCTAGAGATTTCAGTGTTTACGCGAATTGTGGTTGATGCCGGCAGGACGTCGGGGGTGATTGCTGATCCAGCATCGACCAAACCGTTGACGGGCTGAACGCGAAGAGCGCCAGCAGCCGCCACGTCGCCATGTATTCCCACCCACGCCGAGAAGCCCGGGGGGATCGGAATGTACTGGCTGATGGGCAGCGACGTGGGCGTGATGGTGTACTGCGCTGAGCGTGCCGGGTATCGGTTGCTGTTCGGCGGGGTGGGAACCGCTTTCGGTCTTCCATGCCCGTCTGCATTAGTGAGCAAAGGCACGCCGTCCTCCGTCGCTAGCGATGGTGTGGCCCAGCCCTGGCATAGGACATTCTTGTCTGCGGCCATGGGGTCAATCCAGTAGATCAGGTTCACCCCATCCTCCATGTCGAAAACGCCATCGGCGAAGTCGGTGATAAGTCGGATGGCATCTCGAGTCTTGGTTACTGGCCACGACAGGACGTACACGTTGTGGGCGCTCTTGGATTCCCGCAAGAACCCCATGCCGTTGATTCCTTGGCTCACGCCGGAGCTGTAACCAGCTCTCGAGTATTCGGGGTTGATGGCCGGGGTTGGAACCCAAGCCTCTTGACCTCGAGTTCCGAACCACGTTTTACCCTTGATGGCCACTAGCTTGCTCCTCGGTGGTCGTCGTCCGAAAAGGACGAGCTTGCAGACTGGCCGATAACGTCGGCGCCCACCATCACTGTAACCTGTCCGCCCTGCGCAATCAGGTCACGGTCGATCGGCGACAACTCCACACGCATGACGCTGGGGAACTTGGGAGCCTTAGACTGTTGCGCTCCGAAGCTGACCTGTCGACCCTGGTTGGCTGCGTCGAGAACCTGTCGGGGGAACATCGAGGTTCCTTGCTCGTTGAGAACAAACTCGCGGCCGTGGACTTCGCCAGCGCTCTTCCATGCCGGAAGGTTGCCCGTGTAGCCACCCGAACGAAAGCCGGGGTTGCCGTATGCCCCTTCAGCCCACATGCGTCGAACGGCAGCCCAGCCAGAGGCCGACTGTGCGAGCGCTCGCCCGTACTGCTCTTGGGTCTTTGTCGCCCATTGGGTAAAGAGTGCGTTCCGCGCGCCCTGGTCGACATACCCGACGGTCTTTACCGGGATCGTCACGCCACCGCTGCCGTTCAGGCTCTTCACCTTGGACTGCAGTTCGTTGAGCGCCTGAATGGCTGGGTTCACGTCTGCGCCAACAGTAATGTTGCGGGGCAGCCGCGCTACAGCCGTAGAGACATCATCGAACGCTGCAGCGTACAGCCCGAGCTCGTTGACGTTGTATCCGAGCTGTGTGGCCTGTGCGATGAAGTCAGCTTTGAGCTGTGCTGATTTCGCCTGCAGTTCGGCTTGAGGCACGCCAGCCGCAGCGAGGGATGCGACGTAATCTTGGTACGAGCCGACAAGCCCGAGGATTTCGGAGCGGTTCGCGATGGCTGCCTTCGAGTTTCCCACCAACGTCTTCGATCCATCTGCCTGAGCGTCGGACAGGTTTTCTGCCGACTTGGCGAGGTCTGCGTCAATCTCTGCGATCTCGGCGCGGAGCTGCCCAGCCCGGAGTGCATCGCCATAGTTTTCGGCAACCGACAGCCAGTACTCGCGAATAGCCTTGTCGGCAGTGAGCCCTTGCATCTCGGCCTGGTATTCGGCAATCTGCAAGGTGGTCGCCGAAACGGCATCCCGAATCTTGAGCCAGCCCGAGGCGATGTCGTCAGCGCCTTGGGATCCGCCGAAGCGAATGTCGAACGAACGCGAGAAGACCTTGCGAAGATCGTCGGCGTAGTCAACGAGAGTACGGACAGCTTCAGTCGCCCCGCCCCCACTGCTACCGCCACCGCCCGCAGCCTGCTCTACGCTCTTGATTCCCGCGGCGAAGTTCTCCATACCGAATGTGGCCGCGACGACAGGGCCACCGCCGGCAAGGCTGTCGATGATGGCCTTGAGCCCAGAGAGTTGCGAAGCTGAAGCGTATCCGCCCTGCACGAGTTCGTTGAATAGTCCCTGCATCCGGTTTGCAGCCTCTGGCGCGCCCAAAGAGCTTGCGTAGATGGAAGAGATGACCGACTGCATTGCGGAGCCGCTGGAGGCGATCTGAGCGCCGTTGTTGGCGAAGTCCGCGCCGAGCGCCTGTGTGTTGGATGCCAGATCGGCTTCAGCGTTGACGACTTTGTAGATGTCGCTGATAAGGCTACTGAGGGTTTCCCCTGTGAATTCTGCGCCGTCCTGGACTTCCCCGAACGCCGAGTCGAGGATCGAGCTAATGGCGTCATCTTGGGCTGCATCTTCCATGCCCGAGGTTAGGGCGTTAGCAACTTCGCGCCCAGCTTGTTCTGCGGCGATCAGCGTTTCGTTGCCGCTAAGGAACGCCTCGGCCGTGGCGATGATGTTGGAGTCCCCGGTCTCTTCTGCCGCAGCGATAACTCCAGCCTTGAAGTTTTCGATATAGGCAGTTCCCGCGCCGACCCCGCCGTTGGCGAGCTGGTTGGAGAACTCTTTGATGTCGAAAGTCTCGAAACCTGTGAGGTCGGTTCCGTTGCCCAGGTCTATTCGGTTGGCCGAGAGTCGGTCTAGCGCTTCGATGTCGGCAAAAATCGACTGGAACGCTTCGTTCGACGCGATGTTGTTGCGGATCCACTCTTTCGTGTTCTCTCCAATTGAGAGGGTTTGCGCGTCGATCGCCCCGGCAGCCGAGTTGGATCCATCGGCAATGTCGTTCTGCGCTTCGCCTGCACCTTTCAGCACATCAATCCAGTCCTGCCCGGTCGCAGCCACGTCAGCGAGTGTCGCGTTGAGCGCTTCTTGCCGCTCGGTGAAGATGCGAACGTTGTCTCCCTTGATGGCTTCGCTCAGTCCGTCGAGCGTCCCGAAGTATTCGGTGGCGCGCTCTTCGGCAGTCTGCATGCCCTTGCCGATGGCAGCGATGGCTTCACCGAGCAAGTAGAGACCGCCCGTGAGTAGCAGTCCAACACCGGTAACCTTGAGTGCCGCGGCGAATGCTGCAGCCCCACCTGCCGCGCCGAAGAGGCTGGCCGTGAGTGCGGACATTCCGCCCCGAGCGAGCATGCTCTGGAGGTAGGCATCACTGAGAGCGGTCTTGAGCGCCAAGAACGATCCGGCAGCGCGAAGCGTGACAGCGCCAAGCAGCAGCATGACCGCCACGAGTCCGCCGATAAGTGTTGCGATGAAGCCGACTGTCTGGCCCACGCCGGTGCCCGCAAACTCGTTGAGTGCGACCAGCACGCGCTGGAGGTAGTCGAGGAACCCGGAGAGGGGGCCGCTGGATGCTTCGCCCACGCTCGCCGCGAAAGCCTGAACCGTCTGAGCCAAAACCTGAAGCTTGCTGGCGTTGGTCTCGGCGATGATGCCGAAGTTTTCGGCAAGGATGTTCGTGTTCTGGTAGCCCAAGGCTGCAAGGTTTAGGTTGGCGGCAACGGCATCCGAGTTTTGCGCGAGCTTCAGCATGGCGTTGACGTCGCGAGTTGCGGTGATGCCCAAGTCGCGGAGCACCGCCTCGGCATCCCTGCCGTTGGAGTCGACCCCTTCAAGGAAGGCCAGGAACGTGGTCGTGAAGTCTGAACCCCAGCCCTCCTGGAACTCGGCCGCTGACTGCCGGGATATGGAGGCGAAGTCGTTGAGCTTTTCGCCACCCTCCGACACTGCAGAGTTGATCTTGGAGAACACTCGAAGGATTGTTCCTCGAGCCGCTTCCGGCGCCACGCCGAGGGATGCGAGCGAGCTGGAGAGGCCGATGATCTCGTCGGCCGTCAGTCCGGCCTGGTTGCCTGTCGCCGCGATCTGTGAGGCGATGCCGATGATCTGGGATTCGGTTGCAACCGAGTTGATGCCGACGTTGAGGATCGACGATGCGAGCTTCTTGTATTGCCCGTCAACACCGTCGACAAGTTCGTCCAGCCGGCCAAACGCTGTGGCACTGGCTTCGACGGATACGTCAGTGGTCGCCGCGAACTGCGCAGTGGTCTCGGTGAACGATGCCACGCTTTGCTCTGCCACGCCCAGCTGTCCGGCGAGCGTGCCTATCTCTGCGAGGCTCGAAAACGCAACGGGGATGCTTGTGCTGATTTTGATGAACTTGTCATAGAGATCGTCGGCCGCATCGCCGGTGACCCCCACGGTACGGCGAACGTCAGCAAACTCCCGCTCATACGCAACGCCCGTGCCAACGATGCCGACGACAAAGGCAGAGGCAGCCGCGCCACCAATGGCCATAGCGTTCGACACGTCATAGACGGCGTAACGCAGTCGGGCTAGGTTCTGCTCTTGATCCTTTGTCGCGCCAGACTCTTTGTGTCGCTCCTGAATCGTGCGCTTCATTTCCGCTAGCTCGGCCTTGCGAGCTGCGGTGGTCTGCTTGGTTTCCGTTTGCAGTAGCCGCTGAGCGTCGGCCGCAGATTTTGTCGCGTCAGCATCGCGCTTTTTGGCTGCCGCACTGGCCGCGTAAGAGTCGTTGTCTGAGCCGGTCTTTATGTACGCGGCAAACTCAGCCTCACTCTTGCTCTGCGTCTTGCTTGTGGCTGCACTGGAGTTCAGGTTGGATTCGGCAGCCTTCTCCGCTTTATTCAGGCGCTCGTAAGCCTGTGCTGCGTCGTACAGTTCCTCCTTGAGGGATGCGGCCTTACGCTCGGCTGCGGTCATCCCGTCAGCGTTGCTCAGCAGTGCGCGCTCGGCAGTTCCGGCCTTGCCGCTAATCTCGTCGAACTGGGTTCCGAGATGCGCCAACAGCGTGACAGTCTGGCTGACGGCCTTGTCCATGTCGGAAGTATCAATGCCGAGTGAGGCAAGATATTCGGAAGAACTACTCACGCTGAGCCTTTCGGCTTATTGCGGGTTGGTTAGCCCGTCCCCATATTCGGCGGGGTCGTACCCGCCTTCAGGGCGATCCAGCTCGAGGTCTACACCTTCTGCTAGATTCTCTGCTTCCTTAATGGCCGCCTCGCGGAACTGCTGGCGCGTGACTCCACCATACTCGATAGGCTTCCCGTCCGCATTGACTGGCACAGCGTAGCGCGACATTCCCTTGGCAGCTTTGTCGCCCTTGTCGGCTTGCTCTTTGTCCCATTTCGCCAAGGCTGCAGCCGCGTAGTCTTCTCGGGCTTCGACGTTGAAATGAATGTCGGGGTCGCCCGAACGTGTCAGCCATAGCGGCAATCCGGTCTCGCCAGACTTCTCGTCCTCATACGTCTGATAGGCACGCAGAAGAAGCCGGTCGAGCCCATCCCATTTGGAGTATGGCTGCCGATTCATTAGAAGAGTTGTTGGGCGAAGACCCCGGATTACCGCCGTCCTGAGCATGTCAAGAATTTCGGCGTTCTCCCCCTTGTGGAGTTCGCCGGCTAGAAACCCGGATCTTCCGTGGCCGCTTCGCCGATCTGGTCGGTTAGCGTGAGCGTCTGGTATGCGTCGTAGAGTCGCTTCCACTGGCTCGGCGGAAGATCGTCCTCCAGCTGCGTCCCGATCGTGTCGCGAGGGTCGATCATGACCGGCTTCTTGCCTTTTTTGACAGGCTTCGACCCGTCCACATATGGGGCAAGGCTGTCTACTTCGCCATCGGAGTTGACGATCTCCACAATGGTCTGACCTAGCAGAAGCATGTCGACATAGTTGGCAGCCTCCGAAGCCTTCTCCGGGGGAACTCCCTGATGGATGTCGCTGTGGAACTTCCGGCGAGCCTTACCGCGCGCAGCCTTGGCAACCTTGCCCGGCCATGCGTGCAGCTTCACCACGAGAGCGCCAGCAAGCATCTCTTCTCTGGCCGCGTCGAGCTCTGGCTCTTTGGCCGTGTAGCTGTCGACCAATCGCTTCTGCTGGTCAGCGCCGCCCACAAGCTTCAGGTTGACCTTGCTGGCCGCGTCGTTCAATACCTGAAGCTCGGTGTTGATCTTGCGATACTTGCCCACAGCGTCGGTATCAGTGAAGAGCGTCAGCTGGGCGTGCCCGAGCTTGATGTTCTTGAGTCGGTTGCTAACGCTGAACGTTCCTCGAGCCTTTTGGACGATCTCTTTCGGATCCATCTCTGCTTCGAGGTCAACCTCGTGTTCGTCATTTTCGTTTACTTTTGCCATGGTGGACTCCTTTAGTCGATTGGTGGGTAACAGGCTCATGGTAGCAGGAAACCCCGGCCGACTATCAAGTCGACCGGGGCCGGATTCCCACCACAGGAAAACTAGGAAACTGTTACAACCACAGGATCCGACTCTACACCACCGGGGAAGGTGGCGGTTACGTTGGCAGTACCAGCGCCAACCGCTTCAATGATTCCGTTGTTGCTCACGATGGCGACATCCTGGTCACTGGATGCCCACGTCGCGCGCGGGGTGATGTTGTTGCCGAGGTACGTCGCGCCGCGAAGCGTGAGCGTTCCTGTGGCCATTGCTGCCGTGAGTCCACCAGTGATCTCAACCTGGGCTGCGGGCGAGGCTGCAACGATTGTCCAAGGCGCAACGTCGCCACGGGGGATCATCGTCTGGATGTAGGCGTAGCCGCCCGTTCCTTCGGTGTCCGGCGTGTAGCCATCGGTCATAGCCTTATAGATGTTGATGTTGTCGCCAGCGGTGCCAGCAATCTTGCGATCGACGAATCCGACGCGGGTGACGATGACAAGCTCGGTTCCCTGAACCTTCACAAGGTTGAACACTTCGCGCAGCACTGAAGAGAGATCCGTGAACTTCGGGAAGAAGAACGGGATCGCTCCGCCGAACTGGAGAAAGCCTCGCAGTGTCGCTGTTGCGTCGTCGTCGAGTGAGCGGTCGTCGATCTGTTCGGATGCTTGCATGCCGAAGTCGAGGCCATCCCAGCGGATTGCCGGAGCGGCCATGATCATTGCGGCCAGCTCGGCCTCGGTCGCATATTCGTAGCTAGCGAGCGCACTTGCTGGGGCGATCCAGATTTGGACTCGCTTGTTGGATAGATCGCGTGTAGGCATTCTTAGCTCCCGAGGGTGTGTAGGGTCAGGACGTTGCCTGAAGGGACGGGGTTTTGCTGCAGCTTGATGTTACCGCGGTCTTCCATCACATCAAGGGGAACGTCGTTGAGCGCGTCGTAGGCGGAGATGATATGGCCGTCAATGAAGGCATCGGTACTCTTCTGGCCGATGCGGTCGATCCAGCCGTAGCGAGTGTCGATTCCGTTGTTCAGCTGGGTGAAGAGGTTGTTGACTCCTGTGTCGGCTTTGTTCTTGTCGCGGAACCCGGTGATCTGGGCATCCACGCTCACGAACGTCGGCTCCGACTCGTTTCCGACAGAGCAAATGGTCAGCTCGGTGTCGGTCTCCGATTCGGAAAGGCCAAGCGTCACATCGTCAAGGATGGCGCACGAAACGTTGCCACCCTGCCCCGCGCCGGTGGCGGTCGTTGTGAGAACCTGACGCCAAGCGTCAAGGATCGCAGCAGTCGGCGACAAGAATGGGGCTGTCGACCCATCCGGGCCGACAATGACCAGTTCATTGTCGAGCTCGTAGAGCGGAACCTGCATGATGGTGCGGTTCGCTCGGAGCTGGCGAGAGATAGTACTCACTTGGAGTCTCCTTCAGTGTCGGAGGTGTCACTGGTTCCAGCGTCCTCAATTGGGTCAGCTTCCGCGTTCGCCTTACCCTTGGAGGGCTTGCCGGCAGGGGCGCTGGGGGTGGGCGAAGAGTTCTTGAACTCCCCGACCTTACCGGGCTTGAACATGCCCGGTTCGTAGGGCTTTGCGTCGTCCTCGACCAATTCAAGATGCTTCGAGAATGAAGCGATCTGGTCAACAGTGAGGCGCTGCAGTTTGCCCGTGACGGTGTGACGTGTGTTGATAGTGGGCGTGCTCATATAGCAGATGTTACATGCTTCAAAGGGAATATGCTCACTATGGCGCGGTGGTGCTGAGGTTGATCGTCGTCACCAGCACGACAGACTCCATAAACCGAGTTGGTCGTCCGCTTGCATCTTTGCTCTCAAAGTTGCCGCCACCACGCGCCGCGATTTCGCTAGCGTTGTCAATTCCCATGTCCCAGCCAATCATCAGCGTCCGCACGGCACCCGCCGTAGCCTCTGCCGCGCTCTTGACCGTCGCCCAGCATTCGATCGTGATTGGCATGATGTGTGGCTGCTGAGCTTCACCCTCAATCGACCGATCCTCGGCCGAAGGGTAGAGCGAACCAAAAGACAGGTAGATGTATGGCTTTATCAGGGCAGTCGTATTGTCGCGGACGAGCTGTAGCTCTTCGGGAAGGTTCCGCAGCACGCGGCCACCGACGAGCGCCTTCAGGTGCGTCTCGATAGCATCTTTTTCTGGGTTTCCGTCAAGGCTCATGGCTTTACGATACCCCCTTGCCGTCGACGATTCTTTGCATGCGTCGACGGAAGTTTTCTCGAGCCATCACCTCAGCCTGTGGCAAGGCACGCGCCGCGGGGATGTTGCCTTCACCGAGATCCTGGTCGCGGAAGTACTCTTCATAGTTTGCGCCCCACCAGCCGAACACACCCCAGACGATTTTGGCCCTGGGGGTTCGGACTTCGCTGCTGACTGACCCCACCATGTTTCCGCTGTCGTGGCGACCCGGGAAAGTGCCGGCCGTGTCGCTGCGCATGGGATCGAAGACCATCGCCTGCCCTCTGGCCCGGGCGAGACCTGTGCGAGTCGTAGCAGCCTCAAGGTTGTCCTGTGTCGCCCGAGCGCCCTCTTCTATGCTGAGCTCAAGTGCTTCGACGGCTTGCTTCTTCATGTCGTCGGCGCGCTCTTTGACTTCGAGGATCAGGGTACGCATGTCCCGGCCGCTCTTCCATTGGGTCTGAGCCACGCTAGCCTCCCGTGATCAGGGTGGCATCGTATATGTGATCCCACGCAAGGCTTGAGTCGATCGCCTCCGCCAAGCCGAAACGCCAGAACGCGGGCACTGACAGGTTGCCGCCGTTGACCACCTGCACGAGAAGACCACCACGCACTGTCCCGGCTGCGGGAGGGGACTCGTTGCGTTTGACTTGAAAGCGGATCCCCAACAGTCCATTAGCTTGCCCGCCGACGTCGATTCGGGAGGGGCTGCGAATGGGCTGGATGATTGCCCCGTTCTCGCCAGAGTCGAACACTATGGCGCTGGTTGCAACGCCTCCCGTGTCGAGCGTGGGGTCATACGTCGTCGAGTCTTCACGCTGCGGGTCGATGATCCGAATGTGTGCATTCATCCACATTTCGAGAGTGGGACGCATGGCTGTGGCGATACCCTGAAGGTCGATCGAGGTGACGCTCGGCCCGAAGGCGAAGACTCCCATCAGATGATCGCAATGGTTGTGTCGATTTCGACCCCGCCATAGCTTAGCGTCTGGAAGAATGCCGGCTGCCCCATTGAGGTTCCCGTGCTGACAAGGTTGAAGTATTCGCTAGAAGCTTTTTCGTCGTCGCCGTTCAGGGACTTTTCGATGTCGTTGATAAGCTCACGCAGCGCACGGCTGATCGCGGCGCCATCGACGGACAGGTCGGCGCTCGACCACTTCTTGTACTGCATCGCCGGGGTCATTGCCACCAGGCGCAGAATGCGAAGCGCTGCGCTCTGCGGGGATCCGGTTACCCGAATGTAAGCCTGGATCTCGGTATCGCCAGCCCATAGGTAAAAGTACTGGTCGGGCGCTCCATCCAGCCCGTGAAGGATTGTCGGCTCGGTGTCGCTGGTCAACAGACGCACAAGTCCGACATCGGTGTCAAAGTTCGGTGGGTAGGTGCCTGAGTTTGCCATAGTCGCATCCTACACGCGAGACACCAGAACCCCAGCAACCTCGCTCGTGGGCGGACGGGTTGCTGGGGTTCAGGCAGAAGGCCGAGCTGGAGAAGCGGGCTATCGGTCTGAGCATAACAGAACGGCCCCACACTTTACGAGTGAGGCCGTTCTGGCGTGCCTTGTGGGCGACTTAGGTGTTGCTGCCGGTCGTGTAACCGATCTGGTTGGCCCAGAGCGTTGAGGCTCCAACAACGTGGCGAACCTTGGACACGATTGCATCGCTGTCGAAGTCACCATCGGCTTCGGGGTTGATCTCCCCGCCACCGTTGGCGCTCTTGGCGTTCGAGTCCTTGATCCAGAACGACGGCTCAGCGTAGCCCTGGAGTCGGTTACGGGTCAGCACGGGGAGCTGTTCGGCGCGAGGAACGGGAACAATGAGCGCTCCAGAACCAATGCCCGACCAGATCGACTTGAGCCAGCTGAAGCCGAGGACTTCAACTTCAGCGCCGTAGTCGACGGTCTCTTCCCAAGAAGCGCCAGCCTCAACACCCGGATTACGGATGATGCGACGGTTGGCGATACCTTGTCGGATCTTCGGTGCGTTGGCCACGGAGGTCAACACGACGAACTTGGAGACCTCGTTCTCCATGCCCTGAACCTGAACGGCCTGCAGCTGCGCGATAGCTTCTGCGAGGCTGAGCGGGTCGAGCAAGTCGGGGTTGCCGGTCAGCGCCGTAGCGTTGGCCATCTCGCCCGTAGTGACGAATCCGCTCGAGTTCACTAGCTGCTTGGCGACACGGATGTCACCCTCGTTTGCGGCATCGCGGCCGAAACGCTCGATCGCATCGCGAATCAGGTTGATCTTGGAACCCTTGGAGTTGACCAGGCTTTCCCAGTCAATTCCGAAAGCTTCACCGACCTTGCTTACGCGGCCTTTCTTGCCAGAAGCCTGCACACCGATTTCGGGGTACGACTCACGACGGCCGATCGACGGAAGACCACCGGGGATGAACGTGTCACCGTTGTTGGTCTCAGGAATGTCGTCCTGATTGAAGCCGTAGATGTTGTACTCTTCATCCCGGTCGATTCCTTCGAGCTCCCAAAGGCGCGTGAACTGGTCGGCGACAACGGGGGTCGAATCGAAGTAGCTACGGAGCGTGCGGACGAGTGCCGGCTGCAGCTGGGTAGCGAGTCCGCCATAGGCGATCGACTCCGAGAACTTGATCTGCGCTGCGCTCTGCTCGCGGCGAGTGGGCGCGGGGCCGTCGACAGTAAGCGACTTGCCTTCCGCCGCTCGCCAAAGCTTTGCGGCCTCGAGCTGTGATTTTGTAGGCATGATTTATGGGCTCCTTATGCCGTTTGGGTCGAGGCGATTGAAAGGGCGGGGACGAGCTGCACCCAAGCGTCATCGCCGGTCGCCAACTTGGGGCGATCGAGGAATCCGATAGGAGGTGACCCCACAGTGGATGCCAGCTTGGGCGCTCCGGCGATGCCGGCAGCCTTGTAGACGGTTGCCCCGTCAGTACCCGTGCCGGACATTCCTTCGAGGCGCACGAGTGCGGCCATGTCGACGGTCGCCCAGAAGTTTCCGTCTTCACGGATCTGGGGGACTTCGGTGATGACGCCGATCTTCGCGCCGACCTGAGTAATCTTGTTGATCGCTGCAGCTGCGCTACCGCCCGGAAGGCTGGCCTCGGTGCTGCCAAGGTTTACTTCCTTGACCCAGATCGAGGCCCACATGCCGCTGTTTTTTACGACACCGTTAGCCATTATTCCGCTCCCATGATTGCGTCGAACTCTTCGTTGATCTTGCCGGAATCGGCACGGTCAGATTCGGTGCCGAGCTTGGCACCACTTCGGTCGCCACTTTCGTAGCCGAAGTCGAACACGTCGCTGGTCGGCTTGGCCGTAGCTGCCTCAACCCGACGATTCACTTCTGCTTCGATGTCAGCCTCGCGCGTGGTCTCAGCTGCGATTGCGCCCTCAAGCGTTTCGCCGCGTTCGACCCGTGCGTAGACTTCGGCGCGTCCAGCCTCGGTCAGCCCCGCCGCAATGACGGCCTCGGAAAGCGATCCGAGAGTGGGCTGTTCGGGGGCGGACTCTGCCGGACGGAGTTCAGCGAGTACGGAAGTTTTTACACTCTCCGCAACTTCGCTGGCAAAAGCTTTACGCTCTGCCTCATCCATGTGTTCCTCCTCATTACTCCGCAGCGGGGTTGCTGGGGAATTCTCTTTGACGGGCTTGACGGTTCCCTTGATAAAGGTCGCCGCCTCCCGAACCGTGAAGCCTTCAAGGGCTACCTTGGCGCTCTCGACGGCACGCGCCACAACCCGACCGTCTGCGCCGGGGGCTTCAACGAAATCTACTGAGTTGTACGGGGATTCCTTGGCTGTAAGGAACCGCTCAACGACGACCGCACCACGCTCGCTGCGCTTTGTGATCATACTCGGCTTGCCCTCGTGGTCAAGGATCAGATCTCCATCGTCGTCGCGCGCGGCCTCAGTCGCCAGCTCACAGCCGGCAGAGATCGACGTTCCGATCACGTCGAAAAACTCTTCGGCGAAAGTGTTGTACTGCTCTGCGACACGAACCTTGGCGTACATGCCATCTTCGCCAGCGTAGGCATCCTCGATCGTCTTGGCCATGATGCGGCGAATGTCGCCGCCAGCTTCACAGATCCCGTCGTGGTTCGCCTTCATGCGCGTGCCCTTGGGGAATGCTTCGGCGAAGTCTCGCTTGATGGCTTCGATTGGGTAGTCGGCGCTGGAGCCTTCGACAACGGTGTCGCCATCTTCCCAGCCCATAAGGCGAACGAGGTAGACGTCGCCCTTGCCTTCGGGCAGTGAGATGACGTTCCCGGCGCGCTCGCTGATCTTCGTACTCATGTCAGTGATGTTACATGCCTTTCAGGGCATATGCGGCGCAACGCCGAGAACTAATTGTCGTTGTCGTCGTCGTGGTCGTCGTCAGAGCCTTTAGATCCGTCGTCTGAGCCTTGACCTGAACCGCTCGTTGCGCCAGAGTTTCCAGCCGTACTGAGGTCTTCAGCGCCACGCTGAGACTTCGGCTTCCAGCCCGCGGGGATCTTGCCGGGGTCGCTGATGTTCATGACCCGCGAAACCTCGCGCTGCATGATCTCTGCCCCGAATACCTCCATGCCGTCGACGAGCGTCCACGCCTGCATGAGGCGCTGCAACGTGTCCTCTTTGAGCTCGTACCATGTGGTGACGAGTTTCTTCTCAAGACCCAAGTAGCGGAAGATGCGGACGAAATCATCCTCCCACTCTGAGCGACGGACGGCTGCCGTGGCCTTGGCGATGGGGTCGAGCGTCTGGGCTGCAGCACTAGATCCCGTTGCGGCTGCCGGGTTCGACAGGAGCGCCAGAAGCGACACTCCCAGTCCGGCCGCGATTGCACCGGCAAGACCGTTGCCGGAGTCGAAGTCGTAGCCTTTACCGGCTGTCGCCAGCGGCGTGAGCGCGTTTCCCGAACCTTCGACGAACGTGGAGCCAGCCTGCCCCGGCTTGTTGATCGTGTGGGAGGCGTTCTGCCCACCCTTGGCGTTGTTGACCGTGATCTTGTAGGCGAGCTTCGCCAGCGACCGGCTCATGACGTAACCGTTGGTCAGGAACTCTTTGTAGAGGCGAGACCAGGCGACGATGCAGAGTGCGTCAGGCACGCCGAACGCCCAGCCGATCTGCCGATTGAACGCGACGTCGATCATCGTGTAGCCAACCTCGGCAATCTCCAGCTGCCCGCCACGCACCCGGATGCTGCCCTTGCGCTCGCCAACCGGAACCGCGTCGGTGTAATACCAGCGGGTACGCATCTCTTGGTTCTTGTTCGGGTTTTGGGGGTCAGGGTTCCACTGGCGACGGTAGGCGAAAATCTCTTCCGAGTTGTTCGGGTTGTGCAGCGCTCCGACAATCTCCTGCAGCTGGATGCGCTGAATCTTCTTGTCGATGTCGCGGCCGAGGAAGAACAGGTTGCCGTCAGAGAATGCGCCACGCTCCAGCTCGCCATGCGCGCGGTTGCCGAAAATGTAACGCTGCGCCCAGGGGGTCTCCATGATGTCTTGCACTTTGGCCGGCAACTGCTTATTGGAGCGATCCCCGGTGCGGTTCTGGCAGGAGAACTCCACACCACCAGCCCAGGATGCGGCTGTGCGGATTCGGGCGCCGTTGGCGATGAACGGGTTGCCGACGACCAGCTCGCGGATCTGGCGGGACGCTTCTTTGATCTGGCGTAGCGTCAGCCCGCCATCCTCTTCGTACTCAAAGATGCTTGTCCAGCCCCGGGCATCCAGCATCATGTCGATACCGGCAAGAGCTTCGTGCATGTTCTGGGGGCCGTCGGCCGCGTCGATCTGTAGGTTCTCGTGCTTGTCGCGCATCATCGCGAAAGCGCCCTCGATGTTCTCGATGTAACCCTCGAGCTCAATCTGTCGCGGACTTGGCCCTACGATCTTGTCAATGAACCGGGTTTTAGTTTCGCTGGAAGATGCCATGCCGCGATTCTAGGCTATTGAGCGTTTTTTCTCGCTTTTCGGCAATAAAACACGCAAAACTAGATGGGGAACCCCGCCATGCTCTCAAACTCGTCGTAAGGATCCTCCAGCGCAATGTCGCCTTCGCGGCCAGCAAGAGGGTCTTCGGCGATCACCTGGGCGTTGACCGCGTAGGCAAAAATTACAGCGTCGAGGTCGTCAGGGGATTTCACCCCACGCTTGCGCATGTCCTTTTTGGACTCAATCAGGATGGCGCCCTTGTTGTTGAATCCGTAGATGATCGACTCCAGCTGCTCCTTCAGAAGCCGGCCGATCTCGTTGCCCTTGTCATCTTCATCGTAGAAGTCGAGGTCGACCTCGCCCTTCTTCATGCCTTCACGCAGCATGTCGTACCAGTACGCTCGAGCGTTCGCCCACTGTGACGGGTCTGGACTCTTCTCGGAGGCTTTCGCTCCGACCAGAGTGTAGTAGCGGTCGACACGCGCGGCCAGCACGTTGTAGGGGCCAGCGCCGACACCGATACGGTCGATGACGACGACACTAGCGTCGGTGGCGACAGCTTGCTCATGGATCTGGCCGACCGACTCGTTTCCTTCGTTCCATGTGCGGCGGTGGCGAACGCGGCCGTTGACATTCAGGTACGCCTTCGAGTCGTCAGGGCCACCATCAGCGAGGTCAACGCCGAGCGTGCGTGCGCCCAGTTCGTCCTCTTCGATCTCGGCTTCGTCCGCCTTGTTGATGACGCTCTGCGGGAAGAACGACCAGTCGTCGCCGTCAGGGAACTGGCCAAGCACCTTCGACAGGTAACGCGCCGACTCTTTGCCCCAGGCTCGCTCTTTCTGCTCCACCCATGCGCGGTCGATCATTCCCGAGCTCAGCATGGCCTCTTGCATCTTCGGGTCGTTCGGATAGACAGTCTCGCCCGTGAAAGTGGGCAGGTCGAACGCCGATATGGTGTTCGTCGACCAGTCCTGAGAGATGCGGGGATCCTCAAAGATCTTCTGGAAGTAGGTGCCGGTGGAGTCGGGGTTTCCGATCGTCAGAATCTTGTTGTCGGCAGCACCTGTCGTTACCGCTTCGGCCGCGACGAACAGGTCAGCCGGCACCGAGCCACCTTCATCCAGCAGCACCCACGTCTTCGACGCCTTACCTTCGCCGTCGTCGCCAATAGCTCGAATACCCTGGAACGAACCGATAATGTCTTGGTCGGAAGGTTTCTGGCCCAGCACGAGGCTCTTGGCGCGGCTGCGGCTGTCTTCCTGATACGTCCACATGGATGATGTGAGCCGACCGATAGGCGCATACTTGCGTGCCTTCATTCGGCTGTAGTTGGCCGCGAGGTAGGCGAACGTCGTCTGCTCAATCTGGCGCATGGTCGGCGCGGAACAGATTGCCAGCAACTCGCCGGGTTCGTGTACGGATACGCCCCACGTTATGAGCTCACCAACCTGTCGAGACTTGCCGGCACCGTTGGAAGACTTGATCGCGATGCGTCGGTTGTTGAGGAACGCGTCACCGATCTCGCGCTGCTTGGCGTGCCAGCGGTAGCCGAGGACATCCCAGAGCCAAGCTTCGGGATCGCTCAGATAGATGGCCTTCTGGCTTTTGGCGCGGATCTCGGCGAGTACATCGTTCTCGAGTCCCCCCAGCCAAGAGTTGCCGGCATTAGTCATGGCTGGTTTTTTCGTCGAGCGCTTGGAAAACTTTGGGCATGATCTCTTCGAGTATCTGCATGCCGAGGGCGTTAGGGATGTCGTACCCTTGCTTTTTGAGTTCGTCCATCATGCCGCCAAACATGACCTCGATCGCGCTGATCATGATTTTCGCATGAGCTTGGCGGATCAAGACAGTCTCTTGGCTAATGTCGGTACGCATCGACGTAATCAACGCGCTCCACTCTTTCAGGAGGCGGATCATCGCGTTGTAGTAGCCGGCGCTGGTCGGGACGGAGATGACGTCGCCGTCTTTGGTAACCACTTCATCGCCGTCGTTGATCTGCTCAAAAAGCTTGTCGCGCAAAGCCACAAAATCTCGCAGGATCAGAGCTTTCTGATCTGACTGCGAGAGGATGTCTTGACTCTTCAATATCTCACGAATGCGCTGTACGCAACGCATCGGGGTCATGCTGGAGATGCCAAGCTCTTTGGCGATTTCCTCGCCGGAGATGTGACCGCCAGCAGCGGCAACGATTTTGAGTAGCTGGTCGTCGAGACCGCTCAACTCTCCATCGCTGCCGACTGCGGCGTAGATCGAAACTTCACTAAGTGGTGATGGTGCCATGTTCGGCAGTATAGCCCAGCGCTAGATCTTCGTTGCTGGCTTGGCCTTCGGCTTCGGGTCGAGCTCGGCAACTCTCGAGATGCTATGGATCATCCAACGGTTGAACATTCCATCGTATCGAGCTGTGACCACGATTTCGTCGTCACCGTCCCCAGCGACACTGGAGAGCATTTGATCAAGCCGATGCTCCTTGGCTCGGCCAATCTCGATGTCCTCCCGCAGTTCGGCCAGATCGCTCTTGAGCCGAGCAACCTCTCTGGACTTCTCCAGAAGGAGATCAGAGAACATATCTGCCTCGTTTCCCCGCGCCGAAATCGTGGCAGTTAGCCAGTCGACCGCTGCGAATACTGGCTCTCGATCATCCTCGCCAGGGCTGTAGATCCTTCCGAACTTGACGAGCTCGTCTTTCACCTTCAGCCACTCCGGGCTTCTCCTGTCGAGCATCACGCCCCCGTAACGTCGAGTACGGTGACCTCGACCATGAAGGCGCGAGTGCCGTCGCGCACGATCAGCTGGCCGTCAACCTTCTGCACGAGACCTTCCGCCTGCATCTCGTTTCGGATCCACAGCTGCATCGCTTGTTCCGCCGCTTGCTGCGCCGGGTCAACCTTTTTCTTCTTGCCGAATGCCATCGACCTGTCCTTTCGTATGCAGCGTGAGCCGTTCGATGGCTACGCCACGTTTATGGATTCCGGTCAGGCCGGATCTTAGATTTGCGTAGGTGAACGTCTTTCCCAGCTCTACCGTTTTCCGGGTCTTGAGGCCGGGGCCAGCCAGCCCCTGGCCTATGTGGATGATGATCCAGTGAACCTTTTTCGGGCCGGGATCATCGAGCCAAACGTGGTCGCCAACCTTGAGCTCGCTCATGAAAACTCGTCAATCGCTACGGAGGCCACGGCGAACGCCACGGCCACTAGCGGCAGGAACGATACCGCCCAAGGCAGCCACGCCCACTTTCGCCCAGCACCCAAAAACCCCCACGAGAGAAGGCACGCCGAAAGGGCGAGAAAAGCGACCAGCATTAGAGCTTGGGCGATCATTCTTCGAACCGGGCTGCGTTGAACGCCAACAGCATCGCCTCTTTGATCACCTCGGCGTTGTCGAGGACTTCTTGGATCTTCGCCCGCGGGGTTGCGTGTTCCTGAATCTCGACTTCGCCATCTTCGATCTTGCCGAGAAGGTCGTTGCTGTAATAAACCAGGCCGGAGCGCTTGCTGGCGTCGCTATAGATCGCCATGTCGATGGAGCTGACATACGCCTCGTGGCCCACACTTTCTGGGGCCTTCATTACCTGAAACATGCCGCTGATCAGGTCGGTACTGACGTTCACCACCCGGAAGAACCGGCCCATATCGACGGCCTCGCTGCTGGGCATCAGAAACCCTCGTTGTCTTCAACCTTGGCAGCAACGCGAGTGCCAGGGCCGCTACGAACCTGCCGTGTGGCTACGGCCGGCGCGGGGGTTTCCTCTTCAGGCTTGGCTTCGCGCTGTGCTTGCATGCGTGCAGCGTATTCCTCAAAGCTCTCTTCCGGCTTGCTCGCCTTCGGGTCGACCTCTAATGCCGCGGGAACATCGTCGAGGACATCCCCTTCGGTCATCGGCTCAACTTCGTCGCTGTCACCTTCTGGCTCGTCGATCGCGGGCGCAGCCTCAGGCTCAGCCTCTGGAGCGTCAGCGGTCAGCACAGCCTCAAGCTCGGTGCCCACCTCGAGCGCTGGCTCTTGAGCCTTCTTGGCGCGAGGCTTGCGGGTGACCGGCGCTGGCGCTTCGTTGGGGTCGGCCAGGATTGCGGCATCGCTCTGGTTGGCGATAGCGGATACGGCCTTCTTACTGAACTGCTGCAGGCTCTTCAGCGCGTTCACCAGTTCGGGGGCGCTCGCAGCCGCGCCGAACTTCTCGAACGACTCCGCGAGTATCGCGATCAGCTCGCCAATCTCTTCAATCCGGCGCTGGCGCTCTGCTTCGGCCTCGCTGAGCTCAGGCTTGGCTTCGATGCGAAAACTGTCAAACAACGCCTTCGCATCGCGCTTGGTGGGAGCCTTCTTCGTTTCGGTTGTGGTGGTATCGCTCATGATTACTCCTTCAGGTGGGGCGCCGTTGTTGGCGCATGATGATTGTGGCAGGTTGCCGCGGGGATTACTAATGCCTTTTGCGGCATATGTCGGGGTTAGCGAAACTCGGTGACGGTGATGATTGCTTCCCACGAGTGTTTGCGGTTGGCGTGCCCAAGAATGAACACGCAGCCACCAATCCCGCACAGCCCTTCCGGCACTGGCGGGGCTTCCAGCTTGTCACTCACGGGTTCACCTTTCCACACTTGTTGCAGAACGCGCTCAGCGAGTACTTGTTGCAGACGCTCGTGTGGATGTTCAGCCGGCACAGGAACGGCTTGCTGCGCCGCTCGTGCTCGGCGTCAACCTCTCGCAGGATCCTTTCCGCCTGAGTATTTCGCGAGCGAACGTAGCCGGACGCTTCCAACTGGTTCTCGAATAAAAACTTCTGCCAGTCATCCATCTCGTCGATGATGCCCACCTCATGAGCCCACTCGAAAATCACCTCAACCTCCGAGGCAGCGCTCGGCTTCGGCGCAAGCAGCGGCTTCGGCATTGTGGGCGCATGACCGAGCGGCATTTTAGGCACGCCAGCCGGTGAAGGGCATCCTGCCAAAACTTGAGCTCGCAGCACTTTGCCGTTGGCTTTGCGGGCGATGGTCGTCTTGCCGGCTTTCCGCGCCGATCGCACAACCACTCCACCAGGCGGGCTGACCGACATGGAGGCGAAGTCAGCAATGCCCGAATAGGGTCGACGAGGCTGCATGTTGTCAGGCAGGGCAAAGATGGTTTCGTTGGCCGTTGGGGTTCCCTGCTGCGGCGCCCGAGCTTGGTCGTCTTCGATCGTGTACTTCTTCGGCTCGTTCATTGCTTTTTCTCCAGTCTCTGTATCCGGCATCAGATAACCCACTTGCCGCAGGAGCATTCAAACATTCCCCCATCATCAGCAACCATGCGATGACCGGACGCCTCGTGTGCTTCCCGGCTGTTGCTGTCATCTTCGTGGCCGCTCATCGTTTACTCACAATCTCGCTAATAGTGTTGGGGCGCAGCACAGCGCGCAGCATGCTCATGTCGTCGTGGGGTAGGTCGGGGCGCATAAACACTTCCAGCACCAACTTCACGCCTTCCTCCTGGTCGCGCGCGCCAAGCATCAGCCGGCGCCGAATATAGGTCTGGGTCTTTATGGCGGCATTATCGCAAAAACCGGGCACGCCACCCTGGCCCCGTACTGGCAGCTCAATGCGGTCAACGTTGCGTTCGATCAGCATGTAGTCGCCATCACGGCTGCCGCCAACCAGTAGCCGGCGCTGGCCGCTCACGACCGGGCCTCCATCGTCACGTTCAGCGATGACGGCCTGCCGAGCTCTTTCCATTCGTCCAACGACAGCTTCGCCAGCGTTGCGGTATAGCCCATGTTGACTGATGCCCACTGGAACGTTGCCGAACGTTCGTCCAACTGAATCAAATCCATGACATAGCCACGGCTCAGTGGTTTCGGCTCGGTGATCTCGGGGATGGTATCTTCTTCTTCTTCTGTGGTGTTTTTGTCCATGCCTGATTATCTACAGGGCGCAGCCCTCGCGTCAAATACCAATTCGGGCATATATCGGAAAACAGAAACCCCCGCACCTTTCACCTTGCGGTTACTCGAGTACGGGGGAGACCGTGTGTTTGCGTTGTGTTCGCGATATTTAGTTGTCCGCCCGTTACATGACCTTCGAGAAGATGTGGGATGGGGCGGTGCGAGATCTCATTCCTCGGCGACTCCGAGATCTCGCAGCGGGCGTGGGGTGAAAGCCAAAACCCTGCCGAGGCGCTGAAATGACTCTACGGCCAGGGGGTCGTCCTGTCAATGACGAAAGACCCCAGGCTTCCGAATTTCACGGGCTATTGCTGAGGTCTTTCGCGATCCGTTTTCGTTATTTGCTGCTCCGGCATTTCAATACACCCACGGGATCGGGGCAATGACGGCGGCTCTGGCTTAGCTCCCACCCCATCGGCCAGTTTAGAGATTCAACGGCTACAGGTTTTTGAAGTCTGATATTCGTTGGTGGGATCTCTGAATCATTCGAGCATAGGGCTACTCGTCGCCGTCGTCAACCGCTTCCTCGAAAGTGATCGAAACATCCTTGCCGAGCATGTCCTCAAACCACTGGGCAGCGCCCGTGCTGGTGGATACGTTCATGTCCAACTTGCCGCTCGGGGTGAACTGCGCCCAGTCCGTGTTGTCGTCGGTCTTTCGGGTGACTGGTAGCAACTCGACGGACGTGTGCCCGAAGTTGGCGCTCTTGGTGATCTTGTTGACGTAGAACTTCGCTTTGACTTGCATGATTCTCCTTGGAATAAATGAATGGTGGAGATCTGCGAACCGGGAGTGCTCCGCGTCCGAATCCCTGACAGTGTATCGGGTTCGTCGAGGTTCTCTTCATTTTTGTGGAAAATTTTTTGGAAAGGGGAGGGGATTGGCGAGGTATTCATTTTGGTGTGGAAATTATCTGTGGGTACTAGATAGGGAGGCCGGCCGGAAATGCTGAGATAATGTCGATTCTTTCAGCCGGCAGCCCAGGCATGAGTGATCCTCACCTAGCGCGCTCGCGAGCCTGCCCCCCCATGCGCCCTATCCATTGCCTGATGCGTGTCCCCCAAAGTGGGGGTAATTAATGTTAGAGATTATCCCCCATTGAGTACGAATATGTGTAGACTGATGTCATGACCAATTCAGCTACTGCCCACCTTGCCCCCCGCGTGTCCGCGCGCGCCCCCCGCGCGCGTGTCGCCCGTCGCGTGACCGTCGCCACCTCATGGGAGCGCACAGCCTATGGCGACCTAGTCGCGCGCGGCACCGTGCGTCATGACGGCGTGCGTGTGTCCTCCCCCATCCTGAGTGTCGTTGTCGATACGCGCACGGGCACAATGTTCCCCTGCAATTTCTAAGCCACCCACCACAGAAGAGAGTCACCATGTCTAACGCTCGCATGACACGCACCACAGACAACACGCGCACGGCACAAGCCAAACGCGACACGCTCGCACGGCGTGAAGCTCGCGCCCTCAAGGGTGGCGCATACGCCCCCCGCCCGTTCAATGCGGAACAACTCTCAGAAGAGATGAGCGCAAACTAATGCTGACACATGACAACTGCGAAGGCGCTACTCAGGTACGCGCTCGACTGGTAACGCACCCTAACGGGGGTACGCGCGTACTCGTTACCTGCAATGGGCGCAGCAAGCGCATGCCGTTCGATCATGGGGCGCGTGACCAGCACACTGATGCGATAGCGAAGGCTACGGGCATAGCTGAGTCCCGCCTAGTGGAGACATCACGCACATTGGATGGCCGCGCCTACCATGTTGAGCCGTACGTGAGTGAGGAGTACAGCGGGGGCGTTGATGCCTACGAACTGGAGACATGCCGAGCGACACCCCGTGAGGCCGCGCGCCGAGTGTTCGCCATGCGTGAGGATCAAGACGCTGATCAGCTGATGCGCGAATACGACAAACTGACCAGCGAGGGCGCATCGTTTGACGAGCACCGTGACGCGTTTCTGTCCATCCTTGCTGACATCTCGGAATAGCTAGCTGACTAGGCGTAACGGTACTAAACCCCCGTTGCGCTTATGGCAACTATCTGCCCCACCACTAACAACACTGGAGTACAAAATGTCTAACCCAACTATTCGCGAATCCGGCAATGTCGATGTCTGCGAGGATTGCATGTTCCTCTCAGTCAATGGGGAGCGCCCCACGGAAGAATTACCCAACTGGGCACCGTTCAGCGGCGCGAACTGGGCAGACAACACTCCACAGCTCCAGCCATCGCCCAACTTCGGCGTTGACGACGACGACACTGAGTACGGCATGACAGAGTTTTCTGCTACCCCGTGCGAATCATGCGGGGCAACTCTGGCCGGTAAGCGGTTCGATTTCATGACATGGGAGACTGTGCGCCCCGCGCTAACCATCACGACTAACGGTCACCAACGCGAACTAATCGCGTTTGCGGATCTCACAGAGTTAGAGCGTGAACAATTCGACTACATGCGCGCCGACACCTACGAATCGCACACGCCCCGGTTTTTCCGTTACCGCGCATGGACTTATGACGCTCAAGAGTTCACGCGGATTACCCCGCGCTGTGAATCAACCTATGGCGACGTGCACCCCGTAGACAGTGGCTCACCGCTCCTCCAGTGGGATGGCGCACAGCCTGACACCTATTTCTCAGGTGTCCTAATTCGCTGGGGTCACGACTGGAGCGGCGAACCTGATTACGATTCTGTCATCGTGGGGAGCTGGAGCGAATAATGCCTACTGTCGAGACAATTACCCCCGCCGACACCCCGTTCAACCGCTCACTAGCTGTCGGACACTCACAACGCCACGGTCATGGCATGCGCGCGGTTCAGTGGCGCGTAGTCGAAAACAACGGTGATGTCACCCCGTACGCCTACGCCCGTACATGTTGCGGCGAGCGCGTGCCCACACTGGAGGATCTCGGCTTAGGCCGCGCGCCCACAGAGCGGGATATTCGCCACGCCATAGCGCTCAGTGTCTCCCAGATATGCGCAGACATAAGCGGGGGCATCGTTCCGCGCAGCTGTGCGTCATTCTCGGAACTACACGATTACGTTGATGCCAACATGTACGGCGGACTGTGCGACGACTCCAGCGGCATCGACTGGAGCAATACCGACGCGGCAAACATTGTTCAGGATGTCGTAAACAACTGGCTGAAGGTGACACTGTGAGCGGCCGACACTCCACACACGCCCCGCTAATCGCCGACAACGACTATGCGGACATCACACGCCACGAACGGGCAGACAGTCAGGCACGCGCTAACGTGGCCGCGCTCCCGTACATGCCACCCGCTAGCTATGTCGCCATGGAGTCCGCCACAGGCCGCGCGCAACGTATCGCCATCATTCGGAAAGCTGGCCGCGCTCGACTCCATAAGCTCCTATGGTCACTAGCGCTCATAGCGTCATCTGCGCTAGGCATCGTAGGTCTCGCACTCACAGACAATATCCCCGGCTTAGGGTAGTCCGCCCGGACTGGAGATCTCAGGGTCTCCAGCCTGGATTAGCTCCCCGAAAATTGAGCTCACAGCGCCCCGCCTGGGCTTAGACCGATCGCGCCATAATCGGCCGGCTGCCCATAGTTATCCACAGGCAACCCCCGTGAAGTGTTGTAAACCTATACAACGCGAATTTGAGGACACGTCTTCAAATCTCTCTGTCACAAACGTATATGTGAATATACATAGACAACGTATATACAGTAATACAGTTTGTAGTGTGTTCATTGTAAGAAGGAGTTAAAGTCATCAACGTTTATAACCCTACTTAACAGTGACACAAACACCCTCAACTGCTGCATCGCAATATACATGTCGCATTTCACCACCAAACCATGCGAAAACGTAATGCACAACCTGTAGCAAATACGACACGATCAAAACAACGTATAAACTGTATATACACAAAACCACAAACTGTGGTATCGTGATATACACATTAGAAGCTGAGATCTACCGGATCCGGTTACCGCCACACACCACAAGAAAACGGGAGTTATCCACATGTCAGATGTCACCACAGTCGCCGCTGAAGATACCCGCGCGGCACGCCATGAGGCGATCCGCACACAAGAGTTTGGGAGCGTGTTTGCCGTCACCTCGGAACGGGGAACCGTACTCACCGGGTGGACATGGTTGGTGGGTGCGCCCGAAACGGTTGATCCTGACATGCACGCCACAGCTGCGAACCCGATCGCCCACACCAACACGAACGGTGAAGGATTCTGGCAGTTGCCTATGACCGGGTTTTCGGGACAGTGTGCGGGGGTGAACAACGACAGCGTGTGGATGCATGACAGCGAACACATGTCGGAGGCGATGCTAGATAAGGTGATTGCCACGCCTGGGCTGTGGGCGTTCGTGCCCGGAACCTACGAATGCGAATATGGGGATGAACACCCGGACACGCATCACGAATGCGAGCCGTTGCTGGAAGGCTGGACATTGGTGTTTATGAGCTACAGCAACTATGCAAAGAATTTCACCACCACAGAGATTGGAAACTGACCATGGCAACCAACATGAACGACATTCGCGAATACCCCACAGAAGACGACAACGGCAAAACCATCACCGGCAAGATTCGGGGCGCTGTACGCCAGCACAACACCCCCAGCGGTAACCCGCAATGGCTTGTGGGTGTCGCATACCGTAACGGCTCACACCTGACCACAGCCAGCTTTTATGTTGGTGGTGATAGCGCTGTGGGGTATGACATCGAAAATTACATCAACGATGGCGGCGACAAGGGTGCAGATGTTGTGGTTTCCATCACCGGCGGCAAGATAACCAAAATTGAGAAAGTGGGGGCGTAACTGTGGCGATCGAAACTATTGTTGAGGCCAAAATTGTGGCCACCCAAAAACTGGACAACTCCCCCGGTACAGGAAACCCTGCATACCTGGTTTCGCTGGAGCTGCCCAGCGGGCAGGTCATGTCGAAGAGGACGTGGCCTAACGCGTCTGTGGCTTATGGGATTGATAACGCGGACATGAAAAACGTTCCGCTGATGGTAACCATCGAAAATGACCTAATCACCTACGCGCAGAAAGCGAGCAACTAATCATGGGTTACACCACAAACGGATCACATGCCGGAAACGTTGTTGCTGAGACCGTACCCGCGCACACTGTCGACGACAACCTGAGCGAGGGCACGCCAGAAGGTGACAGGTGGGTGCTGATGCTGGAGGATGCCGGCAATCAGCTGCGTTACACACTCGACGGCGATGTGGAGGATTGGGAGAATTTCGCCAACGGGATCCTCGACGAGGTTGGCAACCATAATGCCATGATCGAAAACATGAGAATTCACGCCTGGGCGGTAAAACGTGATGCTGACAAAACGCCCGCGCTCGCGTTGCTGGAGGATATCCGCGACAGTGACAAGAGTGTGCGCTTGATTGTTGCCCAGGATTGGGCTGATCAGTTGGCAGCCATGAAACCCGAGGTTGCCACAGCACGCGGTTTTGGTGTTTTCCGCACACAAGCGCAAGTGTATTTTGCCGTCCACACGCTAGGCCGCTATGCGCGGATCTCACGCTCTAACGGCGTGCCCAACAACATGAATAGTGAGCAGCAGATTCTTCGCGAACTGCGCCGCAATTGCGCCAACACTTATTCGACCGTGAAAATCGCGCGCCTATGGGCCGACCGCCTGAAAAGCTGCAATGGCGCTGAAGCTCGCAACACAGGTTTTCTCTGCGTCAACACACAAGCGGACGTAATGCGCGTTCGCCACACACTCACCCGTTTCGCCAACATCTTTGGGGTAAAAAAATGACTCGCTACAGCATCACAGTCACCGAGGAACAACTCACCGACATCATGGAGTTGTTCAGCATCACCAAGCCAGAGCTGAAAGCTCGCAAAATGCCTGAGCCTAAAACGGTCGGCACGCCAGCCGGTCACACGCCCCCGCATGATGCGCTGGCCGTCAACTACGGCAGCACCAGCGCAGAATTGGATGCGTGGATGGATGCGCGCCATGACAAGAATTACAAAAGCACCTACCGGCCTGTGCCCGTGTTCAGGTTTGTGCGCAAAACAACACCCATGCCCAAGTGGGCCAAGCGCATGCTGGCCAGCTACTAGAGATTAGGGGAAACACAATGCCACAGGTACAGCAGAAAATTGGGAACGACTACAAGACGGTTCAGATACCGTTTACGATGACGCTGGCAATTGACGAGCTGGTGATGCTGTCAGCAGCAAACGAAGGTACAGATTTCCGAATCCTGGAGCCGGTATCCGAGTTGGCAGAATTGCACTTGGATGCGCCCGTGCGTTACAACGCCCACGCCGAAACATTTTTTGTACTGTGCAGCTGCGGGGCCGTGTTCCTGGGCGACAGCAACGATGACGCGTCATCCTCACAGCTGGAGCATGTTGAGAATGTCATGCCGGCTAGCGATGACGAAGAATACGAGGCTCTGCCGGCTGTACGCCAGCGATCGGCGCGACGTGCTGCGCAAGACGTGGGTGTAACGTTTCCCGAAAAAGAGCCGGGAGACCTGGAGAGCTCAGTGATTGTTGCCATGGTGGACATGTTGCACCTTCTGGAGTTTGTAGCCCACGGTAGCGAAAACTCAGCAGACAAGATCCTTGCCGAAACTTTAGACATTTTCATCACAGAGAAGGAGTCAAAATAATGACCGAGATTTCGATTACCCTGCCCAACGACGACACCATCGAATTTGAGGTGGAAGAGGACTACATCACCCGCGGGAATGATTCTGATTTCACGCATGACGATGCGATCCTTGACTACGCACAAGCTCACTCTTTGGTGGCCAACTGGAGACGATCGTTTCGACAGGCGCACAAAGAGGAAGGTGGAAGCGGTCAGTGCATCACTCGCGAGGTTGGTAATGGCAGCGAAGAAAACAACATTTTTGTCATCGTCACACGCGCCCCCGAAACGGGTTTGTTGGCGGAGTCCTGGTCTGTAGGTTTGAGTGACGATGACGACGAGTATCGTCTGAGCAATTTTCCTATGAAGTTTGAGTGGAAAATTGTGGGGCCGACCCACGAGGAGGCTATGCAGGAATTCCACTATGACAACTCGAACAACCAACTGTTTGCTGCATCGCTCAAAATCATCACAGCCGACCTGAACACGGTCAACTGCCTCACCTTTGAGGGTCGCATCCAGCCTCAAGCGCAGACACACATCGCGTTCCTCAAAGAGTTCGACATCGAAATCCCTGAAGGCTATGCGACATGGCTTTACACCGAGCTACGCCGCGCAGCAACCGAAGCAATCCAGATTGAGGCCAACAAGTGAGTACCCGCCGAGCCAACATGAACAGCATCCAGAAAGCTTCTGTCACCAACATCACCGAAGCTCGCGACAACTACAAGAACGGCAAAGAGTCCATTGAGAAGCGTGTCCGCGCGGCATTGCGTGAAGAGTTGGATGCCGTAGAGCTTGAGCTTGCGATTGCGGTTCGACGCGCTCGACAGTTGGGCGTGCCTGTTGCCGTCATCGCCAACGACGGGCTGGGTGTACTCGATCGCGGAACTGTTTACCGCTGGCTGAAGCGCACCGAAGACATGCATGTTGCGTCGATCAACAACCCTGAAGCGTTCAACGCTTTCGCCTGGGGTAACGACGAACACACTGAAATCAACGTGCGTTTTGTCGGTTTCCCGACAACGGTCACGGCCGAGGATTACCCCAAAATTCTTGAGGGTACAGTCAACTTCGATGTCAGCGACGACGGCAGCCGACTGTTCAGCATCACCGAGGATCCGATGACCGAGATGACTCCCGAGGGCGAGCTGCCGGGATGGTTGACCTACGAAGTTGAAGAGGTCTCCGAGCTGGCGCCGAAATCGTTGGTGTCCATGCTGAACGAGTGGATTGAGGCGCAGTCGTGAGCAACAAGCCTGAGATCGAACCGGCGACACCTATTCAGTTGGGCGTGATAATCCTGAAGTGCGCGGCCATCTATGCTGGCATCATCACAGTGTTTTTGCACATTGTGGGTTGGCTGTGATTGACATGGGGATCATCGAGCCACAGGCAACGTTGGGGCCGACCAGAAGTGTCAGCGGGACGACCTTGGGCCGAGCAACAACAACCGAAGAGCAACGCTCCGAAGTGATCGCCCACATGGAGAGGTTCGCCACCAAAGAGGGCGCGATCGGCCTTCGAGCTCAGATCTCGTGGGCGCGGGGTGAGGACACCATTCTCGAGATTTCTTACACGCTAGAACATATCGACGGCAAGCCGGTTCGGATCACCGACAAGGTTTCCGAGCAGATGCTGACAGGTAGCGAAATCCCCCTGAACGAGGAGGCACGCCTCCGCCGGCTGAAGTCCGAGATTTCAGAAATGCATGAAGAAGGTTCGATCTAAACGTAGATCGCCGGCTATAAATAGTGTATATTCGTACACACACACCACAAGGATTTAGGAGGCCAGACATGGCTAAGATCACCACGGAAACCCAGTACCGAAACATGCAGGTTGGCGACATCATGCCTGACGGCAGCGTCGTCGTGCGGATCTCCCGCAGCATGCCCGGAGATCGAGAACATTCGACCACTCGCATCATGCTACTGAAAAACAAGCGCGAGATCACCTATGGCGCTGAACGCTCCAGCGAGACCTACGGGCAGGCTGTCGAGCGCGCCGAGGCGATGCACCGGCTGGAGGATCACTCGTGATCCACAGGTTCAAGCAGCCAACGATCGGCAAAGTTGCCGACATCATGATTGGGCTGGCAGCACTAACCATCGGCGCTATTCTGGCGCTCCTGTTTATTGCAAGCGGGTTAGGCCAACAAGACGTAGCACCGGCGCCACCAATAGAGATTGGAGTTGAGTCAGCGTGAAGGATTTTAAGGAAAAAGCAGAAGAGCTCGCAGAGATGGGCTCGGTCAACAAGGCAGACGGATCGTACTGGTTTGATAGCAAAGCAGACATGCTGGCCGCCGCTCAGGTCTACGCAACATTGGCGCTCGCCGAGCAGCAGAGAATTGCGAACCTGATCACGATCGGAACCATGAGCCTGATTGACCCTGACCAAAATATTCACCCCATGGAGTTCGCCGCTTGGCGCGCGCTGGGGTTACCTGTCACTGGAGAGTTTCGCCCCGAGATCGCGAAAGCGCTGGGGGTCTCCTGATGGCTAAGCTCACCGAAGAATACGAACATCTGGCCGAGACTCACCCCGACTGCAAGCCGGGGAATCAGGAGCTCCACAATTGCTCCTGCCACATCTCCCCGCCATGCTCGCAGTGTACCGACTGCCCCGCGCACAATGAAGAGGCGTGGGTGAAGCACGAAGGCACCTGCACCGACGAAGACGTGCGTGGCCATCGCGGAACTGTCGCCCGTTGCTCGTGCGGCTGGAAATCCAGCTGGAGCGTGATGGACGGATCGGCCGAGGCTGACCTGCATGGCCACATGCTCGCGGAGGACGAAGACTATGCCGAGCGCAACCGCGTTCGCGCCGAAGCCTGGGCGAGTGAACAGAAGGATAAAGGTTGCTCCTGCCAATACACCCCTGGGGCATTCTCTTACCACGTTAGCCGTGAGTGCTTTGTTCACTCGTTCAAGTCGGCCACCAAGATCGCCAGCGAAAGACAGTCCAAGATTCACGAGATTGAGGGTGTCGGCAAGAACGAGTTTTCTCGCAAGGATCAGGAGTTCTGGGAGGCGACATGCTCGTGCCGGAACCCCGATGGCGACGGCCTGGGCGAGGTCTATTTCAGCAGCAATACACTCGAAGAGGTTGTCAATCTTTGGGGAGACCATCTCACCGAGATGGTCAAGCAAGAAATCGAAAAATCAAACGAACAGGAGAACAAGTGAAGAACATCATCGCCAAGGGCCTAGTGACCCTTATGCTCGCCGGAGGGCTCACCGCTATTGCGGCGATTCCCGCGAGCGCAACGCATCCAACGGTTTCAGGAATCGCAAAATGCGACACCTCGACCGGGCAGGCTTCGATCACATGGAACGTGACTGGAGATCTGGGAGCCAACTACAAGAACATCGACGCAACGATCGAAGTTGTGGAGATCAACGGAGTTGCCGTTGTCGACAGTGGCCTTATCGGATTGCCCGTTCGCGGCGACACGGTAACGCAGACGTGGACGCAGAATGTCGAAGCGGGTGAATACCGCTTGAATGTGGGGGTGCAGTTCGCCAGTCACAAGCTGGGGAACCTGGCCTACACCAAGAGCGCCAAGGTGGCTGTCGAAAACTGCGAGATCCCTTACCAGCCCGAGATCCCCGCAGCTCCCAGCCTGACCGTGACCCCGCCATCGTGTGATGTCCCGTTCAACACGTTCGCATTCTCTGGCCCGTCCGACGGTGTTCGCTTCATTCTTGGAGATTTGCGCATCAAGGCTGAAGACATCTTGGCTGCACAAAACGCCGGCTTGTCCGTCGAGGACGCTCTGACAAAGTTCGGCATCACGCCGACCTATGGCCAGTCGATCACCTTGCCGATTGTGTGGTTCGACAATGTGACCAACATCAATCACGATCTGGGGTTGGCAACGATTCAGCTGACAGATCCGGCAACACTGGACTGTCGAGTGATTGAGAATCACGAAGAGTCTGTTTGTTCGGCAACCAACCAGTACACGACCCGAACGTGGACGACGATCGACGGAGCAGTTTCGACAGAAGCTAGCAGCAGCCGCACTCTTGAGCGTGCCGAAGCGATCGAACTCGGATGCTACACGCCCCCTGTCGTCGAATGCGAAGAGGGCACAGCACCGGGAGGGCTCAACGAGTTCGAGGATCCAACAATCTGCGTGAATAACACGCCTGACCCGGATCCAGAAACTCCAGCCACCCCAGAGAAGCCGGTGACTCCGGCTGCCCCTGTGGCTCAGGTTCAGAAGCTGCCCTACACTGGCGACAGCGGAACCATCGGAGCCTGGTGGCTCGCATTGCTCCCCGCTGGTGGGGCGCTCATGTTTGTGGCGCGTAAGCTCGCCCGAGCATAACTAGACCGGCTGCCATCTATCCTCCCCGGCTCTGGATGGCAGCCACTTGGGACTGTAGCTTAGAGGCCAAGCGCCGGACGGCAGACGACAGCGGATTAGTCCTCGGGAGAGGCCACGCACTGTATCGGAGTACGCGGGTTCAAATCCCGCCAGTCCCACAAAAGACACTCAACAGATTGGAGGCGCATTGCTCAAGCCATACGATTTTCAAGAGGCTGACATTCGGGCACTTCTCGCCAACAACATGACGGGCGCGGTAGTCGCCGAGACTGGCGCCGGCAAAACTGTCATCGCAGCCGAGGCCGCGCGACGTAGCGGGTTGCCGACGAAGCTGATCATCGCCCCGCAAGGAACGCACAAAAAGGTGTGGCGTAGAACTATTGGCGAAGTCGACGAAGGGGCACGCATCCAAAGAATCGACAGCACCGAACCGGGCAAGGCTGCAATGTCGGATCTCGAGTGGGGTGAAGAGGGTTACTACCTGATGACCCCGCAGACGTTCACGCGCTGGAAGCCACACCACATTCGCCCAGATCTCACCATCGTCGACGAGGCGCACCTTCTGGGGAATCGCGACAAGTCTGGCGGCAAAGCGCTGATGAAGTTTTCACGCTCAACCGGCCATCGGATCCCGATGTCGGGAACCATGTACCGGAACCTGTTTGAGAACGCGTGGACAATTGCGCGTTTCATGCACCCGGAGCATGACGGCCACGGCGACATCGCTGACATCTCAGCGAACCGCTGGATCGACACCTACTGCCGAACTGAGTATGACCACCACGCCCCCGGCAAGCGCAAGGTTGTCGGAGAGCTGGAGCCCGGTCTCTTCGCCAGCCTGATGCCGTGCTGGATTCAGCATTTCAAGCGCGCCGAATGCTGCGAGTTTCACCCCGAAGGTTTCCTGTCGCACCTGCCCGAGCCGATTGTGATTCGAGAAACCGTCGACCTGACGGCCGGCCAGAAAAAGGCGATCACACAGCTGCAACGCGACTATCTCGCATACCTAGACATCGCCACCGAAGAGTGGAAGGCGTTGCCCCTGGTCGAGCGCAAGCGCAAGGCGTTGGTCGTGAAGATGCCGGTCGTTCGCACGTTGCGCCTGTCACAGATGACGCTCGCGATGCCGTCGATCATCCCGCGCCCATGGAAACCCAAGAAAGGGTCAACTGAGTGGGAGCTGGGCAAGGATTACATCATTGCCGACGACGGGCTGACCCAGCAAGCGGTCGACGAGCGTGGCATGCCACTGTGGGATGTCGTGTTTGCGCCGGATGCCGACAGCCCCAAGCTGGATGCGATGATCAGGATTATGGGGAAAGTGGGCGAGCCTATCGTGGCTGCCACCAACTCCAAAAAGTTTGCCGAGCTGGCCGTCAACCGCCTGAAAGCTCAAGGGGTTCGCGCGTTCGAGTGGTCGAGCTCGGCGACAGATGCGGCACGCGACCAGGCTCTTGAGGATTTTGAGGCCGGAAAATATGACGTGATTGTTGGCGTGACCGAAGCTATCGGCACCGGCATTGACGGGCTGCAGGCCGCATCGGGAGTGTTGGTGTCGCTGAACAAGTCCCGAGATCTCGCCAGCGAAACGCAGTTGCTCGGCCGGCTGGATCGCCGCGGGCAAAAGAGAACCGAAGGGGTGATCCAGTACGAGATTATTGCCGAAGGTTCCACCGACGAAGACATTATTGATTCACAACTAGCCCGCCGGCTCGAGCTCAACAGGAGCTTGCGCAAGGCGCTGACCAAAGGAGAAGCGAAATGAACATGAACCACAATGACAGCCACGCATCGAACGATGGAACGCTTGAACCGAAGACACCCGAGCTGCCGAGCAAGCAGGATCTATACAAAAAACAGGTAGAAAGTCTTGGTTCCGCGATTTGGCATGCGAATCGGCGCGACGAAGGGGGCGTATCGTCTATCGGGGCAAACAACATCGCCAAGTCGATATTGTTCCAGTTCCACGTTTCGCCCCATGGCGGGAAAGCCGTCGGTGACGTAGTTGACGAACGCGCTCGGCAGGATGTGAAATGGGGTCAGCAGAATCACCCGGACGGCACTGGCAGGACATCCACGCCCCTGAATCGCATTGTCCACAATGGCCCGATTTCCTCAACTAGCGGATCGCGGAGCTGGGCGATTGGGCTGTCACTTCTGGCGAAAGCGGCAACAGACAAGGCCGCAAAAGAGGGGACGGTCTCATGGGCCGACATACTGCTCGAAGAGGTCTTTGAGGCGTTGGCCGAGAGCGACCCCGAGAAGTTGCGCACTGAGCTGATCCAAACTGCCGCAGTGGCTACGCAATGGGCTGAGGCGATTGATCGTCGCCAGCGCATAGCGGAGGGTGAAGCAATCCAAAAAGCAGAGGAGGCCGACAATGCCTGACACATTCATTGCCGACCTGGCTGCGGAATCTCGGGAGGTTATTGACAATTCAGTGGGCTGGAAGATAGATCTTTACCCTGGCAGCTCGCTCGATCTTGTGAGGCGGCTAACGCTCGCTTTGGAGTCTGTCACCGCACCGACCGAGGACGAACGCATCGAGCAAGCAAGGGCGGATGCAG
>Ga0314855_100017_pt1 | contig 54097 bp, 67 predicted proteins | sample 2018CB1WmetaG_FD_203636 | JGI IMG/M metagenome (GOLD analysis project Ga0314855, IMG submission 203636) | Cryopeg brine viral communities from Beaufort Sea near Barrow, Alaska, United States - 2018 CB1W | ecosystem: Environmental > Aquatic > Marine > Coastal | place: USA: Alaska | collected... | reverse complement strand
CAACACAACGCATCACCTTCACCGGCAGCCAGCGCCCCGTTAAAGGCGCTACGGCCACCCCTATCCAGTCGGTCACGCTGACCGGCATCGACGCTAAATCAAATGCGCAGCGGCTGGCTGAGTACACAGCACGGCGCGACAACTTGAGGTTTGTAGCATGAATGCCGAGATAACAGCAGTTCAAAAATTGACCCTTAGGGATCTCCAGGCTGATTTTCAGCTTGACTCTGTGACTGTAATTCTTGAGGACTTCGAGTTGGGCAAGGGAAAAATAATCATTGAGTGCTATGGCGATTCATGGAGCGCTTGTTGGGGCGCGATGGGCGGTAAAAATGTCGCCACATTCTTCTGTAGCTGCGACGAGCACTATATAGCCAAAAAGTTGAGCGGCATTAGTGGCGATGTTCCGGATTACGAAGCGCTAGAAGCCGAAGGCAAGAAAGAGGTTTGTCGCCTTCGCCGCAACAGAGATCTTACCGAAAGTGAGGCTCGCGACCTATTTGGCGATGCTGAGCGGTTTTCAAATGCGGAATCTGCCTGTGATCTTGATGGCAGCGCCATGCAAATCATTTTTGGCGAAGAGTGGTGGCATTCGATTCCTAACAGACCGAACCCCGCCTATCAGTACCTTTGCCGAATAATAAAGGCCGTCCAGGTAGGTATGCAGGTATCCGGACTGACAGGGCACCCGGCTGAGGAGCAACCAGAATGAAAACCCCTACGGAGCGCGTCCGCAGCTACCGAGCGCGCAAGAAGCTCAAAGGCATCGACGTGTCGGAAGCGGCGCTGAACGCACTGCGGGCGTATCAAGCGCGCTGGGAGCTGCCCAGCTTGTCCGTGGCCATCGAGCACGCCGTTGTGTTCAGCCGGCCCGAGTAACTACCGTCGCAGCTCCGGCGCACTGAGTAAGATCAGGTGCCGGTAGCCGCGACACACCCTCTGCCGGAAATTTTCCGGTGTCAGCTGCAATGTGTTCGCAATCTCCCCGTCCGTCCAATGCACCAGCCCCCTGTCAGTTGATCTGCGGACCACGTTACGTGCGATCCGATCAAACAGTATCGCTTCGCGGTATGAGCCTTTGAGCTGTGCGAGCCAGGCCCTGGCGTCGTGGTACCGCTGCGGCCAGTCTTGCAGGATAAACGTTTGCTCCCACACTTTTGAAAACCCCGCAAAACCGGACCCGTCCGGACGAAAGCCTTTCAGGTCGTTAAAGGTACCGAGCGGGTGCTTTCCGGTCCAGCCTGCGTCACAGTCGCTGCTAAGCATCATGGCAACCACTCGATCCACTGCGATCTCGGCAGTGAGTCGAGCGGTTCGTATCTGCTTTTTAATGTCATCGCTCATTCGCTGTCCCGCTGTTGACTATTTTCGCGCCACACATGACGCCAGGCATTGTGCGTATAGTACCGCGTCTGCATCTGTACCTGCCGAACGGCGTGCGAACTGACCAGCATGCGATAGTCCAGGCCAAACTCACGCTCCAGCTCTTCCAGTCGGTCTTTGTAGCCGTGCCGGTCTTTGGCGTCGGCCAGGTCGACCAGTTCATTGGCGTGAACGTGGCACTCTTGCATACCGAGCTTGGCGGCCAGCTCGTGACTTGTCACGCTTTAGGGCCTTGACGCTCATATTGAGCCTGAGACTGGTAAGTGATCTTTATGTGATCCGGCAAGTCTGCCCAGGGCACGAACTGGCTCATGCTGCTTTCTCCATTCGTCGGGTGTCTTTCAAGTACCAGGCCCTGAGTTCCAGCACCTGATCCCGCGTGTATTTCTTCGGCGGGTACGGGCCTTCCAGCCGATCTAAGGCCTCCACCCCAATCCTGTGAAGCAGGCCCTTGCGGTACTCCACCACGTTGCCCGCCAGATCCTTATTGCAGTGTTTGCACTGCTTGTGCGCGTTCATGGGCTCAAAGCGCAGGCCGGGGTTCGCACCGACTGTGCGGTAATGCCCACAATCGACTTTGCCCCCGGTGAAGTGGTCCGGGATCTGATGCTCGTATCGGTTGCAGCTGATGCACGGATGGCCTGCATCCCGAAACCGGACCCACTTGTTAAACACCGGCTGCAGGGCTTGGATGAGCTGCTTGGCGGTCTTGAGCTCCTGTTTCTTGGTGCGGATCCAGTCGCGTTTTTCTTTATGCTCGATCTTGGCCTGGCGCGTGGTGTCGGCCAACTCCCGGCGGCGCTTCGTGTCCAGAACCTGCCGGCCAATGACCTGGGCACAGCGCACCGAGCAGGCCTTTTGGGTCGTGCTTCTGGGACGATACCAGTCCTGGCATGACCGGCACTTGCGCCGGCGGGCGGCGGTCATGGGCGCCCGGTCGGCCAGCGGGGCCTTGCGCTGCAGGCCCGTCATTCGACGGCGGAGCAGCGGGCATCAAAGCGAGGCTTGACGCACTGGGTCCGGTCCTGCAAATCGGGACGACTGATTTCGCCGCCCTTGGCTAGAAACGCTTCGATCTCGTTCTGGATCTTGTCTCGGGAGGCGACCTTGGCCTTTGGCGTTGTTGCGCTGGCGATTTTGGTTTGCCTCGGCGCACCCAGGTTTTTCAAATGCACAGTGTTTTTGCGCTTACTCATCAATCATCACTCCTGCCATATTTTCGATTTGTTCGGGGGCAAGGTTCTTCCAGTAGTGGGCCGCTATGTACCGACAAAACCCTTTCATCACGTCGTAAAATTCATCCTGGCTCATGGACTCATAGCTCAAGCTGCGAGGAATCAAGTGCAGGCATTTGCCGACGCCAGGCACGACAATCGCCATTTCGTCGCATCCGATCTGCGCCTCAAGCTGCAACCGCTTCAGCACCTGGTGCGCATCCACGCCCTCAAACGCATCCAAGTTTTCTGCGCAGAGCACGCCCAGTTGATGCGCAAGGCCGTGAAACTTTGGATTACGCGGCCGGCGAATTTCCATAAACACCAGATCCCCGGTTTTGTATTTCCGGTCCCGCAGTCGCATCTGGGTCGCTCGGTCCGCCGGCGCGAAACCGCCCGGCTGGACTCGCAGCGCAAAACGCTCGGGGCGCTTGGCCATTACTTGTCAGTCGCCTTGATCAGCCGCGATTCATGGTGCTGCTTTGTTGGCTTGCTCATTTCTTACCCCAGCTTGAGGTAAGAGCCCACAGCACAACCACGATCCATAGGCCGTCCGAGATCCATAGGCCGTCCGCGGTATTGCCGCTAACCTCTAGCCAGGCCGCAGAAGCGCACAGGCCAGCGAATGCGATACCCTCGCCAATGCCTTTCATCTGACCCACCCGATGAACCCGCAGGCATAGCCCATAATTGCGTAGGCGATAAAATCAGTAACGCCCTGTGATTCCATAGCTACACCCACGGCAAAAAACAGAACTACAGATAGGATTTGGATCACTTGTCACCCCCCTTGCGCCAGCCGCGCTTCATGATTCTGCTTGCAATAGTTCTTGAAATAGTTCTTGCCGTGCTGCCCGGCATGTGTATGTCTAGCGCATCCATGTCATCGAGCAGTGCGCCGGCCAGGTCGTCACGCTCCCGAACTGCCGGGGTGCGCAGGGGGCGAAAGCTGCAATTATCCATCCGGCAAACAAGGTCTTCGCCGTGCTGTGTGCAAAACCAGACCTGCATGATCTCAGTCTTGAAATAGCCCTTAACGATCACCGGTTCGTACTCGCGTGAGCCGCCGTCAGGGGCTTCCAGCCAAACCGCTTCACACTCATCTCCAACGGCCGGCATAAGTCCCATCCATTCCGGTACAGCTGGCCATGCGGGGCGAGGGATTAACCGTCTTTCGTTTACTTCCAAAAGGTTTTTCTGATAATACTTAATCCACTCTTGGCCACGGGACGAGTAAAAGCTCCAGCCGTCAACAGAATTCATTATCCAGGGGTTGCGTAGATCGCCGGGGTCAAAATGCGTTGCCCGATTCGGCGCGCTCTCATCCCACCATTGCGGATTTGCCAGCTGCTCTGCTGTTGGCGTGCTCACGTTGCAAATACTCACTTTGAATTCCCCACAGTAAACGGCAGATCCGTGCGCTTGCCTGGCTGGTGCCACACGTCCCGGGGCTTTGGGCTATCGGTCATCGGATCCAGTGTCGGTTCGCGTGCGCCGCGATCCGCCTCCCCCTTTTCGATGTTGATTCGCCTTTCGCTTTTCAGCATGCCAGTGCGGTTAAGGTGCCAAATAATCCTCTGGGCGTGAGCCCGCCATTCCTCGCTTGCTTTCTCCGAGTCTGGCAATGACCGGTAAACCAGGCCGCAGCGATATCCCTGTTCGCGGGGCGACAGCGGAACGGCAGGCTCAGGCGACGGGCCAGCGGTGAGCTCGCGAAGCAGACCCTTGTCGTACAGTGCAACCGCGGCGTCGTACTCGGTTATTACGGCGTCCTCCTCCATGGCCATTGCGGCTGCGCAGATGATTTCTTCACGCTCAAGATCCGCCTCGCTGGGCAGCTCCCGAAGAAACTGCACGCTCACGACTCGGCCTGGCTCCAGCACCATCCACTGCCCGAATTTGTTGACAGCGATCGCCTTCCCCGGCAGAAGCACGCACTCAAACCAGTTCGCCCTCCGGCCCCAGGTACAGGCGCCGACCCAGCCCGCCGGCGGGAAGGTTTCGCTTGGCTGGTCGGGCGTCTTAGCATATTTCAGCTGGTCATTGGTCATTGGGCTTGTCCTCCATGAAGCATGCCGATCCGTGCATCACGGCCATGCAGGTTTTTGATGCGATCAATCCGCGCGCCAATCGCTCTTGCTTGCGCCAGTCCGGTTCCGGTAGCCCGATTGGAAAGGCATTGTGCGCAGAATAAGTTTCGCCCTCGTTGGCCAAGGCCAGGATTCGGGCCACGTCCGGGAATTTGTAGTCCGGATCGCCCTTGGCCAGCTTGCCCTTGACCCTGGCAAGAACGGTTTCTAACTGCTCAACCGTGAACCCGCCTAGCTCTCTAGCCCATTCCCGGCGCATCAGTACCAGCTCGTCCTTGTCAACAAACAACGCCTTGCAGCGGCCCGCGCCATAAATCGTTTGGACCCTGGCGAAGAACATGGACGCCTTGGCTTTTTCGTCCCGCGTGAAAGCCGGGCTAGAAGTTGTCGATGGCGTATTCAAGGTCGGTTTGTTGTCGTGAGAGTTCTGAACGATTTGATTGAGTATTTTTCCCACTTGGGTCATTTTCTGGCTCCCCTTTCTTGTTCTCGTAACGACGTTCGATGACCTTGATAAAATTCGAGGCGTTGGTTAGCCACTCAAGATCTGCGAAAAACGTGGTGCGCCCTGGAGACACCTGCCCTTGGCCCATCAGAAACGGGCATTTGGTGCGAACGTAATTGAAATACCGCTCCCAAAAATCCAGTGTCGAACAGTGCGTTTTGGTCTGGGTACCGACCGACGAGAGCCAGCGGGCGCGGATTTGTTTTTTGCGCTTTTCGCTGAGCACCTGGACGGCGGGTAACTCGGGCAGGATCTGGTGGTACAGGTCGACAATTTTCCGGTACGGGCAGATTGGTTTTTTCGTGTGAGGGATGGGAAATTCGGGTTCAGCGGCAGAGAAATTATTGGGTTCAACGGCGAGGGTCGATTCGTCAGAATCAGACGGGTATTGCGCAGCAATACTATTACTTTGTCTCTTGTCTCTTGTGTGTCCCCAAATTGGGTACGTATTTAGTACCCTATTTGGGTACACTGTACCCATATCGTCACCCTGTCCCTTAATTGGGTACGTTTCACGCACTACCGGGGCCCGGGTCGCTTTCGTCGGACGCAGCCATTGAGCGGTGGTTGTGTTGATCTTGATGGGGCCATGAGCACCGCCCTCCCGAATCACCACGTTCATGCGCAAAAGCTGGTTCAGGATTTTCGACGCCTTGGGCCGAGTGATCCCCATGTCCTCGGCGAGCTGGCAGGCTGCGATACGGTCCTTGCCCTTGTTAAAGCCAAACGTGCGCTGGGCAATGGCAATGCACATGGCCAGCTCGTAGGCCGACAGGCGCGCCTTTGGCCAGGCTTTCATCACATCGTTGACGATTCGTGTGTAGCCGTCGCGCAGGGCCGGCTGATTATCGGACATAGTCCGCCTCTGCTGATTGAACTGAACAACATTGGTGTTCATGCCTGGCGACCCCTGGCGCGCTCAACTGTAGCCCGTCGCTCGTTGAGATCGCACAACGTGCGGTAACTGTGAGCATCTCTGAGCGGGATCGTGTCATAGCGGAGCCTTGCTTTGCGTAAAGCCTGCCGATGGATCCGTGCGCAATCGCGATTGATGCGCCACAGATCGAGCCGGCGTTTGCAGGAGTGGAGAAAATTTTGCATAATGGATCCTTCGTTATCGCTAGGTAGCGTGTGTAAAGCCCCGGTTGATCCCTCCAGATCTTTTCGCCGGGGCTTTTTTTATGCCTGTGTCAGTGCGAAAGCTTCCCCAGGGCGGAGGAGAAATTAATCCTTTGGGTTTTCGCCACTGCTGATATCTTTGAGCCGGTCCCTACCCCGGCCTGCACTTATCCCAGCTCAGTCAGCACACCGGGGGCCGGAATTCATTGCGCCCCGGCCGGGCGCTGTTTCTATTGTGTAAAATCACCCAAACCGGGTATGTGTAAACTTTTGTAACTGGCGAAACTAAGCGGCAACTTCATAGACAAAGGTGCTACTCAGATGCCCACGGCGTGCCAGAGCTTCATAGAGTTTTTCGAACGTGGTGATCTTGATGCCGGTGTTCTCGCCCGCGGCGATTTTTACAATTGTGGAGCGCGAAATGCCGGAATCGCTGGCGATCCCTGTCCACTCGCGAGGCGTCTGCTGGGCTTCTTTCAACCCGGCCACCAGTATTTTTATGTGTTTGCTGCGCACTGTATGTACCTGCTAACTAAGTAAAGTATCACTCACTATACGCACCCCACATTACTCAGTGCAACCAGTAAAATTCGACTCATGGAAGATCGACGATAAATGCCGCGTTACGGCAGACAGATAAGGAAGGGTTAAACGAATGCATCTGGTAAAGGACTTTACCTCAATGAAGCGAACCCAGGCTGTTCTAGCGAACAACGTAAAACGCCTTAGAGCCTTGCAGGGAAAGAGTCAGCGCGAAATGGCGCTGCTCGCCGGCGTGTCTCAGAAAACCATCTCTAATTTAGAATTTGACGCCTCACCCGTCAGCCCAAAGCTGTCCACTGTTGAGTCGATAGCCCGTTATTTCAAACTGCACCCGTCGGTATTGCTGCTGGACGGCGTGACCGACGACGCGCTCACGGATCGCCAGGTCGGCGTGATGATAGAGCGGTTTGCGGCCCTGCCAGAGCGTAGAAAGCGTCAAATTATTGACCTAATTGATGACTTTAGCCACATGATTGACTAGCTGTTAACCTCTATCCCATTGAGAGGTTAACAGCTACCCCCCCCTCTTTTTTTGTTGCGGTCTGCAAGCTTTTGCCTTCTTTTCCCGCACCCCCCCCTTTTGAGTCGTGTAGTATTTGCTCGGTCCGCTCATGTGTAGCGGACATATACAGCCTTGACATACATTGCTATTAAGGAAGCCTAATGCCATCAACGTTAAATTGCGCGCTGAAAGTAGCGCTACAAGACGCCGAGATAATTTTCAGTTACCTCTCGAACCCGAACAACTTGGCGGACTCTGACGGCGAGCATGTACGCGCCATCCTGGCCAGGAGCGGGCACCATTTAGTTATTCACGCCCAAGATCTGATTGAGGAATCCGAAGCGGGTTAATTACACATTTTCCCACCTTTAAGTAAACTATAACTTGCAATAGCGCCCTATGAGTCGTACATTACTTTCCTGACCTATGGAGGGATCAATGTATGACTCAAATACGACTGCACAATAAAACTTACTGGGTAGAAAGTGGTGGCTTTTTTAGCGCCGCAGAAACCCGGGAGCTCATCAGCTGGATTCAGGGTCACCCCTTGGACGTAGCCGCCTTTCTTAGCAATGTTTCAACCGAAACGGTTAAGAGCCACCGGCGCGCCCTGCGCGAAAAGACCGGCCAGCACAGCGGCATTGGCGTGCTGACCTATTGCCTGGTCAACGGCTATGTCCGCCCCGACGACACCCAGTCCCCCCGCCTTCAGCAACGCCACAAGCTTATGTTCAGCTTGCGCGCTGCTATGGCCCCGCAAGAGGAGTTGTCTTATGGGGCACGCTGAGCGCCAAGCCGATTACCACGCCGAAGAACTGGGCCGTCTGGCTGATATTGACGACTGGGTCGAGCGCCAGTGGGAAACCCTGCGCTCAGAATTAGCCGCCAAGCTGTCCGCCGGCGCCACCTTGCGCATCGACAACCGCCCAGTGCTGGACTTCGACCATGTGATTGACCGGATCTGCACTGAAAGCAGTGAGAGTCTGAGAGCTGCACTGCTATTGAGCATGAGCCACCCCTCGCTAAGCGGTCCCACGTTCACAATCCTGATCGAGCGCGCGGCCCTGGCGCTCGTTGATGAATCCGCCAAAACCTTTAAACGTGCCCTGGAGAAAGAATATGAGTAACGCCGTTGTTAGCCACTCACCCCGCGATGAGCAGACCGACGCAGCGCCTGCCATCCAGCGCGAAGCCCATCCCCAGGTCATGATCCCCGCTCAAATGGTGGAACTGGCGCTAAAGAATGGCACCGTCGAGCACCTGGATAAGCTGCTGGCCTTGCAAGAGCGCTGGGAAGCCAACGAAGCGCGCAAAGCGTTTGTGGTGGCCATGAACGCCTTTAAGCGCAGCAAACCCGACATTCACAAGAACAAGCACGTCTCGTTCCCCAGCAAAGGCGGCAAGACCGAATATGACCACGCCACCCTGGATAACATCTGCGACATTCTGGGCGAAGCCTTGAGCATCGTGGGCCTGAGCTACCGCTGGCGCACCGAGAACCTGCCTGACGGCTGGATCCTGGTCACCTGCATCCTCACTCACGAGCTGGGCCACTCCGAGGAAACCCACCTGCAAGGCCCATCCGACCACTCCGGCGGCAAGAACGCGATTCAGGCGATTGGTTCAACAACCGAGTATCTGCGCCGCTACACACTGCTGGCCGCGACGGGCGTTGCGGTGAAAGGCATGGACGACGACGGCGCCGGCGCGGCAAAGGGTCCGGACCCCCGCGTTCAGGAAGCGGCCGAGCAGCGCAAAGCCTCTGCCCCGGATCAGTCGCAGAGCCAGCCGGGCGCCATCAATGACGGCCAGCGTAACGCTTTGCAAGGCGCCATCGACAAAGCGGGTACCAGCGCAGAGAAGTTCTGCAAGGCTGCCAAAATCGAGAGCCTTGCCCACCTGCCCACTAGCCGCTTTAAAGGGGCCATGCAGCACCTGAACACCGTCGCCGCAAGCAAGGGAGCCGCACAATGAAGAACCACTTTGAGATTGTGGAATGCGACCAGGGCGACAAGATATGGCACGGCGCCCGCGCCGGTACCGTTACAGCCAGCATGTTCAGTGAAACGCGCAAGGTCGTCGACGGGCTCACCGAGCAAATGTCGATTTACGTGTATGCCATTCGAAAGCTGGAACTGAACAAAGCCGAGGCCATGAAGAAAGCAGGCTATAAGGCCGCACCCAAATCCCAGCGCATCGAGCGCGCACTCGCCGGCGAGAAGATTGGCGATTACACCAGCGCCGCCAAAGACTACGCCTTTCGCCTGGCTGTCGAGCGCATCACTGGCAAGCCGCTGGACGGAGGATTTACGACTTGGGCCATGCAACGCGGTAACGACCTGGAGCCCGAGGCGCGGCGCCTGCACGAAGAGCGCATCGGCATCATGATCGAGCAAGCCGGCTTTGTCCGCACCCTCGACGGCCGCTTCGGCGCCAGCGCTGACGGCCTGATTATGCCCGACGGCGGATCCGAATATAAATGTCTGGTGGATCCGGCCCGTATGCGCCAGGTCATCATCGAGAACGACCTGTCTGAGTTCATGGACCAAATGCAGGGCGGCATGTGGATCACCGGCCGCAAGTGGTGGCACTACGGGCTCTATTGCCCCGACCTGAAAGACGCGGGCCGCGAGCTGATCTTGCACCACGTTCAACGCGATGACGACTACATCGCCGCTCTGGAAGCCGACGTGGAAGCGTTTGATCGCTACGTCGATTTCTGCCGCGAGAAAATCCTGGCGGCCGAGATACACGTCGGCATGGGCGATCAAGTCAACGCCCCGCAGCCTGCGGCCAAGCCCGCTGTTAAGAAACCCGCTATCAACGTATTCGCACAAGGTGTACCCGCATGAGCAACCTGAGCCCGGAAATTACGCAAACACCCGCTGTCCTGACCTTCAACTACGAGACGTTCAAAGCCGATCTTGAACTGCAGCTCGAAAAGTACCGCACGGTCGTCACCCTGGAAACCGTAAAATCGGCCAAGGAAACGGCCACCGAGCTGAACGCGATGAAAACCTTCCTGGACACCCAGCGCAAGGATGCGATCAAGTATGTCTCTGCGCCGATCAAACTCGCTGACGACCAGATGAAAGAGTGCGTTGGGTTAGTTGCCGCCGGCCGCCAAGAGATTCTGGATCAAGTAGCCCGCTTCGACCAGGTGCGACTGGACGACTTGCGCACAGACCTGACCGGGCGCCGGGATCGACTCAGGGCCGATGCAGAGATTCAGGCAGAGTTCTTTGCCGCCGCCTCCGATATCTCGGATCTGGTGAAGCTGGGTAGCCTGACCACGACGAATCGCGCAACCAACAAAGCCGTCCAGGCTGTGGCGGATCGCGTTAACGCCGAGCTGCAGCTTCAGCAAAACGTAGAGCGCCGCCTGCTAAAACTGACCGCCGCAAGCTACGAAGCCGGATTATCTTCGCCCCTGGAGCGCACACACGTCGAGCACTTCCTGAAAGCGGACGAGGACACTTACACCGCCAAGCTGCAGAACTTGGTAGCCGTTGAAGTCGAGCGCCAGAGCCAGGCCGAGGCCAAGATTCGGCAAACGGTCGAGCGCGAGCATCAAAACGCATTGCGCGCCGAAGAGCAGCGCCAGGAGCGCGAGGCTCAAAACGCACTGCACGCCGTGGTGCAGACGCGCCAGGAGCAGACGCGCCAGGAGCAGATCCACTACGAACGAATGGCCGAGCAGCAGCGCCAGGAACAGCTGTCCATTGACGCCGCCCCGGCTTACGAGCTTGAGCCCAGCCCAGCCGACGACGCATACCCTGACCATGGTGGCCACGCGGTCCCAGAGCCAGAGCCAGCGCCAGAAGCTCAGGCGCCCCAGTCACAAGGGCAGTCCGAGCGATTCACTCTGACCGTCACCATGACCGCTACCCTGCCCGCTGGCATGGATGAAGCGGATATTGAGGCGCAGTTTCGGGCGTTCATCGAAGGGCCGGGCAACACCCGCGTGGACTGGATCACCGTGGATCGTAACGAAGGCGAGGTGGCAGCATGAGCCGCGAGCACCTGGGAAGAAGACTCACCAACGACCAGAAACACGAATTGCTGCTAATGGGCGAGCGCTCCAAGTTTGCGCTGTCCAAGGCCTGCCGTGTTCTCGGAGAAAGCGTGGATACGCTAACGAACATGATTTACCGCGAAGAAGGCGCCTTTATCAAAGCAGCTGAGCTCGCCTTCCCAGCCGGGCTTCAGCATCTTGACGAAAAACTGGGGCCTACGGGGTTTCAGGTAGTCCGTTACGAAGACCTGGGTGACGTTAAGGTGCCGACGACACTGAGCACGCGGCTTGCGACTCAGCTATGGGATCGCAACGTCGACACGGGGATTATTATTGATGTCGCGTAAGCAGCAAAGTAAGCAGGTCCGCAAATCGTTCAGCGCCAAAAATCAGGCCCGGCGCATGACCGGTCACATGAAAGCGTGGACCTGGCAGGCTCAGGCTCAAATCGAGAATGCGCCGCACACCCGCGCAAAGATGAAAGTGATGGGGTCCTGGATACCCGTTGACCAGCAAACGCAGGCCCTCATGTATCGGCAACAAGCCGACTGGATCATCGGGGTCAGGGCGCTGTGCAAAGCGCCTGACGGCGTCGAGTACATCGAGTCGGTCACCATGACCTGCCGCGATTTTTCGTTATCAGATCTTTCAGACCCGAAGCTGAACGCCTGGCTGATTCAGTATTTACTCGAAGGCGTGAAGACAGCGCACATCGTAGACGTGGGCTGGTTGACGCACACATTCAGAGGCGCCAGCTGGGAGCCCGACAACGAACGTGTCGGCCAGTGGGTGTGCGAAGGCCTTGGCTGGCTGAGCATCGACTCGTCCTTGCGCCGACGCGAATGGGCCGAAATTAACGCCGACTTGGATGAATCAATGAAGGAGCTGGCCGCATGAGCAAGAGCACGCTGTACCAGAATCAACGGGGCGCCCACCGGTCCGCGTTTGCGGCCGCACTGCGCAAGCTGATGTGGCAGCAGATCCTGAACCAACCCGGCTTAGCCTCCGCTACCGGTATCCCGCGGGATCAAATTAGCCGTTACTGCAATGGCCAGTCACTGCCGGGACCGAAGAACCAGGTCCGACTGGCCGCAGCGCTGGGCGTGGATCCGTCGAGCCTTATTAATGGCGCAACTCAAAAAGAGGAAAAGCCTGTGTTTCTAACCAAAGTTGAAATCGAAGGGCTCACGGGCCGCAAAATATCACGCACACAAAAGCAGTCGCTTGAGGCCATGAAAATCATGTACCGGGAGAACGGTATTGGCGAGATAGTCGTGTCGCGAAAGCATGTCGAGCGTGTTCTGGGCGGCGATGAAGTAGAAGCCCAGCAAGCCGAAGGCGATCTGCCAAATTTCGCAGCGATTGGGGGATAGTTATGCCGGTGAGCGTCAAAGATCGAAAGCGCAAGCAGCGTGATAAGTATCGCGAAATGGGCATGGCTGTTATGTCGCTGTCACTGAGCGCAGTGGAGCGGAGCATGATTCAAGGCGGCGCAACCGCTGATGGTTACGAGGACCAGACCGAGTACCTGCTTGATCTTGTTCGTAAGAATCGTGACGAGTCACAGAAAATAACTGAAACCTGTCCCGACTGCCGAGGCCGGGGGTGCTTCACTTGCTGCAATAGTGAAGCCGAAATAAGAATGCGAGACAGCGCGGGAGCAACGGCATGAACAAGTACACAGGAAACTGCTTAGCACAAGGCATGCACATCATGAAAAATGGCTACAGCATGAGTGTCGACGATATCGTAAGCGAACTGCAGCGACTGGCCCGGATTGAACTGCCAGCTGCGAAAGCCTGCAACGGCCTAGTTACGCCAGATTTCGACATGATAACCGACGCCCTGGATGACCTGGCCGAAGCTCAAGAGAACGGCATCCTACCGCCGGCCAACCAATACCCGACCGCAGCCATACGGGCGCAGATCGAAGCCCTGGATTTGTGGCAAGCAGCCCGCGCCGTAGCCCATGAAAGCGCAGCTTGTTCCTCACAAAGCCCTGATTATGCGACACAACGCGGTTTGTCTTGCACAAGTGATACGCAAAGCGCCGTGGTGCCTGCGGCGATGATTCTTGACGATGAGCCTGACCCGGAAAGCGCCGAGTCAATTGCTCGTGTCGAAAGTTGGAACGAATGCCGAGAATTTTGTTTGCGACTGAACGCTGAACCCAGCGCCGTGGTGCCTGAACATGATTTATTGCTGCAAGATGTGGCAAACACGATCTGCCAGCACCTACCAGAAGGCTTCGAGGTCAGGCTGTGCATGGAAAATGGTGCGGCCTGGGTTGAGCTAAGCGACGACCACGGCGACGACAGGACTCTGCCGGAAATAGACGATACGGACCTGGCCACTCAATTAAATAACGCTCTTTGTGTGGCGTGTGGTTGGGTTGAGCAGGAGCAAGAATCATGAACAGCTATCCAGTCAAAATGTTATTTATGAGTTCACTTAGCGGCAATGGAACGCCAATCATTGTTGATGTTCTTGGGGAAAATAAATTTATCGCCGGAGGGTTCTATATCAGATATCCAGGTGGCGGTAGCGACACCACAAAAAGAGAGTTCCTGTTTGCGTTGCCTGATGAAGTTAAGCAAACCGAAGCCGAGAACAACCGTCTAAAGGCGCGAGTGGCTGAACTGGAAGCAGCCAGCGCCGTGGTGCCGGTGGGGTTGGCAGATAAAGCTCTTGAGTTGTGCTGTGCAGTAGAAAACAAAGAAGAGTTTCCGCCTGCTAAATTTGCGATTCGTTGTCTCATGCTGATAAATCAAGTGCGGAAACTCGCCTCACAACAGCCCAGCGCCGTGGTGCCGGATGGCTTGGCGTTGGTGCCTCTAGAGCTTGCAGCAAAGTTAGCTGTCCGATGGGGGTGTTATGGGGTTGATGAGCTTTTCGCGCAAACCCGAGTTGATGCAATAACTGAATTAAATGAAATTTTGAACGGAGCGCAACATCCCAGCTCCGTTGTGCCGAAAAGTTGGAAGAATTGCGCCAACTGCGGGACACACGAAGTAGAGATTTTTCAGCAATGCCAAAACAGTATTTGTGAGTCTTACGCTGACGAAGTTTCGTTACATAAAGGATGGGAAGTTGACTCACAACAGCCCAGCGCCGCAGTGCCTGAGCCTTTTGGCACAGAGTCTGCTTATCAGACAGCGAAAGATCCAATTCTTTCCAGCTCCAACATGATTATCTCATGTGGATTGGTGCGCGAACTTGTCGAAGCGCTACGGAATTCTCTGAGCAATGCCAGTGTCGGTAGTCTCCAAGATTGCTGCTGCGGAGAGACTGAGCAGGCGTGGAGGCTGTGCCCACTACACTCAACTCCAGCAAAGCAGGAGCAGGAATCATGTCAGTAAAAATCCTAGACCCTTGCTGTGGTGGCCGCATGATGTGGGCAAACCGGGAAAACCCGGATGTTGTTTTTGGAGACATTAGGAGTGAAGTGCTTACTGTTTGTGACCGCTCTCATGGCAAACAGGATGGCACTCGCACACTACGCATTGAGCCTGACGTGAAGCTCGACTTCCGAAATCTTCCATTTCCAAGCAACACGTTCGCCTTGGTGTCTTTTGATCCGCCCCACCTTGAGCGCGCTGGCCCGAAAAGCTGGCTTGCTGCCAAATACGGAAAACTCGGCAAGGATTGGCGCGATGATATCAGGGCGGGGCTTGCTGAATGCCTGCGAGTTCTCAAGCCTGATGGGGTTCTTGTTTTTAAGTGGAATGAGACGCAGGTGAAAGTTTCAGAGGTTCTAAGTCTAGCACCGATACCCCCGCTTTTTGGGCATTTGTCCGGGCGTAAAGGGCTCACACACTGGCTTGTTTTCATGAAGCAGGAGCAAGAATCATGATTGAACCAATGAATTGCCCCTTCTGCGGGTCTTCTGATGTTGGCGCGGCAGGCGGTCAAGTTCACTGCTATCACTGCCCTGTAACGCTAGAAGTGCAAAACACAAATACTTTTCATGCGGTTGAATTGTGGAATAAGCGGGCAGCAGACTCAGAGATAACATCGCTAAAAACGCGAGTGTCTGAGTTTGAATCCCAGATATGGGCAGTTGGGGCTAACCACTGCCGAGCGTTCATTATGCGCAAGCAGGCTGAAGCGGTAGATAAGATCAAAAGAGAGCTGGCTAGCGACTACCCGCATAAGCCGTATATCCGCAGCATCTTACAGTGCATGGGTCTGCGAGTGGATAACTTGCGCGTCGAGGCCGACACGGCCGACAAGGCGGGAGGTGATCTATGATCCGGCTCACATTAATGGACAAGAATAGCCGTGGGTGCCATGTGCTCGACCTTTGGCGGACAGAGCATGGTGACGTTTCGCTGAGCGTTTTCGAAAAGTCCGGCGGTCCGCAGTTCGACTTTGAACTGGATGATTCTGACCTTGAGATACTTTTGATAATGATTGAGAGGGCTAAGCGGCTGCGAGCCGAACTGGCGGGAGGGGGTGATGACACCTGACTTCACCCAGTCCCATCCTGACCGCCGTAGAGCCGTGGTTAACGACTGTGTCCTGTATCTCCCTTGGGGGATCTCTCACGTCAACGGCTCGTGGCGGGTCACTGTCAACAACAAACAGCAATACACCCGCAGCCTGAGGGATGCTTGGATCAATCTGCAAAAACGTAGACCTAAGCACGCCGTTCAAGAGCCGGGTTTTCACGGGCCTCGTAAAGCCTTGGATACTGGTGTCATAGGGGTGCGTATCAGCATCTACAACCGCAACGCCAATAGTTACGTTAGCGTCAGAGTGGCCCAGTCGCTGGTCAGGGGGCATCGGGCAGTCATCATAGGGCACTGCCCTGTGCATGAGCTGAACCAGGAATGGCTGGATCGGATGCTTCGTACTGGGGCCGGTGCACGCTGGTATTACCTGGCTCAACGTAAGCTGCACGGCAAACCCGTTGAATCTATCAATTCAGGCAACACGCCGGCCGAGTGGATACCTGCCCGGACCGTTAAAAAAGTCACCGTCGATCAGGTTATGTTCTACATCGACGAATTGGGGAAAGCGTCGTGAGCCGAAACTCGGGCAGAATCGGCACGGATATGCCGAAGTATGTGTATTGGAAAAATGGCGCCTGGCGTTTGATGGCGCCGCCACACCTGAAAATGTACCTGCCGGAACAAAAATCCTGGTACCGGCTTGGCGAAGGCAAGACGGAGGCGCTGAATCGCTACGTCGAGCTGATGGGCAACTTAAAAAAAGAAACGGGCATGGCGAAGCTGTTCAACCGCTACCAGGCGGAGGTTATACCGCACAAGGCGCCCCGGACCCAGAAAGACAATCTGAAAGAACTGACCAAGCTGCGGCTGGTGTTTGAGAAAATGCACCCCAGCCAGTTGACCACCCAGCATTGCCAGCAGTACCTGGATCACCGGGGCAAGCAGTCCCGGACCCAGGCTAACCACGAGATCGCCCTGCTTTCGCACATTTGCCGCAAAGCCATGCAGTGGGGCGTGATTACGCAGAACCCGGTCAAAGGCGTGGAAAAGCACAAGGTTAAAGCGCGGGATCGCTACGTTGAAGACTGGGAGTTGGACGAATTTCTGTCCGTGGCCAGTCCGTTCTTGAAAGCCTACGTCGAGTTCAAGCTGATTACCGGGCTGCGCCAGGGTGACATTCTCGCACTGCCGTTGAACGCACTGAGGGATGAGGGGATCGCGGTTAAGACGGGGAAAACCGGGCGGCGAGGGCTGATAACGTGGGTACCGGAGTTGCGCAAGGCCGTCGCGGAGCTTAAAGCCTGCAACGCAAAGCAGGGATTAACCCTGATGTGCGACCGGTCGGGAAAACCGATGAGCGACAGCGCGTTTCAGAATCGCTGGGGAACGTGCATGCGAAAGGCCCTGGCTGAAACGAATCTGATTAATCGGTTTACCGAGCACGACTTGCGCGCAAAGCACGCGACAGAGTTTGACCAGTCCGGCGGCAACGCAACCGACAACCTGCTACACGATGACAGCCGCACGACCAGAGCTTACCTGCGGTCCAGGAAATCCACCACGATTACTCCGCTGATCCGCAAAAAAAGCGGTGAGCAATAGAGCGCTGATTCGGCGCTTTTCAAAAATCGTTTTATACAACTGTATAAAAAGGCGTTTATACAAGGGTGTTTCTGGCAGGTATTGAGGTCTAAAAAGGAAGGTAGGTTTTAACTGCAAGTCGTTGTATTTACTGGAGTTAGTGGCGGTGGGTCAGGGATTCGAACCCCGGGACGGCTATTAACCGTCGGCGGTTTTCAAGACCGACAAAGACGAGCGCTAAAAATCCTTTTGTTTCATATTGTTACCACCTTGACCGTATAAAAAAACAGAGCACTCGAAAATTTCCAAGTGCCTGATTAGTAATGAGTAATGTATTACATTTTATACAGAGGCTGGCCGTCCCTGGCCATGAATGTCACGCCTCGAACGGGCCAATCTCTGGATCTTTATCGAACAACTCGATCGCCTTTTGGAGCCGGGTCAGCGCGGCATCAATCAGCAGCGGACCCACCTGCTCGTAGTCGTCTGACTGTTCGACTGCCGGGGTTTTGGCGTGATTCAACAGCGCCTCGACCTTCACAAGCACGCGGATTGTTGAGTACGTAAGGCGGAAGTATCACCCGGACAGATCGTACCAGTGGGTAAAGGACTTTTTGATCAATACCAAAGTTAACAACTAAAAATGCCGTGGCCGCCAGGCGCGACGGCCAGGACAAATCAGTCTTTCGGCACGATTGCGAAACTATCGAGGGCGCGATCGAGAACTTTCTCCAGGCGAATGCGCCCGGTTTGAGTCAGCCCCCCGTTAACATACTGGTATTGATGGAACGTATCGCAGCTGATTTCTTCGGCGTAAGTAATGCGCAATTTGTGCTGCCGCATACCGCTCGGGATCTGCCTTATGGTGGTTCCAACCCCGCAATCCCGATTGTTTGCACTGGACCCAAATAACCCGCCTCCCTCAAAAAACCTAGAGTAGCTTTCCATGTCGCCAATGGTCGTTGGAACCTCGTTAAAGATGACTCCAATTCCTGAAATCTCGGGCTCTCGGAGAAAGTTCCAGCCGAGCTTTGAGATTCTAAAAAATTGAACGAGCAATACGCGTTTCTGGGATCTTGAATTATCTTGAAAACCGAACATCGTATTTTTTACCGACGTGCTGGATGTGTTAGCCGCATCGCCGAAAGATCGCCCGTACTCAGCTTCGGTTCCGCCATAACGGAACTTTTCACTGACAACAATGTTCGCAGAAGGGTAGCCGCCTGACGCGATCGTGTTCTGTTTTATAGTATGGTTTGGCTCCGTTATAGACGCGCAACCGCCAAAAGCCACAACAGACAGAGCAATCAAAATGATTCTTCTCACAACTTCCTCCATGGATTCTTTGTTTTCCTGTCCATTATTAGCACATATCGGCCCTAATTTTTAGCGAGCTGATGATTTTTCTGGACTCGCCGCGACAACTCACCCGAAAGGGTGATGCAGAGTTAGCGTCGCGGAATTGATACTGCCTTGGAGCTTACTTTGGAGCAGCGCATGGAACACTTCCTCGTCCTCGCCTTCACCCTCCCCCTGCTAGGCCTACTGGTTATGCTCGTCATGCCCAGGGAATGGCAGAACGTGCCGGGCTGGCTGATGGTGTCTTACCTTGGCCTGCCCGGCATCATCGTGGTTATCGCGCTACTGGTTAACGTCCCGCTGCTGTTCGGCGGCGCCCTGTTTTTCCTTGGGGTCGCCGCGGCCAGCAAAAAGAAATAACCGCTATCTGGCGCGGGCCTCCGTAACGCGCTCGCCTAGCGCCCTTTGTATTTGGTTCTTGACGGCACGCATCCGGTCAATCTGACTGCGCTTCAGCTCTCCATCCATGTCTGACCTGCGAATCACGTCAATGCGACGATTGATCCCTCGCAGCCGGCTCTGCGCCCGGTTCAGCGGTGTGCGCAGCCGCAAGATCGCCTGCTTGTCCTTGGCCACTTCGGCCGCGTCGGCAAGGTTGCCCATCTCCCGCATTTCCTTCACGTCGGCATAGGCCCGGCCCGCTTCCCGTAATCCCTCGTAGAACACGGTACCGTACTTGGTGTATCGGTCTTCATCGCCAAGGTTGCCGTAGAAGCGGCGAATGGGTTGGTATTCGTACCAGCGCTGGGCGGGCTTTTCATGCCCGGTTGCCACGCGCCAGGCCACATCGCCACTGCCCGCTACCCACGAGCCAATCTGTCCGAGGTAGCCGCCAATCAGGTGATCGACTTGTACCGGGCTCAAGGCGAGGGGGTTGTAGTCCGGGTTACCGATGGCGCCCAGGCTGGCGTTCAGCATCAAACTGATTCCCTCCCCGACCTTGCTGGTGCTGGCACGCTTGCGCAGCTCCGGCGACAAGCGATCCATACCCATGCTCTCAATGGGGCGCTGGGTAAACGCATCGTAGTTGGCGTAAATGTCCAGCGCCGGCTGCATCGCTTGCGGTATCGGGCTGAAAGCAAAGGTATCTGTAACCATGTGCCACATGCGCTCACGGAACAGCTTGCCGGTTGCCTCATCGTTCACAAACTGCTCAGTGATCCGCTCTACCATCGTGGCAATCGCGCCCACCTCAAACGGCTTGGGAATGAAAAACGCCTGATCGCCGAAGCGAATGAACCAATAGCTGTCTTTCTGCCAATCTTCCAGCTTCTTGTATTCCTCGTCGTCTTCGTTGTGCAGGTATAGGGCCATGGTCGCCATCGCCAAAGCGCCGGTGACTGCCCAGAACCGCCCGGCGGACTGCTTATCAGTAACCCCGGCCTCGTCACCGCCAAAGATGGATTTAAGCACGCTGGCGCCTGGCTTCACGCCCGACCGATAGATTTTATCAAGGCCCTGTATCCGTGCGTTCAAGAACGGCACTATATCAATCAAGATCCGAATGGCCGGCCAGGCTCCGTGCGCCGAGAAGTCGATCAGATCCCGCGCCTCAAACGCCGCTTTCAGCTTGCCCGAGCCCTTGTCCTGGTTCTGCGTGAAGATGGCAGACCGGTTGATGTTTTCCGCCGCGTTGTTCACGTCGGTCCACCACTGCCAGCCTTTAACTAGGGCATCCGGTACCGCTTGCGGCCCGTCGATCAGTTTCGCACCGCGCATGTCGCGGGTCAGCTGGGCGCGCAGCTCGTCGGGGTTGGAGCCATAAATGTGGCCGAAATTAAACGACGCACCAGACGCCATCATCTGCGCCCGATTCTTGAGATCGTTGTAGCTACGGGTGCCGCCAATCACGTTCGCGAATACGTTTTTGCTCACGTCACTGGTGGCTGACGCCTGCAATGTGTCCCGGATCAGGTTGGCCACCATGAACTGCGGTGTCGATGTGGTCATTTGGGTGAAAAGCCGCTTAAAGCCGCGCATGATCTTCATCGCCATATTGTTCATGCCCGCTTGTGAAAGCGCGGTAAGCGCTTCAAACACCAGCGGGTCATCAATCTGGTAGAAGGCCTGCTCTCCCTCCTCGAGCACGAACGTCGAGGTCTTGAGGTTGCGATTGCCCGCCGGCACTTTGCGAGCCATGCCCAGCAGTTTGGCGTTTTCAACCGCTTGTTGGGCGGCCTGGTTCTTTAGTGACGCATCGAGCAAGTGATGGAAGTTCATCATGGTGTTTTCAAGCAAGTCGTTCAGGTTCTGCGTGCCACCCTTTAAGCGCTTGTACGCTTGCTGGCGTGATAATCCGCCGGTGGCCAACTGCCCGCTGGGCTTTTTCTCGTCCTCATTGATCCGGTAGAACGGCACGTAGAACTCATTACCCCACAGTTCGCGCTGGTCGGTGATCAGTTCGTCGTATTCGGCGTCGTGTTCGGCCATACCCAGCTCGGTCACCAGAGCCTCCTGCAGCTCACCTATGGCCGCGGACTCGCGTTCATCGGCCATTTCCTTGGCTTCGATATCACCGGCACGCTTGCCGGCCTTGCGGGCCTTCTTAGCCTTATTCGCCAGATCGCCACGAATGCCGTGCTTCTTCGCCATCGCCAGTACGGCGTCGTCCGGACTCATGCCCTTGCGCAGCAATCCGGCCTGATCGGCAATCGCGAGCACGTCGTCGCGGTACGCCTGGAACTGCTCAAACACATCGGCGTAAGTTTCAGCGCGGTTGCGCCCATCTGCCAGTGCGCCCCGGTCCCAGCTTTCCATCGCGGTAATGTCTTCGTCGGTAAACAGGTTCTCGCGGCCCTGGTCCTTCAGCTTGCGTGCCCGGTTACCGGCAATCCAGCCCATAAAGCGCTGTACTTCGGCGCTGGCGCTGTCTGGGTCGTCGTGGCTGGCCAGTTGCGCGAACACTGAGCCCAAGCCCTTGGAGTCGTCGTCTTTGAGGGTCAGCACCTTCTCTGTGGGGTCGAGAATGATACGCCCCGTGTGCAGCATGGTGTGTAGCGCACCGTTGGCGGCGTTGGCCATCCGGCCCAGCACCCAGGATGAGCGGGCAATGTCTTCGCCTAGCATCCCCTCGCCCAGCAGCTGCTCGTCCATCTGCTTGAATGCGCCCAGGCGATCAACCATGCCCTGGCGAAGCTTCAGCCCGGCCCTGTGAGTCGTCTCGCTCCAGGCATCCATAACACGGCGCGGTGCGGATCTTGGCCCTATTTTGGCAGCGGCCGCTTTGTCAGCATCGCTAAAGTCGCCAAACAGGTTACCGCCGCTGATACGCTCGTTGCTGCCCAGGCTGTAACGCATCGCAGCGTCCCCGGTACCGGCCTTGCGCTGGCGCAGATGCTCCCGCGATTGCTCGCCCAGTGCCAGCACGTCGGTATGGGTCCAGGCGATTGAGGGAATCAGCCGGCGCAGCAGTTCGCGGATTTTCGACACGGCACGTTGCCAGGCTTTCGGTCGGTGGCCTTTTTCCAGCAGGTGCGCGACCATTTCTTCGGCGATCTGAATGCGATCGTCTCGCTGAGCTGGATCCAGAAACGTGTATTCGCGTTTAACTTCGTCCAGTGCGGCCCGGCCCTCGGGTGTGTTCGGCAGGCTCCGGTAAAGCTGCAGCATGACGGTATCCAGGCTTTCACCCAGCACACCGCGAATGCCTTTGTGGCCTACCGCTTCATGGACCGCGACACGGATGCCGTCCTGGATCGTCTCAATATTGCCAGCAACCACATACAGCTGGTCGTCAACGTAGAGGCCTCGCACGCTTGCAGGGTCAATGCCTCTCGCCTTGATCTCGTCCCGCGCTTTCTTGGGCAGTTGATCCGTAGACTCTATGACATTGGTGCTGGCGAGCTCGGGCACGTTAGACACCGCCTTGCTCAAGTCAGAGCGCAGCACATCAGCGCCCTCTTTGCCTGAGAACGTGAAGAATCGAACGCCGGTGGCCGCTTCCTGATCGGCCAGTCGGATCTGCTCAGGGTTGAAAGCGACGTACTCAAGCGTGCCATCACCATAATCAGAGATCACACCGTCGTAGCCGTCGCGCTCCATGATCGCCTTGGCGTCGTCGGTGGCCAGGGAGTTCATGGCCTCGGCCATCTCGCCTAAACCGATTTCCTCGTTAATGGCATCCAGTGCCTCCGAATTGCTCAGGCGCTCACCGGTCATGACTTCATAAACGGTGCTGGCTTGTGATTCTTTGCTGAACAGGTCTTTTGCCGTCAGCCGCAAGGGCTTCTGAATGGACAGGTAAGCGTCCATGACGGTATCGCCGCCCGACTCGTTGGCAAACTCTTGCGCAAGATTACGATCGGCAATGAAGTAAAAGCCAAGGTTGGTGTTTTCCCAGCCGGTATTGCTGCCTTTCTGGTCGCGGCTAAACTCGGTAAACGTGGCGTTCGTGCCGTGGTAGACCGTTAGGGGCTGGCCGCTCTCGTCCACTATCTTGCTACCACCAAACCATTTCTGGAAGGCGTCGGTGTCGGTTTGGCTGGAGAGGCTGAACGCAGGCACATCGCCAGAACGGTTGTCGACGGGGCTGTCGTCAAAGGTCTGAGCAGCCTTGGACGCGGTCTTGCCCCCGGCTTTCTCCCATTGCTTGCGCAGTGACGGGAGTGCGCTCAGCGGGGTTATGCTCGCCAACGCCTCCGTTACCTTGTTTAGCCGGTCCGGGCTGAAGGTGGCCTCCATGGTTTTACCGCTGCCGTAAAACTCCATGCCCATGGCGGACAGCAGGGGCTGGTTAAACTTCACTTTCCTGGCCAGCTCTTCTTTGTTCGCCTTGGCGACGGTGACGGCCCACTTTCCGTTTGCCTTCGGAATGAGGCGCACAAGCTGCCTGGGGTCGAACACGCCCCCGGCCTGGCGAATGTCGTCCGGGTTGTTCTTCAGGAACTTGGCCAAGACCGCTTTATCGCGCAGCACCATGTACTGCCCGGCTCCAGCCTCGTCAAAATTCTCATCTTCATAGCGGCGCGGCAGCAGTTTGCCCTGGTGCGTTTTCCCCGTGCTGTCGGTGAACGCAATGATGCGGCCTGGCATGGAACTGTCCGCTGCCGCTGCAATCAGGTTTCCGGTCGCCACGAACCGGGTTTCGCGCATATCGCCGTCGGAGCCCTGGCCCTTGAAGATCTTATCCAGGTCGGCATCCGTGCCGCGCTTTAACGGCTGCATGTAGATGGCGCCTGACTCTTTGAGCTTGCTCAATGGCACGTCGATGGTTCGCACACCGCTGTTGACCATGAACGACACGCGGGTTTTGGACAGGGCGTAGGGGTCGCCTTTGCCCTTCGGGTTGATCTTTATCTCAGTGACAACGCCGGTCACGACTTCGTCTTGCAGGTCCAGCATTACCCGCTCGCCCACCTTGAACGTGCTGTTCACGGCCCGGGTCGTGCGGTCGCGGGAGTCCTGAAGCCGTGCACTCAGAATCTTTTCAGCGCCCACGGCATCGCGCAGACGGCCCTCCAGGTCGAGGTATTTTTTCGCAATATCGGCATCATCGCGCAGCTTGGCCTGTTCAGCGATCTCCTGTGCGGTACCGTCCTGCAGGCCGTCTTTTTCCGCCTCGGTCTGAATGGTCGAATCCAGCTCACGAACCCGCTCTTGCGCTCGGTCGGTCATTATCTGCGGACCGGTGCTGGCCTGCAGCTGTGCCATCAAGTCTGCGGCGTAGGCGTCCTCCGTGGTGTTCTTTAAGGTTTTGGCGAGCTCGTCGCGCACGTCCTTGCCCGTGGGTGGCTTGCCCAAATACTTGGCGTCGATTTTGTGAAGCGTCGTATTACCGCCGAATATGGTGGTGGGATCCTTGCCCTCGTAGACCACCTTGGAGTCCAGAATCTTGGCGTCGAGCTCAAGGGTCTGCGGGTCCAGATCGTTTTGGCCGGTTTTGTTCAGGTACTCAACCAGCTGCGCATAAGTGGTTTCGACTTCGTCATACGCGGCTTTTTGCGTCTCAACGGGTACCCGAGCCATGCGCCCGGTGAACTTCATCGCCAAGCCCGGCTGAGCGCCCATCTCCGCGCCACTGTCTGCGACGGGCATCACCAAATCCAGCTCAAGCGCCAACTCTGGATTGCCTTGCAGGTACTCGGCCACTACCTGGTCACCGTATTTATTAAGGTAGTCCGGCGCGTCAACGCTGGTATCCGACTTATCGTTGGCGCTGGTATTGGCGTTCAACGACTTCATTTTCTTGGCCGTGACCGCCAGGGGCCGCTTCTCCGCCGGAATGTTCAGGCCCAGCATGGTGTATTCGGGGAGCGCTACCTGGCCGGTTCGGTTAATGCGCCCCAGCATCTGCATCAGAATGTTAATGTCTTTGGGCGCCTGGGCCACAATCATGTGACGGGGCTTTTGGTCTTTGAACTTGCTCGCGGAGTGAAGGGACAAGCCGGTGGAGCCGGCGATGTTCAGTACCAGGGCATCGAGCCGGCCCGAATTGAAACCGTCCACGGTGGCGCGCTTGTCGTTCTGCTCTTTTGAATCACGCTTGGCCAGCGTCGGCGGGTTGGTGCTGTAGTCCAGCGTCAGGTCGCGCCCGGTGATTTCGGATACCTTCATGCCCGCCTGCCCCATGCGATAGCGCATAAGGTCGATGGGTGAAATGGGTATATCGGAAATATCCAGATCTTCGATGACCTTCTGGGCCTCCAGATACGCTTTGCGAGTCATGGGGTCCAGCTCGCCAAGGCTCACCTGAACGGCTTTCTTGTCGCCGTTTGGCGCCGTGCGCGAGTACCGGCGACTGCGATCCAGCGCCCGCAGCAGAATATCGTTGTACGTTGCGTCAACGGGGTCACCCACACTCAGGCCCATATCCTCGACGTACTGTGACAAGAATGAGCCCATGGTGTTTTCGAGTGCAATGACGGGTTTAACGCCTTTTTTGTGCAGCTCAATGGCCTGGCTTGCCGACCGCTCCACTTTCAGCCCCAGCAGCAACTGGCCAATGTAGTTGTGAATGACCGAGGAAAAGTTCGCGTGATCGACGTTGCCGGCGCGATTGCCGGCGCCTGTGGCAGAACCGCCCGCGCCTTCTTCCGCCTCCTTGACCCCTTCCATGGCGACGTTGTGAAACAGCTTGTCCGCCGTATTAATAGCAGACAGGCCTTTGGCCACGGTATCGGCCAGGCGCTCGTGGGCCTTTGTATTGTCGGTGTCGATGGACGTGTTGATCTCGATACCGTCAAAGCTGCGCTCGCGGCGGAACAGCTGCCCAGCCCGGGCCAGCATGTTGGAGATTACCGCCTGCAGGGGGAGCCCGCCCGACGCCATCGCGTCTTCTATTTGAGAAATATCATCGACCGCATCTGACAAATCCGTGCGGTAATAGATCGGGAGGTTGTCGGGGCGCTTGGCAAAGGTCGCAGACAGGTACACCACGGGCTTATCTTCGATCAGCTCAAACATGAAGCCGGCCGCCGTCACTCGCTCACCGCCGCCCTTGGCTGCAGGAATCGGACTGCTTCGAGCGCCGGAGACGTTGTGCGCCTCATCGAGCACGAATATGGCGTTCTCAGACATTTTCTTCATAACCTTGCGCTGCAGGTTATCGGCCGTGATCTGTGAATAAGTGAGGAATAGGGTGTCGGTATCCGCCGGCATCTGGCCGGTTGCCGCCATGGCCTGCAGTGTGGCGCTGTGTTTTTTGCCGCTCGCCCGGGCCTTGTAAACCTCCCGCTCCTTGTAGGTCACCTTTTCGCCGGCGTTCACTACGAACGGCTTAACGTCGTGATCGCCAATATCCTTCAGGTCACCGTACATATCGGAGAACAGGTTGGGCGATACAGACATAAAGATCGGGGTTTTCCCCACCCGGCGGGCGTATCGAATGATCGCAGCCGCTTGCCGGCCTTTGCCCACGCCGGTCTGGTCGGCGATGATAATGCCCTTGTTGTTCTCAATGTTGTAGATGGATGCCGCGACGGCGTCCACCTGCAGGCCCATGAACGACTCGTGCATTTCAGCGATGGTGTCGTAGCCAAGCTTCTCCTGGACGTAGGTATCCAGGTTTCCAACGGACTGCTCCAGATCAGACAGCGCCTGACTCAGTGGCAAAGCCATGTTATTGGGCGTCAGTACGTTGTCGTTCTTACCGGTGCTAAGCGTCTGGTACGGGGCCTGGAAATCCGAGCCGTTTAGCTCCCCTGGCTTACCCTTTGCAGACTTGACACCCAGCTTTCCAGTGTTTGCGCTTCCAGATCCTCCAGCGCTTGAGGCTCGCGAGTCGGCTTGCTCGTCAGGTCGGCCTGAAATATCAGATTGTTCAGACTGTCCGCCATTAACAAGGCCTCCGCCATCGGTCGTGTTTCCGTCAGCGGTCCGATTGCCGCCGCCAGTTCCGGGTCCATCTGCAGCAGTTCCAACACGTCCTCGTCCTCGAGCTCTTCTCGCTGGGCCATCCGGACGATTTTGTTGGCGATCGCCATTTGCAGCAGGAATCGGTCCATTTTCTGTGTCTTGCTGGTCGGTACCGCTAGAATTTGTTGACCCTCTGGCGTCAGATTCTTGGGCAGCCAGACCGCGCTGGTACTGTTCATAAACTTCGCTCCAATTCATGGCCCGCTCGATCACGCCCGATTTTGGGGAGATCTGATTGCTGGCCTTGCGTCCGTTGATGGTAATGACGCGGACCGGCCATCCGGCGCCTTGTCGGTTGTATAGGTCGCCGTCCACTTCAAAGTGACTTGTCACGTTGTAGGTTCGGTACAGCCAATTGAAAAATGTGCGATCCGCTGCGCCAATCTCGCCGGCCGCCTTGCTGGCCCCGATAATCATGGTGGCCTGTCCGTCGTCGCGCATGGCTTCAAGGGCTTTTGCGGCGATCAGGTGGTCAATGGACTTGATGGTATAGCCATCCACCTTGACAGGTTTAGCGTTTCCGTCCTCGTCTTTCAATCGCCCAAACGGGGGGTTCATAATGACCGAGTCTACTTTATCGCCCGGTACAAAAGTGGTTGCGTCCTCCTGGGTCGCCTCAATGCCCTGGATTTCCAGCAACGCGGCGCGGCCTGGGTCCAGCTCATTAGCAATGACGTTATCCGTTGGCGCCCCAATCAGTAGCATGCCGTTGCCGGCGGTGGGCTCATAGACGGTGGTGGCTTCGGTGATGCCCGCGAGGCGCGAGCTCAGGAACGCCAGCGGCGCCGGGGTGCTGTACGCCTGTCGCTCCATGCTGCTGGAGCTGCGCACGTTCAGGTTGGGCTGTGCCGCGTACAGGGCTTGCAGCTCGTCGAAGACCTCACGATCTGAACGACTGGCATCGCGCTGGACAATGTCACGGGCACGGTTGACCAGTGCGCCCTCCAGCGCCTCTTGCGCCTGCTTCATCTCTTGGTCGGTCACGTCTGCGGGCTTCTTGCCCAGGTAGTCGGCGACAACGGCTTTCAGCTTACGGTTATCGGTGATTTCATCAAGGCGCTGATACAGCACACCGGACAGTGTCTCATCGGCTACCGGGGCAGTGTCCGGGGCAGTTGCCGGGGTAGTCTCTGCGCCTTCGGCCAAAATGTCGTCAATGCGAGCGTCTTCCACCAGCCCGGCGCCGTCCAATCCTTCCATCTCGGTGGACCGTGGATCGAACTTGGCGCCCAGATACCACTGCTTCAGGTACGGTTTTGCCATATCCCCAAGGTCGGCGACCATGGCTTGCGCGTAGGCGCTGAACGTCCGGGCGCCTTTCTCAATGTGGTACAGCGTTAGCGTGATGCCGGCCTGATACATCTCAGGGTCAAGGCCGGCGTTCATCTGGCCCAGCTTGGCCTTCAGTATGGCGCGCGCTTTTTCCGCGGCGTCGTCGGTGACAATGGTGTTTTTCGAGGCTTCAGGCTTCTGTTTAGGTGCGGGCTCTTGAGCGGGCGCCGACTCGGCCATAAGGTCTTTCAGCTCCTTACGGCTCTTGCCGGCACCATCAATGCCCAGCTCGGCAGCGTCGGCGCGAAGGGATTCCAGCTTGGCCTTGCGCTTTTCCTTGCCCGTCAGCGCGGCTGGATCGAGGCCCGGTCGCTCGGCAGCGTCACTCTGAGGACTTTGGTTTTCTCCGGCAAGCTCTCCAGAAACTCCGGGGTCGCGGCGGGTGACGCCCGGCGGGATTTCGCCACGGCCTGAGCGCTGCCCTGTGCGCTCGCGCTCGGACTTGTTTTCCTGGAGCCGCTGCTCGGCCGTTTCAATCGTTCCTGCTGTCCCATAACTAATTCCTATTCCGCGTTTGGTGATAACTTCGCCACTGGGGAGCTCAAATTCAATAATGGCCCCTTCAAGGTCAGACGCGACCGCCTGCATGATGCGCTCGGCTTCCTGCTCGGTCCTTGCTTGTAGCCAGAACTCATCACCGCTCGGGTGGTAGGCGTCCGCGTCTTGCGCCTTAAATGCACGGCCAATGGCTTCAAGCATTTTGTCGCCTGCGCCGTGGCTCATGTTGTCGTTGATCCACTTGAGCGAATCGGCATCCGCAGACACCTGCACCGGCTTGCGCTCATTTTCTGCATAGGCGCGACGATTTCCAAGGCCCGTTAGGGCGTCTATTAATAGCGCCTTGCGCATTTCTTTGTCGGTCATCTCATTGACGCGACGGCGGCCTTCCTCGTCCTGTCGGCGGCCTGGACCCGGCTCGTCAAACATATTTTCCTGGCCACGCGCTTCGGCCTTATCCACAGCGCTGTCACTGCCAGATAGGGTGAAGTCGCCCGCTTCGGCGTCGGCCTGCTCGCGTTTCTCATCCTTGCGGCGCTGATCCGTCTTTGCCTTTTCGGCTTGCTGGCGAACCCGGTCCCGGCGGGATAGCTCACCTTCGGTCTGTGTTTCGAGGTCGAGGTCTGGGGCTACTTCGCTTCTTGCGCCCTGCGATTTTCCGCCTTGATCTGCTCCAGCGGCGTTTTGTCCAGGTACTCTTTCACTTTCTGCCGGTCCCAGCCCCTGGCCAGTAGCCGGTTGGTTGCCAGGTACAGGGGTAGATCCTTGGCGGCCCGTTCCGACTGTTCCCGACTGATTGTTGGTTTGCTCATAAGCAAGTAACTCCGTTTTCAGGTCGCGCACGACCGGGGCTTTCTTTTCGCCATCCACCAGACGGCGGGCAGCACGGTTGACCATGTCGTTCAGCGCCGGGGTGGTGGATACCCGGTTAATCATGTCCAGCGCCTTGGCGCTTTCCTCGGTAATGTCCTTGTTCGCCTCGGTGGCAATCTGGTTGCCGGCTTCACCGGCCCGGCCGGCGTTCTTGTTCAGGCTTCCGAACAGCTTTTTATCGAATGCCAGCGCCTGGCGCAGAGAATCCAGCACAGACAAGCGCTTTTGCAGCAAGCTGATCTCGGCGGGATCGTCGCCAAACAGGCCGCCCTGGTTGCCTTGTGTCTCAGCAAAGCCGGCGGCACGGATTTCGTTCACCAGGAGCTGTCGCTCAGAGGCGGTCTTTGGGGTGATGTTCTGGAAAGCGCGAACGGCGGCTTCCTGCTGGGTTGAGCCTTCAAAGTTTGCGCCCACGGCGGCGCCGTCCTTCTCGCTCAGCTGCCCGGCCACGACCATACCAAAGGCATTGTCCGACAAGTTCGCCAGTGCTTCGCCGTCCAGTGTGACCTGCTTATTGGGTAGGTTGTAGCTTTTGCGGATCTCCTTGTTCGGCTCATCAATATCGCGGAACACTTTGGCAACGTCCAAAGGCTCGGCCTTGCCGTCCGCGATGTTGGCCATAGCCGCTTCAACGCGGGCACCGGGCACGTCGACGCCGTCAGCTTCATCCAGGATCCGCACGTTTACGTCTTTCTGGCCAAGCCGTTTCGCCAGATCCAAACGGTGGTGACCATCGGCCACAAACAGGGAGCCGTCGCTGCGGCGATGTACCAGGATATCCCCGGCTCGGTTTTCGTCCCACTTCTTCACGCTATCGAGGCGGCTGTCTACACCGGACTGATTCATGCGGCTGCGGAACTGGTATTGATCGGGATCGACTTGCAGCTGATCGACGGGCACGCGGTAAACGCCGGTCCCCTCCCCAGTCAGACCATTCTCAGATCGCCCGGCAAGGGCGGGATCCTCGGCCGGCTGCGTGCGGTTTTGCGCCTGATCTCTCATGGCCTCAAGCTCGGCGCGGGTCATGCCGAACTGGGCGCGCTCTTGCTCATCCGTCAATGGCGCTGGGGCTGGCTGGTCATCAAACACCACTCGGGGTGCGCCACCTGATTCAAGGTCGCGAACAGTGCCGGCAGGGCGGTCCTGCTCTCGTAGGCCTTTGGGTACAGGTGGCACGTCATAGGGCGTGCTGAAATCGCCGGGCATGTCGCCTGGCTGTGGCGTCGGGATATCACCCTCTGACTGCCCACGGCGCTCGGCTTCCTGAGCGGCGCGCAGCTGGTCCAGGGCGTCCCCGCCTTCCTGTTCTGCGGCCCGTTTCGCCTCATCAATGCGCGCTACCTGAGAGCGGGCCTTACCACGCTCAATGAGCCCAACCGGCGCACCAAGACCGCCACCCATCAGACCGCCGGCGGCGGCTTCGTCAATAACGGCTTTCCAGTCAACCTCGCTCAAGTTGTTGAGCAGCGACTCGCCGTTATTTTCCACCCAGTAGTTCGCGTGCTGGCCAATCAAACCCTGCAGGCCTTCGGTCGGCGCCTCGGCAATCAGCCCAATCAGTGAGCCCTTGCCGGCGGCTGCGCGGCCACTTTGAGCAGCCGTGGATCTCAGGGAGCGTAAAACGCTGTCCCCGATCTCGTCGGTAGCTCTGTCGGCCACGCCGCCGGCGCCTGCCTTGCGCAGCAAATGGAACGGTAGCAGAGCGTCTAAAGAACCCGCCAATACACCGTGCGCCAGGGAGACGTCCAGCGTCTCAGTCTCGCCCATGATTGAGCCAGTTTCCATGCCGGATGACGCGAGCATCGCGCCAATGCCCTGACCGGCCCTTATGGCCGATTGCTTGGCCACTTCCCCCGCCAGTACACGCCCCGCCACGCCACCGATACCACCACCTGCAAGCGACACGGCCAGCGTTGGTAGCAGGTTGCCGGCGGTATAGCGCGCCCAGTTAAAGGCATCGCCGGCCCCGCGAATGTCGGTAAAGCCGTAGTCCAAGGCGTTCTCACCCGCCTCGGCCATGTTTCGCTCGTACATATCCTTGCCGAAGTCCCACAGGGCATCGCTTTCAACGGCGGCGCCAGCGGCTTGTATAAGGCCGCCACCCATGCCCTGCACTTGGTCCACGCCTGCGGCCAGACCACCGGTAAAGCCGGGCGTGCTGTCGCTGTCTGGCTTGTCGCTGCCGGAATCCTGCCCATAGCTTCCCGTGACGAACCGATCAAACTGGCTGTCTGTAAAGGTGGAAAACTCTGGAAATTTGCGAATGTCTGACTTTATTTCTTCGTCGGACTTGCTGGCGAGGGCGGGGTTCTTGCTGCGGATCTGGTTGAGAAGGCTCATTGGACGTTGTCTCCCGACAAAACGAATAAATAACCGTGACACGTCACGCGAGGTTCAGCGATGGGGCCACGGCTGCGGCGCTGCTTCGGTGCGACCTACCCCTCTCCGTACTGGTCGGGGAATCGACGCTGCAGCAATCCTCTGTTCAGGCTAATCTGTTCGGACGCATTGGCCTGCGGGTAAATATCGGATTTACTGGGGTTGTAGTTCATTTCGGAAGACGTGAGCCCGTTACCCGGCGGGGTCGCTTCTTGGTCGGGGTTCCCTTCGTTGCTTGGCGCTTCAGGTGGCGGTGCATTGTTGCCCTGCTCACGTAGCTTCGCCTCAAGTTTGAGGACCGTGCTTTTTAGCTGGGTCTTTGCGCGATCCGACATGGCATTGTAAGTCTTTTCGTCGGCGGTGGCCCGATAGAGCCGAGCCAGCGTATCCCGGGCTTCGGCAACCGTCTCTGGCGACACGCGATTTTGATTCGCGCCACCCACTGGCCGCCCCATAGGTCCGGATTTTGGCCTCGGGGTGAGGCTCTTCAGGGCTTTTTCGGCGTCATCCTGGATCTTTTCAATTTTCTTTCCAAGATCTCGGTCCTTGCCTTTGGCGTCACGTCGATCAACTTCCTGCTGAACGTCTTCTTCAAAGCTGTTCGGCTCTGACGTGCCCGCGGGATCCGCTGATGCCTCGCCGCCTGCCGCCGGATCACCCGAGCCTTCGCCGGTGTAGTCCGATAATTTGGACCCATACAATAGAGCGTTGCGATTGAGCGTCAGAACGCCAAGCCGGTCCTCGTCCTCCGGGCTCATCACCCCGCCCAGATCGGCCGTGCTTTTGTAGATGGCCTCAATCTCGGAGTTCAGCGTCTCAATGCGCAGCTTGCCAAGGTCGGACAGATCACTGCCGGCGGAGTCGGTGGCGTAAGGCTCGTATCGGTTGCTGTCCGTCTCGCGCTGGCCGATGATATTCCCACTCTCGTCGTTCACGTCCTGGTAGTTTTCCTGCCCCAGCTCGTCGGTCAGCTCGATGCGCCCGCGAGCGTCGTCGTTTTGGGCGGTCTGCTGATCCAGGGTCATGCCGTGCTGCTGCGTGTTCTCTTCGCGCCGGAGGCCGCTGTTGTGCGTCTGGCGCTTCATGGTTTCCGTGGTCTGCTTTTCAGCCAGGAGTTCCTTGCGCTTGAGCTGGGCGTCGGCCCGAATCCGGTCACCAATGCCCTTGCCGACGCCTGCGGCCCCGCCGAGCGTTGCTTGTGCCAATAATCCACCTAAGCTCATGTGCGTCTCTCCTGTGGGGCGCCCCGTTGTGGGCTGCCTTGCTGCGGACTACCTGGCTGCGGGCGGCCCTGGGGTGCGGATTGCGGCCCTGGCGACTGACCTTTCGGTGCGCCGACACCCTGAGCTTCCATTTCTTCAATCATGTCCAGCAGTTCAACGTAGCGCTGGCGCTCACCTTCGGTCAGGGCATCTTCTTGCGCCTCGCTGGCAAACAGTGCCAGGCCATCAAAAAACGCCGCCTCGGCCAGCTGCTTTTCCTGCGCCGGGTCAATCAAACCTTGTGCCTGGGCCACCTCGGAGATAGCGCGAATCACTTCGATTCCGCCTTGAAAGATCAGGTCCGGGGCGATGCGCTTACCGCTCATCATTGCGCTTTGCACCGTCATGGTCAGCAATCGCCCCAGAAGCCGAGCCATGGCCTGCTGCGGGTCGCCAGTGGCTTCCACGGAGCTTTTCAGGGTTTCGATGCCGTCTTTGTCGTACACGAAAGTCAGCATCTGGCCGGTAGCCACGTCGTAGGCTTCCTGGCTGGCGACTTCTTTTTGCTCTTGTGGTGGCTTCTTCCCTTGCGGCCCGGGTTGGCCCTGGGGTGGTTGAGGCTGTGGGGGTGCGGGTTGCTGCTGTGGTTGCTGCGTCCCGCCCTGTGGGGGTTGCTGCTGCGCTTGTGAAATTAGACCTGCCATAACGTAAACCTCTAACCCATGTTTGGCCGTATCAGGCCGCGACTGTATTCGTTCATGTCCACCGGGGACCAGGAGAACGCTGGACGTCCTGGCATGGCCGCTGCCTGGGTGGTGCGAGCGTTCATGGCGTCCCGCGCCGTGCCAGGCGTGCCGCCGCCGACGGTGCCGGATGCGGCGACTGAGCCGGTGGTCGAACTCGACGTTAAGCCCTCTCCCAGTTCGGCAATGTCAGACGTTCTGCTCAGGCTCATGGCCGTATTCACCCCGTCGGCGGCCATGGCCCCGGCCGGACCTCCCAAAAGGCCCGCAATCGCGGCACCGGCGCTTTGCATAGACGTGTTGGCCATGGCGTTATCAGCCACCGCGGCGCCGTAAGAAGACTCGGGGTTGTCTGGAATGCCGGTGCTTGCCAGTGCGCCCAGCGCCTTTTTGCCCACCGAGCCGACGCCAGGTATGCCATCAAGGCCCAGCGCGCTGCCAATGCGACCGGCCGTAGCGCCGATCACAGAGCCAAAGGTGCCCATCAGGCCTTCCTTTTGGCGCCCCTCAGTCATGCCGATCGCCATGTCCATGTTCTTCGGTGACAAGGCGCCGGCCAGCTTATCTTCGTTCAGGGAACTGGCGAGGCTGTAACTCTCACCCTCGCCGTAAAGCCCCTCGCTCGCATGTCGGCCAAAAGCAGATCTCGCCCGACCGGCCGCAGTGGAGCCGTTTGCGCTGGCCCGGGAACCCACTCTCCCCATGGACGAGCCCCGGCGGCCATCGTTGGCGTCAACTGGCCCGGGGGTATCCCTGCTCGCCCCGCCACCACCGGTGGAGCCGCCGGCAACGCCGCCGTCCCGACCCATGGATGATCCGCGCCGGCCGTCCGCCGCATTCGGCGACCCTGGCGTGTCCCGGCCGCCACTGTTGGTACTGCGTCCGCCGCCACCGCCGCCACCGCTGCCGCCACCTCTTCCGCCACTGGACGATCCGCCGCCAGTGTTGCCAGATCCGCCGGCATTATCACTGTCTGCCATGCCCATATCAGCCTCCTATTTATTCATGCCGCCTGCAATCAGGCCGCCGTCGGTCAGGCTGCCGTTGGACAGATCGGACCAGTCGTATTGATTCATGTCTATGTCCGGCGCTTGCGAGAGGGATACCTTGCGCTCCCAGGCCTTATCCGACTCTCGACGGGTGGCCTTCTGCTGATCCTTTTGCACCAGATACCCGGCCCCGGCGGTTGCTGCGCCGGTCAGGGCGTTGGCCGCCCACTCGTTCTCATTCAGGTATGTGGCTGCGCCTACAAAGGCTCCCGATACACCTTCTGCAATATCGTTAATCCACTCCATACACTACTCCTTGCGCCGCAGCGACATTACAGGTTGGCCCAGTTCTGTTCCCACATGGGCTGGGACTTGAACAGCGCTTCCAGGCCGGCCATGTCCGCATCCCGCATAGCGATTTGCTGGCTAATCATTTTTTGCTTTTCCGCCGCCGGAATGTCCGGGCTGGACTGGATCTCCGAAATATTGATGTTGGATTCGTTAATCATGCTGGCCGTGGAGTCCAGGAACTGGCCGCGCATGTTGGCGTAGGCTTTGGTGTCGACCATTTGATTTTCCTGGTCGAGCTGCTGTCCGGACAGGGCACTTCTCATCAAGTTGTTGCTGTCCTGCGCAGCAATGGGTGTTGCCGCATCAATCATTGCGCCCTGTGAGGCGCCGGCGGCCATGGAGCTGTTCAGCAAGCCTCGTGTGTTGGCGTACTGCTTGCCCTGTGTCTCTGCCCGCTTCATCAGCGGCGAGTCAGATTTGAGCATCTTGTCCAGCCGTCCGGCGCCGGTGATGCTCTCGTCAACTTTCACGCTGCCAAGGTCTGTCTGATTATCTGTTGCCATCTGGTGTCACCTCCGGGGTGCGGTTACTGCGGCCATACGAGTGCCGGCAGCTCGGCCAGCAGTTCGCTTTTAGTGGGTATCGGGCGTAGGCCCGCCGTAACATCATTCAGCAGCTGGGCGCACGTCGCCCACACCTCATCCCGCCACTGAACGCCTGCCTGCCCTTCGCTGGCAAACTCGGCGTTGGTGCTGGTGGCGTAAGTGCATAGGCTGATAATGCTGTCATAGCCACGCTCCTTCGCCTTGGCATCCAGGAGGCTCTGCACAACATCGGTCAGCGATGCGCGAGTCTGTTCGGCCACCTCTTCCGCCGTTCGGGTGTCTGGATACCCGTCGAATGGCAGCAGCTCATTGCCTGCTGCGAGCCAGGCTTTAACGTCGGCGTAAAGCTCGTTTGAACTCGGAACCACGGCTCCGCGCTTAATTCGGTCGTAGTCTGCCAGGCATACAACCGCGCCGGCGCTTTTATCATGCGAGAACATAGCGATCCTCCAAAGTTTCCCGCTGAAGGCGGGAGAGTGATTCGATCAGGTTGCGGGAGTCGGCCCACTTTGCATGACCGAGCCAGGCTGCCAAAAATAGGCGCAAGGCTCGCATGTCACCAGCCCGAGTGTGTGACTTGATCTTTCGCCTTGCCCGGCGAACGCTGTCTTTTCTTAGTAATTTGTACTCCGGGAAAATCCGATACCCGAGGAAGTTGACCCCGGCGGATACCGGGGTGACGGACCACTTGCTGAAGGTTAGTCCAAGAACGCTAAGGCAGAACTCGCCCAGTTTGTGGCGCAACTTCTTGAGTCGATCCACATCAGTGCCGAGCACTACAATGTCATCCATGTACCTCACAAAGTTTGACACCCCCTCTTGTTGGGCTAGAAATCTATCCACGATCGTTCCGTACACGTTCGCCCAAAGCTGACTGGTCAAGCTGCCAATCGGCAAGCCAACGCCCGTGCGGGGTGTGAATAGCTCGATCAGCCACTGGGTGTGCCGGCAGCTGATCTTTGCATCTATCCGGCGCCACAGTGTTGAGCGATCTATGCTGTAGAAATATTTTGAGAAATCGGTCTTTAAGGCGTGCACCGTTTCGCCTTGGCCGGCCAGCCGCCTCATCATCGCCTGGGTGTGAATGGCGCCGCTGTGCATGCCTCGGCCTTTTCGGCAGGCGTATGACTGGGGCAGCATGCCAGCCTCAAAAAGAGGGCCGATCACGCTGCACAGAGCGTGCTGTACCACTCGGTCCTGAAACGGCGCGGCGGTGATGGGTCGGGGCTTGGGCTCGTACACCCAAAACTCACGCGGCGCGCCTGGCCGGTAGGTACGGTCCAGGATGTTGCTGCGCAACTTGGCCAGCCATGCAGATTCATACTCTTTAAAATTCAAGTAACCGGATGAGCTTCTGCGACCTCTTGACGCCTTGTGGTAAGCACTCAGTAGATTTTCCGGGGCTGTAATCTTGGCGATCAAATTCCTGTGTCGCTGACCCAATGCGGTTCCCTTGCCCGGCTGACAGCCGGTCGTTGTTGGTAAAAGTGCCGTGCGCAAGTCTCGATATTGGCCGAAGGCCTCACTACGCCTTGTTTCACGAACCTGGTCTTGTGTTTCCCGAAGGAGGTCGGTGCACGGCTGACCACACATATGGTCGCCCCGGCAGGCCGTAGCCATGCCGGCGGGAAGATTGCCTGTCGTCACTGACGCCGCGTGCGCCGATGTTGCTGTTGGAGTTGTCCGGCGTGTTGTTCCAGTTCGAGGCTCGAGAACCCGCGTTGGAGCCGTTGTTCCAGTTCGCGCCGAATAGCGGCGATCGATCCGTGCACCACCCATGTTCAGCCCCTGCCTTTCAGCCAGGCGCCGACCATTCTGCCGACCTCAGCCAAATGCACTGAAGCCACTTCATGCTGATGTTGGGTAATCAACTTGCGTTTGGGTGACGCTGCAAATCGCAGCAGCCACCGGAGTTCGGCCAGGCCCGCGTCCACTTCCCGGATGCGACTGACCTGGCTTGACTTGCTCGCGCGGTAGATCATCCCCGGAAGGTGAACCAGCGCGTCTAGTAAACAGTCCCGGTACCGACTATGGCTCCGGGGCATGTTTTGGAGAATGGGGTACAGATAATCGACGGTTTGATCGTACCGCTCAACGATTGCCAGGCCCTCTACCCTTGGTGCTGCAGTCTTCACGTCGCTATCGCTCCGCTTGCAGGTTCAGGTGGTCACTGACGCCGCGTGCGCCGACGTCGCTGCCGGAGCCGTCCGGCGAGCTGCTCCAGTTCGAGGCTCGAGAACCCGCGTTGGAGCCGTCGTACCAGTTCGCGCCGAATAGCGGCGATCGAATGGAGTTCGTATAAACGTCGCCCCTGCCCTCTGCGATGTTCTGCCAGCTGGATGTGCCTGTGGCGGAGGTGCCGCTGATATCCGCGCCCCACTGGTTCAACACACCGGTAATCTGCTCGCAGCCACAGGCAGAGCGATGGCCGGCCTGGTGCTGGGTAGTGACCGGATCAGTGCCGACAGCCTGACGCTCAACAACGCCGTAGGCCATCGCCGTGAATTCCTGGTAGAAAGGCAGGCGCTTACCCGCAGCGGTAGCAAGATCAACAGCAACCCACCAGCTCATTGAGGTATAGGCGTCCGTGCCATTGCCGCCGTAGATGGAGGGCTTAACAGGGAGGCTGCCCCCGTCCGCGATGGTCACTCCATTACGGCTGTACCCGTTTACGCCGTACTGAGTGTCCATCAGATAGATGTCACCCCAGACCCTGCCGTCGATGGACAGTGCCATGCCCCGAGGGCCTGCCTGTGGTCGCCAGTTCAGATCCCATAGAGAACGCGGGTTAATCTCGCCGTCGCCGTCACGCACATGGAAGCCGCCGACAAGGCGCTCAGCGGCAGGCGGAGCGACATCAGCGCCCGCCGCCTGCAGGCTTCCATCTGAAGCCAGGTAAATGAAATAGTCCGTGCCGGGCAACAGGGCTGGAAGCGCAATAATAGCGCCGGAAGCTACCTGGACGGCGTTTAAGCCGACAGCGACAGTGATGATGCTGGCCGTTTGCAGGGTCGAGGTGGTGGGCATCGTCCACGCCGGCTGCGCTCCATCGCCTTTGACGAACATAGCCGTGGCGTTGTTGTTGATAGCCGTGGCGTTGTTGTTGATAGCCGTGGCGTTGTCGCCAGCCTTCTGTTGCGCAACCAGTAGGGCCGCCATCCACGCCGCCGTGGTTCGTGTGTCGGCGGTCTGATCGGCGGTAATGTTGAACTGGTTCGGATCGCCAAAAGCAGCGGCCTTCTGCATGTAATGGAAGGCGGAATACTTGCCCGTCTCTACCGCTACATCTTCCAGCTCGCTGGCCCACTTCCGGGCAGCGGACTCAGACCCGGAAGCTGCGGTGGCAGCGCCTGAAGCCGTGTTGGCGCTACCGGAAGCGTCGGTAGCGCTATCGCCGGCAGCGGTGGCCGCTGCAATAGCGTCGGCGCGGGCCTGGTTGTAGTCGGCGCTGCGAACCAGCATGGGTGACCAGTAGGTGGCGCCCCCGGAATCGGCTGGACTGGTTCCGGTAATGGCTGCGATACAGGTGTAAGACTGGCCATCGTCTTCAATGCAGTCATACACCAAGTATGGGGTCAGCGCATCGTAGGCGCCTTTCCAGTTGAAACGGACTCGGCCAAGGTTGAGGGTTGGCATTATAAGGTTACCTCCAGTTCGCCAGCGGCGTTAACGGTGAAATTGTTGGCGTCGGAGTAGCCAGCAAAGTGTGCAATCAGATCCGGACCGCTCAGCTCAAAGTTGAGAAAGTCCATGGTGGTGGTGCTGTTGATGTTCTGAGCCACCAGCGCGGCATCGTCGGCGGCATTGCTGGCTGTCAGCGCGTCGACATTGACCTGCACAGCGGTGTCATTGACGGCCTGTTCCACGCCTTGCACGCCAGTCTCGCTCGCCGCCGCTGCCTGAGCTGAGTTGCCAGCCTCCCCGGCTGCCTGCACGGCCGTGGCTTCGGCGCCGGTGGCGCTTTTCTCCAGCTGCACCACCCGACCCTCAGCGGCGGCAACAGCGAGACGTGAGCCTCGGGCTGACTGCTCACTGGACTGCGCATCCAGAGAGTAGAAGGCTGCACCCCGAAGGCCGTTATCGACCACATCAAGACTGACAGCCCACTGTTTCGCTTTGTCCCTGGCTGCCTCGGCAGCAATGCGGGCAATCCGCACGGTGTCCGCGTCAATCGCCAGATACCAGATCGACGTGTCAGTGAAAGCCGAAACCGATCCGGAGGTGTGTTTGGCCAGAATCAGCACGTACAGGTTGGTGGTGACGGGATCGCGCACCACGTCGTTGAGGAAGTAGTCTGTGTTGGCCGTCCAGTCGCCCCGATTGAAGAAGCCGGATACCAGCGCCAGATCGCCATTCGCATCAAAGCCCAGCACGCGGTTACGGCGCTGTAAGGCGGTGGCGTTGAACTGCTGGCTCGCCATGCCGTCCACAAAGGGGAATTTCAGCGCCCGGCGCGTGTCCTCCTCGGCCGACTCAAAGGCGGTCTGGATGCTGTCAAACTTGGCGTCAACGGCGTCGGCCTCGACGGTCGTGCCTGGCTGAAGGCGCTGGCCCTCATCAGAGTTGTCGTAATAAACTTTAACCACGGCGGTCTCTCCTGATATCGAAACTCAAGTCGTATCCCAGCAGCTCATGAGGCTGACTGCTGGACTCCGAGTAGATGGCGAAGTTGATCGAGGTTCCGGTACCGGTTATGTCCAGCGGCTCCTGGCCAAGAAACGGCACGGACCACTGGAACTCGCCCCAATTAGCGACATTCCAAAGCCCGCCACCCAGCATGAAGTCAATCGCCTGCCGGCGCGACGTAGCCGTTTCTATGTCGCCATAGTCAAAATCCGGCCACAGCCAGATGCTGGCGTCACTGCCGGATCGCACGTCAAAGAACGCCCGGCGGAAGCGCTTGCGGGTGGAGGGGGATTTCAGATCGGTGTACGCCAGGGTGAAAAAGGCGCGGATCGGCTGGCCGTTGAAGCTGTTGCCGCTGTCCAGGCGGTACACCAAGCCTTTGTCGTCACCGAACATCAGAAATTCTTCACCGGAGGACAGTTCGGTGCTGTGACATACCGCTACCTGGTCAGGAAAGTTGACCTGCGTGATCCCGTTAGGGCTCAGGTAAAAGCCGGTACCGTTGTCGAAGAACACCCGGTACTGCGCTTTGGTGCGCGATACGCTGCTGGCCACCACTCGATCTGCCAAGCCACCACCCGAAAATAGCGGCTCCACCGGCGCGCCTGGCTGCAGGGCGGTAAAATCCCCGAAATCTTGCGCCGCACGTAAGGTGGTAATGCCGCGCTCCGTGACAAAGTACGGCATCATTAGGGACTGAGCCGAGTAGGCCCGCGCCCCCACGCCGGGCACGGTCACCTCCAACGCAAAGTTAGCGGCGCTGGAGCCCCGGAGCGTCTGCACGCTGTCTCGGGTCTGGACGTGGAGCACGCCACCGACACCTTTCAGAAGACCCGTCAACATTTGGCCAACGCCGATTTCGCCGGCGCCGCCCGTGGCTGCGTCCCAATTCTCCGGCGCGCCGATGCCAGAATGCTGAATGCTGCCCAGCGGGAATCCCAGGAACAGGTGATTCCGGTGGAGCGAAATCATGGTTGCCCCGGCTTGCGCGTTTGATAGCTCAGTCAGGGTGCCATCCTGCTTTAGCTCGAAAGGCTTGCCCCCGCCCACGCCATACAGCGTGTTTCCGGTATCGGTGGCGTAAGGGTTGCCCTCATCGAACTCATGGCGATTGGGTGCCAGCTCGCCACCCACACCGACAACCGCCCAGGTGGTCTGATCCAGACTCAGGCGGTACAGGGTCGCGGTACCGGAAACGGCATCTTCCCGGATGGCATACTGGCGATCATAGAATGACGCCACCCCAAGAACAGAGCCTTGGCCTGGTACCTCCGGCCCCAGCTGCGCGTAACCGTCAATGCGACGATAGCCGCCGGTCACGGGCGCCTCGTAGTTCACGCACGACGACACGGTACCGGGATTGGCTTGGCGGGTTGGCGTCACCAGATCCAAGCCACCCCCGAGTTTTATATAGACGGATCGACTCACGCTAACGGCCCTCCCGAGACAATGGCCGGAAGCTCTGACAGCTCCATTTCACCCATAATGCGAGACTCGCCGCTGCGCGCTGCCTGGACTACCTCTGGGGCGTTTTCGTACAGCCCGTAATAGAGCATGGCCCGGTACACGATAATCATGTGGTAACGCTCAGGGAGCCTTGGTGTAGCGCCGCCTTCGGTCAATTTCTGAGGAGTGCGCCAATATTCAAAGGTAATCTGCCCGTCCTGCTTGGGCACGGTGTCCAGTACCAGGGTCAGATCCGGCTTTTGAGTCAGGATTTGCGGGTACGCCTGGCCGCTGTCCTCCAGGTGATTCTTACGAAAAAGCTCCCACGACATGGCGACCAGCGGGCGACCGTTACAGACCAGCGTTTCCGCGTCCCATCGGTCCAGGTCCGCCGGCGGCGAGTATTGGCGAAAGTCGGCCTCGACCGGCACGCTGGCCTCGGCCCAGTCAAAGCGCCATTGGTGGCGACTGACCTCAATCTCCCGCCAGGCCTGCGGGATCCAGCTCACCATGCGGGCGTACTCGCCGTGCTGGCCGGTGACACTGGCCGGACCTGCGCCAGCCGCTCCTACCTCTTGTCTCAGCCTCTGGCACAGTTCCAGGTAGGTCATCGCTTAGACCTCGCGGATGATCTGAAACGGGTAGCTCTGGACTTCGGTGCGCTCCATGGTTTCCGGGTCGTATTGGTACTGAATTGCGCAGTTGAGCACGCCAATCACCGACTCAGGCACAATGACTTTATGCCCGCGCTGGATCAGGTGGGTCTTGCCGTTAACGCCGACCGGAACAGGTTGCTTATCCTGATCGTGACGAGAAATGATGATCTCGAAGCGCCGTTCATTCGCCGTTTTTTCAATATCGACTGCTGCATCCTTTTCGTCACTGACGGGCGCAAGCCCCAGCGCGTCGTCGATTTTTGCGCGCAGTTTATCGTCGGAGATGTTGTGCGGGAACGTCACGCCCAGATCTGAGGCGGTGGCTTCCAGCTCCTGGCGATCCATGGTCTTGGTGTTGATATCGCTCATAGCGAACATGCCTTTTCACAAAGGGAAAGAAAAAAAGCCCCGACACACGGCCAGGGCTTCAGGGGTTTACAGGCTAGAGGCCGCCACTTCTACGCGGGCCATCCAGGTTTCATTCAGCACCTTGCACACGTAGTAGGCTTTCCAGCCCACAGAGCCGCGCTGACCCAGATTGTCGCCGCCGCGAGGCGTGCCGGGGTTGAGCACCATCGGAGTCATCGCGCCAGCGCCTTTCAGCGGCACCAGTCCGTAGGCTTCTTTGCCGATAATGACAATCGGGTACACGTCGGCATTCGTGCCGGTGGTAGAGATCATGCCGTTTTCTGCACCGCCTGCGTCCGCAAAGCTGTCGAGGACGGGGCTCAGAATGTAGCGCACGTCTTCGGTTTTGCCGATTTCATACGGCAGTGCTTTCATGGTTCCGTACTTCTCGGTGGGTACAAAGTTGGTCATGTCCCGGATATCGGCTTCCAGGTCGGTGTGTGCGAATCCGATGAAAGCCGCATCCACAGGCTCGGTGCCGTAGTTCGGTGACGCGCCGACCATGCTAGTGACTTTCTTCGCCCGGTTGGCCTTCAGTGAGCGGGTGACCGCACGCTGCTTAGCCAGGGAATACACTGTATTGACGGCGCCGCGTGTACTGCCATTGGCAAAGAACACGTTGGTACCAGCGCGGATCGAACCCCAGGTCTGGTACTCGATGGTTTCAGCGGCTTGTTCGCCACACAGCATCGAAGCGTCGGCCAGAACGGGATCTTCTGCCAGGTCTTGAATGACATCGGTGATCTCGGCCCACGCGCCCCACTGTTTGATCTGTACTGTCACGTCTTCGTAAGCCATTTGCTGGCTGGATGGGGTGACGCCTTCGCTCAGGGGCACGGTAATAAGCGCGAAAGGGATAGGGCGGCGGAACTTGACCGTATCGGCCTTGTTCTTGGGCAGTGGCTTAGACTGGCCAAACTTGGAAAGAACCAGGATAGGCTCAGCGTGGGATAGCATTTCAGCGGCGGCATAGGCAGCGGTACGCTGGCCGATATCGCCATAGGTGGTGATCGCCATTATTTCTTACTCCAGAAAATCGAAAGGTTGGTTACCGCTTTTTGGCGGCGTAGTGTTCGAATGCGGCGTCGAACTCATCCGGCGCGCCCGACCGTTGTGCTGCTCCTCGGCGGCTCACGGTTTGGGCGTTGGCCAGTCGGCTCTGGCGCTTGTCGTGCTTCGTGACAAGGCTGTTGTCATCGCCCCCTACGCTCACGCCCTTGTAGAAATCCAGCAACGCGGACGCATCGTCGGCGCTATCGGAGCCTGCAAGGCCTTGTATTGAGGGGTTCTGAGTTTTCAGCCATGTGTCGAACTCGGGCGCATTGACCACTTCCTTCCAATTGCTATGCCGGTCCTCAAGACGGGCATACTCGGACTGAAGGTGTTGCTGATGGGCCTGTTCTTGCATGGGCTGCACAGCGGATCGTAGTTCGTTGACCTGCTGCTCTAGCTGCGACTGCTTGTGCTGGTCTGCTTTGAGACGAGCTTCGAAGGCGCGGGCCATATCGGGGAAATCCTCTTTGAACTCATCCCAGTCATCGACACCCATGGACTCGGCCATGTCGGTGCGCTGCTGTTCGTCGTCTTTTGGAGGTTTTCCGTCTTGGCTGTCTGTCTGGACAGGCTCAGGTTCCTGCGGTTTGCGCTGCAGGTCGTTGATCTGCCTTTGGTAAGCGCCTAGCCGTCCGCGCTGTGAAGCGTCGGAATGCTTGAGGCGCCGGTTTTCGTCTTCAAGCTTTTTCAGCTTGTCGGAAACGTCGTTTTGCGGGTCGTCCACGTCGGGGGCGTCTTTCTCCTCGGCGGGCAGTGCGTCCCGGTCTACGTGGTACTCATCGCGGTCAGAGGTGGCGCTTTTGGAATACTCCTCAAACGCACTTTCAAACTCGTCTTCGCCGGCGATGGGGTTATCACCCTGCGGCTTCTCAAGCGGCTGGTCAGTCATGTAGCGGTTCTCCCGAACGGCTGGATGGGGTTACCCGGCGTGGTGCCGGCTTACTGGTTGTGCAGTTTCTCTCGCAGCAAATAGCCCTCAAGCAGCCAGATTTTGCTTACTGCCGCCTGGCGAGCGTAATACTCACCCGTGGCTGAATTGAAATTGTCTGGGTCAGCACAAGCCGATTCGCCGGTCACTGTGAAGCCATTGGCCAGGGTGAGGCAGCAAAGGGTGAGCGTGGTACCGGGGAATATGTGGTACTGCTCTTTTGAAACTTTGTCTAAAATCCCGACCATGGTGACCGTGTTCTCTGTCGGCAGTACCGGCGTGGGTATGTCTTTCATGAGGCTCTTCCTGTGCGGGTGATGGGTCAGTGTTAGGGGTGGTCCCGAATGTTCGGGTCTTTCGTCTCGCTGGCAAAGGTCAGCAAATCGTCGATCACGCGGACCTGGCCCCGCAATTTGTCGTCGGAGGTGGTGCCGTTAATCAGAGACTGGACGCAAGCATCTCGTCGCGCCTGCAGCCACTGCTCGGTTTCGTGCCATGCACTGGTGTTCCGGTCAATGGCCATTAGTAGCTATCGAACCCCATGTCCTGGTTGCGTTGTCGTGCGACGCGCTCGTTCTGTCGGTCGGCGAGCTCTGCGGCCTTCTGGTCCCGCTGTGCTGCGAGCTTGGCGGCCGTTTCGCGCATCTGGATCTCCAGGCTCTGGCTCTCTAGGCCTACCTTGGCTTCCAGCTCGGCCATGGTCAGCCCTTGTTTAAGCGCGATCTCGGTGCGCTGGTGCTCTTGCTTGCTCTGCAGCTCCGCGGCCTTGAACTGGCGCTCCCACTCCCTCTGATCCTGTTCGGCCTGGAAGCGGGCGACTGCCAGCTTGTGCTCCTCCTGTTTCATTTTGAGTTCGACCATGGCCATCTGTTCCTCAGCGCCTGGTGCGTCGCCTTCTTCCTTCTGCTTGGCCGCGAGCTGATCGTCGGTGTACGTCACAGCGTCAACCGGCACCTGGAGCGTGCGCAAGATCTCACGGTACAAGCCGGCCCAGTTGGTCAGCTTGGCAAAAATCGGGTTGTTAGCGGCTACCTGGGACAGCATCATCAGCTTTTCCTGCTGCTCCTCGCGGGCAACCAGCACGCTTGTGCCTCGCGCCACCACATCGAAGTCGCCCTTAATCTCGGGGCGGTCGGTGTACATCATGTGGTAGTCGTAGAAGCGCCGTACCAAAGGGGTGGTCACGCCGTCGTCGAAGTTCTTGGTCGCGGATCTCAGAACAATATTGGAGTTGTTCATCAGCATCTGCATGCCGCCCAGAGTCTTACCCCCTGGCCCGGCGCCCATACCCTCACCCTGCAGCAAAATCGGCAGGTTGGTTTCGGTGTCGGCCAGCTTCTGAGCGGCTTCAAAGATCGAGAACAGCTGGCCCTGGTTGTTCTGGATATGGTAAGCCTTGAAGGCATCGCCCACCGGTTCGTCGCCAGTATCGAGCCATACCTTGTTAGGTCGGAGTGTCCAGTCGCCGTCTTGCGGCGTTACCGCACGCTTCTTCATGACGATCTGAGGGCCAGCAGACAGACCGGCGTTGTCCATCATCATGCGCCACGACGCATTGACCACTTTTTGCGGCTGGCGCATCAGATACGGCACGCCGAAGCCGAAGATCGAAGAGCCGTCTTCTTCCCAGTTAAAGACCGAGTAAGGAAGATCGCCGGCCTCTAGCGGATTAACCGCCGCTTTGATGACATGGCCGCCCACCATCAGCACGCAGCCGGAGTATTCGATCAGCGGGTCGTCGTCCACGTCCTCGCAGCCACAGGCCCGAAGCTCTTCTTTATCCAGCGGTCCCCAGTATTCCCACAGCTCGTACTTTTTATCGCTGACGACGGTATCGACACCCGTAATCGCCCGCAGTTCAGCGCGTCGGTCATTAGAGATGTGTTTGCCATCGTTGTCTTCAAGCGCCCGGCGAAGCTGATTGAGCATCACGCCTGGCAGGTCGGCCAGCTCGCGCAGCTGCTTGCGATTAAGCAAATTTTTCTCGAAGACAAACTCGGCGTCGCTCATGGACGACGCGGACATATCCGGGAAAAAGTCCCAAAAATCCACCCACGAAAGCCCGGCCCGCAGCTCTTGCTGCACTTCCATCGTGCTGCGACCTGTCTGCGGGTCGGTAATCCAGGCCCGGCGGGTGCGATTGACCACGCTGGGGCCTTTCAGTATTCCGGTACCCAGCTGACAAGCATCTTCGATCAAGTCGCGGGCGTGTGCGTTGTAGTTCGCTTCTGCGAAGTCGTCTTCAATCTGCTGCTGCATTTGTCGAGCGGCATCGTCGGCCTGCTCTTTGGCCTGCTCTCGCTCAGACTTCGGGCTTTCGTCCTGCTCCGGCTGCTCTTGTTGTCCTGGTTGCTCTGGTTGCACGCTGCCAGGGTCTGGGGCCATGAGTCCGGCGCCTTGCTGCATGTCGGCTTGCATGGGCTCGCCGTTGCTTGCGCTCATAGAGGGCACGGGTGTTGCTGACAGGCCGAAGTTGGTGTCGTCGTTCGGTAGCAGCATGTCGCTCATGCGAGCAATCGCGGCGCGGGTCTTGTTACGAGTGATGTTGACGAACACCTTGGACGATTTGTTCGCCTCCATGCGCTTGACCTCTGCCGGCGTGTACTCGCCGTGGTACTGCCGCAGATCTTCAAGCGCTCGGTTCTCGATCTGCTGGCGCGCGGCTACCTGCTCTTGCGCCAGCCGGTCAAGTTTTGAGCCCAGCATATTCAGGTCTTCTTCCTGGCGAACCTTATCAGCGTCCTCCGTGCTCATATTTTCGGTCTGCATAAATCAGTATCCTGCGGTCGCGTCGCCCGGGGCGTAGCTGCTGGTGGCGTATTGGGCGGGTCGAGTGGTAGCAATCGGGAGCTTCAGCACTCCGTAGCGCAAGGCATCCATGAGGTGGTCGTTCTCTTTCACGATTTTTCCGTTCTCGTTGCGCCGGTATAGCCGTATCTCGCCCAGCGTTTTCTGCAGCGTGCGGAATATCTTTAGGCGGCCCGTAGAAAGCCGATCCAGCGTCTCCAATAGCCCGGACTCGACGGCTTTGTTCGCTTTGTGCAAGTGAAGACCTTCATCTTCGTAAAGCTTCCACAGCGTTTTCCCGTCAATCTGCGAGCGGCCACGGGCGGCGGTATCAATCACGCCAGGTATCCAGTCGCCCCTTAGCCGAATGGCCTTGGCATGAATCGGCGCCTCTGCCATTCCTCGGTAATGCTCGGAGTAGGCGTAGACAATGTCGGTGTCGCGGTCGTGAGCAAGCCAGATCGCGGCGGTCTTCTTCCAACCAACGTCCAGCCCGTACATGCGGGGGAACCAAGGCGGGATCTGGAAAGGGTCAATCAGAATGTCTTCCTCCGGCACGGGGTAGATCGCGCCGGCGCCAAGGCTGGGGTTTCCGTTCATGCGAGCGTCAAGCTGATGCGGGCTGATGGACTTGGCCATGTCGTCAATGTCTTGCTGGTTAACGTGAGGGACATGATTCCAACCTGCTTGCACGACGTATCGACTCACTTACCGACCACGAGCCTCGCCGGGCCCAGGAGCAGTTCTTGCCCGGTCCTGGCCTTTGGGTAGAGCTGGCGAGCAATGTGCTTGCTAATAACGCCCTGCCTGACGCCCTTCTCCGCAATCATTTTCAGCAAGTTGTCGCGCACGACTGGGTTGCAGCTGTCTGCGGGAGCGTTGATCTGTGTGACGGGCTTTTTCATTTGGCAGTCACCTTCGCGTGCTCACTTGCACCGGGCGCTTCCTCCAGCTCCCAGTCGTCCCGGAAGGTGAAGGACAGGGTGTAATCCATATCCTCGCTGTTCCGAATGTCGATCACTTCGCCCTTGCGGGTGTGCATCCAGATTGTTTTCGTCATGGCGTCCCACGCCCAAAAGCCTCCCCATTCGGGAAGCTTGATTGCGTGTCCGCGCTTGAGATAGCTGAAAGCAGCCTGAAACTTCATTCAGCGGCCTCGTAAGTGGCGTCGAATATGTCGGGCTTGCAGGGATAGCGCTCACCTTGAACCCCGGTAATGATCCAGTCGCCAGGGCAGGCGATGAGCCCACCTTCCAGCGTCTCGATCCAGCCATGCTCGTGGAGCCTAATACCGCATCTTTTGCAGGGGGTGCCGCCGGCAACGTCCGGATCACGGAAGTAACGGACAATCTGGCCTTCCCAATCCAGCTGCTTCTGATGCTCCTGGCTAAACTCCACCAGCTCGCCGTTTTCGAAACCATCGACTGGCTCTGCGTAGTCCAGCGGGTGATCGCCGCTCTTAAACCACTGGGTTGCTTCGATAACGACCGGCTTCTTGCGAAACTTCATAGCGGTACCTGCTCGTGTTTGGCTTCTAGGAAATCGACAACCAGCTCAGTCAGGCCGGAAAGCGGTGTAAAGGTCATGGCGACCAGGCCGCGGGTGGTCATCGTTCGAATGAGGGCTTCGTCGTAAACGTCTTTCGGAACTTCTTCGTCCAGCCACACAAAATCCTGTTCCGTGCCCTGGAAGATCTTTCGACCTTGCTCATAGCTGCGCAGCATCAAGTGACTTGTGCCGCCGGTGACGTGCGTGACAGTGATCTGCTCGTACAAATTGGCTACGCCCCTCGCCGGGGTGGGCTTGCCCAGCAAGTCGCCAGGGATCAAGCCGGTCCCGAACTCGGGCGTGCCCCACAGTCCTCCGACCAGCTTGCTTTGGATGATGTCTCGGGTGGTTGTGCTGGTGTCGCCAGCTGCCAGGCATTGGACAGGGCGGTCAAAGCGATGCCCTGGCCACCAGGCCGGGTAGTTGCCAGTCATGTGGTAAGTAAGCTCAACGCCTCCAGCCACAGTTTTACCGACCCTGTTGGCCGCCATGAAAAGACGTTCTCGGTGTAAAGAACCGGCTTTGAAAAACTCCATGTGCTTCGGGTAGAGCTCGCGGCGATACGGTCCAGTGTCCGGAAACAGCTCGTTTATGAGTGTGTAGCGCTTTCGCCTGGCTTTTTCTTCCAGAGCTCTCAGTAGGTCGCGCTTGGCCTCGGCGCTGTCATTGCCCATGCCCTACCTGCTTGGACAGCACGGCAATGCGGGCGTCCAGCTCGTCGTCGGATACGTTCTTAGGCGACATCGAACCGTCGTCGCTGGAATGGTCCACTTTATCCGTCCACATTTTCAGATGCTTACCGACCAGCTCGTAGCCTTTCAAGGCGTTTGTGGCGTCGTACTTGTAAGCCGGGGCCAAATCCCCCTCGTCTGTAGTGACGAAGATGGGCGCGCCTTCTCGGTCTGTCACGGGCTCGGCTTGCTCACAGCGCTTGATGTTCTTGACGATGCCGTGCAGCACGAAGTCATGGTCGATCTGAGTGCGTGCAGAGCGTGCGGTCATGCGCTCCTGGATAGCGAGCTGAACCCCAGCATGCCCCAGCATTCGCGAAGCGTTATTCTCGGCTGCCCTGCCCTTGGCCTTGTAGCCAGCACGGTAGTAGGCTTGCGTGGCGTTCAGGTCAATCAGGTACTCGTCAACGAAGCGACTCTGTTGTGGTGTTAGTGGCTTGCTCATTCAGATACGCGGCCTATTGGCGGCGCCTCCTTAAATAGATGCCGGGCGTCATCACGACGTGCCGGCGGTGGTGCGAAGGCTGGGACTGGTATCAGTCGTGGCTTCCCAGCTTTAAATTACCAGTAGTCTTCGCATTGTGGCGGTGCCTCACGGCAGGGCCTTGGCGGCGTCTCTCGACGTGGCCTGAAATCGGTCGCGCTAGGGTGTTTCGAGTGCCTTGTCAGGACTTGATGCTGTACTTGCGGTAACTGCTATCTCCGAACAGAGCCGGTCCCCAATAGATCGGGTAGCGAATATGTTCGGGCAGCCCCTGGTCCTTCATGGCGTCAAGGAACATCCAGTCGGCAAACTCCTTACCGCGCTGTTCCCTGTACAGGTAGTCATGCACCCAGGCGGCTTGAACGGCTCGGCCCTTGTACAGCGCGTATATGAGGGGAATGCGCGGGACACTGTCGCCATCGCAGACAAAGCCCGCCGGCACGATGAAGGTCTTGCCGCTATGGTGGAAATAGAACAACGGCTTGATGAGACGCCACTTGTCACCCTCGACGTGCTCTTTTACGAGCGCCGTGAACGCCGGCAATGGTCCCAGCTCAACCGTCATGCCCATCAGATGACCCGGAGCGCGGCGTTATCTATCCACGTCAGCAGGGTATCCACGGTTTCGGTCTGGCCGGGATCAATCGCGCCCTCCCCAATGAGCTCGGTCAGGGTGGTGGCGGCTTTGGTCAGGGCCATGTCCAGTAGTGCCTGATCGGCCACCGAGTAGCTTTGCCAGCTGATCTGCTCGCGCACTACCTGATCCAGTTCAGCAATAGAGTAGGATTGTGTACCGGATACATCACTGCGCACCTTGGCGACCACGGACCGCACGCCTTCAGCGCGGGCCACAGGATCATCAGAGCCGGCGATGAAGCGCAGCGTCAACTGGCTGGTGACCAGGTGCGAGGCCATGGGGCTGGACTCGATCTTGTCCACGACGGCGCAGCCGCCGAGGGCCAGTAGTGCCGTTAAAACAACAGCAATGGTTCTGTTGGTTCTCATGTTTATCATGGGACTCTCCGTATTAGGTAAGGACGTTTATCAGGACCGCGATCACCGTCGCCGCCCCCAGCAGTAGCGACCCCATCACGGTTACGACTTTCCAGCCGCCGGCGATGGATCCCTGCCTTGTCCGCAGCTTTATCTCCACGCCCCGGATGCGCACTTCGTGATCGTCAACGGATCGCGCCAGCCGCTTAACAACTTCTTCGTTGCTGCTGTGGCGCTCTTCCGACCGCGCCATTGTTTTGCCCATGTCGGCCGCAGCGTCAGCGATTTTTACAACAGCACCGCGCAGTTCGTGCATGTCTTGCCGAGTTTCTTCGCGATGATCTTTAAGGGCCTGGAGAATGGTTTCTGTGTCGTTCACAGTCACTTCCCACCGGTGCGCATAAGCTCGGCAAGCTCAATAGCGCGAGAGCCGACCTGGCCGGCCCATTTTGAGTTCAGCATTTCAGCGGCGGCGATCTCGTAATTGCCCTGGGCGATGGCCGTCCACATGTTCTTGAAGCCCATCAGCCCACGGAACCCCAAGTTGAACGCCATGTTGGCGATCACAGTTTTTCGCATGAGGTCTAGCTCGCGGTACTCGTCCACTGTCTCCAGCTCGCGAGCGATCATCTCGATGTCGTTATCGAGCATGAAGTCGGCTTCGCCGCGAGAGATTCCAACGTCGTCCAGGTTTCGGCCATAGCCAACAGTGAGCTTTCCGACGGTATCCAGGTACGGCTTTAGCCGCAGGCCCTCGTGCCGCTTCAGTTGTTTGCGCAGCAATCGTCGATCCATGAACACCTCTATTACTTGGGCATAAAAAAGCCCGCATCCAGTGATGGAACGGGCTGTAAATTGACAAAACGTGCAAGATAGCCGAAAGGATACTCTCCTGTGACACCACGCTCAAGTAATCTAAGTGCTTTTTTAGTAATGTTTTACTTGCGTAACCGGGTTACACCCTCTAAGGTAAAGTCTAAATCACTGATCTGGAGGGATCACACCATGGAAACGACCGACACAATCAGATTCAACACCAGGCGCCAGTACAGCCCAGAGGGCCAGTTCATCGAGGCTGAAGTCCTCGATCGCAAGGGCGACATATTCGGAACAATTCTGACAGTGCGCTTTGCCGACCAGACCCGGGGCGTTTATGGCCAGGTGCGCGTGCACGACGACGACTTCAACCAGGCCGGAATCATGAGAGCCTACGACGATGGCCGATACTTATCTTTAGCCCCTTTCACCCTTTAGGCTCAACCAATCACACACGGAGCAACACCTATGAACGAAAATACAAAGCAAGAACGTCAGGTACTGACCGCTATAATGGACACCCTCGCCGAGTCTGGCTATCAGCTGGTCAACGCCTATGACGGCGAGGAGTGGATGGGTCACGACGTAACCGCCGACGCCACTTACGCCGAAGCTCTGGCCTGGGCCACGGCTGCCGACATGGGCGCGATACGCTACCGGGATAATCGGGGCGACCGCTTTACCCTGCATCTTGTGCTGGGTAATTCGCCCTGGGAGGTCGTCGCAGATATCAGCGGTACCGATCACGACGCCATCGAGCGGGGCAACCGCCTAATCATTAAGATCACCGATAAAGCAGAGGCGGCACTGCGATGAGCCGCTGCGACCGCTTCGCCGAAACCCTCGCCATGGTCACCGACAGCCAGCGCCCAGTACGCGGCGCTACGGCCACCCCCATCCAGTCGGTCACGCTGACCGGCATCGACGCTAAATCAAATGCGCAGCGGCTGGCTGAGCACACAGCACGGCGCGACAACGTGAGGTTTGCAGCATGAATGCCGAGATAACAGCAGTTCAAAAATTGACCCTTAGGGATCTCCAGGCTGATTTTCAGCTTGACTCTGTGACTGTAATTCTTGAGGACTTCGAGTTGGGCAAGGGAAAAATAATCATTGAGTGCTATGGCGATTCATGGAGCGCTTGTTGGGGCGCGATGGGCGGTAAAAATGTCGCCACATTCTTCTGTAGCTGCGACGAGCACTATATAGCCAAAAAGTTGAGCGGCATTAGTGGCGATGTTCCGGATTACGAAGCGCTAGAAGCCGAAGGCAAGAAAGAGGTTTGTCGCCTTCGCCGCAACAGAGATCTTACCGAAAGTGAGGCTCGCGACCTATTTGGCGATGCTGAGCGGTTTTCAAATGCGGAATCTGCCTGTGATCTTGATGGCAGCGCCATGCAAATCATTTTTGGCGAAGAGTGGTGGCATTCGATTCCTAACAGACCGAACCCCGCCTATCAGTACCTTTGCCGAATAATAAAGGCCGTCCAGGTAGGTATGCAGGTATCCGGACTGACAGGGCACCCGGCTGAGGAGCAAGCAGCATGATCGACGCAACGATACATCACCCAATCCCAGCCGGTAGAAACGTGTT
>Ga0314855_100016_pt1 | contig 55554 bp, 84 predicted proteins | sample 2018CB1WmetaG_FD_203636 | JGI IMG/M metagenome (GOLD analysis project Ga0314855, IMG submission 203636) | Cryopeg brine viral communities from Beaufort Sea near Barrow, Alaska, United States - 2018 CB1W | ecosystem: Environmental > Aquatic > Marine > Coastal | place: USA: Alaska | collected... | reverse complement strand
CCGCACACTCTCCGCCGCCATAGCCGCAACCGCCGCCGCCCTCACCCTCGCCGGATGCAGCTCGAGCCCCGAACCCACGACACCGTCGACAGTGACCGTCACCGCCGCCGCCACCGCGCCCACCACGGCACCCGCCACCGTCGCCACCGAGGCAACCGGACGGACGCCCGGCCAACCCGTACAAGAGGGGATATTCCTGCGCGCCCTCAACGCCGCCAACGCCAACATGGGAGACGCACCAGTCGACAAAGCCCGCGCCCTCGACTTCGGTGCATCCATGTGCGACGCCCTCGACGCGGGTGCAAGCACATTCGACGCGAATCAGATTCTCGTCGAGGGCGGCATGACACCGACCGACGCCGGTAAAGTCGCCGCGACAGGCATCGCCGCCGTCTGCTCCGAGCACCTGCCGTAAACCCACCCGAAACGACGAAAAGGCCCCAACCTCGGGAAGGTTGGGGCCTTTTTCATGTCCTACGCGACAACGTCGACGGTCAAGTACGTCCCCGACCCGCCGTTCACAACATGCCGATCGAACGAACTGCTCGTCGTCGAAAACTGTACGGTCACAACCGCGTCGACATCCGGCGTGTATCTCCCGGTCGCCGTGATAGCCGAACCCTGTGACGGGCTCTGCGCCGATGCGATCACCGCGCCGCCCGCGCCCACAATTCGCGCCGACCTAAGGCCGCCACCGTAAGAGTCGTCGGTGGCCAAGCTGACGCGCATCGAACAGTCGACCGTGACGCCCGCCGGGACGGCGATGCCGTTCGACTCGATAGTGGTGTCCGCGTAGCCTGCGCGCGGAACCCACGACGGCAACGTGAGCCACGTATTAAGCTGCGTCGCTGCGTAACTGCCCGACTTGTCCATCCCCGAATCTGCGAACGCGACGGCAGTCGAGAACACGGGAACCCACTGCGCCCCGTCCCATATCCAGCCCTCGGCGATCGGTGTCGAACCGTAGTGGATAGCGGCGATCGCCTGCCCGCCGACCTGTAGCGGCATCGCTTACGCCTCCCGAACGAGGTACAGGACACCGGCCGTCGGCGACGCGGGCAACACGTCGACGATGAGCGTCGGGGGTCGGGCGTCGATCGCACCTTGCAACCCGGTCACGTCTCCGATTGCATGCCCGTGCGTCGACGGTGCCGCGCCGACGTCGACCGCACCGAGGTTGACGGGCCCGACCTGCCCATTTACGGACTGCACCACGTCCTCGGGTGCGACGAGTAACGCCCACGACGCGAACGATGTCGGGACGCCCTCGCCGAGGATGTAGGAACCTTGGTCGGGGTCGCCTGCCTGCACGATGCCCACATCGCCGCCCTGTGCGTCGAGGGCGAGGAGTCCCGTGCGGTCGGCGACGAGGGTGCGCGACGAGATTGCCAACGCCGGGATCTGCGAGGTAACGATCTTCCCGTTCGTGCCGAGGTCCGCCTTCCCGTCGAGTGCGCTCACGTCTGCTTTGAGTGCGACGTCGGCCGCCAATCCGTCTGCGGCGTCTGCGAACCCGTCGATTTCGTCGAGGGTGTGATGATGCGAGAGTGGCGTTCGGGCGTCATCGAGTCTTGCGTCGCCCTCGAGGACTGCGGTGTCGGCGCGCGTCAAAGCAGTCTTGACACTCGGCGCGAACTTGACGCGGTCGAGGCTGCCGTCGGCGATTCCGCCCGTCGCCGCGTCCGCTGCCTCGTTGCGAAAGATTTCCGTTTCGTCGCGTAGGCCGGCGGCTGAGTCGCGGAAGTTTTCGGCGGCGTTCGCTGCGGTCACCGCTGCCGACGAGGCTTGCGTCGCGGTGTTGCGTGCGCTCGTCGCCCCGGTCGCCGACGTCGCGGCGTCGCCTGCCTCCGATGCTGCCGTTGTTGCGGACGTGTTTGCGGCGTTCGCGGATCCGGCGGCGGCGGTCACCGAACCGGCGGCGGCGGCGGCCTTCGATGTCGATGTCGACGCCGACGATGCTGCCGACGTCGCCGAACTCGCGGCGGCGACCTTGTGTTGACGTGCTGCCTCTGCCGATGCCCCGGCGGCGGCCCGGTCGACTGCGACTGCCTCGACGTCGTCGGCGATACCCGCGACACCGTCCGCTGCATCCTCGGCGCGCGTCGCTGCGCCCTGCGCTGCCGTGACGTACCCGGCGACCTGCGACACGACGGGCGGCTCGTAGGGGATGAACTCGAACTTGAGGTCGTAGAGGCGGTGCGGGCCGTCGGTTACGGGGATGTTTACGATGCCCGATTCGCGTTCGGCCCCGTCGATGAGTGTGCGGTAGGTGAGGAACCCGGCCTCGAGTTCGACGGAGATTGCGCCGTCGTTGTCGAGGGGTGCGTCGACGGATGATGTCGAGACGATCGCGCCGGGGGTGAGGAGTGAGTCGCGTTCTGCGGGGGGTGCGAAGATGACGCGGCCGGTTGCTGGTGTCTGTGCGGCTGTCTGCCACGATTGGGAGATTATGGGCACTGGTTGTCGTCCTTTGCTTCGCGAGACCGGAGAGAGGCACCCAGAGGGGGCGCGACGGATGTCAGTAGTGGACCGAGGTTCCGTACCTGCCCCGCATCACGTCCGAGACGGTGCGGACTTCGATTCCCTGGGACGCGATGTAGTCGACGAAAAACTCGAAGTTCTCGACGGTCGTTGCGTTCGGGTCGCTCGAGGCCGTGGCGTCGATGCCGTGCCCGAGGACGATTCCCCACATATTCCCAGCCTTAACCGAATCAACCCATGCAGTTATCTCGGCCTGACTGCGGCCCCCGCCAGCCTTTCCGATGTTCCATACGCGTAGGTTTTGCGGCTGTGGCGGGGGTGCAATTTCGTTGCCGGGAGAGTAAGCGCCGCGCCCGACGAGGCCGCGAGAGCGAACGGCTTTCACGCTGGCTGCGTCGAAGTCACCGAGGGGGTAGGCGAAGGTTTCCAGGGGGAAGCCGTGCGACTGGTTGAACGCGACGAGCGCGTCCAGCTCTCGGTTCTTGTCGAGGTCTGACATTGAGGGAAGCGCCGTTGCATGCGTGATGTCAGTCGTGGCGTGCGCGCCCAGTTCCCAACCACCGGCATGCACCATCGTCTCCGCTTGCGCGAGGGTCAAGTAGCCAGCGCCGCCGAATCGTTCCAGGATTGGGTACAGGCTGCCCGGCATCGAAAGGCCCGACATCATGCGGTAAGCCTCGGTGTAATGCGCAACGCGAGTGTCGTCCAAAGTGATTGAAATTACCGGCGTCGGCATCGCTTCGACGTAGCCGACACTGTTGACGTTGACGATCGACGAACCCGAACCGTTGTCGTCGGTAGATATGCGATAAGTCTTGATCGCCGCACGGTCGGGCGTGCCGTTCGTCTGCGCACCGTCGAACTGTAGAACGAGCGTGACCCACTCCCCTTGCATGTATGGCATACCTATTACGCCGGTCAGTATCCACATGTAGTTATCGGCGGTCGCGCCCGAACCGGACCCGGCGCGAACAGTGATCTTGCCTTCGGTGGAACCGACGTCGAGTTTCGTGAGGTCGCCGACGCGAACAGTGAGCGCGAGGTGTCGGTTCGTGTAGTCAGTTACGGGCGCGTTGCTGGTCTGCACGTACGCCTGGGTGCTGCCGCCGTCCGTTTGAAGCCTAACGGACTGCGAGCCGAGCGCGGGCGGCGTCACGGTGTCGTTGAGAGTGGCGTCCGTCGTACCGCTTCCTCCGAGGGTCCAGCCGTGCCCCGCTGCGAATATAGTCAGGTGCTTCGGACGCAACCGTGGCCGCGCCGGAATGGATGCGATCTGCGGTGCCGTTTGCGCGGCATAAGAAGCATCGAGTGCCGTTCTGGTTTCGCCGGCCTCGGTGATGAATGCGGCGACGCCTGCGTTTGTGGCACCTGCTCCGCCGCCCCCGGTGCCACCGAGGGCGATCGAGAGCGAGTCGGCGGATACCGAACCCGTAAGTCCCGCGACGTCGGTTACGCGGGCAACTGGGGCCGTCACCGGGAACGTGAGAACGTCGCCCTTCGGGATGAGGTCGAGGTCGACCGTAGCGACACCAGACGGGAGCTGGATGACCTTGTCGAACTGGATCGGCCGCAACTTGCCCGACTTGTGCGTCCCTGTGACCGTGTAAGCCCAATTCTTGAAGGCGTTACCGTTCGCGTCCTGAAACCCGTCCTGATCCGTGTGCGGGAGGACTACCTGCCCCGGCATGCCCTCGGCGGCGTCGACGGTGACAGAGAAAGCGAGGAGCGGTGCGCCCGTCGCGATGTGAGTCAGTGAGATTGACGGGGTGACGGTGATGCTCGTCGAGACGGCCTCGCCTGTAAAGCCCGACGCGGGTGAACCGAATGTGAGGGTCGCGGTCGTTACTCCGGCTGGTAGTGCCATGTGATGCGCTCCAAGGTGGGGGTGATCCGACGGTAGCGCCGGATCGGGGGCCGATTCTTTAAGACTGGTCGCCGAGAATGGCGTCGAGAGCTGCGTTCGCTGCCCGCGATGCCCGGCATGTTTCGATGTGCGCGCCCTCGTCGTCGGACAGTCGGCGCGCGAGGGGGCGCGCGATGCGGTCGAGGGCCGCGTCGACGCCGCACGACGACACAACAGATTTCAGTGCGTCAATGCGGCATATGTAGCGCGGCCATACGTCGGGCGTAAGAAACGGGGCAATGTCGGCGGCGGTGACGATGTCGGTCGTACCGTCCTCGTTGAGGATCCATGCGCCCGAGGCGTCCCTATGCCCGAGGGCCGCCTCGAGCTGCCCGGCGGTAAGTGGTGTCACGGCGTCGCTTCGAGGATGAGCGGGGCCTCGGGGACGGGCAAGTCGAGGAGGTTGATACTGCCGCGCATCTTGCCGTCCTGCACGATGATGAGTGAGCCGCCAACTACACTGAGTGCTAGTTCGTGTCCGTCGATGTTTACGTTCATTTCATGCCCCAATCTCGACCATGTCGCGTGATGAAAAGTTATCCCAGACACCGGAGTTGGTGAAAAAGTCGCGGTCGCAAAACAGTCCGGTGTATCTGCCGACGAGGAGTGTCACGCCGACAACCTGCATGCGTTCGAGCCATACGCCGTCGACGCGCTGGTACGCGGTGAGGGTGTCGCCTATTGCTTCGATCGCCCACCGGGTGCCCGTCGTCGCGCCGGACCACGATGCGAGGGGCGTGAAATTGTTGTCGCCCTTCGCCGTCCACTGCCGCAACGCTGCGCCGCTGTCGTTTATGACGAGCGCGAAAAATTGGCTGCCTGCCGGGTTGCCGCGACAGATGATGCCCTGCTCTCGCGAGTTCACGGCGACGGCGTCGGCCTCGACGCGCTGGTCGTCGTAGGCGAGGGGCTGCGACCAATAGTTGAAGCTCTTATCGTCCCGGCCGCCACCGTGGGTGAAGTAGGCACCGTCGCGGACCGAACCGGGCGACAATCCAATCATGGTCCACGTCGGGCCCAAGGATCCGCGATTGAAACCGTCGACGAAGGAGCGCGGGATCGGGTCGCCCGAGAACAGGCGTTGCCCGATACCGATCCACAACAGTTCAAGGCTCGAGAATGACTGCGACGATCGCGGGATCACTGCGCCCGCCGTGATGACGCTGCTCGTCGAAAAGTTCATCGCCTGCTGTGGCGGGTACAGGTCGCCCGTTCGCGGGATCGCGGCCATTTCGACGCCCATGATGTTACGAACATTGCCCGCGCCGATCTGGTGAACGCCGACGATCATTTGTTCGAGTTCGTTGTAGACCATGTCGCTTGCCGAGGTGACGGTGTATTCGACGCGCCCGATGGACATTAACGGCGTCTGGTCTTCGCTCACCCATACGATTTGCGCGTCGCCGTTCTCGAGCATGCGGGCGGCTATGACGTATAGCTGACATGGCGAGCTGACGCCGTTCGCGACGAACGTGATGGTCGCCCGTCCGACGGCGTAGTTCGATTGGATGAACGCCGCGCATAGGACGTTCTTGTCGGGCGTGATAATCGGCGTCGTGCTCGAGTAGACACTGTGCGAGTGGGTGCCCTCGCTGCTGCCGCCGCCGCCGGTACTGCCGTCCACTGATTTTACGTTCGTGTTGAGGAGTGCCCGAGGGAACGAAACTTGTTGCCCCGGTGTCATAGTCATCCACGATTCGGCGAACGGGGCGGTAATCGAATTGACGATCGCGCTAACCTGCTGCACGACCTGTCCGGTGTTCTCGATCGCCTCGTTCGCGGCGTTCTCGGCGCTCTCTGCCTTGTCGCTCGTCGCGTTCAATAGTCCGGTGAGGTCGACGAGTCCGCCCGTTGCGCCCTTGAGGCCGTAAACCAAGTCTGAAATGAAGTCGTCGATCGCTGCGCCGATCCGGTTCGTGACGTTGCCGAACAGGAGCCCGAGCGGGTTACTGAATGCTGGTGCAATTTTCGGGGGTGGCTGTAGCCGGTCCATGTCTCACACCTCGTCTACGAGTAGGTCGGGGATCGGAGGCGGCGGGAAGTCGGCGACGGGGGCGCGGATCCATTCGCGGAGCGTGCGGATGTGCACGACGGCGACGCGGAACCGTGTTGCGTCGTGGGCGCGTTCGGCGATGAGCCCGTCGACTTGGACGCGGAGGGCGGCGAGAGCGCGTTGTAACGGCTCGATCTGCGCGGTAAACCCTTTAGCTTGAGTCTCGAGCATTCGTTGCCAGTGCATGTCGTGGTTCGAGTCGCGTTGGATTGCGTTCGCGTCGCGTTGCGTTGCGCGTGTCGCTCTGACGCCGAGGTAGGTGAGGAACGCTGCGGCGACGAGTGCGAGTGCGCCGACGAAGCCGACGAGTAAGGGCTGCCAGACGATCATGCGGGCCCGCCGATCTGCGGGCCGTGCATGGATGGTGGGGGGCCGGGCGTGCCGTGCGGGGTCGCCTCGAGGTGAGGCGACCTCCGCACGGTTGACGCGGGGCCGTGTGCGTCGGGGGTGAAGCGCGCGGCCATGTGTCCGCCTTTCGGTGAGGCGGGCGGGTCAGCGGAAGAGGTAGCCGAATCGGCCGATGATGGGTGCGGCCTTGGTGACGAACACGGCGATCGGGGCGACGACGAGCGATGCTGCGGTCGCCCAACCTCCGACGGCGGCGAGGGGGCCGTCGGCGAACGAGACGGCGATGAGGCCGAGCATCGCGACGATGGAAGTCAGGAGCGTTACGAGGGCCTTTGCGAGCTGCGCGGGCGTGTAGTTCATGGGATTGTAGGAGTTGGCCGTTTCGGGGGCTGCGTGGCTCATTTGGGGGCCTTTCCTGGCTGGATGATTGCGGCGACGAGGGCGTCGAACTTCGCGTCGAGTGCGGTGACGGCAAGCTCGAGCCGGTCGGTGCTGTCGAGTACGTCGAGGACGCCGCCGTGCGCTGCCGCTGAGTGGTCGAGATTCGTTCCGAGAGTGTTTGCCTTTTCCCGAGCTCGGAACACGGGGACGCGGTAGGTGAGTTCGTGGACGAGTTGCCCGATCGCCTCGGGTACCGATAGCCGGTCGACGACCTTGCCGAGTGCTGCGCTCCAACCGTCGAACGGTTTGAGGAACCGGAACCCGGTATGCCCGGCGTTGAGGGATCCGTCGGCGTCGCCTCGGATCTGATAGAGGGCGTCCTGTGCTGGGGTCATGGGTGCGGGCCCTTTCGATGTGAGGCCGAGGGCGTCGGCGAGTTCGGGGATCGCGAGGGCGGTGAAGTTGCTGTCGCATGCACCGAACGGCGCGCATTCGATGTCTTCGCCGTACTGGTGGGCGAGCATGCGGTCGAGGTCTGCCCGTTTGGTGGTGATCGTGGCGAGGGTGCCGGGGGTGCCGGTGTAACTCGGGATGACGAGCATGAGGCCGGCGGGTTTGGTCGGCCACAGGTCGGGATCCGATACCTCGTTCTGGTAGCCGATGACGCGCTTCGTCTCGCCGCCCCACCACTGCACGAGGCGGCCGTGCTCGTCGTTGACCTCGGCGGACTGGTCGCCGGTGATGGTGCGGTTACCGTCCTTGCCGGGCGCGCCCTCGACGTCGATCATGGTTGCGACACGGTCATGTTTCGCGAGGCCCGCCCGCTCGAGGATCTGCCAGTGAAGGTCACAGTTCGCTTGACCGGGCCGAAAAAAGTAGTAGCCGATGACGATGTCGAGTCGGCCGTCGTCGAGGGCCTGCTTCGCCCATGCGGCGTTTGCGTCGGCGTTGATGTCCTGCGCCGAACCCGAGTTCGTGCGGAAGCAGAACGCGCGGTGCGGGTAGGTGTCGTCGGCGAGGGGCTGATACTGGCTTACGTCTGCCCATAGGGTCATGCGGCGTTACCTCGGAACTGGTAGATGACGTCGTGCCAGAGTGGGTCGGCCTCGGCGTCGTAGACGGGTGTCGGCGGCGTTACTTGCAGGCGGCCGTTCACGATGCGGCGGGCAACGAAGTCGCGTAGGTTCGCGGCGTCGCCTTGGATTTGGTAGTGCATCTGGTCGGCGCGTGTCCACGAGTTGCCCCAGTAGATGACGCCGCCGAACAGTGCGAGGCCCCGCTCGATTGTGCGGATCCTCGACGCCGACATGACGCGCTGGCCCCACGGGTACTGTGTCGCGTTGACGTCAATTCCTGTACCCGATAGGTGGTTCGAGTTCGCGACGTTGTTCTCGCGACTCCATCCCCAGTCGTCGGTGAAGGTCGGGGCGGACTGGTATCGGTCGATCGGTTCGACGTTCTCGTGGTACCACAACGCCCACGCGGCGAGGGCCTGCGCGACGTCGCCGCGCCGGACGATGAGAAACGTTGCCGTGTCGCCGACTGGGATGCGTTCACACTCGTCGCGGTCGCATATGCGCCAACCGTTCTCCGAGTGCGTATTGCCTTGGTAGGTGCGGAATCCCACGGTGGGGCCTCCCCTTGTTTGGTGATGGTCAGGCGGTAGAGACGGCGACTGCGCGCGATAGTGCCGCGCCCGACTTGAGGTGCCCGACGAGTTGAGTCCAACCGTCCTGCATGATTTCGTCGTCGCCGATGGTGACGTATTCCGTCATGTATTCCTCGAGGGAATCTTCGACCTCGACTGCCGAAACGTAGTCTTGGACATACGTTCCACGGTCGACGAAGGTCATAATGTCGCCGACGTTGAACCGGCGGTTCGTGCCGTCGTCCTCGCCGAATGACAGGCCGTAGCCGTCGGGGCCGCCGGACTGCACGGTAAGTTTCAGGCCCTCCGAGCCGCCGTGCTTCTTGAGCCCTTCCATGCCGACCGAGAAAGCATCGAGGGACCATGCGCCTGTGTTGTCGACGAACGCTTCGCCGAATCCGTGCTCTCCGAGGTCGGCCTCGAGCTGCGGGTCGTCGAACTTCTGGAACGCAAAAAAGATGTCGTCGAACAGGTCGCCGACGAGGATCGTTCCGAGGTTCAAACCGGGAAGTAGCGCGTTGAGGATTAGCTCCAAAACCATGTTCGCGGCCCACTCGATCGTTTGGTTCACGAAGTCGGGGGCCTTGCCTCCCACAATCACCGAGTGGGCGGTGGGGTGCGTGACGCGTCGGTAAATGTTGAGGATCTGCCCCGCGTCGGTGCGCCACATAATATGCGTGCGGTCGCGTTGGACGTGTGTGTCGAACACGTAGCCGGGCCGCGACATCGAGTTCCACGTCGCCGGGTTCGCGAGTTCGAGGATGTTGTCGGGGTTCGTGAAGTAGAAAAAATTGTCGCCCGACAGGTCGAGGACGTTCTGCAACCGCGCGAGGGTGTCGGTGTTGAACACGGTCGGCGAGGGGCCGTCGTCGGGTGTCCACATGTGAATCGACATGCCGCGCCCCGAGTTGGCGATCGGGTTGCGGTAAAGCTCGTCGAGCATCGTGAAGCGGGCGGCGACTGCGGCTAGATCCTTGGTGTATCCCAAGATGATGTCGAGGAGGTCGTCGAGGCTGCCGATGTCGCCGATCTGCGGGAGGTCGGGACTGTCGTACTGCAACGGGAGCGCCGCGTAAACAGGTTTCTGCATGCGGGTCGCGTTCTTCGCGAGAAAGTATTTCAGGACGAAGTCGACAGATCCGAACATCATGTCTTGCTTGCCGGTAAGCCCGATCTGTACCTCGGGAGGTAGTAGCGGGTTGACCCACGCGAGGAAGCAGATCAGCCAGTACAGGTTAGACATGCACGTTACGGTGACGATTTCTTCGCCGGGCGGCCCCTCGACGACGGCTTCCATGACGCGCCCATCCCACGGGATACCGTTGCGGTACGTACGAATTGGGACGACACTGCGCTTGCACTGTAGGAGCCGCTGTGCGAGGGGGTGGTCATATTGAACTTTGATTGTCGCGGTCGTCGGGACTTTCCATGCCCACCTAAACCGGGCGTACATGTATGCGCCGAGTGGCCTCGAGCCTGTCGCGTTGCCGTTGAATACCGTTATTTTGAACTTCGGGACGGGGGTTGTGTTCGGTACTCTCACGCTGCCGCCCTCTGAAAGTAAGTAGGCATCGTGTATTCGACGCGCGAGTCGGCGTTCGTGCCGGTCGCGGTGATGACTAGTGCCGTGTCGGTGCGGGCGAGTATCGGCATGAACCACGCTTTCGCGCCGACGAGTTCGCCCCGGTCGACGCCCTGCGCGTCGCGGATGTAAAAGTCTTCGGGGTCGGTGCCGATGTCCCACACTGCGCCCGCCGCGAGGGTTGGGAGCGTGACGGTGTCGGCCCCGGTGCCGATCGTGTAGGAACCGGGGCCGCGTAGGAGGTATTCGCCCCAAGTGTCGACGTCGCCTTCGTTGTAGACGTCGGCGTCGGCGAATGCACGTAGGCCGGCGGTTGCGGTCGGCGCGAATGTTTCAGTGTGAACGTTTCCGCGCCAGTAGGTCTCGTCGGATCCGAGGGTGCATTCCTCGAACGCTTCGCCCGCTATTTCGAGTAGGAAGTAGTCGGGGTCGGGCATCGCCGCTTCGAGTCGCACGTACTGGAAGCGGTACCCGTAGACGCCGGGTGATTCGACGCGGAACTCGAGGAGTTCTTCGCCGCGCCCGAGGCTGTTTCTCCACCTTGTGTGCAGTGCGACGGCGTCGTCGCCGAGGTGGGTTGGCCCGAGTTTGACGTCGAGGCCGATTGTGTTGATGCCGTCGTTTCGGCCGCGCCACGTCGAGCGGGTCGAGCGGGCGTTGCGTTGCCGGACGTGTTCGAACGGTGCCCCGCCCAACCCTTTTGGGGTTGTGCGGAGCCCTACGTGCTGCATGCCGTTCTGTGCGCCGAGGGACGGTTCGCCGAACTGCCAGAGTTCGCGAACCATGCCGGGGATCTGTACGCCGAGGAGTGAATAACGTAGGGGCACGGTCAGATTCCTCTCTGTAGGATCGCGAGGTTCGCGAGGCCGGACTCGTCGACGACGTCGCGGACGATTCCGGCGGGGTCGTTGATTTCGGCTTTGGTGATGACGACGGTTGGCTTCGCTGCGATTTCGCCGAGCTGCTCGAGAACCTTGTCGAAACCGGGGATGCTGTTATTGCTGGTGTCGAACCCGACGAACTTGCCGGATGAGTCGAAACCCGACGCGGCGGTCAATGCCAGCCCGACGCCCGCTGAGACGGCCTTGTAGGCGTTCGATGCCCACACCTCTAGCCCTGCGTCTTTTCGGGGCGTGGATAGCGGTACGTTGCCCTGGGGGGCCTGTTTGAGCACTTCCCACGAGCCGACGTGCTCACCGGATCCGCTGTCGTTGCCGACGCCACCGAATCCGCCGTCGGCGTAGACGCTCATACCGAACCGTCGTGCAACCTCGGTGAGGATCTTTTCGGAGCGGCCACGCTTCGCCGCGCTTAGCGGGATGTACGCCTCGCCGCCCGTTTCCGGTTCGCCGAATACTCGCAACCCTTGGCTGACGTGGGCGTCATGGTTTTCGATGCCGCCGTCGGCGAACCACTTCGCCGCGAACTGTGCTTTCGGCTTGCCTTCGCTCTCGGCTGTGTCGCCGCCGAGGGTGCTAGGCCAGTTCGTGACGTGGACGCGCTGCCCATCGCCCGCCGCCGAACTCGACGAACTCGACGACGAGGCACTGTCGTCGCCGCCCGACGCGCTCGAGCTGCTGTCGGTTTCGGTGCTGTAGCCGATCGGGTTGCGCGCCGAGTCGGGGTCGTCGCCCATCGGGGGGTTCCACTCCGAGCGAGGTAGGTGCCACACTTCGCGGTTGCCGGTGTTCGTCGAAAAGTTCGTTTCGTCCGCTGCCTCGCCGCCGTAAGCGACGGTGCCGTGCGCCCCGCCGGACTCCACGGGGACGCCGAACAGGGATCCGGCCATGTGCCCGGTCCTGCCGGTGCCGCCGTCGGTGCCGACGTTGTAGCCGTTGCCGCTGGGGTCGGGGCCCTTGACGAAACCGAGTGCCGCAAAGTCGCTGTCGGTGGTGAAGCGGGCATCGTTGCCGGTGAGGTCGTTGTAGATTTGCGACTGGTAGCCCGAGCAATCGAGCTGCCCGTACTCGTAGCCGATGCCGTTGACCGACTTCGCGCCCTCGATTGCCCGCACTGCTGCCGGGTTCTCGAGTACGCCGCCGTCGTCCATTGCGACGCCAGCCGATCCGAGCATCGAGACACCGAACCGGCGGGCGACGTCGGCGAGTATCCGCATTGACCGGTTGCGCTTCGATGGTGAAAGCGGAATGAATGCCTCGCCGCCCGTTTCCGGTTCGGCCCACTGCACGAGCTTCGATCGCGGTGACTGGATGGTCGCGTCGGACGGGAGGGTGTCGCCGCCGTTCGCGAACTTTTCGGTTCGGACGGATCCGTCGGCGTTCGATTGCGCGCGGTACGCCGCCGAATCGTTCATCGCCTTCGACCATGCGGCGTCGGTCATGCCGAGTTGATTTCGGGACTTGCGGACCTCGGCGGTGATGATGAGCGACTTCGGATCGGTTAACGCCTTGATGTCGCGCCACGCTTGGTCGTCGTCGGCGTCGATCGGGACGATTTTTCCGTTCAGCACGGTCGCGTTGATCGTTTTCAGTGCGTCGAGCGTCGAGTCTGACGTGTCGGACACGAGGACGTTTTTCTCGTTGTCGGTGGTGACGTAGTCGCGGACGAGGTCGAGGTTCGTCATCGCTTCGGGCATTCCCGGTAACCGGATCTGTGTCTCGGCGAGTTCGGGGACGAGGCCGAAACTGTTGACGAGGGCGAGGGCTTGGTCGTTGTTGAGGCCCATTGACGTTGCCTGCCGGATGAGTCCGTCGCGGTTCGCGGCGTACTGCCCGGTCAGCTCTTCGACTGTCGCGCCCGCCTCGAGGCCCGTCCTAATCTGGTCCTCGAATTGGCCTCGGAGACCGTCAAGCGACTCTGACATAGCGGCCTGCATGGGTATCGCCTTGTCGAGTTTCCCTGTCCACGTTGCGGCGTCGAACTGGATGAGGTCGCCGTCGGCGTTGACCCCGAGTTCGGTGATGGTGTTGTTTAGCTTGGTCAGGGTGTCGTTGAAAGCTGCGGACTGTTTGAGTGGCATTGCGACTTTGTTGAAGCGTTCCTGCAACGTGTCGATTTGGCCGGGCATTTCTTCGGCCATGTACCGACCGGCGGTGCGTAGGCCCTCGGCTGTCGCGTCGCCTGCCTTCTCGGCCATGTCCGCGACATCGTTGAGCTTCTTTGCCATGTCGCCGGTATCAAAGTCGAAACCGGGAATGATCGCCGACATGATTGTGCCGATCATGTCGAGGCCGCTGAGCATGTCTGCGATCGACCGCATGAACGAGACCGACATGTCCGAGCCTGCTTGTGCGAACTCGGCGAGACCGATTAGGCCCTTGCCGACGAACTGCACAATCGCGCCCGCTGCATCGAATCCGGTGTTCGCGACGTCGATGAAAAACCCGATGACGCCCGCGCGGTTGTTGCTGACGGTGTCCGCGAACTCTTGAATGTACGGCCCGAACGCTTGCGCGAGAGCCGCTTTCAGTCCGTTCGCGGCGGTAGAAATGCCGTTCATCGCGCCCTGTACCGACGTGAAGGCGTTGTCGCCCATGACGTCGATCGCGGACTGTGCGGCGCCCTCGTAGTCGTTCATCGACTGCGTCGCCGTAGCTAGGTCGAGGTGGTTGAGGGCGTCGCCTAGATCCTCGGCTTGTGTGCCGAATAGGCCGGTCGCGACGGCGGTCTTCGCGACGGGGTCTGTCATGTTCTGGATTGCGGGCAGTAGTTCGGTCATGGCGTCGCGGGCGGAGTCGCCGCCCTCTGCGAAACGTCGCGTCATGTCTTCGGCGTCCATGCCGAGGGCCTGGTATGCCTCGGCTGATGCGGTGGAACCGTCGACGACTTTGAGTGAGAACTCTTTGATCGCGTCCGCTGCAAGGTCGGTGTCGCGGGCACCGTTTTTCACGGCCTGCGACATGAGCCCCATTGCCTCTGCGCCCGTGAGGCCCACCGACTCGAACTGCACGCCGTACTCGATGATCGAGTCGAGCATGTCTTCGGAGACGTTCAGGCCGATGTAGGAGCCTTGGACCATGAGGTCGAATGCGTCGGTGACGTCGGCGGCGAATCCTGTTTGCACGGCCTTACCGGCGGCGCGCGCCACCGAGGGGATTTCTTCGCCGAGGATTGTCGAGACACCGTCGAGTTGTTCGACGATCTTCTGAATCTCTCGGGCGTTCGCGTCGGCGTCGACGAGGTCGTTCTGTAACGCAATTTTGCCGGTCGAGAGGTTGCCGCCGACGGATTCGCCGAACGCATTCGCGTAAGCCTCGCCCGCTGCGAGGCCGAACGTCTTCGCCTGCGCCTCGGTGACGCCGGTCTGTGCTTGGAATAGGTCGCGGGTTAGTTCGGACTTCATGCCGTCTTTGATTGCGCCCGCGAGTAGTGCGCCTGCGGTGAGGCCGATTGTTGCGACGCCGAGGATGGATCCGGCGATCGGGCCTGTCGATCCTGCGAGGTCGCCGATCTTCGATGCGAACGTCGAGAGAAAGTTGTCGCCGCCGAGGGTTCCAGCTTTCGCGCCTGCACGGCTGACGCCCGAACCGAGCTTGTTTCCGAGGCCGCGCGCGTATCCGGTGCCTGCTCTCCTGCCCGACGTTTCGGCGGCTGTTGCTGCTGTCTCGAGGGCTTCGCGGGATTCGCGGGCGGCGGTTTCGATGTCGCCTGCGGAGTCGCGGGCGGCCTGTCCTGCGCGGCGCATTGACGTTTCCATCGCGTCGGATGCGGCGCTCGAGGCTCGTGATGCTGCCGTAGCGATGTCGCGGGAGCGTGCCACTTCGTCTTCTGCGTCGACTACTTCGTCGGCTGTGCTCGCTGTGCGGCTGTACGTGTCGGCGAGGCGTTCCTCGGCTTTGCGTTGGTCGTCTGCGGCCCCGGCTGCTTTGTCGTGTGCGTCGAGTGCTGCGTCGGCGAACTTGTCGGCCTCGCGCTGTAGGTCGTGGTAAGCGGCGACGGCCCTTTGCGCGTCCTGTGACAGGCTCGAGTTGAGGGCGACACTGTTCGTCGCGGTCGCCGCCCTGCCCGCCGACTGCGCGATCGTGTCGAGGCCGGCGGCTGCTGCACGGCCCGACTGCGAGACGGTGTTCGCCGAGGTGGTGGCGGTTGTCCCTAGCCGCTGTAGGCCCTGCTGGTTGCGGGCCATTGCGGTTACGAACTGAGAGTCGTCGAGCCGTAGGTCTGCATAAAGTTCGCCGACTCTAGTTGCCATTGTGGGGCCTCTTTCGGGGAAGCTGGGATGCGAGGGCGCGCGCTATACGGCGGGGGCCTTGGTGTCGCTCTGAGCGGCTGCGGTGGCTGCTTCGGCGATGAGGGCATCGACGTCGACGAGGTCGGCGAGGTGCGCGAACTGCCAATAGCTGCGGCCGAGTTTCGGGCCCGCGCCAAAGTGGGCGAGAGCTGTCCGTGCGGCGTGCTGCGCCATAGTGTCGGGGACGCCGTCGGCCAACATTTGTGCGCGAACGGGGCCGAGGATCTTGACGCCCTCGGCGACCTCGATGCGGTGAATGTCGGCGTCGGTGAACGGGATCGCGACGAGTTCGTCGGTCGCGTCGTCGAGTTCGGTGACGGGCGTCGGCCCGAACAGTAGGTATTTGCGGAGACGGTCGCCCTCGTCGATGCCTGGCGACGGGATCCGGTACACCTTGCCGCGAATCGGCAACCCGAGGTCGGGGTCAAAGTATTCGGCGAGGTCTGGGAGCTTCTGCGACATGGTGGGGCGCGGTCCTTACTTGGTCGGTGTGAAGATCGCCCGGTAGAGACGTGTCGACGGTGAGCGCGCGATGTCGTGTGCGCGTATCTCGAACCATCGCCAGGTGCGGGTGTGAAGGATGTCGCCGCCGAGGTCGTAGCCTCGGGCGTCGAAGTCGAGCTCGAGCTCGGTCCAACATTTGAAGATGTCCGCCCATGAGAGGGTGACGCCTTCGAGCACGTTCGGTTTCGGGGCGAGTGCGGGCGGATTGAACCAGCGCCGAATCATGCGTTCGCGGTCGACGATTGGGCCGCCGCCTGGATCGCTCGGGCCCATGAAACCGGGGGCCGACTCGTCGACGGGCGCGTCTGGTGGGAGTAGGTCGAGGCTCCGGCCGAATGTCCACAGGGCGAGGCCCGCTTCGGGGCCGCGCCCGTAGTGCACGAGGGCGGTTCGGCCCATGTGGTGCACGATTTCGCGGTCCACTCGATCGGCCGCGAGGACGTCCAGCGTTGCGCCGAGGATTCCGCGGATTTCGTTCTCGTCGTTGACGTTTTCGATGTTCGCGTCGAGGAGTCGGCGGAGCCGCAAGCCCTCCCATGCGGAAGGGCTTGCGACTGCGTACGCGGTGCCGCGCCAGGTGAGCGACAGTGACGGATCGGCGAACTCCCCGTAGCTGTCGCTCGAGGTCACGGGATGACTTCGGGCTCTGGCTTCGGGATGTCAGTCGGGAAGCCGCGCCCGGTGCCCGCGAGGGTGAAGGTGTTCAGCCCCTCCTTGTCATCGCTGCCCGGTGTCCAGTTGACGGCGATAATGCCCATCTTCGACTCGGGGTTGCCGTCGGTGCGCCAGTAGCGGATGTTCGCGAAGTTCGCGGAGCCGAGCTTTTCGCCCTTCGCGCGTAGGTACTCCTGCCCCTCGTCGGGGACGTAGTCGGAGTCGGTCGCTTCGCCCTCGCCCTTGCGGAGCCCTGTTGCGGTGATGTTGAACCCGATTGCCGTCGGGATCTGCGACTTGCCGCCCTTGCCGTGGATGTCGCCGTCATCCTGCATCGTCTGGTCGGTCTGCGGCGCGAACGTCGAGAGGCCGTTAACCCATATCCACACGGGGGCCTCGCGGGTGCCGGTGTTGACCTGGAATGCCCAGTCGCGGGCGAGTGTGGTCGATAGCGTCGCGGAGTCGGGCGGGCTGAGGAAGGCGTTCGGTGAACTCATTCGGGATGCTCCAGTTCGGTTGCGTTCAAGGGTGGTTCGATTGGGCCGATGGTGCGCTCGAAGATCGCGTCAGCGTTGGCGTAGGCGACCTCGGCGGGCGTCATCTTGGGGGCGTCGAACTTGAATCCGAGGCCCATGAGTCGGGCACGTTCGCCCGCGTTGAGGCCGGGGTCTTCTGCGACGCCACCCTCGAAGGTGAGGAGGTGGCGGCCGATGCCGATACGTTCGGTATTCGACGGGGCGTTGATGCTCATGCGTCGCCTATCGGGTTGAGGGTGAACAGGTACGACTCGGGCCGCACGTAGCGGCCGTTCTTGTCGACGGTCGCGACGCCGTGGATTTTGCGGACACACAACAACACTCGGACGGTGCCGCCCATCGTGAACTTGCTGCGGTCGTCGAGGAGGTCGAATATCTGCTCGGCGAGTGCGTGCGTCGCGGCGTCGTCCTCGTCGCCTGTGCGGCATAGGAGTTGGACGTACACGTCGGGGTTGTGTTTGTCGCGGGTGGTGATGACGTTGTAGATGTTGATGACGACGGCGGCGTCGGGTGTCGGGCGAACTTTTCCCCACATCGCGACGGGTCGTGTCTCGTCGGCGGGGAATACTTCGTCGTCGGCGAGGACCGGGGCGACGATGCCCGCGTCGGCGAGGTGCGCGGCGATTGCGCGGCGGATGGTGTCGGTTGGGAATGCCATACCGTTAGCCGCCCGTCGCGACGCGGATCGACTGCCCGACGATCGCCAAAAACTCTGCGCCGAACTCGTTTACCGGGTTCTCGAGGTACTTTGCGCTACGGCCCGCGACGTGCTCGTAGTCGAGTTCTTCGTGCTGTCGCCATGCGTAGGGCATGTCGTAGGCGACGCGGGCGAGTAGTGGGTCGGACTCGTCGACGCGGGCGAAACCCGAGGCTTGCAGAATGCCCTCCTCGAACGGGGCGAGGGCGTTCGATCGGGCGAGCAATGCCTCGGCGGCGACATAGCAACCGTCCGAGGCTGCGTCGGTAATGTCGGCGATCGCGGTCATGTCCCACGCGGTTGTTACTGCCACGGCGGGTCTCCCCCTTGTTTACTCGAGGTGCACGGTTGAATGGTTCGGCGTCGCCAGCTCGTCGCCTGCGTCGGCGACTTTCGATGCGACGACCTTCGCGGTACGTCCGCCGAACTTCTGCGGTAGAGAGACGGTCGATCCGACGGGGATGAACTCGACGCGCGTCGGGAAGGACACCGTCGACGACGAAACAACTTCGACGCCGGTCGGCGAGAGAACCATTCGCGTTGTGTCGTCGACTGCGCACGGTTCGCCGATGGTCTGCCCGTACACGGATCCGCCGGGGCCTTCGCCGAGTAGTCGGCGGACGATGACGGTGTGCGCCCAGTGGCGGCGGAGTGGGTCGAGGCGTTGGCGTCTCATGCCCGACTCGGTGCGCCCGAGGCGAGTTGTGCGTCGCGGAGGATGTCGAGGGCGGCGGCGCATAGGGCGGTCGAGAGCTTCGCCCGTGCCAGCGTCGCGACGCTCACGTCGTAGGACACCGATGCGCCCGCGATGCTCGTCGCCGTTTCGAGGGGTTCGACGCCGGCCTCACCTGCGACGGGGTCGACGTCGTTGCGGTCCCATTCGGCGGCCTGCCTGCATGTCGCGTCGCGGAACGCTTCGATGACGTTCGGGTCGGTCGGCTTGCCCGCCGGGTCGACTTCGTAGATGTCGAGGATCGTTGCGCGTCGCACGAGCCGGGATGCTTCGCGGAGGAGTTCGGTTGCGCTCTCGGGCGGTTCGCATAGTGCGCCGAGTTCTGATTCTGTGGCGTAGACGAGCACGCGGGTATCTCCTGGGGGTGGTGCGCTGAACGCCCCGCCGGATGGTCAGGCGGGGCGTTCAGCGTGTGCGGGGGTGCGGGTAGGTCAGACGTCCTCGAGCGGGCCGACGATGCGAACGGCGCGGTCGGCGTCGAGGGTCTTGACGCCGTAGAGGGTGTCGAGCGAAACCATGTTCTTTTTCAGCGCCTGGTTGTAGCCGATGACGACGCGGATGCCGAATCCCTTGTAATCGAGGATCGCGGCGTTCGCTGCACCCTCTGGGAGTTCGAGCTGCCGGGTGACGAGGGCGACGGCGGTCTTGTGGAACGCGATGCCCTTCGCCTCGGTCATGTTCTGCGTCGCGAACGGGTTGAACCCGAACAGGCGGCGGCCGAGGTATGCCTCGCGGAGTGCTTCGGTGCTGCCCGACTCGTTAACACGCTTGAGCATTTCGGAGTCGAGCCATTCGCCCTCGAGCTCGGAGCCGATGACGGCGTGCCGATCGCCCGTCGGAACCTTCGCGAGGTTGAGCATCGTTGCGGCGTCGATCAGGGCCTCGGGGCGGCCGGATGCGCGGCCGGGGTGGGTGCCGAGGTCGTACGGGCCGGGCTCGACTCCGGTGCCGAATCCGACGGCGTTCGTGATGTCGTTACGGAACGCGAGGATGTCGGTGTCGATCTTCTGTGCGATCGCTTCGAGGGCCGGGTCGAGGAGTTCGCGGCGGAAGTCGACGACCTTGAGGGACATATCGCGAGAGGTGACCTCGAACGAAACGTCGGCGTGGTGGTTGAGGACCACGGCAACACTCGCCTGTGTAGCCGACTGCACCTCGACGGGGGTGCCCTCGACGAACTCCTTGCCCTCGAACACTGCGGGCTTGCGGACGGTGATCGTGTCGCCCTGCTTGCCCGAGAACTCGGCGGAGTAGTCGCGGTGCACGAGCTGCGCGGCGACCGTGGTCTCGTAGAGGGTTGCGAGTGCGGCCTTGGCGATGACGGACGGGGTGAGGAAGCTGTTAGCCATTACTGTTTACTCCGGTGAGTTGGGGGCGGTTTCTGGCGGTAGGGGTGGGTCAGAATCGGCTGTCGCCGCGCTCGGACTTGGCCTGCGCGCGGAATGCGTCGACGCTGTCGGCTGCGGGTGCGGGCTTGCCGTCGCCGCTGCTCTCGGTGCTACTCGAGGCGGTCGAGGCGGGGTCGGCGAGGCCGAGGGATGGTCGGCGTAGGACTGCTGCGTCGATCGCGTCGGCGATGAGCGTCGCGGCTTTCGCGTCGGATGGGTCGATGCCCTTGATGTCGGCGAGAAAACTTGCGGAGTCGTAGAGGCCCGCGACGTCGGCTTTCTTGTCGGCGTTGGTGCGGACGTGGTCGCGGAGTTCGTACTCGCGGAGCTTGTTCCGGTCGGTGTCGCGCTCTGCGGCGATGGTGTCGCGTTCGGCCTGTAGCGTCTCGGCGAGCTTCGCGGGGTCGACGACGTCTTCCTCGAAACCGGGCAGGCCGAGGAGCTTTGCGATGTCCTTCGCCTGCGCTGCTTTCGCGGCGTCGATCGCGGTGTCGGTGACGGCCTGTGCTGCGTCGACGGTTGCCTGTTCTGCGGCGGCGGTCTCGGCTGCGGTCGGTGCGGCTACTGCTGCGGCGGCCGGTGCTGCGCCTGCCTCGGCGGCGGGCTCTACGACGGGCTCGACTGCGGCGGGTTCGACTGCTGCGGCCCCGGTGACGTCGGGTGCGGGCTGCTCTGTTGCGGGTACTGGCTCGGGCATGGTGCGGGCCTCCTGCGGCGTTGTGTGGGCATGAAAAAACCCGGTGCCTCGTGGGCGACCGGGTTACGTGTCGGGTGTGGTGGTGAAGCTCTAAGGGGCGGGCATCGCGAGCAAGCGGCCATGTAGCCACGTTTGAGCGAGGCGCGCTTCGCGGGTGCCGGGCTCGGCGGGCATGTACGGGTTCGATGCCCCGATGTCGCCCTGCGATGCGACGCCCCGTGCGTGAGCTTCTGCGAACTCTGACGGGCTCACTGGTTGAAGTCGCCTCTCTCGTTGCGGATACGTGCGGCCTGCGCCGGGTCGACTAGCTGCTCTCGGAACTCGTCGAGGGTGACGCGCCCTACCTCGTCCCAATGCGCAAGCAATTCGTCGGAAGCGTACTTGCGGGCACTGTCTTCGGTCATGCGCCACAACCGGGCGTCAAGATCCTCGGATCCGGCCTTGTTCATATATTTACGTTTCAGCATGTAGCCGTTCGTGGCGGCCTCTGCTGTCTGGTACTGCTGGTAAACGTTGTCGTGGTAGGCGGCGCGGGAGATTTCGGCGAACCCTCGCCCTTGGTAGCCGCTGCCTCGGAGTAGTGAGATTGCGTTCTCGCGGCGAACTTGCGGGACAGTTTTGCCGAACGCTTTCGCGACTGCCTCGTCGTCGTCCATGCCGTCGGCGAGTGCTGCGTCGTATGCGTCGAGTTGCCCTTGACGTTTCACTGCGGTCGCGGCTGCGCGTCGCTCTCGTGCGGCGGCGTTGCGTCGTTCGCGGGTTGCGTCCTCGTCGCGCATGGCGTCCTCGCGGACACTGAGAGCGTCGAGTGCGTCGTAGTCCTCGTCGTTGAGGGCCTGCATCGTTGCGGCTTCGATGTCGTCGGCGGTCTTGAGGTGGTCGTAGGGGCCGACGGGTTTCGGTTTCCGCTTGCGTCGTGTCGGTTTGTCGGGTGCGTCGGGGTCGGTGTCCGGTGCGTCGTCGGTGTCGGGCTCGGTGTCTGGTTCGGGGGGTGGCCGGCGGGTCAGCTTCGCGCCGTCGTCGGCCTTGGTTGCGTCACCGTTGCGGAGCTGTTCGCGGTGCCGTAGTCGACGCACGCCGGTCTCGTCGACGTGACTGCGTATCGCGCCCTGCTTTTCGCGGACCTTCGCGGCGGCTTTACGTTTCGCTTCGGGGGTGATCGCGGCGGCCTGTCGGCGTTTCCAGTGGCGGACGTCGCGCTCGAGTTTGCGGAGCTGCTGCTCGTTGTCGTAACCCTCGTCGCTGTCGGGGGTGTCGACTGCGGGGCGTTTGACGCCGGGGACGAACAGGGTGTGCCGGTGCCGACAGTTCGGGTGGTGTAGGCCCTTGCTTTCGGCGGCGTCCATCGTCGCGTAAACGTCCTCGGTGACGGGGTCGCCGTTGAGTGCCGAGTCGAACGTGCGTTTCCCGGTCGGTGTCGCCCCGGTGATCGACAGGATTTTTCCCTCGAACTCTTTGCAGACGGGCGCGGGATTGGGATGCGAGGACACGACGACGAGGTCATAGCCGCGCTGCTTCAATCGGTTCGAGTGTCCGGTGTGCATCGCCCGTAGCGTCGCGGTGCGGATCGCCATTTCGGAATAATTGTCGATGCGCCAGTTACGGCCCGCGCGGTCAGTGAATCCCGTTATGCCACGGTCGGCGAACTTGTTGAGTGCCTGCTGCGTAGCTTCGCGGCGGTTGCCGACGCCCGTGACGGTGCGCCCCGATACCTCGGAGACGACCTTGCGGTATCCGTCGGTGGTGCTGCGGAGTATGCCCTCGTGCGTCGAGGTGACGGCTTCGACTGTTTCCGATGCGAGGGCTTCGACTGCTGCGACGTCGACGGCTGCTGCGGGTGTGACGCCGCGCGGCCCCGACATGCGACGGATGTCGGCGTCGGCTTCGGCGATGCCCAGCAATGCGGCCTCGGCGATCGCGGCCTCGATTTCGGCGGCGACCTCGGGCCCCAACTCGAGGAGTAGGCCGCGCGCTGCGGACCCGAGGCGGTTCACTTCGGCGAGTTGACGCACTGCCCAGTCGGGGGCGTCGAGGCCCTTTTCGAGGGCGTTTGCGATCTTGACGATGAGCTGCACCTCGGCGTCGCTGTAAACCTGCGCGACCCGTTCGCCTACGCCGTTGAGGTTGGCGGGATCCATGACCATGTGCGGGGCCCCGCCTTCCCTCGTCGGTTATTCGATGTCGTCCTCGTCGAGGTCGTCGCCTGCGTCGTCGGCGGCGATGGAACCGAACACGGGTTCGGCTTCGCCGTCGGGGTCGGCTTGTGTCGCGCCGAACTGTGCGTCGGACCCGAGAGCCAACGGATCTGCGATCGCGAACTCGGAGCGCACGAGAATCACTTCGTCGTCGACGCGCTTCTCGTCCCACGTCGGATGCATGTAGGCGACCTTCACGGCCGTCGATGCTGCGCGGGCAATGTCCATCGCCTGCACGACTGCGGCCCGCTCGAGGTCGGAGTCTGCGACGGCAGGCGGGAACGTGATTTCTAGGGCCTCGGACAGGACCGCGCCCGTCCCGAACTGTTTTGCGTCGATCTGGATTTGGACGGCCAACAGGTCGGACAGGACAGCCTCGAACAGTCGGGCCTTCGTGGTGCGCGTGTTGATCGACATTTCGCGTTTGTTGCGGGACTCGGTCGCGGTCATTGCGCCGCCGTCGTCGGTCATCCCGAACGATGCCGGACTGTAGCCGGATGCGCGGATGATTTGGCGGAACATTGCGTCGATCGCGGCGAGGTGCTTTTCGACGCGGATGTCGAACTGTTCGGCGTGGAACATTTCGTCGGCGTTGCCTGCCGATGCGAGGGTCGTGAAGATTCGACGGTCACTGTTGAACGAGGATCCTTGACCGGCGGGCCCGACGTCGAGGGCGTCCTCGGAGACGATTATTCGGCCCTTCGCAATGTCGATGTCGGCGGATAGTGCCGACCACCATTCGTCGCACTTGTCGAACAGGGGAATGTTTGAGGCGTTGATGTCCGCGTAGCCGAGGTTCTTGAGCTGCGTATCGTGCCGGTACTTCGCGAACGGCTGCGCGTTCGGGACGTAACCGACTGTGAGGCCGTTTACCTCGGTGAGGTAGACACCGTCGGCGTCGAGTTTCATTGCGGCCGGTAGGTGCTTCGTCGACTCGTGGGCGGCGAGGTCAAGAATGCGGGTGCCGATGTTGCCGTCGGTTCCGCAATAGAGAGCGTGCTCGATGCACCCCTTCGAGTGGCGTTCGAGGTGCCGCCATACCTCTTTGTCGCGGCCACCGTTGCCGGGCAGCTTCGACCAGAATGTCGCGGCAACGAGTGTGCCCCACTTGAACTCTGGGATCGCGTGGTCGGCGTCGACGACGTCGATCCATGCGTGCTCTTTGACGAGCCGGTCCCACACGACGCGGAGGTAGACGCCGCCGAGTGCTGCCGCGCTTTCCCCTGCCGATAGGAGTGTCGCGTGCATCGTCGGCGTGTTCAGTATCCGGTCGATGCGTTCACTCGCGGCCTTATTCGCGGTGTCCTTCGGGGCCGATACGGTGATGCCGTTCGCGAACACGAGCGACGACGAGGTGCGGGCGAGGTCGCGGGCAATTGGGATGTGCACCCGGTCGGCGGGCTCGGAGACGTCGAGGGGCTTACCCCACCACAAACGCGCCCACATACCGACCATGCCGCCAGCCCAGCCGGGGCGCGACGGTGACCCTGTCGTCCCGGTCGTGTAGCGGGCTGCGATGTCCTCGGGGTTCCCGACCCACCAATCATGCGCCTCGGCGATGTCGTCGAACGGTTCCGCTAGAAACCGTGGCGGGAAGTCAGTGTCAGGCTGCGGTAGAGGCATTGGCGGCGGCCTCCTTGGCTGCGTTGGCGGACTGTGCGCGGGCGGTCGTCTTTACTTTGATGAGCGAGCGGATCGTGCGACGCCACAATTTCTCTGTCGATGCGATCGCGTACCGGAATGCGTCGAGGTAGTGGTCGTCGAGTTTGATGACGGCGTCTTCGCCCTTGTCTGTCTTTTTCGGATCCCACACGTAGCCGGGGATTTCGTCGCGTAGGTGGGTGCACCTGTCAGAAATGAACAGGTTTCCGCTCGAGAACAACGCGCCGATGGTGTTGATGTTGTCTTCGACTTCGTTTGTCGCGTCGGTGGATCGCCCGATCTGCGCCTTTTTGATTTCGACTTTGAACGCTTTCGCGGCCGGGTCGACGTAGATCCATTCGGGGGCGGTGCGGTCGGCGAGCCAGTCGCGGAGACTGTCGGCCTGCTCCCCGATCGACAATCCTTTGGGCGGCGGTGACCATTCATCCATTGCGTAGAGGTGGCCGTCGACGCCGAGGCCGAGGAGGATTCCGGCGGTAGCGTTCGTCATGCCGTGGTCGATGCCGAGGGCGAGGATCCGCGACATGTGCGGCATGTCGTCGTGTGCGATGACGTGCTTCGCTTCGGTGAACATGTCGTAGACGGCACCGTCGGCGAGGGCCCACATTCCACGGACCATGCGCTGATAGAACAGGCCCGAGAATGACGCTTTGATTCGTGCGACGTAGTCGGTTCCGAGGTGTTCGTTATCGTCGAGGATGAACGAGAACCTGTGCAGGTCTAACGGTTTCGCGTCGTCGTCGTCGTCGTAGTCGCCGGGGTTACGGTGGTGTAGTTCGCCGTCGTGGTCGAGCCACAGTTTCGCCTTGTCCAACCATTTGAGCTTGAACCAGTGGCGGGGGCCTTCGGGGTTGCATGTCGCCCACATCTTCGCGCCGGGCTCGGATAGTCGGGTGATGAACATGTCGACGAACGATTCGGGCAACGTCGCGATTTCGTCGAGGTAGCCGCCGACGAGGGTTGCGCCCTGGATTTTGGTGCGGGCAAGTTCGTTGTTCGCGCCGACGAGGATCACTTCGCGGCCGAGGATATTGACGGTGCCGTTTCCTCGGTTGATGGTGACGAGGTTCGGGCCGAACATTTCCTGCAACGGCAAAATGAGGTTGTTGATAATGGTTCGCTCGGTCCGGCCGGCCATCATGCAGACGCCGGGCGGCCCGACTGCGCAAAACTTCGCCCAGTCGAACAGTGTCCCAATCGTTTTGCCGGATCGAACGCTTCCCTCGAACACGTTGATAAACGCGGTCGACAGTGTCGCGGCCTGCAAGTTTTTCCCGGTGAGGGGCTTGTACTTCGGCATCATTCGCCGTCACTGTCGTCGGCGGCTGCGGCGGGTGGTGCGGTTTCACCGAGCATGAGTGCGAGGTACTGCATCGCGTCGGGGACAGATCCGGTTTCGCGGTTGAGGTCGAGGATCGCTTTGTGATCGAACCCGTGAAGTTTCGAGCGGCGGGCCTGTACGCGGAGCGCGACGGTTAGGAGCTTGACGAGGTCGTCGGTCTCGTAGGCCGATTCGAGCCTGTCGTTTAGTTGCTTCGTGTAGGCGTCGAGGTCGGCGAGTTCGAGGGCGAGGACTTGCTCGGCGGGTTCGCGAATAATGTCGGTCATTGCGCGCTGCACGTACTTAAATGCGGTGCTGCGGGTGACTCCGAGGTCGTCGCCGATTTGCTGGTAGCTCCAACGCTTTTCGCGGAGTTCGAGGGCGCGGGCGCGGGCGCGTTGCCGTTCGATCGCTTCGGGGCTTGACTTGTCGGTAGCCATGAGGCCGCCTCTCGTGTGACCGCGTCCCTTCTCGGGTGGGTGTAATCCGCCCGACGCGCTTCGTCCGCCGTGGTGCCCTGTGGGGCTGCTGTTGTGTGCGGGAGCGTGTCGGGCGGAAGGATTGGGCCCTGTGACGGGGGCGGGCCGGGGCGTTTGCGTCGAGGGGTCCACGCGCGGACCTCGCTCGGCTAGATGACGTCCGAACTATGTGCGGGGCGGCCAGTTCCAGTGACCGGGGCGCGGTGCGTCCGAGTGCGGTACGTGCGTATTGAAGAACAGGCCCGTCGGGTTGAGGATCGCGAGTCCGACGCATGGGTGGGCGGCGTCGGCGTCGCATACCTGCGTGATGATCGCGGCCCGAGGTTCCGGTAGGTATTCGCCACCGGGTGTCCCGTAGCTCTGATAGTGGACGCTGCGGGTGACGCTCGGTTTCACAGGAAGATTGGGGCGACGAGTGCGAGGAATCCGCCGATCGCCTTCGCGAGGGTCAGCCACTCGTCGAGACTGACGTTCCCGAGATATTCGGTGATGCTTGAAAGCACGGTCGGCCTCTTTCGTTGTGGGGGTACAGAAACGCCCACGCTCTACCGAAAGTGTCGGGAGCGTGGGCGTTAGTTCGCGTGGCGGGGACGGTGGTTCGTCCTCTGCCTGATAGCGATAGCTTACGGGCGGCGGGCGTGACCCATCTTTAAGACTGAAACGCAAGGGCCTTTCTTGCCGCCTGGCGTCGCCCGTACCAGTCGAGGACCGCGCCGACGGTGTAGTAGCTGTGCGCGCCGAACTTGTAGGCAGGGAAGAACTCACCTTGCGATGCGGCGAGACGGATTGTGCCCGCCGTGATCGGTTCCTCGAGGAACATCGACACCAAACGGGCGAGGTCGCCGCCCGCCGCCACGCAACGCCGAGCCTCGACGAGACGAGTTTTCAACGCGAGAGCTTGCGCCCGCTTAACGCCTGCCTCGTCGGGGTCAGTGTGCGGGATGTCGATGACGAGTCGGCCCCGCTTGACGACGAGGTACAGGTCGGCGACGTCCTCGGGTGTCCACCTGTACGGCGCGAGGCTCGTTGTCGAGTGCCGGTGCACACTGCGGGCGATACGTTCGCGGGTGACGTGGGCGCGGGCCCCGATGATCCATGCGACGCCCATCTTTCGGAGCTGCCGAACAATGTCCGCCGAGGCATCCATCGCGGCGACGTTTACGGGTATCGGCTGCTCGTCGGATCCGCCACCGACGCCGCCTGCACTGGGGCCGTGGTTGATGCGGTCGAGGCGGGTGAGGGTGACGTCGAGTTCGCGGAGTAGCGCGCGAATCCCGACGTGTGTTCCTTCGGATCCGGCGAGGGTGGCGGTTATCTGGTCGACGTCGAACGCGGCGGCGGGCACGATTGGGGGCTCCTATTCGGCGTGCGTGGTGTTGACGGCTTCGGCGAGGAGTTGCGTCAACCCTTCGCGGATGTAGGCGTCGGTGTGGCGGCCGTCGGTGATGAACCCGCCGAGCCAGCGGCCCGCGTCGATCCAGTCGCGACGGTTCGACCACTTCCACCACGGCTGCATCTTGCCCTCGACGACTTTCTCGGCGATGCTCCATGCCCACGAGACGACGTCGAACGACATGAACTCTGAAAAGTCGGCGGCGGTGCGTAGAAAATTGCCTGCCGGGAGGCTCGTGATCGGGTCGCCCCACGCCGCTACTTGCAGGAGTGGGATTGCGTCGACGCCCCGGCCGCCGCCGACGCCGTAGCCGCCTGGGTTGGCGTTGACGGTCGGCGAGTCTTTGTGCCGGAACGGGTCGGCGATGACGACGCAACCGATGATTTTGCCGGGCCGGGAGAGGGCGCGCGCGAGGGTGGTTGCTGCTGCTGCGCCTTGGGAGTAGCCGCCGACGATGACGGGGTTCGGTGAGGCGAGGGCGGCGTCGAGGAGGTTTCGGCCGCCTGCTCGGGCGCTTTGTGCGTAGCTCATGCGGACGCCGTAGTCGGCGGGGTAGTCGACGTATTGGAATCGGAACGTGTTCGGGTCGAGGTGTTTTGCGAAGTGGTCGGATACGCCTTCGCCGTGGCGGTTGAATGTGCCGGGTAGCCAGAGAACGTCGATCATGCCGGTCATGGTGTGGGGTGTCCTATCTGTTGCGGCGGCGTGCTTTGCGGGCGGCCTTGTTGTCGGCGCGGCGTTTGGTGGTGATTGCGCGCGGGACGGTGCCGAGGTAGGGCGACCCTTCCCCTGTGCCGTAGCTGTGGTGGGGCTCGTCGAAGTCCATGAACTTGTGCATGCCGTCGGCGGCGTACTCGATGGATCTCGCGAAGTCTGCGAGAGATTCGGCGAACGGGTGCCGTAGCGGGATGTACGCCTCGCGGTCGAGGTCGAGGTCGCTGACACGAATGACGCCCGACCATGACGGACGGTCGCCGCCTCGCGCCAGGTCGCGCGTGTGGCTCGGTTTGCGTACGTGCACGGTGTCGCCCTCGGTCATCGCGGAGTAGATGGGCGTACGGTTGGCGACCTTGTCGATTTCGTCCTGATACGCGGCCCGAGTTCGTTCACTGAATGGCTTCACGCTGCGGCCTCGGTGTTCTCGATCTTGTCGAGCTCGAACTCGAGGAACTGGATCGCCTTGCGGATGTCCTGCGCGGCGGGTGCGTTCGACTTCAACCCGTGCCGCCATAGGTATTTGATCGCCGAACCGATATTGAACGAGTAGTACCGGGCGATGGTGTTGCATTCGACGCCGGACGGGTGGCTGTTGTAGTGCTCGGGGCGTTTGACTGGGTCGAACGGGTCATTGACGGGCAGCGTCTCGGCGGCTTCGGTGTAGGTTTCTGCGGCGATGCGGGCGAGGCGTTCGGGGAAGGTCTCGGCGTCGGTGTCGCGGACGGCCTCGTCGTGGGCGTAGCCGCCGTCATTGTCGTCGACGGTGCATGCTTCGCAATCCTCGCCGCTGGTGTGGTCGAGTTCGGGCCAGTCTCCACAATCGGCCCCGGCGCGGTCGCGTGCCGCACTGGTTTCGGCGACGAGGTCCGCTCTCGCTGCCTCGACGAACGCCGCACGCTCGGCCCGGTCCTCGTCTTCAACGTCGGCCGCGATCACTGCATCACGGGCCGCCAACTCTGCCGCCTCGTCGCGCACCGACTGAGCTTCGAGTTCCGCGACGATACGGCGGGCCTCGTCGAGGCCGGCGGGGGCAGCGTGCCTCGGCGACGTCGGCGGCTTCGGTGGGTACTCCGAGACAGGGACGTCGGCGGCGGCGGGCAACGGCGTCGACATGGCCTGCTCGTAAGCGTCATCGAGGGCGTTTGTGTCTAGGCCGGTGAGGTCGAGGTCGTCGCGGCTGATGGTCGGGGCCGTCGGCTGGTCGTTGATGCCTTCAATTTTGAAGCCCTTCGACGCGAGCATTGTCCCTAACTCGGTGCCCGACAGACTGTTTAGGCGGTCGTGGAATTGTGCGCGGACGGCGTCTTGTGCGGCTTTGTCGCCGATCTTCGCGGCGGCTTCGGGGTCGGCGAGGCGGGCGTCGAGTGCGGCGGTGAGCTGGTCGGTTGTGAGGTTCACGGGTGTCCTTCGAGTTGGCGGGGGGTTAGCGGACTTCGAGGGGCGTATGCACGAACAGGACGCCCATGAACGGGACACGGACGAACAGAACCCACCTACCGGCGACGTGTAGCCATTGCGGGCACCGGATCATTGGGCCCCGGTCGTACTCGGTGCGCGGGCAGTAACTGACTCTCACGCTGCAACCTCGGCGGCCTTCGCGACGTCGGCCCACTCGATGACAACCCACAAGCGGCCCGGCTCACCCTTGACCGGGTCGTGCAACTGCGGTGTCGGCTTCGCCATGTAGGCGGGCACGTCGTCGTGGACGAGGCCGTAACCGATGCGGGCGGGCACGGGACGCCCCGACTTCTTCGACACTGCCGCCGGACGTCCTTCGGTGAGGGCGTCGTAGATCGGTTTCGCGGTCGCAACGAGGTTGTCTTCGTCGCGACCTCGCCGGTTCGGTGGCCGGTAGTGCAATGCGACGGCGGCGTGCGGTAGGCCGCGCGGTAGGGACTGTGCACGGGCGAGGGTCACGACGGCGTTGCGGAGGTCGCGGATCTTCTTCGCGCGTGCGAACTTCGCGCCCATCGTCGCGCCCGAGTCGTTGAGGTTGAGCGGTGCCCGTTCGTAGGGCAGGACGAGCGTTGCTGTGAACGTCATTCGGTGACCTCGATTTCGTCGGCGTTCGGGATGAGCAGGGGGGCCGGTTTCGCGGTCCCTCGCTTCGCTGCGACGACGACGTGATCGTGGCGGCGGGTGGTGCCGACGATCGCGTAGATGACGCCTTTGTGTTTGAGGGTTTTTCCCCAGTGTTTGCCGGTGAGTTCGGCTGCAAGGATTTTCATGCGGCGGCCTTCCGTTGCTGGTACGAGTGGGCGTTCGCGCATGTGGCGCAACGTCCGCCGCCGCGATGTTCTGCCGTCCCGGCGGTGGGGGTGGTGCCCTTCGGGACGAGGGCGGTCTGGCAGTCGGTGCATGCTGCGGGTGTCGTGTTGCGGATTTGTGGGAGTGCGCCCGAGTTGCGTTTCGACTTGTAGCAGGCGGAGCAGAATCCGAGGGCGGATCGTCGGCACTGCCCAATTTTCGCGACTGTCACTGTCGGGTCTAGGAACTCGCGTTCACATCCGAGGCAGTGGGTGTCGCTTGGTGTGGTGCCTGCGACGGCGTGTAGGGCGAGGAGTGTTGCGTGGTCTCCGGTGCATGCGATTCCGCCGTAGATGACGCCGTCGGCGACTGACGCGAATCGTTCGCCGTCGATGGTTCCGGCGGCGAGTCCCTGCTTTGCGCATGGTTTGAGGCGTCGGCAGATGGTGTTACAGGTGTTGATTGCGGCGGCGGCTTCGGGGGTGTTTGTCCAGTTGGCGGCCTCGCCCTGTTGGGAGAATGTGGGGTCGTTGTAGCAGGGGGCACCTTCGTTCCACACGTCGTTAAGCACGGTTTCATGGTCGCCGTTTCGCACTTGTTACGCAACGGTTGACGTCGCGTATTAGCTGTTATATCAGGCGTTATGGCCTGTTCATGCTGTTCGGTCGTCGTCGTCGTATGCGTAACGGTTCGCGCGGTCTTCGTCGTAGGCGCGGACTTGTGCGGCGGTCGCGCGGTCGCGGGTCTCGGTTGTGGTGGCGATTGCGGGCGGTGGTGGTTGGCGGTTGATCCATTCCCAGAGGGCCCCGAGGGTTGCGGCGACGAAGACGAGGGCGGCGATCTGCGGGTATGTGAGGCCGAGGTCGTTCATGCGAAGTAGCGCCGACGGTGGGTGATTTCGATTTCTGTCGTAACCTGGGCGATGTGGTCGCCCGCGAGGAATGCGTTCGCGGACGGGCCGACGCCGTCTTTCTGGAACTCGACGACGGTGATATGTCGCGGCTCGATGGTGATGGATCGGGCGGTGTGGGCGTCGATGTCGAGGATTGCGAGGGCGGCGCGTAGCTGCCATTCGCTGATCGACTGGGGAAGTTTCAGCACGGGGCGGGTTCCTGTCAATGGGCGGCGGTTGATGCGGACGAGTCAAGGCTCGGAATGTTCGCGGCCGTCGAGACTGTGGTGCGTGATGAGCCACCCGATCGAACCGTCGTCACGTTCGACGGGTTCAGTGTCGGGGCCGCATGGGCAGCATTCGCCGGTGTCGTCGTGCTCTACGAGGTCGTCGACCGGGAGGACGTGGACGTTCACCGGACGGACAGGTCGGACCAGCCGCGCGCCGTATGCGAACCGACGAGCATCCCCAACATGCCCGGCTTCGACCACACGCCGTACTGGTTGAGCATGTACTCGGACGACTTTTCGGCCTCCAGTGCGGGCATCCCGAACAAGGTGCGGCCCTCGAACTCGTTGGTGTAAAAGTGGTGGTAATGCGCCATGAACCACAACGGGACCGAGCCGAGAGTGTCAGTGCGGCCGAGTATCTGGCGTTCGATCGCGGCGCGGGTGCGGGTCTCCGTCGACGCGCCCTTCCCTTTCTCGATGTAGCCGTGCGAGAAATAGCAGTCGAGGCCGCCGAGGTTGACGACGACGGCCGGGTCGCCGTCGCCGATGGTCCAGTCGATGCGGGGGCCGCCGTACTGTTCGGTCTCTTGGAATAGCTTTTGTACCTGCCGGGCGACGTAGGTTGAGGCGTTGTCGCCTGCCGTGGTGACTGGATCTTTCGATCCGTTGCGGGTCCATTCGCCGTGGTTGCTGATGACGGATGATGCCGACATGGGAATGCCGAGGGTTGCGTACTGTCGGAACGTCCAGACGCGCATGTCGTAGTCGAGTTCGAGCTGCCGCGACTGGTTCAGTTCGATTGTGTGGGGCTGGTTTTCGTAGTTGTTGCAGACACCCTCGGTCTCGTCTCCCATGAACGCTACGTGCAAGCGGGAGGGCGCGTTGCCTCGTGCGACGAGGTCGAGGACCGTCGCTTTGTGGGCGAGGATTCCGCGCTTCCAATTTTCGACTGACTCGGCGGTGTTCTTCTTCCCGAGCTGCGAGTCGGCGACGAGGGTGAGGTAGGCGGCGTCGGTGTCGAACAGGTTCGATGGTGCGATCGGGTCGGCGAGGAGTGTTGCCCGCCAGCCGTCGAGGACTGCGGCGGTAATGGTGCGGGATGTGACGCGCCGAAACTTGGCGCTGTAGCTGTAGAGCTGCACGGTGTCGCGGTCGCCGGACTTCGAGCGGGCGGACTGTTGCCACGTCGACATTTTGACGGTTTCGTCGACTACCTCGAACTCGGCGGCGTCCATCTTGAACAGTGCGAACACGCGCGTCCAGTCGCCGTTTACTTCGCCTTCGACGACGACGTTGTTCAGTGTTGCGCCGTCGGGGGTTTCGTCGATGCTGCCTTTGCCGACGGCGGGGCCGTTCGTTGACTGGTTCATTTCGTCGGTGATGCTCATTGCGTGGCGGTGCTTCTTTCGGGGGTTGCGGGGCAGCAGCAGTCGGCGGCGTAGTGCTTGTGCCAGCTCGAGGCGTTGCCGGTGTAGCCGCGTCGGCGGGCGACTTTGCGTGCCCTGTCGACGGGGATTCCGTCGTCGATGCCGTTGTCGAACTCGGCGCGGGCGTCGTCGTCGAGGGTGGTGAGGAAGCGTTCGGCGATGCAGGGGCGGCCGGTGGGTGTGTGGAGTTCGGCGGCGATGTCCGAGGCGGTGCTCACTTGAACCACTCGGCGAGTCGGACTTCGCGGAGAGTTCTTGCGATCATTGCGTCCCACTCTGCGGGGCATGCCGTCGAGTCGCTGCCGGGTTTCGGGAGTGGGGTGAGGCGGTGTGCGCGGTTGACGAGGTGGCGGGGGCGCGGCCACCATGACGGGCGTTTCCCTCCGGTGATGATGCCGCCGCTCGCGAACCGTGGGCGGATGTCGTCGGCCGACATGTGGCGACCGTTGACCGTTCCCGAGATTCTGCGTGCGGCGTCGAGTGAGTCGATCGACCACGGGTTCGGGGTTTCGGCGAACTGGTCGACGCAGTGGCCGGCGGGGGTGTTGGCGGGGCGTTGGATCCAGCCGGGGCGGCCTCGTCGGGCGGCGTCAGTGTTGCGGCGGGCGAGGCGTAGTTGCTCGGTCACTCGCGACAGGCGGTGCTCGAGCTCGAACCCTCGGGTGACGTGCGCGGCGATGATGCCCTCGGCGCGCTGTGCCCGCTTGTGGGCCTTGGCGGCGTTCGCGAGGGCCCGCTTCGTCGTCCGGTCGAACGGGTCGAGGACACGGATCGCGGCGACCTCCCGGTGCGCGTCGTCGACGGCCTGCTCGGGTGGTGACGCGAGGGCATACAGGTACGCCTCGGTCGGAGTCCTGCCCGTCTCGTCGACACGCGACAGGCCAGTGAGGCCGCTCATGCGGGAACCTGGATGCACACGAACGGGCCCTCGAGGGCAACGCATTCGGGGTTGTAGCCAGCCTCGACACCCGGCCGATACCAGAGTCCGTCGGCCTTGCGCCATACGTCGCCAGTCTCGGACGTGTCGAGGACGATGGTGTCGGCGTCCGCGCCTGCCAACCATGCGATGCGTTCGGTGTATCCGGTGGGCGACATTGGCATCACGGCGGCGGTGTTGCTCATGCGGTTACCTCGTGGATTCGTGTGTCGTCGGGGACGGTGACGGTGAGGCGGCCCGTGTAGTCGGTGCTGCCGGGGCCCATGACGAGGGGCCATGCGGGGACGGTGGCGGCTTCCGATGTCGGCCCGAACCCGATTGTCCAGCAACCCGTATCGCGGTCGAGTGTGAACGTGAGGCGGAGTGATTCGGTGGGGCTTTCGAGGTGTAGCTGTGCGCCGTTGTAGGCGTCGAATGTGTTGAGCCAGCCTTCGTCGCCGTCGATTCCGTAGGCGATGACGTGGGCGTCTTCGTGGCCTTCAAATGCGAGGGTGCGCGTGTTCATGCGGTGGCCTGCGCGGCTTTGCGGGCGACGGCGGCGTCGACTTGGGTGCGGTAGACGGTGCGGAGGTTCGCGACGTTCTTCGTCCATGCGCGGAGTTCGATCTGCTGTCCGAGGACGACGTCGGGTAGCTGCCCGTTGACGGTCTGATCGGTGGCGTCGATGCGGCGCTGCATTGCTGCGCACACACTGTCGAGTAGGTCGAGGGTGATCGACGCGGGCATCGCAACGGCGTTGTAGTCAACCGTGGCGGCGGTAGTTTCGGGCATGTGTTCACGGTAGGGACGGTTTCGGGGGACAGTCTTTAAGACTGAAACGGGCGATGCCCGACCGGCGTTCGTGGTCGGGCATCGCGTGTCGAGCTGCGGGTTAGGTGGGTGTGTAGAGGGCCTGTCGGTGGTGCGCGATCTGCGCGTCGAGGACGTCCTGAAACTCGGCTACCTGCGCGGCGAACTCGGCGCTGTCCTGGTAGGTGTTCCATTCTTGGCGGCGGTGGTAGCGGTCGACGTAGTTTTTGCGTGGGACGGTCGCGGCGACGACGGCCCGCTCGGCGACCTTCTGCTGCGCCTGCACGATCTGCTCGTCGCGCCACCCCTTGTAGTCATAGGCGGCGGTGTGTTGCATGGTGGCGGGGAGGAACGGGTTCGCGACGGCTGTCCATGATTTGAGCCCGCGAACGTCGACACCGTCGAAGCGCAAGATTGCGCCGGTCTGCCGTTCGAGCTTTGCTGCGTACCGCTTTTCGACGAGGGCGGTCTTGCGTTTGCGTTCAGTTCTGGCGCTCATTTGGGGGTCTCGATTGGGTTGACGGTGACCGCGTCGAGGACGTCGATCGCTGCGACCGTTGCGCCGTCGCCTGCAATGTCGCGGTTGATTGCGGCATAGGCGAGGGTGCGGATCCGTGCGAGGGCGTTCGATTCGTTCGCGTAGAGGCTGCCGAGGTTCGCGTTCTTGTGTTGCAGTTCGCGGACGTAGTCGACGAGCTGTGCGGCTTTGCGGGTGTCGAGGTCGACGGTTCGGTACATGGGTACGTCGGCGATCGTGTAGGGGCGTGGGACGGTCGCGTCGAATATGAGGTCGGCGAGTTCGTCGATGATGCGTGAGGGGTGCGGTGCGGCTGGTGGTGTGAGCATGTGGCGGGCCTTTCCTGCGGGGTGTCGGTTCATGGCTGCGGCGCGGTCGCGGTCGTCGTTCACTGGTTCTTTCTGTTGGTCCCGGTGGCGGACGGGGTCGGGTCTACCGGGCAGCGGCGCGAACCGCTGCCCGGTAGAGGATCAGAACGGTGGTTCGTCGCTCTGCGCACTGCCGCCCGGTGCGCTGCCCCACGGGTCGCCTTGACCCGAGGCCGGCGGCTGCGAGTTCCGCGTGCCACCCTGCGACGCTCCCCCACCGCCGTTGCGTGACACCTTGTTCACCTTCGCGGTCGCGTACTTGAGGGACGGCCCAATCTCGTCGACGTCGAGTTCGACGACGGTGCGCTTCTCGCCTTCCCTCGTCTCGTAGGAGCGTTGCCCGAGGCGTCCCGACACGAGCACACGGGCACCCTTCGTTAGGCTCTCTGCGACGTTCTCGGCGGCGTCGCGCCATATCGTGCAGCGCATGAACAGGGCCGCGCCGTCTTTCCATTCGTTCGTGTTCTTGTCGAACAGTCGCGGCGTCGATGCGATCGTGAAGTTCGCGACGGCTGCGCCTGCCGGGGTGAACCGTAGTTCGGGGTCGGCGGTCAGGTTGCCGGTCATGCTCAAGATGGTTTCGCCGCTCATGCTGTGGTGCTCGTTTCTGTTGGGGTTGTGACGGTTTCGGGGTATCCGTCGACGAGGCGTTGCGCGTATTCGCCGAGGGCTTCGTCGCTGGGCTTCGCGATGCGGACGTACTCGGCGAGTTTGTGGCCGACGATTACGTGACGTTTCGCGTAGGCGTCGAGCTGCCTTGCTTCGCGGACGAGGATGTCGGCGGCGGCGTCGAGGTCGTGGTCGTCGAGGAGTTCGGCGGCGAGGCGGTATGCCTGCGCGGTGCTGTGGGTCATGCGGCGATCCTGTCGGCGTAGTAGCGGCGCGTCGCTCTCACAACGTCGATGGTGCGACCGAGCATGATTCCGGCTTCGCGTGGCGTGAGGTCGGTTCGCATGACGGTCGCGAGGTCGGCATCGTTGAACGGGCGGCGTGGTGTTCGGGCGGCGGCACTGTCTTGGGCGGCCCCGATGTCGTCGAGTTTGAGCCATTGGCGGCGGTCGTTGCCGACTCGGTGGGCGGTGAGGCGGCCGTCGCGGATCCATCGTGCGATTGCGGATTTGGGGACGGTCGCGAGGCGGGCTGCTTCGGTGACGGTGACGTAGGTTTCGTGGTTGTGGTGGCGGATGTGGTTGCTGTCTGGTGGGAGCTTGTCGGTGTGCATTACGCGGCGGCGTCGTTCGTTGCGGTCTCGGTGTTCGCGGCGTGCTCGGCTTTGTGGAATGCGGCGACGACGTCGCGGCGGGTGCGTTCGGGGTCGTCGTTCCAGTCGATGACGCTGTCGCTGTCGATCGCTGCGAGTAGGTGCCGTTCGGCGGTGTTGAATGTTTCGGTTCGGGTGTAGGTGGGGTCGCATTCGGCGATGTGGGCGAGTGCGCCGAGTGCGTCGCGTCGGCCGTCGATGTCGTGGTAGTGGCCTTGTGTCCATCCTGCGAGTTCGAGTTCGTCGGCGGCGGCGTGGAGCACTTGCGGGACTGTGAGGGTGACTGTTTGGGTCATGGCTGGTTCCTTCGTGTCGGGGCTCGTGGCGGCGAGCAGTGTCAGTCGGTGGCGTGTTTGGCGAGGAGTGTTGCCCATGCGAGGGCGGCTTCGCGGGTCTCGAATCTGCGGGCGACGGTGGCGGTTCGGGTTCGCCATACCCGCCACGGGAGGAGCGTCGACCCTGACGGCCGGTAGCGGCATTGGATCGGCTTCGGGGGCCGCCCGGTGTCGGCGGTCATCGCTTGTTCCGCCGTAGTCGGTCGAGGAGTGCGACGCGGGGCCTGCTGTTGTCGACGCGGCGGTTGAATTGCGCTGCGAGGGTGAAGAATGCGCGGTCGATCTGCTCGGGCGTCATGTGCGACTTTCGGGTTGCTGGTTGTATCCACGGGACATGATGAGTGTCTGTTTGAACGTGACGCGCGGTTCGGTGTTGGCGTAGAACAGGGCCTCGTCGGCGTCGTATCCGTAGGTGACCTGTTCGGCGCGGGCTTGCTGTGCTGCGACTTGCTCGGCGTAGAGGTCGCGGACGTGGGCGTTCCAGCCGCTCACGCTGCGCGCCTGCCCGCGACTTCGGCGTTGTGTGCGGCCCGGTATTCGATGCGCTCGCCGATGGTCGAGAGCTGGTCGTATTCGCTGAACGGGTTCGCGTCGTGGTCGGCGTGTAGCTGCTCGATGCCGTCGATGTCGTCGTCGATCTGCTGCTCGGTGATGTCGGCGGGCTCGGCGGCCTCGATGTAGGCCCTCACGCGACCATCGACCGGAACTCGTGGCGGCCCATCGTCGCGGACGTTCGGGGATCCCACGTCGTCTCTCCGCTGCCGTCGAGGTATTCGCCACAGTCGACGCATTCTTGGAACTCGGCGAGGTCGTAGGAGTACGGCTCGAGGTCGGCGGTTTCTTCGTGTGGGCATGGTGCGGCGTCGACGCGGGGTTGTGTGGCGTAGCGGTCGCTGGTGGCTTGCAGGCTGGCGATGAGGGCGGCGGCTTCGTCGACGTTGTCGTTCATTGCGCGGGCGAATGTTTCGATGTTGGCTTCGTCGCGGTAGGCGGCGAACGCTGCGGGTATCGCGGTCCCTGCTGCGCGGGCGTTGGTGAATGCGTCGTATGCGTAGGACATGGCTGGTTCCGTTCGGTTAGGCCGTGGCGGCGGCGAGGTCGAGGAGGTCGAGGCCGTAGTCGTGGCCGTCGGCGTCGATGTTGAACAGGAGGTCGAGGGTGCCCTCGGTGGGGGCGTTGACGGCGGCGGCGAGCTTGCGGCGTTGGCGGGTGTTCATGCTGCCCGACCGACGAACACGTCGAGGGCGTCGACGAGAGTGACGCGGCCCGGTCGGCTTGCGAGGCGGACGAACGCGAGGAGTGCGCCCGACTCGTCGGTCTCGTAGTCGATCACTTCGGTGATGTCGCCGACGCGGTCGGGGGTGATGCACTCGGCCTCGGTGCGGGCGAGGTGAATTGTGTTGCGCTGCATGGCTGGTTCCTTTTCGTTGAACAGGTGGCGGCCTGTTGGTGTGAGACGAACGTACCGCGAAACGTTACGCACTGCAACCCGGCATATCCGACACACGAAAGAGGGCCCGACGACAATCCGACGGGCCCCACTCCGAGCGACTACGCGGCGGCCTCCCGCTGCTTCACTTCAACCTCGGTGACGGTCAAACATCGCCGGTTCGATTGCGGCCCCGATCGGTGTTCGTCGAATGATCCGATCGAGTTGAACGACGATTTGCATGCTGAGCACATCACGGGCGGTCTCCTGTTGGTGTCGTCCTGCGGCGCATTGCACCCGCGAAGCCCCGCACGGGGTCGCCCTGGTGTGTGCCTATGGGGTCGAGCTTAGAAACGATCTGAGCCGTTACAGAGGGGGCCTCCGTATCGACCTCCTGTGCACCCGACGCCACACGAAACGACGCCATTGCCCGCGCCCTCGCCTCCGCAGAGGCCGGCGGACCCGACGCAACCGAACGCAACTCCGCAACCGGCGGCGGCCCCGACCGCTTCGCCTTCAAAATGAACGCAACATGCGACGGCTCGAGCCACCGACGACGCTCCCGAGGATCGTGAGGCATCGCGAAAAACTCGTGCACCGCTTCGCACGCGCTACGCACTTCCCACCGTCCACGCTTCGACGCCTCGGTCCACTTCGCAACCTCGGCGGGCGCGGTCACGTCCCGGTTGTCGTACACGGCGACGACGACGAGGAGGTCCAACACTTCGAGCCGGTTCATGCTGCTCCCCCGATTTCGAGTTGATCGTTCGCGGCTTCCCGGTTCATCCGGTCGACTTCGGTTGCTCTCATGGCGGCGAGGCCGGTGAGTGTCGCGTCGAGTTTCGATCGCGGTGTCGCCCTCGTCGTCGCGGTTGCCTTCGTGGCTTCGCGTCGCATCCAGCCTCGCCACGTTGCGTCCCAATCCGCCTTCGGTTTGCCTTCGCCGAGCCAGTAGTCAACGAACCCTCGATGCAAAACTTCGAGGTCGAGGTTTGGCGCTTCGGCTTTCATGGCGTCCCTGACCGGTTGCGATGGGATCCACTCGGGGTCGATTCGGGCGGCGCGCGCTTTTCGCGACGGCAAGGTATTTACTACTTCGTTAGAAGTAGTGGACGGGACGGGACGGGACGGGGGTTCAACGATTCCACTAGCATCTTGCTTCGTCTGGCTGCGAAGCGATTGCGAAGCATCATGCTTCGGTTTTGCTTCGTCGTTTTCGCCTCTCCGTGAGGCCCCGGACTGCCTCCCACCTGCGCGTCCTGCTTGTGCGAGGCGTTCGCGTTTCGCCAGAACTTCGGCTTTTGTGGGCTGAAACTTTGACCAATTGTTGAATATGTAGCCGTCGTTTGTTGTCGACCACAGTCCACTTCCGACGAGGTTGTCAGCGTATTGTTTGCGACTTCCGAGCAACTTGAGCGTTTGTTTCGTGACAGTTCCGTCTGTTAGTTGGTCTGCACAGTACGAACCGGCGCGCGTCCAGAGGCCGATTGCGCCGAGGGAACATGCGAGAGCTTCGGGGCTCGACCAGAACTTGTCGTCGACTTTGAACCAACTCATCGGAGCGAAACCACCTTTGCTGCGTCGAACTTTGCGGCGGCGACGGTCAGCTCTGCGCGGTGCTTGTTCGCGGCCTGTTGGTCGTCGCATGTCCACACTTTCAGCTCGGTCGCTTCGTCCCACCATTCGGCTTTTGCGCGTAGCGCGGTCCATCGGGGGTAGGGGTAGGCGGTCGTGCCGATGTAGAGGGCGGACCCTGTTGCGTTGGTGAATGTGTACGTCAATATCCGTGGTGCGGCCGGTTCGAGTTCGAGCCAGACGTTCCGATCGAACGGTGTGATGCCGGGGTATTCGTTGGGGGTTGGGGTTGCCATTATGCGGCGCTCCTGACGTTTGCTGTGAGCTCGAGTTCGTCGCGTAGGCGGGCGACGGTGTAGTCGGTCCACGCGGTTCGTGCGGCGATCTGGCGGTCGGTGTGGCCCTGCGCGACGTAGTCGGTGATGAGGACCCGGCGGTCGTGTGGGGTGAGGATTTCGGCGGGCTCCCATCCGTTGACGGCGGCCCGAAACATGAGGGGCTGGTCGAGGTTGCGTGCTCGCCTCGGCCGCATGTAGTCGCGGCTCACCGTGCACCGATGACGCGGTAGATCCACTCGTTGAACGTGCGGGCCCGTAGTCCGCATGATCGGCAATGCGTGTGTGTGCCGTCGAGTTCGGCGCGGAGCTGCGCGAGGTGGGCGTCGCATAGTAGGAACTCGCCGAGGTTGCGGGGTGCTGTGCAGTCGTGCCCGAGGATGAGCCAGTCGGCGGACGTCGAGCATGCGGCGGTGTTCGGGTGAACGCTTGTGCCCCAACCGCACACGATGTCGAACTCGAGGGCCGCGAGGGCGTCGGTCTGCTCGAGGATCGCGGGCGCGGTCATGCTGCGGCCCCGTACACGTCGGCGCGGGTGACGTATCCACGGCGGACGTTCTCGGGGATGTGCCCGACATGGCGACCGTTTCCGCTGCATGCCGCGTAGTGGTGCATCACGGGTTCTCCGTCTCGTCTCATTTCGCGGATCGCGCGCTTGGCTGCGGCTTTGTCGGCGAATGTGCGTTTCGCGCATTCCTCGCAACGCCACCACTTGCCGTAGTTCGGGGTCGAGTGCGATCGGGCTTTATGTACCACGGTTCGTTTCCTCGTCTCGTTGGCGAATGATCCGGTCGACGACTGCGGGCGTGAGTTGCCGGTCGAGTTCGGCGATCGCGGATGGTGTTGCGGTTTCCCATAGTTGGACGACTAGGGCTTCGGTGATGCGGGGTGCCCGCCGGCCTCGGTGTGCTCGGTGGGCGGCGGCGTTCGCTGCTTGGTATTGGTTGTGTGCGGCCTTGCATGGCGTGCATGTGGCTTCGTTGTCGCGTAGGTGCGCGGCGTAGCCCTTGTTCGTTCCGCATGTGCTCATGCGGCTTGTTCGGTCTCCTGTGCGGCTACCTCGACGAGTTCGGCGAGGATGACGGCGGCGAGTAGCGGCGGGACTGCGTCGCCGACTTGCCGGTATTGGGCGGTGCGGGATCCTTGCCACGGGTAGTCGGCGGGGAAGGATTGCAGGACGGCGGCTTCGTCGACGGTGACGCGGCGGGCTTGTGGGTCGGCTGCGTCGTGCTGCGGGGCGCGGGTGGTGCGTTGGCCCCACTGTGCGGTGCCTTTGCCGGTGATGGTCCCGGCGGGCGCGGTGATCGGCCTCGGGTCGACGATGGTCGACGATGTGCCCGCTTGCGCCATTACGGCGGGGAACCGTGACCACGAGCGGGCCTTCTCGGTGACGGTCTGCGACGGGTCGGTCGTGCTGCGAAGATCGCGGCCCCGGTAGTCGACACCGTCGATCGTGACGGCCTCGCCCCGGTCGTCGTAACGGCGAGGGAACCCGACGAGTCCGTCGTTCCAGCCGAGGGCGTCAGCCATGCTCACCCACTTTTCGACACCGCCGTCGAGCTTGCCGGGGGTGCGCGAGTAGTAGCGCGAACGTGTCGGCGTCGGTAGTTTCGCGGGGCCTCGGCGTCGCGTCTCCCACGGCGAACGGGCGACGAGGATTGCGCGCTTACGGGTCTGCGGTACGCCGAACTGTTCGGCGTTGACGACGGCCGTTTCGACGCTGTAGCCGATCGCGCGGAGCACTGCCGCGCATGCCTGCCATATCGGGAGGACTGCGGGCACCTGCTCCCACGCAACCCACGACGGGGTTAGGGCGAGGGCCCACCGTAGCGGCTCGAGGGCGAGGACCGAACGGGGGTCGGTCATGCGGAGGTGAAGCTGCGCGATTTCGACGTCGACGTCGGATGCGGTGCGGACACGGGCGACTGCCTCGAGGAGTAGCGCGGCGTCCCGGCGGCCGTTGCCCTTGCCTGCTGCGCTGAAACCTTGGCAGGGCGGCGACCCGATGTGCCCGCGACTGGTTGCGTCGACGATGCGCGTCGACGATGCGAACGCTCGAGGGTCGAGGGTCGAGACGTCGACTTTGAGGCGGTCATGTCCGGCGGCGACGGCGGTCGCGCATGCGGACTCGTCCCACTCGATGCCGATGTGCTCGCCCGTGTAGCCGGTGTCGCGTAGGCCGGTCGACCAACCGCCGGGGCCCGCGAACAGTTCGATGATGTCGCCGCGTGTTGAGTGCTGCATGAGGGTGCTGGTTCCTTCGTGATCGTGCCCGTGGCGGCGGGCATAGGGACGGGGCCGCCGTGTGGCGGCCCCGTGTGCGTCATGCTGCGACTGGTGTCGCGTCCTCGTCGATCGGTGTCGCGCCGAGCTGCGTCTGTACCTCGGCCGTCGCGGCTACGGTTGCGTCGCCGCTGGTTGGGGCCGCGTCGTCGGGTGTCGCGGCGGCCTCGGTGTCGGCCTCTTCGAGTGCGGCGAGGTGTGGCTTCAACACGACGAGACGCGCTTTCCAGTTGGCGGCGAGTTCTTCGCCGATGCGCTGCGGCGTGCCCTTGATCGCGCCCCACGCTGCCGTCATTTCCGGTTTCGTCGTGGCGTCCTTGATCGCGTCGCGGATACGTTCGGCCTCGTAACGCACGGCGAGGTCATCTTGCGCGGGCGGTCGCGTCGCCGCGTCGACTGCCGAGCGGGCCCGGTCTGCCGTCGAGGTGCGCTGCGCCGCCTCGGGGCGTCCCTGCGACTCCTGCTGCGTCGCCGCGTCGGCCTCGGCGCGGTCCTCGGCGGTCACTGCCTCCAACTGTCGGAGCTGGCGGGGCTGCGCCGTCGCGGGGTCACACTTGAGCGCGTCGAACACGAGCCATTCGAGAGAAAAGTTCGGCGCGGGCTTCGCCTTGTCGACGCCCGGCTGGATACCGGCATGCACCGATCGGAGACCGACAACGATTGGCGACTCGTCGCGGGAGAGACGGACCCACGCCGAGGAGTCATAGCCGATCGACTTCTGTCCCTCGACTTTGTGTTCCTTCGAGCCGGGGATCGGCTGGCCCTTGTCGTCGAGCTGCGAGACCTGCTTGCCGCGTGCGGTCATTACCACGATGCCGGGGAACGTCATTAGTACGCGCATGAGGCGGGCGTGCCGATCGTTGGCGTCGTTCCATAGGTTCATCGTCGGCTTGACTTCGGCGTTCGGGTCGCGCTGTAGCGTCCGCTTCCCGGCGTGCGACATGCGGGCCCGGCCGCCGATCCAATCCTTGTGCATTTCCCACTCGGCGGTCATCGAGTCGATGACGAGGAGGACGGGCTTATCTCCTGCGGTCATCGCTTTCTGGCCCTCTTCGCGGACGGCGAGAACTCGATCCATGATGTCGGCCCACGTCCCATCATGCTCGAGAATGTCGTAGTTGGCACCGGGGATGGATCCGTACTCGTCGAGTGATCCTTCGCCGAGGTCGAGTGCGTAGGCGGCCCCGATCCTGTCGGATCCGGAGAACTCGAGTGCGGCCCATGTCTTACCGGACTTTTCGGGGCCTTCGACGAGGACGAGCGGCCACGGGACGATGCACGACGGCTTACGTGTCTTCAATGTGGGCATGTTCTGGTTCCTTTTCGTTGTGAGCTGGCGGGCTCGGGTTGGTTATGCGGCGGCGATCGCGTCGGGTGCGAACATGGCGTCGAGTTCGTGTGCGTCGAGTGCGTCGACGGATACCTCGGCGCGCGGCGGGTAGAGGGCGACGCCCTTCTTAGTTTTCTGCCGGTTGCCGAGCGGCTGGCCGTCGGGGGCGATGATCTTATGCGCCTGCCCTGCCTCGTCGAGGATGAGCGACTTGACGAGGTTTACTTCGGCCTCGGCTGCGGCGAGGGCGGTCATCGAATCGAACCGGCGGCGGGCGAGGGCGTAGTCGGTGCGGTGCACGAGGTCTTTTTCGATGTCGCGGTGGTAGGTGCGTATCGCGTCGTAAGTGTGCTCGGATCCGTCGACGGGTGGAAGTATCGCGTCGTCCGACTTCGCGTTGAGGTAGAACGTGTGCAGGTAGGCGGCCATTTTCTCGGCCTCGACTTCGTCGTAGTCGACGATGAACACTTTGAGTTCGAGGAACGGCCCGAGGACGGGGATGTACGTGCGACGTAGGCCGCTGATCCACATTCCCCACTGCACCTGAAACCAATACCCGAGGGGCACGTCCGAGGAGTATTCGCGGCCCCACTGGTAATCACCGCGCCCGTCCGACTTGGCTTCGACGTTGTACCGTTCCCCTGTTTCGCGGTCGATTGCGATGTCGTCGAGGTTCGCTGCGCCCCACGAGACACCCTCGCGGAGGACGGTTGTCTCACCGCCGACGCGGTCGAACTGCGGGAACTTGTGGAAGAACCAATTTAGGATCGACGGCTCGAGCATCGTTCCGCGAACCATTGCGTCGGTTTCGCCGTCGGGGTCGATTTCGGCGCGGAGTAGGTAGAACTCTTTACGTGGCGAGGAGAACTTCGAGGCCCCGAATATGCCCGCCACTTTGGATCCGGTGATAAGTGCGGCGTGCTCGGCGCTGCCGGGCTTGAGGGTGACTGCGGGCGCGGTGATCGCTGCCGTCGTGTCGATGGTGTCGAGTTCGGTGCTGAGGGAGACAATCTCGGCGTCGATGGGTTCGACATTGAGTTCGAGGTCGGTAAAGCTGTTGGCGATTGTCATGCGAACCATGCTCCGATCGGTGGCAGTACGGCGAGGATGTAGCAGGCGGCGAAGGATCCGACGAGCATTGAGACGCTGACGGTCACGGTCGGCTTGTCGTTCATGCGGCGTACTCGGCGCGAATCGTGGCGAGCTTCTGCGTGAGGTGCTTTACGGCGCGGGCATATCCGGCGTCGTAGTCGGGCATGAGGCCCGTTGCTGCGTCTGGCGTCGCGAGGGTGGCGGCGAATCGGTCGAGGTCGGTGAGGACGTTGTCGACCTGGGGGGTGTTGGCTGTATGGTGGGTTCGCATGGTTTGGCTGGTTCCGATCGTGTAGACGGGCCCTAGATAGTTCTCTTGGCGGAGAGGGGGCCCGTTCTTTATGTGTCGGGAAGGTTTACGCGGCTGCGGGCGGCGTGAGGCCGCGCCATGCGTAGCCGGTGGCGGGGTCGATGCGGATTAGCTTCGCGGCGGGCCCGATGCGGCGGTGTGCGAGTTTTCCGGCGGCGATCGCGCGGCGGATTGAGTTCTCGGATAGTCCGAGCATCACGGCGGCTGTGGGTACGTTCCAGTCGGCGGGGCCTCGAGGGGCGAGCGTGGTGAGTGTCATTGCTGGTTCCTTCGGTTCGGGCCCGTGGCGGCGGGCGTGGTGTTGTCAGTGTGCGGTGTTTCACTCACTCGCTGACAGTGCGAAACGTTACGCGCTGCGGCGACGTTTGGCAACACGGGAGCACGAAAGCGGCTGATAATGCCAGATATGCAACAGTCGTGCATCATTGAGGTAACAGAACGCCCGAGCTGGTAGACACATTCCTATCTGACCGTCCGGTAAGTTTCTTGATTTCGCACGACTTCGCGTGTAAACATTCCTTATGACTGCACAATGGGAAGTAGGCCAACGCCTACAACAGGCCCGCGAAAGCAGGGGCCTCTCTAAGCGGTCTGCGGCCCACCTTGCCGGCATATCCGAGGCGCGTTGGCGACATATCGAGTCGGGCATCGAACGCCGCCGGGGCGTCGACTATCCGGCCCGCCCGTCGGCTCTTATTCTTGCCCGAATCGCAAGGGCCGTAGGCGAAGACGCACAGGACGTCCTACGGCAAGCGGGCTTCGATGCCGAGGTCGACGTCGTGAGTGTCCCTGACGCCGAGGTTGCGCTCGTAGACATCAGTGGTTTAGATTTCGATAGTCGCGCTAAAGTGCTCGGCTACATCGACGCACTAAAAGACATTCGGAACAAGTAGTCGCGGGGCTCTACTCGGTTTGTCGGAGAGATAACCCACCAATGACGGAATACAACCCCTGGAGTGATGCACGAAACCGACACGACATTATCGTCGGCGTTACACCTTTGATCGACGAACAGGGCTGGTGGCTTCCGGCCGATCGGGTCATTCTCATTTCAGAGCTACAACCTGCCGGTGTGGTGCGTAGTGCGGCCCTCGCCCACCAACTCGCACACGTCGACCTCGAGGGATCCTTCGTCGTAGAGTCTGCGCGCGAGGGCGTCGCCAACCCGAGCGACATCGAGGCAGCGGCCCGGCGACTGACGTCCCGGCGGTTCCTCTCACTCGCCGACATTTACGACGGCATCGCCGATACCGCGACACTCGACGGGCATGAACTGGCCGCGCACCTCGGCGTAACGCCCGTCGTTCTCGCCGACAGGATCCGGTACGCCGACGATGACGAGGGCTCGGCCGTCGACGACGTCGCCCACTTGATCGAATGGACAGGCACCGTCGTCGAACGGTGGGCATGCGGGCAGCATTTACGGCCACTGAGCGACCCGCACGTCAAGGCTCCGTCAATGCTCATGGTTGCGTAGCCCAGACAGACGAAAATGCCCCACCTCGACGAGGTGGGGCATTTTGCTGCGTCGGTACTGTTTACGCGGCCTGAGTGATCGGGTTCGGGCCGCCCGGTATCAACGGGGTACGTTTCGCCCACACCATGACATCGCGGGCGTCAAGGGTCGTGTTCTTCCCATTCTTGTACGCCGCGAGTTCGTAGTTCGCGATCGCGTCGCGAATCTTCGTCACGCCGTACCCGGTGCGGCGCGAGGACTCGGCGACGGACCACATTTGGAACTCGGCGACGGCCGTTGCGAATGCTGCGAGTTCGGTCAGTGTCGGCGGCTTCTTGCTCATATGGTGAGTTCCTTCGGTGGTAGTAGTTCGCCCTCGATTGGGGCGGTAGGTGCGAGGAGTCCGTCGAGGGCCCGCATCGCTTCGCGGGACATCGAGACGTCGGCCTGCGCGTATATCTCGGTCGTGATCGCCGAGGAGTGCCCGAGGATCTGCTGAATGACGACGATCGGGACGCCCGCTTTGAGTAGGAGCGTCGCCGTTGTCGCGCGTGCTGCGTGGGTGTCGGCGTCCGATATGACACCCGAGTCGGCGACGGCGGCCCGCCACCTCGCGAGGTCGTCCTTCGGGTTGATCGGGTTACCGCGCGGGCTGGCCCACAGTAGGCCCCACGGGTTCGGCGTCCACTGCTGCCGGTATTCGCGGAGGTAGACGAGGAGCGGCGTCGGGATCGGGATGATTCGGCCCGACTTTTCCGTTTTCGGTCTGACGTGGCAGTAGCTACGCCATAGCGGCCGATACTCGAAGTCGTCCGCGCCGACGTCGAACGCCTCGAGCGGGTAGACGGGGTCGGGGTTGCGTCGCCATTCCGGTTTGAGCGGGACAGTTTTCAGCGACCACGACGTGTCGATCTTCCCGTCGACGAGGTCGACCCGGTCCCAAGTGAGGCCGAGGACTTCGGACTGTCGGGGTCCGAGGAGTAGCTGCGTCGCCCACCTGTGGAAGTAGGGGTCGTCGATGTCGCGGGAGTGTTGCAGGACTTGCGTCGCTTCGAGGTAGGTGAGGGGTGTCCGCTTTTTCGGTGTCGAGGGCGGCATATCGACGCGGTCGACGACGGAGTAGACGATCTTGCCCTCGCGTACTGCCGAGGTGAGGGCGTTACCGAGGACGATATGTGCGCGTTGCACCATGCGGCTCGAGTTGCCGTGCGGTTTCGCTTTGACGTATGCGTACATTTCTCGGACGTGGGCCGGGGTGAGCTTGTCGAGGCGGAACGCGCCGAGAGCTGGCTTTATGCACGTATTGATCGTGGAGCGGTCGCCGTCGTAGGTGCCGGGGCGTACATGCGGTTTGTGGATGTTTTCGACCCAATAGTCGAGCCATGCGTTTACGGTGGTGCCGGATCCCTTGGCGTCGAGGCCGGCGGCGAGGTCAGCGCGCTTTTTGTCGCGGGCTGCGATGACGTCGGCGGGGGTTTTGCCGGTGACGGTGACGCGCTTCTGTTTGCCGTCGCCTCCGACGCCGAGGTTGATCTGTAGGCACCATCGGCCGTCGCTTGTGCGTTGGTATGGCTTGGGGTCGCCGTTGGTGCGGCGGGTGCGTTTGGTGGGTGCGGCCTTCTTGGCGGCCGGTTTGCGCGGCATGTTCGGCTGGTTCCTTCCGTGTTTTCGGGCCTGGCGGGGCCCGTTTTTCTTTAGCTAACCGTGTAGCTGCGGTGACGGTCGACGTCGGTCGCAACGGGCGTAACGATACGCATGCGGGTCGGCGAAGGTCCACATAGGGGCGGTATTCACTGCGTAACGGCTGCGTAGTTATCGCCTCCGGAGCGAAAGGTCGCAGGTTCGAATCCTGCCGGGGGCACACCTAACAATCTCGCCTCTCACCTGCGAAAACGCCCGGCGCCGAGGACTCGTTTTCGGGGTGCGTAATTTCCGCGTTTCAGCTAACTGTGTAGCTAGTGGTACATATCGCCTGCGAGTAGGCCATATTCGGGGCCCTGAGAGCCATTCTGCGGCCCGATCGAGGCCCGGCCGATACGCCAACACGGGCCCGATAGATCGCCTGGTCGCCGGATCCTGTGGCGAGCACTGACGCCGAGGGCCCCGAACGCACGAAAAGGGCCCACCGAAACGGTCTCGGTGGGCCCTTGCGTCGTGCGGGTGTCAGCTCACGAGTTCGGCCGACATTCTGTTCGTCCACACGAACACCTTGTGCGTCGGGCTCGTCAAGTGAGCTTGCGCCCAATGCGCGAGGGCGTCGATTTCATACTGTGCGACGTCGACGAGGTTCGCGATGTCTGCGAACTTGACCCATCCGTCGAACTTCGCGCCGTGGGCGTTGCGCTCGGATTCGGCGATCGTGTCGTATGCGGCGATGATGTCGCGGAGCTTCGCGATATTCGGGTTGGCTGCGATCGTGGCGTTCTGCATGGCTGGTTCCTTCGGTCGGTGCTCGTGGCGGCGGGCGATTGGGTCGGGCAGGAGGGCGACCTTACGGACGCCCGCCCCTGCGCGCTACTTCCACATGTGGAGCTCGAAGAAAGCCAACATGCCACGGTAGCGGGCGTCGAACCCTGCGTCGGGCTGCGCGCCGCCGAACTGGCTCCCGAGGAAGTCCATCTGCGCCCGTAGCTCTGCGGCGTTGCGTGGCGTCGTGGTTGCGTTTGCGTGCATGTGGGCCTCCTGGCCTTCGGCGGGAAGGTTGTTCTTCCCTGCTGAACAAACTGTACCACCCTTAAGGGTGCCTCGCAAAGCGTGAAAGCTGTTTGTTCCCTTATCCGGATAGGTTCACACGGCACCCTAGAGGGCGTATAGTGGCGGCATGATCCGGTTTCTATCCCGCGCCGAGGTCGCCGAACTACTCGGCGTCTCACTCTCTACCGCGAAGCAATACGTCGACTTCCCCGAACCCGACGCGAAGATCGGCCGTAACAACGGATGGACACGCGAAACGATCGAACAGTGGGTCACGGCCCGCGAACAGTCGGGCCGCCCCGTCGGCCGAGGCCGCGCATAGCAACACCGCCCCGTAACGAGCACCCTTAAAGGTGTGTTACTGTTTCACTTATCAGCCACCGGGGCCGCCACCCCAAACCAAAGGAGCCAGCATGACAAACACAAACGCTTTCTACATCGACACCTACGCCGCCGAGTTCGCATTCCTCGCCGACGGCTGCCGAGCAACCGACGCGGGCATCGAATCGACCGGCGGCGGACTGCACGCAATCGGCGGCAACGTCGCACACGACGACAACGCCTCGCCCGCCACTCGCCTACTCGCAACAAACACCCCCGACGGCGACCTCGCCGACACCGACACCGGCTACTGGCTCGTCGGAATGTACGACGACGACGACGACACGAGCGACGAAGCCCTCGTCTACGGCGAAGGCGACACCCTCGAGGCCGCCTACAACTCGGCCGTAACCGCATTGCGCGCCCTCAACTCCTGACACCCTCGCGGGCCCGCGCCGACCACCGGGCCCGCCCGTCGTTTCATCGAGGAACTTATGCGCTACATCACCGCCCTAAGCCTGTCCCGCGTCGGCGTCGTCGTCATCGGTGCACTGTCGTTCTGGCTGTCCTACATCGCCCTAACCGCCCTCGCCCGCGACGCCGGGTTCGGCATCGCCGAGGGGTACGCATGGCCCGTCATCGTCGACGGTGTCGTCGTCGTGTCCACGGTCGCACTGTTCGCCTCACGGGATCGGTTCGCCCTGTTCCTGCTCATCTGCGGGGCCGCTGTATCCCTCGCGGGCAACGGCATTCATGCGTGGACGTTGACGCATTCGTGGGTCGCGGTCGCGGCGTTCGAGATTCCGCCCCTCGCGTTGCTTGCCGTGTCACACTTGTCGATGCGCCTCGCGAAGCATGCCGACAGGGCCGCCGCCGAGGGCATCGTAGAGTCGGCCGTCGAGCCTGCTGTCGAGCACATCGCCGAGCCAGTCATCGCAGAACAGCCCGAGGCCCACCACGACGCCCCCAACGCCACAGAGACGAACGAAACCGACGAAACCATCCACCCACACACCCCCGACACCGAGGGGCCTTACGTGCCCGCCTCGGGGATCCTCAACCCGCTCGAAAAGATCCAACGCGCCTACGAACTCCTCGACGAAGGCGTATCGGGCCGCGAAGTCGCCCGCAACCTCGAAGTGAGCGAAGCGTCGGTGCGCCGATGGAAGAAAGCCCGCGACGAATCCACCGAAACCGACCACGCCGAAACCGCCGCGTAACCGCACACCGCCCCAACTCTGAAAGGCTCACCCCATGAACCGCACACTCTCCGCCGCCATAGCCGCAACCGCCGCCGCCCTCACCCTCGCCGGATGCAGCTCGAGCCCCGAACCCACGACACCGTCGACAGTGACCGTCACCGCCGCCGCCACCGCGCCCACCACGACACCCGCCACCGTCGCCACCGAGGCGACCGGACGGACACCCGGCCAACCCGTACAAGAGCGACTATTCCTGCGCGCCCTCAACGCCGCCAACGCCAACATGGGAGACGCACCCGTCGACAAAGCCCGCGCCCTCGACTTCGGTGCATCCATGTGCAACGCACTCGACGCGGGCGCAAGCACATTCGACGCGAATCAGATACTCGTCGAGGGCGGCATGACACCGACCGACGCCGGTAAAGTCGCCGCGACAGGCATCGCCGCCGTCTGCTCCGAGCACCTGCCGTAAACCCACCCGAAACGACGAAAAGGCCCCAACCTCGAGAAGGTTGGGGCCTAATTCATGTCCTACGATCGCGGGCACTTTTGGATTTATGCCCCGGAGATCAGTAGGCCGCGAACGAAGCGATCGGGCCAGAGTCGGGGGTCCGCGTCGGCCAGGTGTTGCGCTTGAATATCTTCGCGGTCGAAACGCTCGTCGCATACTCGGTGCCGCCAGCGGGCATAACCGTCCGCGTCGAGTCACACCAAGCCTTTGCCGACTCGTCAATCCGCACGGCAGCGGGGGGGAGGGTGCCGCCTCCTGCAAGGTAGGTATCTCCGCGATCATCCGCAATGTACGTGCCCGCATACAAGGCCCTGGACGTGCCGATGTTTCGGATCGTCCCGCCGTGGCCGCGTTCAAAGCGCGAGCACACGTCAATTCCGATCGCATCCTCGTGCAAGGTGTGACTATTGCACGAGCTACCGCCCAACCTGCCGTTGTCTACGGCATCGCAGTTGATCGTGAGCAACCCCGAGAAAGCGACAGCGGCAGTTGCGTGCAGATTGAACCCGTCCGTCTGATTGAAGTCTGCGCTCACGTTCTTTGCGATTGCCAGTCCGTGCCAGCCGTCAACGGAGACTCCTCGACCGGCCTGTGCGTCAATTTTGCCGCCGCCGTACCGTGCGGTCAGATTCGAGAGCGCAAGCACCTTTTGTGTAGGTGAGACAGTGGCTGGTCGAACATCAATCACCCCGAGGGAGCTACCGCCCTCTAGGTCGAACCCGTCGTTCCCGAACTCCCCGCCGAAGTACAGATTCACGGCACGAGTGATCTGGAAGTTCCGTGTTCGTCCCCGATACGCCCGCGTATTTCCGTGGGTTACAGCGACACCGTCCTGCCGATGGATCGACAAGACAGTTCCTTCATGGGACCAGGAGCCGGGGGTGGTGTTGCATAACGCGATTGTTGGCACGTTGACTAATTCGGTATAGCCGCCGTCCGTGGTGCGCGACGTAAGATCGACAACCTTGTTCACGGTTGCCGCCGCGACCGTTTGCGTGTACGCGTTCGTGTTCGTGGCATCTGCTATAGCGGAGAACTCGTCGGAAGTTGTTACGGTTGCGCGGCCCTGATAGGCGACGAAAGCTATGTCAACGGTTGCGTCGCCGCCATTGTTGCTGAAGTTGTTCCCGCGAATGTACAGACCGCCCTTGGCCATTACTTTCGTGGGAACTCCTGAAGCATTCGCCAGGGCGATTGCTTGGAACAATGCCTTGACGGGGAACGCCTGCGTGCCAGCGTTGCCGTTGCTCCCGCTTACCGGATCGACGTAGATGACCTTTCCTGGCGCGGTTCTGGCAGTAGACACCGAATCGAATGCCGCCTCTGGCGTAAGGCTGCACTCACCGTGCGGCCTTGCCATTCCTGGGAGTTCCGTTCTGGTGATCGTCAACGGCCACCGCGCAGTATCCCACCCCAGCGCGGAAGGTATTTCGACAGATTGAGGAACGAGTGGGGCATAAGTAGCATCTAGTTCCGTTTTGAGTTGTTCAAGGACTGCCGTTGGCAGCGTTGAAGTTTCGTCAACAGTCACGTAAGCGCGCGTCATATCAGGCAGCAACTTTCAAGTAGTCAAGAACAGAATCGGCGTAAGCGGCGTTGCCCGCCTCCGTGAAATGGACACCGTCGGCGATGAAATACCCCGAACCCGCAAACCCACGAAGATCGAGAACATGCGCGCCCAACGTCGCCGCCGTCGTCACAATCGTCTCCGAATACGCCGCCCACGTCTCGCCCACACCATCCGCCAACGGTCGAATGATGAACACGACATCGACGGACGGGGCGCGCTCCACGATCTTCGTGTGCAACGTCGTGATCGCGTCCGCGAGTTCCGTTGCCGTGCGGCCCGATTCGTAGTCGTTCGCGCCGAGGTTGACGAGCGCGACGTGCGGGTCAAGTATCTCGACGAGGCCCGCCGTAGAGAACTCGCCGGGAGTGTTCAGCCAATAGGCGTACTCGTGGGCGGCCATTGCGCCCTGTGAAAGATTCCAATGTGTGACGCCCGCTGTGTCGTCGCCGACGTACTCGATGAGGCCGAGGCTGGCGATGCCTGCGCCGCCCTCGAGCTGTACCCAACTGCCGGGGTTGGTGATGCGGGTCAGTGTGCGGAAGCCGTCGGCGTCGATGACGGGGTTCGGGTCGGCGGGCGAGTTCGCCGAGGTGATGATGAGTGTTCCGTCGGGGTATCCCGTGGTGACGACGTCGACGGCGGTGACGCCCGCTGCGAGGTTCCACCGGACGGTGTCATAGGTGGTGCCGTTGCCGGGCTGTAGCCACAGGGCACCGGGCACACCAACTTGACCGCCGATCGCGTCGGCGGAGGTGCCACCGGACAGGACCGAGACGTCGTCGTAGACGTAGTTGCCTGCGTCGAGGGGGTGGCTGCTTGGCACCCATCCTCGCCCGCCGGCCGCGACGACGACGTTTTCGCGTAGGAGTGCGGTGACGAGCTGCGGCCATGTTTTCGTAAACGAGTCGGGTCCGCCGGGGGTGCCGAATCCGTCGTTCGTCGAGTCGCCGAAGTTGACGATCCGCAACCGGGACGAGCCTGCGCCGAGCGCGGCGGTCTTGTAGGTCGGTGATGCCAACGCGAGGGGTCCGTCGACGCTGGTGCCGTTGGACATGTAGAACAGTCCGGCGCGTGCTGCGTCTTCGGTGAACGTGACGCGCCCGTAGTTGGTGTCGAGTGCCGTCTTCGTTTCGCCGGCCTCGGTGATAAATGCGGCGACGCCTGCGTTTGTGGCACCTGCTCCGCCGCCCCCAGTGCCACCGAGGGCGATCGAGAGCGCGTCGGCGGATACCGAACCCGTAAGTCCTGCGACGTCGGTTACGCGGGCAACTGGGGCTGTCACGGGGAACGTGAGGACGTCGCCCTTCGGGATGAGGTCGAGGTCGACCGTCGTGTTGCCCGCCGGTAGCTGGATGACCTTGTCGAACTGGATCGGCCGCAACTTGCCCGACTTGTGCGTCCCCGTGACCGTGTAAGCCCAATTTTTGAAGGCGTTACCGTTCGCGTCCTGAAACCCGTCCTGGTCCGTGTGCGGGAGGGTGACCTGCCCTGGCATGCCCTCCGACGCCTCGGCGGTGATCGAGAAAGCGAGGAGCGGTGCGCCCGTCGCGATGTGAGTCAGCGAGACCGACGGGACGACAGTGATACTCGTCGAGACGCCCTCGCCTGCGAAGCCCGACGCGGGCGAACCGAACGTGAGCGTCGCGGTAGTTACTCCGGCTGGTAGTGCCATGTAATGCGCTCCAAGATTGGGGGGTGACCCGACGGTAGCGCCGGATCGGGGGCCGATTCTTTAAGACTGGTCGGCGAGGATCGCGTCGAGAGCTGCGTTCGCTGCCCGCGATGCCCGGCATGTTTCGATGTGCGCGCCCTCGTCGTCGGACAGTCGGCGCGCGAGGGGGCGCGCGATGCGGTCGAGGGCCGCGTCGACGCCGCACGAC
>Ga0314855_100015_pt1 | contig 56131 bp, 93 predicted proteins | sample 2018CB1WmetaG_FD_203636 | JGI IMG/M metagenome (GOLD analysis project Ga0314855, IMG submission 203636) | Cryopeg brine viral communities from Beaufort Sea near Barrow, Alaska, United States - 2018 CB1W | ecosystem: Environmental > Aquatic > Marine > Coastal | place: USA: Alaska | collected... | reverse complement strand
GGCTCGGGATGTTTTGACGGCCCACACCACCAACTCTCGCTGCCAGTCGTGGAGTGTTGGGTGTACGTCATCGGCTGTGACGATCCGACCGGGAGTGTCTGGTAGTTTCACTTTCCTTTTCAGGAAGTCTGCGTAGCTCATGCTGATACCTCCAAAGCGACCATCGGCAACGACAACGCATGCCGATCCAAACGCGGAACACCCATACCCACCAACTGCGCAGCCATCGTCCCCAGAACCAAAGCATCAGCCTCATCCGGATTCTTTATCCGCACATCAGGCCACAACTCCTGAATCCCCGCCCGCACCAATTTTTTATCCCCATTACCGTTACCGCACCCAAACTTGGCGCGAGTCTTCGGTGGACACACACCCACAGGCACCCCCAACTCCGCAATCGCCCCATAAATCAGCCACCAGAGGCCACTGCGGTCCCACACACCCGGATCAGTCGACCTCAACGCCGGCCCCTCAATCACCACCAACGCATCACCCGACTTAACGAACGACACAATCTCACCGGCAAGACGCTTCACCCGCGCATGCCGCGTACCGTAAGAATCTTCACGGTGGCCCACAGATCGGACCGTAACCAGTTCTGGTGGTTCACCTTCGCCGATTATGGCAACGCCTGTACTGCGGAGTGAAGGGTCAATACCAACCACGTTTAATTCACCCATTTGCTACACCAAGCTCACCGGAAAGCATCAACTGCAACGCGTATGCAGCCTGCCGCGGAACGACCCCATTTCCAGCTAGTTTCAACTGCTCACCGCTACTCAACCCAATCGTAGGATCAGTTATGTGCCCGCCAGGAAGCCCCATCATCCACTCAGCAAACGATGGCGACAAAAGTGCCACGCCAGCGGAATTTCTGTATCCAGCAGAAGGCGCAGCATTCCCCGTTACGATTTCCCATCTTCTAACAGCCCGCTCAAATCTTCCATAATCGAAGGCGCTAGCAACTCCTGGACGTGCGGCATCATCGCAACTGCCTCTTCTAGGTTGGAGTGGTAATCTGCCCTGGCATAAACGTTCTCCCGGGCCTGTGCCCTCGGTGTTGGAAGTACTCGCCAGGATAAACAGTCGCTCCCTATGGTGGGGCGCTCCAACGTCGGACGCTCGTACACTCGCCCACTTGACATCCATCCCGTCCTCGGCAAGGTCTGCAAGAACTCGATTGAACCCCAAAGACCTGTGGCCGGCCACATTCTCAAGGAATGCGAATCTGGGTCGTATATTGCGAATAGCTTTCCGGACGTACGGCCAGAGATGTCGTTCATCTTCGGTTCCTTTCCGTCTTCCAGCATGACTAAACGGTTGGCATGGGTATCCGCCGGTTAGTATGTCAATGGGCTCTACTGCATCCCAATCTATCGTTGTCACATCATGATAATTTGGCACTCCATGCCAGTGATGTTCAAGCACTTTAGACGGGGCAAGCGCCCATTCGCAGTGCCATATAGTTTCAGCGTCCAACACTTGACTTACGCCCATGTCTAGCCCGCCATAGCCGCTAAACAGTGATCCTATTTTCAGGGTCACGCGAGGGTGTCCGGCATACGGACAGGCATCAAAAGTTGTACGTGAGAACCATACGACGCAGGGAACGGCCCATCGCCCTCCGCAATCTCACCCTCCGACACCTGAATGATCGCAGGACGACCAGGCTTCGTGAACCCGAGCTGCACATAATCACCATCAACCGCACCCAACGATTCAGTGAGGTATGTCGGATTGAACGCTATCGTCAACCCCGGCCCCGAAATGACAGCCGGCAAAGACTCCTCACCCGACCCCTCCGCGCCACCCGACGACAATGTGACAGTCTCCCCATCGAACGCGAGCCGGACTTGCGCGCCACGTTCCGCAACCACCGACATACGCTTCACCGCATCCACAAGCGGCCCGATCTCCACCACCGCCAACGAATCATGCTGCGCCGGAATCAACTGCCTAAACTTCGGAAACTCTGCATCGACCATCCGTGTGGTGACTTGCCGGCCGTCCGCGATGAACCCGAATAGGCCAGAGTCGCCGCCGATAGCTAACGCAACATCACTACCTGTAACGCTTTTTGCTGTGTCGGTTAATGTTTTGGCGGGGACGAGTGCCGATAGTTGTTCTGCAACGTATGGTCCGGGAGTCCATGAGAGTTCGCGGATTGCGAGACGGAACCTGTCAGTCGCCGCAAGTGTAATTTTGTCGCCTTCGACTTCCACTTTCACGCACGTCAGCATTGGCAGCGTTTCATCCCTACCTGCCGCGATGGATACTTGGGCGATAGCCTGCGCATACACGTCGGCGTCCACCGAACCTGAATTGACTGGCAACAGAGGCAAGGTCGGATAGTCTTCTACGTTCATGGTTGGCAACGTAAACTTCGATGCACCACACTTCAGCGTGAGCGTATTGCCGTCCATGCTGGCGTCCAGCGGCTTACTGGGCAGACTTTTGCTAATGTCGGCTAGCAGTTTACCTGAAACAACAATGCTGCCTTCTGTATCAATCTCAGCGGACACGGTTACTTGTGTGGATGTTTCGTAGTCGAAGCCGGCAAGGGTGAGTGTGTTCCCTTCCGCTTTGATGAGGATGCCGGCCATGATGGGTGTTGGTGGGCGGTTGGGGAGTTGTCTTGCTACCCATGCGGTTGCGTTGGCGAAGTCTTCTCGGTTGGTGCGGTATTTCATGTGTGTCCTATCGTGCAGGGTGGCGGGGGCAGACGCGTGTATGGCCTGCCCCCGCTGAGGAATGTTTAGGGTGTTAGGACTTCAGTGAACGGCGCGCTGTCATCCCATGCGGCTGTTAGCCATCCGCACATGCTGCTACGAACCCCATTGCGGCCCCACGTATCGCCATCGCAATCAGATACAAGGTCCACATCGGATGGAATATCCTCGAAAGAATCGAATACGCGCGGCAGGCGAGCCACCTTCGGAGCATCCTCGGTAACTTCAATGAGCGGCCCATAATTTTCGAGCCAGTAACTCCATGACCCATGCGAGCTATAGCGTGGATCATCCCCCACGCACCACCATGCAGTCAGGTTGACACCCGACCCGCCTTTGCCGTAACTGATCCGCACGTCCATGTCGCGCCGATTGCCGCGCAGTACGATGGTTTCCCTATCCGCAGGTTCAGGGTCACCAACATTGAATACACGCGCCACAGGAGCCTCCACAGGGGCAGGAACAGGCATCCCATCAAGCCGCCTCAGCTCCCTATCGGCGTACCAACGCGCTTTCATCAAATCCTCACGAGGATCATCCGACTTTAAACCAGCGCGCCACAAATACTTCATCGCATTGCCGATATTGAAATTCATATACTCAGTGATTTGGATGCACTCAACGCCGCTGGGGTGCGAGGTGTAGTGGCTTGGATGATCTACGTTGTCACTCATCCTCGGCTACCTCCATAACATGCTCAACCGGCAAACCATCAGCGGGCTCATCGGGCAATTTTCTGCAGTGCCAACACCATTCGGGGATTAACTCTGACCTCACACACAATCCATCAACCAGCACAGTCTCAACCACAAACAACCCCACCTCTAAAAGTAACGAACACCCATCAACCGGCCCTGCCGCTCCAACTTGCCGACACAATCCGCACACGCAAACTTTGACGCAGGCTCCGACGTATTGCAGATGTAATCAACATCCGCCACCGCGTCAGCAGGGCCACACGTCACAGTCGGTATGCCTTTGCGTGCCCACACCATGCCGCATGGGACATCAAAGTCGATACCCTGCAACGTGTCACTGCGATATTCCGCTGCCGTACTCACCACTCATCCCCTTCATCCACACCATGCCGCAACACGCCCCACGCACCCTGTACGCGCTCCAGAATCTCCCGCGAAGACTTCCTGTACCCGGATGCGATACGTCCGCGCCATGAGGCTTCCCAGCGTTCACGAGCCACACGTTGAGCTTCGAGACGCGCCCGCTGTGCCATGTGCGCATCCACATCGGTTTCCGGCCAGGACTCCAGTATGTGTGCCCGCAGTTCATCTTCTGTTGGCTTCACCCACACTGGCTGAGGCTCAACCGGGCGTAACCATGACCGCATCGGCGGCATCATGAACGCCCGCGCCGCACCCGCAACCGAACCCTCACGCTGCATTTTCGCGAACGCTGTCAACGCGTCCGAATACGCCGCCGCCGAATAACCCTCATACCCAACCTCGGGGCCTGACACCGTGAACTTGATCTCCCGCTCACTCAATGCGTTAACCATCCCTGCGTACCCTTAACCTGCCGCGTATCCGCCAACTCAAACCTGCCACTACGCAACAACTGGCGGGCCTTCACACGCTCCATACGGCGCGTCAACCGTCGAGCCCAACCACTCTCTTTCGCCCACCAATTCGGCGGAACATCCCGGTCACTGTCACTCACAGAAGCTCCTTCTCAGTGATCCGATAGACCACACTCTCGCCCCACTCGTCACCGCCCGCATCTACAGTCGCAAACCATGACTGCCCCATCGACCTGTCACGATCCGTCCAAACAGCGCCAACCACCGATGCCTGCGCCTTCTCCAGACTCGAATAGGACACCATCTGCGAGATGCCGCGAGACGCTTCTGCCGCTTGCTACGAGTCATTCTTTATGAATCCCCCAACGCCGAATAAAATCATGCTTAGCAACCTCCAGCATCGCCAGCCCGTCGTAATACGGAATCAGATCGTCAGTCCCAGATACGATGAACGTGGTCGCAACAACGGCGGCACCATCCTCACCGATACCCCCGAGAATCCGCATCTCATGCTCATTGATAACCATGCTCGTGGCTTTCACAGGACTTTCCTCTCCGTGATGTAATAGAATGTGGAGTCCGAAAAATATTCGCCGTCATCCTCGTATCCGCTGTCGACATTCGCCCACAACACGTGCCAGTTCTGCGAATACGGCTCCCACGGTGCATCCTTCACAGACGCCTTGGCTTTTTCTAGCGTCGAGTACAGTCCATCGGAATGTATGTTTTCATCATGTTCGCCGACCGATTCGACTTCCCACACCTTCACTACATGCGGCTCATCATCCTCAGGACGCCACGGATCATCATCAGAGAAATACGGTTCAGGCATCGTCAGACCCCTCAGGCATCGAATACACCGGCAACACATCCAGCTCCCACAAGCGCTGGACTACGTAATAACGTTCGCAAGCCTTGGCAGGCGACAGGCACCCATTACGGTTATGCCTGCCGCCTGGCGCAAAGTCTTCGAGGGATGGAGCGGTCACCAGTCGTTGCTCGGGGCTGCCTTAGCGCCGCCACCAAACGACTGACCCCCACCATCACGCTTCGGCAAAGAAGGCGAGCACGACACCACAGTCCCCTTCAACGACTTCTTCGTCTCCCCATCCTTCGTGTACTCATCCTCATACGCCTTAAACGAAATATCGACCTCAGACAACTTAGTCACCGAATCCGCGATAAGCTCCGCAGTACGGCCCCACGCGGTCATTCTGTACACCGTATTGCGAATATCGTCCCATCCGCCCTGATCGTTCTTCTTTGAATCCTTGAACGCGACAGCGAAACTAGCGACACCTTTGCCGTCGTTGAGAAACTTCATCTCAACGTCAGAAATTACGAAACCACGGCCCACGGTAAGCGGTAAAGACATGTAGATACTCCAAAGATTGTACGAATAAAACAGGGAAGGGCAGACATGCACCGGGCGCAAACAAATGGCAAACCTCAAGTGACCCACAAAGGGGAATAGTCTATTCAATCAAACATGTGTTCGAATGTCAATAGGTTTGTGCCGTATTGACTGTGTTCATTTTGTGTGTGTTTTCTGTGGTGCGATGCGATTGCGTATTCCACCAGAGCCACACGGGTTGCACGTTCAGGGTGTTATGTAGCTTCCCATCCGGATGCTTTGAGGACGCCGGCGATGTCGGGGCCAACCCATCCGGCAGGTTTCTTCACTTTCGAGTTCATCGGTTCTCCTGCCCATACGGTGGGGCCGTGTTTGCCGTTGACTTTGTCGAGATTGGATCGGGTGACTTCGGCGGCTGCCGCTTTGGTGGCGTCACTGCCTGCGGTTTCGAGTGCGCCACCATATGCGATGACTGCAATGTCATGGAAGGCGTCGATCATCTCGGTGAAGTCGAAGTTGTAGCGTCCGGTGCCATCGATGGCTTCCTGGATGATGTCATCGATACTGTCGTCGGAGTAGACACAGTCGAGGTAGTCCTGCATGTCACGGAATCCAACTGCCTCCACCAGCTCCGATACTTCCTCGACCAGCATCTTCATGCGCAACGCAATCACGGACGCCGGCGGGATTGTTGGCACGTCAGGGATCGGCTGCCCCGCCGCCCGCATGAACTGCTCCGTGCCATCCAACAAATTCGGGGTACTCATGCGATCTCCTTGATTGGTTGCCACTCAACACGCGTGAAAGCGTCACGCAACACTTAGCCTTCGGGGTGTGTCCCCGGTCATACGCGATCACATTTCTCCTAGGTTGCCGATACGCGCCTGATGAGACGCAAACTCCTTCGTCACAGACCCCTCCTTACCCACCCGATTCTTGACCAACATCATGTCGACCATCCCCGTCCGATGCCCACGCTCCTTCTCGTGATGCAACAGAATCACCGCATCCGCGTGCATACCGAGCGCCTTAGATTCACGCAGTGACCGCATAGACGGACGGTTACCTTGCTCGTTGTCATTGAGCTGGGAAGCCGTCAGCAAAACAACATCGAGTTCGCCGGCAAGAATCTTCAACCGTTTCGCCGTCTCACCCACCTGCTGCTCCCGCGACGTATCCCGCGACCCACCAGGCTCCGACTGAATAATCTGAATATAGTCAACCACCACCAAATCCAGACCCCCAGAACGCTTCAACGCCAAACACTGCTGCCGAATAAACTGTGCCGTCACATCAGATTGGTCATAGATTGTGATGTGTTTGTCGCGCAGTGATTGGGTGATGGCTTCGACTTGTTCTCGTTGATGTTCTGGGATGTCGTGTTGCGCGATCTTCGAATAGGGGAAGCGGCCTGTCGAGCTGATGAGCCGCGCTGTTACTTCTGCCGTGTCCATCTCGATACTGAAGATGGCAACCTTGTATCCGTTCATTGCGGCCTCGGATGCAACATTGAGCATCGCCAACGATTTGCCGCCACCGGATTCTGCGCCGAACACATACATGCGTTTCTTTGCTACGCCGCCGTTCAACATTTCGTTGACATCTGGCCACGGTGTTCCGATCACAGTTTCTGCGGCCATCTCGGGGGCATCGACACGTTCCCAGAAGTTATCAACCCCGGCTTCGATACCGACCGCATCATCGGATTTGTCAGCATTGTCGAGTTCCGACAGTCCTGCGTGCGCGACCCCTAGTGGTGCCTCATAATCTTCCGAGGACACCACCGTTTCCGCTACCCGCTTCAACACATCCACGAGACGCCTATTCTTTGCCGCCTCAGCGACAAGTACGGCCCCGCGTTTCACTTCCACTAGTCTCACTGACTGCCCGTACAGTTGCTCGATTACACGCCACTGTGGAGGTTCCCCGCTACGATCCTTGTTGAGTTTTTCGAAGCGGGATTTGAGTACGTCGGGTGTGATGATGCGGGAATCGTCTGCGAGTGCTCGCGCTTCCCGCCAGATTTCTCCGTACATGCCGCTGTAGAAGTCTTCGGGCGGCAACGATTGGAGGACTTCACGGACATCAGCGCGTAAAGCAAAATTGGTGAGTGCTGCGATCAAGATTTTTTCGTCGGTGGGTCGGTGTGTGGATTCGTAGGCGGCTTCTAGTGCACCCATGTGGGTCTCATTTCTTGGTGGCGTTCACCTCTGTGGTGTCGGTTGGGGTCTGGCCCCAAACCTTGTGCGGTTCAGGGCCAGACGGTTACTTGCGGTGGCGCTTCGGGCGGCGCTGAGACGCAACGTCGTAGATCCAGAATGTTTTAGCGATGTCGCGTTTGATGTCAGCTTCCCAGTCTTGGCGGTCTTTGATGGCGCGGACGACGTCTTCGACGGTGATACGGTCTGGCCCCGTTCTCATGCGCAGTCGGGGCCATCTTTGCATTCACGTCACGATAATGGAGACCTAATACCCATCCGGAGCAACAATTTCGTTCAGGCTATCGGCATAGCTATAGCACTCGGCTACCTCGGCATCCGTCAACTGATCCTCTGCGAGATCCACTCGTGCATCCATAACAGTCACCTTACTCATCTCTCGTTCGGCTCATCGACCCATGTTCCGGTGTAGTCATCGTCAGCGACGACGTAGAACTTTGACTTCATTTGACTCTCCGGTGTCCGGGGGCGTGTTTGGGGCGGCGTTGCTGCGACACATCCACAATCCACGGCTTCGGTGCAGCCTCCTGCCGCACTTCACGGTCGGTGCGGTCTACCGCCGACTTCCCGCTCATGGCTCACCCACAGCGCGGGCAGCAGCGAGTTCGCGGCTAGCGGCGATGAGTGCGATGCCGAGATGCTCCGCCTCCCCCACTTCCAACGCAGGGTTGGGGATGTAGCAGCGGACAGTGTCGACGCCGTAGCACAGCGACACCCTGCCGCCGTCCCAGTCGGTGACGTGCCAGCTTGCGGGCTGCTCGGGTTCTGGGAGTGACACCACGGCGATGTTGGGGAGGGCTGCAATCACAGACGCCTGATGCGCCGCGTGTTCATCCCAAGGATCGACCTCTCCACATTCGCGGCTGATCCAGTCACACCCCTGGCAAGCAACATGGCCGGGGCACTGTCGCGGTGCATCAGGCCTGGGGATCTTGATCGCCTTATGCTCTGCCAACGCCTCTGCGATGACCTCTGCGGCGCTCATCGGGTCACCCCTGCGCCGTCCAGGAAGGCCCACTCGATGTATTCGTGGCAGAAAGTGATTGCAATCGGCCCCTGCATTCCTGGCGTGTAGTCGCAGTTTTGGAGTTCGAGCACGTCACCGGATGGGTCGATGTCGTCGTTGTCGAACCAGTACTGCATCCAGCATTGGTCGTGTGCAACGAATGGGTGCTGATGGTCGTCCGTTTCCCCCGATTCGCATTCGCAGTCCGGGTATTGGTGACAGGCTGCCGTGCTGTCGCCGTGGCAGGTCATTTCGACTTTGCCATCTGCGGTTATGCGTACTGTGTGCTCTGCGATGACCTCTGCGGGATTCACCCCACTCATCGAACCCACTCCATCCACGCAACCAACGCGCCCAACACGACAGCATTACCACCGAAAACGAACAGTAGAAACCTGTTCCCTTCATCGCTCATCGCATAACATCCAGCGCGTGCCGGTAAGCGGACATGACAGCTGCACAATGCGGTGTCGGGTCGTCGTCGTAGAGGACGTTGACGTACACGTGTGGGGCTTGGATGACGCCGGCGTCAGAGACCGCGGCTCCGTGGTCGAGTTCCCATACGGCGAAGGTCGTTTCGCGTCCGGTGATGACGGTTCGTGTTCGGTCGGGTTGGCGGTATTCGAGAACCGCAAACCGCTCCAAGATCGCCTCTGCGAGATCCGCGGCGTCGAGCGCCCATCTTCCGTCGATAGCGCGAATGTGGTTAGCGAGATCGTCTCGGATGCTCATCGGAGCACCGCAAAAGGCGCACGGCGACGAGCGAGCCAATCCGCATCAAACGTCCCCGTCTGCCCAATCGCAAACCAGAAAGGCTCAGCGTGATAAACCAGCATCGCTTTCACAAACACTGCATCGCCGCTCGCAATCACACTCCCCTCAGGCATAGCGTGAAGCGCTGCCTCAACCTCTGCCAGGCTTCCGTCGATGATCTTCGTGTCGATATCGATGGCACTCACAGTGCACTCCTTGCGTAATCGCCCAACATGACAAACATGAACATGACCGCCACATACGCAACAAAAGTCGCTGCAATCGCAGTCGCTAACACTCGCGGATTCATGCCGCAAGTAGACACCCGAACCTGCGTCTTGTCAACTAGCATCGACCACACCCCAGACAAAAGACGCTGAAGACCATGACACGAATGCCCCTTACTGGCATCACAGTGGCACCCTCTAGCCACTGTCGAGCGCCCCCCACACCCCAGTGACCAAATCGCCACCCGGAGCGCCATAGCACTCAAACAATCGCCCATTACGAACCAACCCCGCATCCGCCGGCGTCCGACACTTCCCACCAACCCGATGTCGATCAAACGACGACACCGCCGAAAACGTTTTATGGCAACCGCCGCAATGCGCAGTCCTACCGCCCGTATACCAGTCTTTGCATTGACCGCAAAAGATGGCATGGGACGGGATAGAAACTTCTCCAGTCATGCTTCACCCATCCTGATAGCGATTGCTACCATCACATAGAAGGCTTCTAGGGGTTTTCATGGCTCCCGCGACAACTAACACCAGAACGCTACTTACGGGGCTTAGAACGCGACACAGCCGCAGTAATCAACCTGTCACGGTTATCCCGCGCCCACAACGGCCACTCATCCTGCAAACGCAGATACCGTTCACGCGGCGACACATCACCATAATCAGGATCAAACCTCACACCAGTGAGTTGTTCCAGCTTCTCCCGATCCCCCGCACCAATGATCTGATCGACTTGGGACGCAGCAGACACCGGACCAACCACCGAAGGCTTCTGATTCGCCAAAAATGCGTTGAACGTTCCATTCCAACTCTTCTTACGCACATCCCCTACGAACGCCCATTTGCGCATAGCTTCCGCGGTGGCATCAATGTCCACTCCCAACGCTTCAGCCTTAGCTCGATGATTGTCGGTGGGTTGCCAGTCTCCAGGTAGAAGATGAGGCCCTGTCGTTTTCCTGTCCCCAGCTTCTTTTTTGGGTTCCGGGTTATTAGAGTTCTTAAATAAAGATAGAACATCTGCTGGATTTCGTAGGGGGGTGTTACCCGATTCGGGTAAAAGGGTGTTACCCAATTCGGGTAAATGCGGCCGGTATGACAGTGTGCGTGAATCCGTGTCACGACTGCCATGCTCGACCGCCTCCAAGATCCCCGAATCCACCAGCGACTTCAGGGAAGCGCGGACAGTGTTAGCTGCCATCCCAAGAAACGACGCCAGTCCCGCCGCCGACGTACGCCACCACAAACCAGTCTCATCCTCGACAGTGTCCCGATGCTCCGTATCAGTACGAAACCTGATCGCGCCAAGAACATAGGCGTCACGAATCCCAAGCTTCGATACCAGTACCGGGTTTATCGGGATGAACAGTTTGGCACGGAAGTCGTCTTCGCAGATCATCACGTTACCCACCTGCAACCGCCACCCGGTACGACTTGGTGCGGTCTGTCCAACCACCGATACCGTGCGATACGCTTTCTAGCGCACCCATGCGGGTCAGGGATTGAATTGCGGCTCTTGTCTGGGCGACTGTAATTGCCAGGAAGTCTGCGAGTTCGGGAATTGATATACGCCACCACCTGACGCCGGCGACTTCGACCGTATCTACTGTTTTCGTGTTGGTGCGGAATCTGATCGCCGATAGAACATAGGCGTCCCGTAGCCCAAGTTTTGCGACTAACTCGCGGGTCATAGTTACGAACAGTTCGGCGCGAAAGTCTTCCTCGCATACTGTCACCACGTTCGGCTCACCCATGCCGCACCAACACTGGCCACCCATTCGGAGGATCAGGCACAACCAACGTCCAGTAGTCACCCAATTCCCGGATACTCACCCCTGATGTGCCACGGTCCGTAGCCGCCGCCAGGGCGAGTTCCGCCGCACGCCCTACCTCGGGCATCCACGGAACGCTTTCATCGCGCACACCGTCAACTGAGACAGGCTTATGGTATATGCCTGTGTAATCGAGCTGGACCGAATACTTCCACTTGCCAGTCGGGGTAAACAATTCCGCCGACACCGAACCTACCGGCTGGCCCCCATCGGTAACCCATTGATCTTCCATATCCGCAACCACTACAACCACCCGTCCTCAGCCCGCACCGATTTCAACCGCTCCTCCAACACCAACGACATCCGCCACAACCCCGCCAACTCCACAGGATCAACATCACGGTTCTCATCCACCCACAAACTAATCGCATCCATCTCATCCAAAAGCCCACGAACCTGACTGCTCAATCCGGCAACTGGTATCCCCCCAACGCATCTAATAGCTTCCATGTTCCACGCGCATTCACAGGAATCCAGGCAGGATCGCAATACTGTGTGACAAGCCAACCGTCATCTAATGCTTCGGTGCGGTGTGATTCGATGTGTGCATGGCATGGGTGGCATAAGTCCACGAGTGAGTAGACTGCGTTTGTTGATTCGCGCCGTGTCGATCCCATGCCGCGAGCCCTGCGGTGATGTAACTGTTGTCCTTCGTGCCATCCGCAGCGTTCGCAGATGCCGCCACTTCTGGCCCGGACAAGCTCTACTGTCTGCTTGTCCGGGCCAGTCTTACGTGCCATTCGCGATGATCAGGATGAGGAACGTCCACCAGCAACACCACATCGCCATGTAGCCGTACACGATCATTCGGACATTGTTGACATCGAGGAGCATTGCGCCGACTGTCACCGTGCCCGCAATGAGCCCCGCAATGAATGTTGCCCATTCCCAGACACCCAGTACAGCATTCATGCGTCAAGCCAATAATGGACACCATCAACAAACTGTCTATCAGTGATCCCGCCCGCACGATGATCCGCCGCCAACCCGCGCAAAGACTCCAACGGTGCCAACAGTTGCTCCGCCAAATTGTCTGCAATCCGATACTGCCGCGACAATTCACTATTGCGCCTGCGCAGACTGTCCACATATTCGAGGAGTGCGGACGCTTGGTGTGGCGTCATCCCGTAGTCGGGTGCTGCGAGTTTTAGGTGTGTGAGTTGTTCTTCGGTGAGTGTCACTGGATAACCTCGACTAGCGGCCCGTAAAGCTCGAGCCATAATCCCCAGAAATTCCACGTTGGGTTCCTGTCGACGGATTGATACCAGTGAGTCTCACCTAACGTCCCGTATTTGCCATATTGGATCACTGCTACAGTCCCCTTGGGACGGCTCGCACCGTCTTTCGCGATACCTCGGAGTATGATTATGTCCCGGTCGGCAGGCTCGGCGTCCCCCACGCGGAATATGCGGGGCGCTCGATGCAACGTTACGTCGTCTTGCATGACCTCACCCGTGCTCCACTGTACTGGAGTGACGTTCTGTTCACGTTCCGCATCAATGCACTTGCGTGCAGCCGCAGCCATAAACAGCCACTTATCGGGATCACGATGCTCCGACAGCAAATCATGCATCCGCTGACCATTGTTGCTTGCATCTGCGATCCCCAGCGCCAGCAATGCGTCCGGGTGAGTATCAACCGCAGCAGCCTCAAGCCAACCCGCTTCCCGCTTATCGGACAATTCCCGCAGAACGCTTGCAATATACGGATGCTCCGACTGCACGTCATCCGCAACAACTCTCAACTGCTTAACCGAAACACTCATCGTTGCCCCTGTCCTGACACATTGATCTCCGAACGCAAATTCGTACTGCGCGTACGAAGACTGTCCAACTCCTGCGCATACGCCTTCACACGCTCCTGCAAATACTTGAACGCAGCATCCGCAACCAACGCCACACCACGAACATTCACAGTCTCCACCGCCACAAAAGCCTTCCGCGCCGACTCATTACGCAGCCCCGGATCTTTCGCCGCAACCAAACCCGCATGAGCCTCCGCCACCAACAAAGCTTCCTGCGCGGCCTGCTGTCTCTCGCGGGACTCCCTCAACATGACGGGGGCCTGCTGAAACTTTTGCTCCAACTCCATCAACCGGGCATTCACATATGCAGGCGTCGACGCATCCAACTGCTCAGATAATGGCGTCACCTCAATGTCGCTCACTTGACCCTCCGATGGCCGCGTGTCCGCTTCGGGCGATGCTGTTGCGCCACATCCACAATCCACGGCTTCGGCGCGGCATCCCGCAACACCTTTTTCTCCGCGCGGCCAACCCACCCCATCACGTCCGCAAGTTCTTCAACGGTCACCATCATCCACCCCCACACTCTCCGCAACCACAGCCTCAGCCAACTCCCGCTCCTCAACCACAGCCTCAGCCAACTCCCGCTCCTCAACCACAGCCAACACATCCGACCCCACATCAACCAACAACCTCAACGCCGGCAACGACAACCGCCACGACTCCACAACACCCACACCATTAACCCGAGTCACAACAAACTTCGACAACAACCGCGAACAACCACGCCGCCGAAACCTCGACTCAACAATCCGAAACTCATTCGCCGCCATCAAGACCCACTCCTCAACGCATCAAACAACCGCTGCAACAACCCCACATCCACACACTCACTAATCTTGCCGGAACCACCCAACTCCTGAAACTTTACTAACGCAGTCTCGCGTGGAATCTTTTCGGACTGGCAATGCCGCATAATCTGCGACTGCAACAACTCCTCCTGAGACGGCGGAATATCAGACTCGGCCTGACGGTTACGAACTTCCTGCGCCGATGCGATCCCCCGCTTCGTATCCGCAGCCAACGCCGCCACAATCGCACGACCCCACGCCGAAGTCTCCGCATTCATCAATTCAGAACCCTTGGTATATGGAGTTTTTCCAGGAAAAATCTCCTGCGCCATGCCGACGCCAGGCCGCGTATCGTCAGGCGACTTGTACGCAGCCGCCACTACAACGATGTGAGTCACCCCGCCAATCTCTACGACCTCATACGGCTTGCCGAAATCCCAGGGCTGCAACGAGCCATCTGGGTACTTCTCCCTAAACTCGGCTATACGTTCTGGCACCTCGATGTAATCATCATTTTTCGCGTAAGCCATCAGGCATCCTTCTTTCTTCTAGGTTTAAGATTTTGACAAGGTTTGCAAAACTGCGTTCCATTTGATCTCACGTAAGCATGCTCAGCCATTGCATGCAGCCCACTCCTGCATAGCCCAGTTCTGCGAACTACAGCGGCCCAATGATTGCCGCGAGAAAAGTTGACAGCATCCGTAACCGCTTCAAGATGGTCAGGATTGCAACATGCAGTGTTTCGGCACAAATGGTCAAGCACTAACTTTTCGGGGATCGGCCCACGCGCATGCTCATAAATCACCCGATGAACACGCAGCACTTTACCTGCCATCCCCACAACCCCATACCCCGCTGCGTTAATGGCGGCGGTCCAATTCCAGCAACCATTCGGCGCATCCTTATCAACCCGGCCCCACAAGTCGTCAATAGTGTTTACCCGACGGGGCTGGCTATCTAGACTGCCGTGTTTGCGAAATCGGCTGTAGTGCATGGGACACAGGCCAGTAGCTATCTCTGGATTTTCGCAATCAGGGACTGTGCAAAAACATCCATCCTTGTAGACCTTCAGTGCCATTCAGACAATCACTCCTTCATTCAAGCACTGCGAATCAGCATCACGAACCGCCACACCCCACGGCTTCAAAAAATCTTGCCCATCCTGCACTATCGACAACCACCGCAACGCGCCAGTCGGCAAACCAAACCCAAACTTTCTGTCCAACGCCAAAATCTGCATGACATCAATCTTTTCGAGCTTCTCCGCCGGCACCCCGATGTCTATGAGTCCGTATCCGATCAGGCATGACGGTTTCAACTCGTATGCGTCGTCGTAGGTTCGGTACACGTATACGCATTCTTCGGCGACAATGTCTTCACCGTCCTCGGTGAGCCCCACTGTTGGGTATGTGTAGATTCGTTCGGGTTCGGATGCGGCTCTTGCGCGTACTGCGTCTATGAGGGCTTTCGCGTCCAGTTTCATGTGTCCCCTTTTGGTGCTTGTTGGGATGTGTCCCATGTCCACAGTTTTCGTGCCTCCGTACCAAATACGTGCGGTGCGAGTTCGGCTAGTTGCCGTCCGATCTCCTGCGCCAACTGGCGGATCTCAGCGTCAGCAGCCGGATCATCACGCTTCAACAGAAACTCAATCCACGACCGATAATTACCAGTCACCACAATGCGAGACTCAGTCGAAGACGGCAGAAACGACCGCGCCGCTTCCCGCGCCTTCTTCCCCACAACACCAGACGTTTTCGCCCGCGACACATACGAATCATAGGAATCCAAAGCGGCATCCCTGGCGCGCTGCAACCACAACCAATCGCCATTGCCGAATGCGGGCGGACGCACAACCTCAAGCCTCTTCGCATCCACATACCTGTAAGAAACTTCCGAGAACGAAAAGTGGCGGTGTCGTACAAGCTCGTGTGTCAGGTTGCGTGAAACCCCAGTGACATAAAACGATGCAGACGCATGCTCGACCACGCTCAGATGCCGGCTACCGAGCAGGTTCGCGATGTACGCCTTATTGCTGGATGTCGCAGGGTTTGGCTTGTGAAACGACAGGTAGCAGCTTCTGCCAGCAGCTTCGATGACGTGTTGTGCGTTATCTGGCGGGAGTGTGTCGTCTGGGGTGAACCTGTCGACGCCATGAAACTGTGTGGACGCAATCAACTGCACTTTCATATGGCCTCGCTAATGTCTACAACGTCATGCGAGTATGTGACCCACTCGACGCCAGTCCAATGATGGATGCGCAGCCCCTTCACGGCGTGACCGTGGGACTGGATGATTCGTGCGTAGAAAGAAAGTTGCAACCAGTACGCGCCGAGACTCGTTGACTCGACAACACCCTTGAATGGGGCCGCAATCGTCTCTTTTTTGGTCAAGTCCGTATTGGTCTTGAAGTCTTCGATGACAAGTCCGTCTGGTTCGATGACTAGTCGGTCGATCTGGCCGCAATGCCTCAACACCGGATCAGCCACAAAAGCCTCATACGTGGCGTCCTCCGCCGCATGCTCAGCAAAAAACGCCTGCACGATAGGCCGCAAGATCAGGTTCTTTGTCAGCGCAGACTCATCCGTGCCCTTGACCGACTCCGACAGTGACAAGTATTTGCCGTACAACTCCAGGGCTGCGTGGACTGCCGTGCCGACACTGGAAGACGCTTCAGCGTTTTTCGCCCACATCGCTTGAATATCATCGGCATCGACACCATTCTTGGCTGCCATCTTGCCGGCGATTGTTGCGGACGGAAACTGTGACTTAAACTTGCTGGCGAACGTAGACCCCGATAGCCATTTGCCGGGACTGTAGACGTGCTCTACGGGATCGAAATAGACTTTGACACCTGACGCCCAGCACGTAAGTTCTGTGCCCGCAGATACGAGTTGTGGCACGGCATCATTGATACGCAACGGCTTGTCTGCGACCGAATCCCAGACACGCTTCATCGTTTCAAGTGCGGTCGCCATCGCATCATCGACCGTCACCCCCTCAACCTCAAACGATGGTTGCAGATTTGCGTATTGGGCAACTGGGATGGTGGCGGACAGTGTGACTTTCGCTGTCATACCGCACCGATAAGTTCGGTTAGTGGGAAGTCTTCTTTGACCCATGCGCCGTAGCCTTTAGCGCTGGTGTCGTTGACGCCCCACGCTTCACCTGTGCCGAATCCGCGTTCATCGTATCGGGGGATGACTTCGCCTAGTGCGGTTTGTATTACTGCGGTGTCGGTGGGGATGATGTCACCGAAATTGAATGTGCGTGCCATCAGGAGACCACCTCAACGAATGGCGCGTATTCATCTACAGTCAATTCTTCCCATTCTTGTCCAATAGTAACTCGATTCGAAAAAGTATACTGGTAGCGGTTGGATGACCCCATGCGAGTCCACGATCCCCCACCTGCGCATTCAAAACGGACTCCATCTGGGACATCTGAAGCTTTATCCCATCTGCGCGGTTCCTGATCCTTACCGATGACGCCCGCCGCGAATACCGCGTAATTCACCTTCTGCTTGTGTGAAAGATCCGCAAACTTTGCGACTTTCCCATCCGTCATCGGGTTGTGTTCCCGAAGCGCATCCCATCCGCGCTGCGCGGCATCAACGCCACCTAGCGATTCAAGTTCTGACGCCTCTAATTCTCGCTTGGATTTGAGCCTTTCAGCCGCTGACCGGAGAAGATTTGCTGTGCAAACATCGCCGATGTCGGACATGTATCTGGCGGTGGTGTCAATCATTTCAGGGGAAAGACGCAATTCAGAGTTAGTCATGACAGGTAACCTTTCGACTATGGAATCAAGAAATAGATGATCGTGCAGATGATGAACCCGGTAAACCCGGCCAACACTTCAATCCACAACGGTTCACGCGGACCAAAAACACTCACGCCGCCACCCCCTCATACACATTCACAGGAAACCCAGACCGCGACAACTTCGACTTCTTTACATCAACCTTGCTGATACGATTACCTGCGACAGCCTGCGTCAGCAACGTCTGAGCGAGAGCCTCATCATGGACACAAGGCAGCGCCTCACCCGAAAACCGTTCACCCGACACAATCAGTCGGTCCAAAACATCCTGTGCATTTCTCTCATAGCGGGAGCCCCTATAAATGCCGAGACTGCGAACCCGGCCCATAAACCGCCGGTAATCCAATCCCATGCGCTCAGCCACACGCTCATTAGTGAATCCGAAGTCCCTGAAGTGGTTGTAGTCCGCGATGAAGCATTTGTCGCCGCGCGGGTCATACTCGTCTAATGCCGCATCCAAATCCTCTTGCTGGTACACGTACTTGCCGTCCACCAGTGAACGGTTGAGGAGCCCGGACTTGATCCACAATCCGATGACGTAAGGCGAATAGCCTGTGTGCGCCACTGCTTCCTTCATGCTCATTGCGGTCATCGGAGGTTGACTTTCATTTTCCGGGACACCATCGAAGACAACCACTCAGGGCCATTCAAGATCGCATCCAAATCATTAGGATTACCGCAAAGAATGTCGTCACAAATCGGCTCAACAAACCCAGACTTCGCTAAGAGTTTGTCGGCGGCGATGTCGAGTGCAGTTCGCATCAGACGGCCACGTTCATTACGCGCTCAAGCTCGTTGATACCTTCGGGGGTCACCCGGACTACCGCATCGCGTGATGGGTTGGCGCGTTCTGTCATGATGAGGTAGTCGGCGGCGATTTCGCGGGGTTCACCGTAGTGGTCGGTCCATGCGATGCCTGTGTTCAAGAATGTTTTGAGCCTGTTTTGGCCGGTGTCGATGCCTTGGCGGTTTAGGATTGCTGCGGTTTCGGTGAGCGTGTAGGTCTGTGTGGTGCCGGGGTCGGTGGTGGTTGTGCTGAAGTTGGGGGCTGCATCGGTGATGGTGTACGGGATCGGCTGGTCAACATCGCTGGCGGACTGCTTGAGCCACCATGCGGCATTGTCCTCATTCACTGCGTCTTTGGCGACCTGGTCGAAAGCTGCTTCGTAGTCGCGGATCTCGGCGCGCAGTTCGTCGTTCAAGCCGATCTGTTTGACCAACGCTTTGACGGTTGCCATGTAGTGGTTGAGTGGGACGGTTACGGTATTGTCGGTCATGTCTTGTCTTCCTTCGCAGGGGTGTGTTGATGGGGATAGGGCGGCTGGCGCATCGGATGTTTGCAGCATCCGATGCGCCGTTTTTAGTAGAAGATGCAGGCGACCATCGCCGCCTCAATGAGCACGACCACAAACACCACAGCCAACGGATTCCACCGAGGCGTACATGACTGCCGCATAAACACTCCTCGAAAAAGCGGTAGAAGAAACTGGAAACTTGCGCGTCCCGGCAGGCATCGAAACCAACACCGCCACCCACACGGACCGGGACCACCAAACATCGACGCACTTACCTCACCCAACAGGTGGTGTAGGACCAAAGCCCCGTATTCCGCGCCGAACACGTGCACACTGCCAACCGCAGAACGCTGCACCAGCCACACTCCCTTGGGACAAGTCACCTGGAATATCAGACCGGCACGACACGCTCGCACTGCCAACACCGCACGCACTATGGAATTCTCAAATTACGTAGGCAGCCCAGCCCAACAACAGCCGTCGCCAAATAGACCCACAAAAGGGCCTCAAAAACTTGTGTTGCTAAACACTCAGAACGAGTGCAGCGTGTCCCGTACGGGGATCGAACCCGAATGAAGCTCCATGGTCGGGACTAGCCAAAACCTTGCTACAAACCCCGCAGCCAGCGATCAAGCGCATCCCCCTCGATCAGCCACCTCCCCTTAGGCTTCCTCCGCTGAATCCCCCGCAACTCCCCAGCCTGCAACGCGCTATAAACAAAATTGACATTGCAACGCGCCCTCACCGCAGCCTCAGCCGGCGTCAACAACTCGATCACGCCGCCGCCTCAAACCACGTAGCGAAATCCTTACGAGTAGCGAGCACAACCCCCGCCATGAACACACTCGACGGGCAACGCTTCCCCGACTCCACCAGCCGCAACGTCTCCCGACTCACACCCAACTTCGCCGCGAACTCTTCATCGCTCCGAGCCTTCACAATCTTGCGAACCCTGTTCAAAGCCCCTGCCCGCATCTGAACTGTTGGCACTTCGTCCTCCTCGTGAATTACACCGTTGTGATTGCCTTGCTTCGCTGTGTTGAACCATGCCACACAATCGTGGCGATTCACAACAGACATGCCGATAATTTCTACACTTTCTGGAGAACTCCCAGTTCAACCCTGTTGAAATTGCCCACAAAGCTAGGCATACTTCAACGCATGAACACTGCGGAACGAACCAAGGCATGGCTGGACCAGGTCATCGGCACCGATTCCAACCGTGCCGCAGCAGAAAAAGCTGGCATCGAACAGTCCAGCCTCCTATCCCGACGCAAACGCATGGACGTACCCGCCGAAGACATCATCAAGATTGCCCGCGCATACGACCACCCAGTAGTAGAAGCTCTCGTCATCACAGGCATCCTCACCTCAGATGAAGCTATGGAATCGAATATACTTTCGAACCTAGCCGCTGCCTCCGACTTGAACTTAGCTAAGGAAATCATGCGCCGCGCCAAGTCCGGCATTGCGGGCGAAACACTCACAGGGCAGGGGTAGCGCCGATAACCGTTTCATCGAACAAGATCAAGTGAACGTCTCGTGCTCCCACGTGCGGATTAATCACCCAGCAATCATCAAAAGCTTTAAGCCTCAACCGCTATCGCAGCCAAAAAGCCCGCCACATAGCAGCAAAAAGAACTTTCGGTATTCATCCAAATGAACGACACCCAGACAGGGAGCCAATGGCAACCATCGAGCCCTACGACACAGCCGCAGGCAAGCGATACATGGTCCGATACCGCAAACCAGACGGCAAACCCACCAAAAAACGAGGCTTCACCACCAAACGTGCAGCAGAAGCATTCGGCAACACCATCGAAGTCAAAAAACTGTCCGGCGACTACGTAGACCCCACATCAGGGAAAATCACCATCGACGCTCTCGCCGACGTGTGGCTCACCAACCGGAGCGGACTAACCGCATCAACCACCGTCAACACCGAATCCGCATACAACGCGCACATCCGCGACCACTGGGGAACCCGAGCAGCCGGCGACATCAGACCATCCGACGTACGCGCATGGGTATCAGGACTCGAAAAAGCAGGGACAGGCACAGCCACCATCGAAAAAGCGTTAGGCGTACTCCGACAGATCCTCGCAGCAGCTGACGAAGATAACGTCATCGCCAAAAATCCGTGCGCCAACATCAAAGCCCCCCGCAGACGCCACACACAACGCGGCTACCTCACACACCAGCAAGCCCACGAACTCGCCGCAGAAGTCACCACACACGGTGTAGTGATCCTCTTCCTCGCATACACAGGCTTGCGATGGGGAGAAATGGCAGGCTTGAAAGTTCGATCATTCGACATGCTCCGCCGGCGCATCAACATCACCGAAGCCGTATCCGAAGTCCACGGACAAATCATCTGGGGGAACGTCAAAAACCATGAACGCCGCACAGTCCCCTACCCCGCATTTCTCAGCGACATGCTCGCGCCACTCATGACAGGCAAGGGCCGTGACGAACTCGTGTTCATGGGTGAGCTTGGCGGGATACTCCGTGTCTCCACGTACCGACCCCGCATCTACAATCTTGCGGTAGCTCGCTGTAAAGGCCGTAGCATCCGAATCAGGCAGCAGGAAGAGCGCCGAGGGGCAGCGGTCACACCCGAGTTTCCGACCGTCACCGTTCACGATCTACGGCACACCGCCGCGTCCCTCGCGATCAGTGCAGGAGCCAATGTGAAAGCAGTTCAGACGATGCTCGGCCACAAGTCCGCAGCGATGACCCTCGACACTTACGCCGACTTATTCCCCGACGATCTGGAAGCTGTAGCGGCAGCCCTCGATGACGCAGCGAAAGCAAGTGTGCCCAAATTGTGCCCAAACAAAAAAAGTGCCCCACCCCGCGTTAACGGAAGTGGGGCTTGACCTGCGGTTTTAAGGGTGGAGCTGAGGGGAATCGAACCCCTGACCTTCTCGATGCGAACGACAACATTTTAGCTACCATGACCTGCGGTTATGTGGCAAACGTGCAGGCTAGGCCACACGTTGGTCCCATCTTATCCTCGAACATCCATTCGATTCGTACATCATTTGTGCCCAAAGTGTGCCCATTTGATGCCCACGCCCCGTGAAGGAACGCACCCCACATGAATACTTCCCCGCCTGCCGGAGACGCAGACGTGGCCGTATAGCCCAGGGGTCACTGAGGTACCAGAATCACGTAAAAGTCGCTCACAAGACGACTGGCGAACCCAGCAATACGCCATGTAACGCGAAATAATGGCGGACACCCCCGAAAAAGGAGATGCCCGCCATTATCCGACCAAAGTAGTTAGTTGCAGAAACTATCCTTCCCCGTACACAAGAAAGCCCCCGCCTCTGGTGAGTGCGGGGGCTGGTGGTCAGGCTGCGATGTATGCGGTGTACGTGTGGTGGCCGTCTGCGTCGATGAGGACGTACATTCCGTCGTGGCCCTCTGCGACGATGAGGTCGCCTTCTTCGGCGAAGTGGTCGAGGCTGGCGGCGGCTTCCGTGAGGGTGGCGTATTCCTCTTCGTTGCCGGTGTTGTCGCTGTGGTCGATTACTACGAGGGTGTGGGTGGCGGTGGCTGCTGTGTTTGTCATAACTGTATTCAACACCCGTCCGGGCGTCTTGTCAAGTAGGCCGCTTCGGCACAAAAATGGGCACCTCGAAGGATGCCCCGGCCGGTTGGTTCGCCTACCTTGCTGCCTGCAGCCTCCCGCAAGCTCGGGTGTCACGTCAAATCCAAGGCGTACCAGTTGCCGCCATGAACTCATCAACCACCGCAATCGACGAACGCCTGCGCCCCTCAACGTCACGCACGGCGCAAACGTCCCGCGTGCCGTATGTCTCGAAACACCAAGCATCCCGCGCGTCACAGAACGCAGTCGAGCGCGCGTCAGCCTCAGCCCTCCGCCGTGCGCGTTCCGTATCGTCCGCCAGCTTTGCCCGCTTGCGAATATCCTTCTGCGTCCAGCCCGCAGCCATTGCGCCGCAGTCGGAACCGAAATAGCTCACAACGCCCGTGCCGTTGCCGTCCGCATCGAGTGATTCGAGCGCGATTGTGCCCCGCAGGTCAGACCGTCCGCACTGGTCGCAATCGGTCACGTCTGACGTGGTGCCCTTAACTGCATAAGCTTTCGTTGTTGCCATGCGTTGATTATGCACCCGTTCGGGCGTCTTGTCAACCCGGCTGGGCGTCTAGTCGGGTTGACTGCACCTGCAAGGCCCCCAACCGTGAGTCAGGGGCATTACAGGTGCAGATCGGTTGTCACGCCGCCATCGGTGCCAAATCCATTTCCTGCAGCACATCATCCGCAAGCTGAGCGACCATCGCGCCAACCGCACCCATGACTGGGGCTTCCGTGCGGTAGCGGGCATTGTCGAGGACCAATCCGGCGCGCTTGCAGAATTCGCTCATCATCCACGCGAATGTGATGCGCTCAGCGTTGGTGAGGTCGGTGCGGTCTGCGAGGGCGATTGCCTGTTCGAGGAGGTCTGCGTTCGTGAGGCGGGCGAGCATTGCAGCTTTGCGGGAGTCCGTGTTGGTCATGACTTCATTAAACACCCGAATTGGTGTCATGTCAACATGGGCTGTGGCAAAGAAATGCTCCACCCGAAGAGTTCGAGTGGAGCATCCCAACCTTTACCCAGTTACCGCTTGGCAAGCTCCGCCGAAAACTCGTCCGCATCCCAATGCCAGCCCATCGCCCGAGCCGCCGAAACCCTGAAACGCAACTGCGCATCCGTCATCGCCGCGAGATACGCGGCACGGTCCCCAGCATCCGCCGCATCCTGAGCCAAATCAACTACCGGGTCAACTGCATTCATCATCGTCATACACCGCATTAAACACCCCAACAGGCGTCAACACAACCCGAACAGGTGCCTAACCCACAACCACCCGAAATGGTGTTAACTACAAGCATGCTCGAATACCTATCCATCAACGGAGTAGCAGACCACCTACGAATATCCGTGAACTCAGTCAAAGGCTACCGCCGGCGGTCAATCATCGAAACAGACCGGCCAGACGCAACCCTCGACACCAGTACCGACTACATCATCAACACCCGACTGTTCCCCGCGCCTGACGTGAAAGTCGGCAACACCTACGGGTGGAAACAAGCAACCATCGACGCATGGCACAAGGCGCGCCCCGGTAAAGGGTTTTGGCGGCACGGACAATCAGAGGACAATCAATGACACCAAAAGATGAGTGCGTCACCTCAGCGGAACGCACCGGATGGACAGTCACACACGACGACGGAGTATCAGTCTTCGAAAAGGGTGGACGGTACATGCACATCCGGTTCTCTGAACGCGGCACCATCATCACCGCCACAACCAGACGGCACACCATCGTCGGCGCAAGGAAACTCGACAAGATCCTCACCGAACTAGGCTGCTAGCCCGCCAACGCAAAAAAGTGCCCCCGCCAACCCATGTAGGGGCAGCGGGGGCACTCACTTTTCATGCAGTCACTTAGACGGCAGGCTCGCCATCGACCGGAGTCTCAGGATCGACCGGAACCTCAGGATCAACCGGAGTCTCATCGACAGGCGGCACAACAACATCAGGATTAATATCATCCAAAAGTTGCGCACCACCCTCAACGCGAGTGAAATCCAAAACCTGCCCAGCATCAGCCGCATCCTTTAGTTCCTGAATGCCTGCCACGATTTCGGCGTATGCCTTGTCTTGGCGGTCTGCGAGGGCGTCGAGGCGTGCCTGATTGTCTGCTTGAGTAGCCATAATGGTGTCCCCTATCGTTGTGATGTGTTTGTGCATGTATGCCACACTGGCGGCGATTGCTGCGAGTGTGGTTAGTGTCTGCCACATATGGCAAACCTCCCTTTGTGGGGGACTTGTGTGCCCGTGTTGGGCGTAGGGAAAGCCCCCGCGACTCGGTGTGAGTGCGGGGTTTCATGTGTTGTTAAGTGCAAGCACTTTTGGATTTATGCCCCGAAGATCAGATCGCGAAGCGTGCCTGCATCTCGGCGCGGAACGTAGCTGCCTCCGCGACGGTAAGCGCACGGTTGTACGCCTTCGCATACGCCACCTGCCCGAGGAATCCTGCCGTCGTACCCGTGTTGCCCGAGATGCAAATACCGTCCATCGACCCGGTATCGGTCGTGCCGGTGACAGTGCGTTCGTTGACTTGGATGCGCGATGCTGCGCCGTCATACACGGCAGTGATGACCTGCCACCCCGGCGTAGTCACGCCACTGTCGATGACAGTGTTCGGGGCAGCTGCATTCGTCATCCGAGTGCGGTACTTGTTGTCCGATGCGCGAAGCAACAGTGGCCCGACCGTGCCTCGCAAGTACGCAAGATACCCGGTAGTGGCAGAGGGGAGCGCCCCGACATTCGCCACGAACTGCAACGTGAACGCTCCCGTGAGCGGCGTGCCGAGTTGCGACGACCGAAGCTGCCGCGCGCCATCGGCAGAGAAGTCGATGTACTTGTGACCATTCAGCCCGGTACGCAACGTTGGCCGCGACGCGGCGCCAGGCGCTGCGAGGGTGAAGTCTGAAAGCAGAGACCCTGCACTCGGTACCAGCGATCCGGTGATCGAGGAGCCGTCAGTGCCTGCGAGCGTGTCGGGGTCCCATAGTGCGAGCAGCCCTGAGTTTGGGTCTTCCGTGCCTGGAGCTGATGCCCCGACGCCGGTATAAGGGTTGGTGCCGGTGATGATGAGCGTCATGCCATCCACCCTCTCGCGTCGAGTTCTGCAATGATCTTGGTCTTGACGATGGCGTGCGTACCGTCCGTGTAGTGAATGCCATCCGTGAGCAGTTGTGGCGGGATCGTGTTACCGGCGATGGCAGTGTTGTCTGCTGCCGTAGCGGTCAACCCTTGGAGTGCCAACCCGTTTGCAATGAGCCAATTTCGCAGGTTGAAGAAGTTGCCGGGGTAGGTCGCGGCGAGCCACGCATCGACCGCGAGAGCCTGCGTATGCTGCCACGATCCGGTCAATTGCACGCTCGATGTCGTGGCCCCGAGGATCAGGAAACGCTTACTGTGCGGCGTCAGATACGCGATGGCGTCCTGATGTGCTTTCTTGAGGCGTTCGAACACGGTCCCGAAAGCGCCGTTGTTCTGCACTTTCATCTCATTTTGGCCGTTGTAGTGGATGATCGTCACGTCGTCGGAGTGTGAAGCGGTCGAGGACACGAACGCCGTACCCGCTACGACAGGGGTAGCCGACCCCGCGACCGTGCGGGTGAAGGTCACTACCTTCGTAGCGAAGGCGTAGGCGAGGGTTCCTGCGATACCGCCGATGGTTCCGGCCCAGGAGAAGTCCTGATCGGACGGCCATTCGAGGTTGGAGCTCGGCGTCACGGTGACCGCTGTCGTCGCGGCAGGGATGGTGAATGCGTCGAACGTGACGGTCAGCGCCCCGGATCGGAGGTTCGCGCATGACGATGTTTCGCCCGCTTTGCCGCCGTTGAATACGGTCTTGTCGGTGCGTTCGGTGGCGAGTAGCGCGACGTACCCCTGGTTGCCGGTAGCACCCACACCCTGCGTCAGTGAGCCGCCCCAAGCCGCGATCTTCGATGTGTCCGATCCGACGAGCCGTAGCCCTGTCGACCCGTCACCCTTCGCGGCCCGTAGCCCGTAGTCGCCAGTGAAGTGGACCCACCCGTCAGGGAACATGACCGGGTCTCGCGGGTCGCCGTAGTTCGCGATGAGTGACCGTCTGCCCGACGTGACATCGTTTACCCATAGCGTGCGGTTCGGTGTGGTGCCCGCGATCTCCGCATACTTCGATTGCTTGCGCCCCACTTCAAGCGGTACCGATGCAGTCAGGGCGTCCGGTGGCACCGATGATGCGGCGAGTTGCGCGCCAGGGAATGCGACCGAAGGGTGCCAGTAGTAGACCCACGTACGCCCGTTGTCGTCGATGAAGAACGACTGCTTGCCGGTCGGGTCGTTGAAGATGACCTCTTTGTTCGCGACTGTGGCGACGATTGCCGCCTGGTCGCCGGATGCTGCGCCCATTGCGGAGCGGGCAGCGGCTGCGGTCCCGGCTTTCGCGACAGCCTTACCGACTGTCCCGGCGTCTGTCAGTCCGTCCACTGTTGTAGTGCCACTGCCTGATGCGACGGTCCAGAGTGCCTGCTCTGTGGCGTCGAATGCGGCCCGCGACGTGCCAGCCGCAGTGCGCTTGCCTACAGCGGAAATCGGCGCGGGGAGTAACACCGGGGCGTTGATCGCGTACGCCGTGGATGCCTGCCAGATCGGGGCATAAGTGCTTGCAGCTTCCGTTTTATCAAGCTTGCCAGACAATGCCGACACAGCAGCCTTACCATCCAACTCATCACGCAACGCCACAGCCAACTTCGACCGCGTAACCGCATCAGCAGCCAACTTCACCGACGTAACACCACCATCAGCAACACCACCCCCACCAGCAGGCAACGCCACCCGACCCAACACCGGAGACCCCTCAGCCTCCGACACAAACACCAACTCATCACCATCAGCAACAACCCCACCAATACCAAACCCGCGAGGACCACGCGACAACTGCAACGCCGTCGAATTCGGGCCAACATTAATATGATCCGCCAAATTAATCTCAAGACCAGGCTCAGCCCAAAAATAGATAGGCGGAACCGTAACCGCAGTCAACCCATACTTCAACCCATTAAACGACGCCCGCCACTGCAACATCGACAAATTAGAAGTCAAACCAGTAGGCGCAGGCACCGCAACATAATCCCGATTCCGATGCGAAATGCTACCAGTCAAACCAATATCGACAGGAAACGCCGAAATAGCCTTAATCTTCATAACCCCATTATCGTCCACCTGAACAGGCTTCGCAGGATCCAACATGGGCGTTAACACCATAGTGCCAGTAACAGGCACATCCTCGTAAATATCATCTTCGTCTATGCCGTCAATGATGAGCGCGCCAATGTTGACGCGGACAGTACAATATCCGAGAGCCATAAGGCAGAACCCCAATCAGAAAGTAGTGTGGCAGGAGTCCTGCCCGATGACTATCAAATGTCTTTCAACCCGAAATTGTCGAGAGCTTGACCGTATTCGGTTTTGAATGCACTGCGAATTGCGACCGTATAGATTCCGCCGTAACGATAGTTTGCGCCGCGAGGTTGAATGTTCCCCGAGTCCGTCCACGACGCAATCTCAGATTCAGTGCCCGCGCGAGACCGGATCACCTTGTAGACACTGCCGACGCATTGCATAATAATAATGTCGCCTGCCGCGAACACGTTTGCAGCGAACGATGCCCGCTTCGTGAACGTATTGTTTATGACGGTGTACATGCCTGCCGTTTCGGCGGACCCTGCCGCCAGTGCAACCATGTAATTGTTCATGCCAATGTCTGCGCGTGCGACTATGCCCGCATAATATCCAGCAGGGGGGGCAGTCACAGACGTAGCGAACGCACGCATACTATCCGTAGTAGCAGGTGCCGGGTAAATGCTTACCGTCTGGTTGGTGGCGTTAGCGCCTGATGTTGCGGACGGTACAGCGGACATTGCCGTGTTGTTAGTGATGGCATTGCCTGTTGTGCCAGTGTTCATTTTGGTTATCCACCCGTTGCTGAGTGGGCCGTCTGCACGGTTGAAGTTGTCGGTGTAGTTCGCTGGCCCGATAACTGTTGACGCCGTAACATTCATCGACATCGATACATTCGCGTCAGCAGCAGCAGACACCAAAGTATCCACCACAACACCCACCGACATCTCAGCCTGAGCATCCATACTGAAATAGCCGCCCGTAGTATCCAACAAAGACGACACCTTCAACGGCATCAAAACAGGCGCAGACACTCTCGCCACAAGCTGAACTGCCGCCCCCGCCAACATTCCCATACCCACATCAGGGAAAATCTTGGGACGCGACACCTGAGGAAACGGCACCGACCCCGGCACACCCACCGACACAGTCCGCCACGGACGCCTGCCCGTAGACGTACCCACTACGAACCTTGCGGAACCGAGAAGCTAGGAGTCACCCGAAACTTCGATGACGCCGGCAACGTCGTAGACGTAATCGAGGACGACCACAAGAACGTTCCGCCAGCACTACGGCAACCAATATGCGTAACCGTCGTCGCGCTCGCAGGAGCATCAAACTCGACCTGACTACCCTGAACTACCCCATCGACCGCACCGCCCGCCCACGTCGTAGTCAGACGCGCATACGCGCCACCAGCAACCTCCGACGCCCCAGTCACCCCAGGATCAGCCGTATGCAAACTAATCAAACCACCCATAGCAGTAACCGCCAACGCGGCAGTCTCCCGCACCGAATCAGTAAACTTGTTCGCCATTATTGCTCCCTCTTGATATTGCCGCGAAACCAGCAGAAATCTTGCACATCAGTCGACGGAGCAACCGGCGGATAATGAACCATCAACCTGTAATGACTCCGAGCAGCAATCAGATTAGTGTCCGACTGCTGCACCCAAAACTCGATAAACTCAGGAGTCACCGTTTCCGAAGTCCACGTCGCAATAACCGGCGAATTATCGCGATCATTCTTCGTAATCACAATCTCCGCACTAGTACCAGCCGGAAACAATTGATCCGACACCTGATAGCGGTGCACAAAATCAGCGTCCCGCGTCAACACAATGTCCTCTTTGATCGGTGAAAAGCCACTCACGACGCCTCCCCTGTAGACTCCACAGCCGAACGGGTAGCACGAGTATCACGCTGAATCTCATCCAACTGCCGCTTCAACCCCGCAACCTCAGAACGAAGCTGCGCAACCTCAACCTTCAACTCTTTATTCTCGGTGCGGAGTTCCGCATTATCGGCCTGCACCTGCCCCACCAAACTTCCCGCTGCTGTAGTAATGATAGAGGTCGCCTCGGCAGACATTTTGCGGCGCGAAAAAAGGCCACCAATCAACGCTGAAACAATGGCGCAAACACCAGCAGATGTCAGTACAGCGACCGCTAGGTCTGCGTTCATGAATCACCGCTCCCCACTCTTTGAATTTTGTTGGCCCGATAGATAGCCTTGTGGATTACTCGAATGCACCGCCACGCACGCCAAAAGCATGCCCCAGCGAAAGCGAGACAAAACGGTGCCGCAAACGATGAGAAAGGATTAGGGGACACAATGACCGCAGATGCCGCGTACGCCATCATCCCGAAAGCGATACCGAACAATCCGGCGATCTCCAAATACAATCCGGTAGCCTCATCGCGCCACGCAATCCCCGCAGTAGCCGCAACCGCGCCAGCAAGCACTAACAGTGACCAAATGATTTGTACCGCCGGCGACACTGTGGCCGCGATATTGGATGGAGCCTTGCCTGATAACAATTGCATTAGCGCGGCAATACCAGACACTGGCACTAAAACCACTTCGAAAGGATGCCTTGCGTCCCTATGAGTTGGGATCATGCGTACTTCCTTCTATGCAGTTGAAATCGCATGAGGTATAGGACTGCGAATGTTCCCCAAATGATGGTGCCTAATAGTCCGACGCCTGGGTTTGTGAAGTATTCGATGGCGAATGTGACGCCGAAGAACATGCACCATGATGCGCATCCGAGTGCGGCGACTCGGAGTGTGCGGCGTTTCCCGTACACGGCTGCCCATAGCATGAGTGCACCGAATGTGAGGATGATGACGCCCCATGATGCGGGCGCGCCTGGTGCTTGTATCGCTGTGTCGTAGGCTTCAGCCGACCACCGTCTGGTGCCACCGATGATGGTGGTGACGCCTACTGCTATCGCGAATGTCGCGTAGATGCGGGCGGTTTGGTCGACTACTTCCTGCGCCAACGCGGGGTCGACTGGAAGCCTACGCATTACTCGCCCCTGTGCTTTCCTGTGGCAGAGTTTAGGGCGTCACCTAAGGCTTTCTCCGCTTGTGCCCTAAAGTCTGCGACAGAGGTCTCTACGGTGGCAGCAATTGTGTCTACAGTGCCGTTAATGCGGGCTGTGACAGCATCGGCGATAGCGGGCGCATCAACAGTAGGTGCGGAAGTCTTCACATTCGACGCAGCCAGTAGTAGCCCCAACGTACCCAGGATAGACGTTACAGCCGTCAATGCTTGCGCGGTCTGATCTTCCGTCACAACACCGAAAATGCCTGCCGCAGCCAAACCAGCCGCAATAAGGCCATACACAGCGACACGAATCTGAGGATAAAGCGAAGCGAACTTAGACATCATTTACCATCCTTAGGGGTAACGAGCTTTTCGATCCGCTCCACAGCCTCCGCGATACGGTAAGTACACGCATCCAGTAGCACAATGTAAGACATCAGATCGAATGATTTTGTGGGGTCAATGAGTGACGCCCGACTTTTAGTGAGCACATCGCGCACATCCGCGAGACCATCCACCACCGACTTCTGACCCAATTGCGCCCAACCATTCAACTCAGGTCCACGCAACTGATGTTGCACATCCTCCGCTGTAGCCACAGTTCCTCCTGCAATAGTGATTCCCAGCAACTCCGAGAGCGCCGAAATATCGAGTGAAGTGAAATTGCCGTCACAGACACCGAACGGGGGACACGGCACCCTGTCGCCATACTGATGAGCAAACCGGCCCGCAAAGTCATACGAGACGCCAGCGGTACCGTTGTAATGCGGGATGACAAGCGACAGATCGTTCGGGCGCGACGCCCACAGTTCCGGGTCCGCTTTCGGATTCCAGTAGCCGATAACCCGCTTCGGATTGCCATACCAGCCACGCAAACGCTCAACCTCGTCATTGACTTCCGCCGACTGGTCACCGCGTACACGCTTCACGCCATTCAGTGGCGCACCCTCGACATCAACCATCGACACCGTCTTCGGATGCCCCCACAGTCCAGCCTCTTCAAGAATCGCCTTGTGTAGGTCACAGTTCGCTTGGCCAGGCCAAAAGAAGTAGTACGGTATGACAATGTCAAGCTTGCCGGCGTCGAGCATTGCTTTGGCTTTGCGCGCATTATCTATCGCCAGCGTGTCTCGCTTGTCGCCACTGTTTGTGCGGAACGAGAACACTCGGTGCGGGTAAGAATCGTCAATAGGTTTGCCCTGGTATTGGGAAACGTCAGCCCAGAAAATCATTTGACACCACCAGTCAACTGATTAAAGATGTCGTCCCAGATTGCATGTGTATCCGGCACCGGCGATGGCGCAGGGCCGTAGATGCCAAGGTATCCAGCATCCAGTTTTGCCGCGAATGCACCGTTGCGGTGATCGCCCTCAGCGAAAGCCAATTGGGAGTGCATCTGATCTTTATTGCCCCGCGCCCAATTTCCACCCCAGAATATGGTATAGTCAAACAGTGCCAATCCACGCTGGACTGCATCAATCTGCCACTGAGGCATAACTTCACGCTTCCACGGAAGCTCCGTCGCGCATAAGTCAACGGCAGTACCCGAAAGGTGATTCGAATTCCAAACTTCATTAGTGGCCGACCACCCCCAGTAATCTCGGGGCTTGTAGACATCAATGGGCCTTACATTCTGATGCCACCATGAACACCACGCAATCAGAATAGTCGCTGCCACTCCACCTCGCACCTCAGGGCGGACGTTGGAAGTTCCAGGCACAACAGGTTTAACAATGTCACGAGAGCCGCATTGGCTCCATCCATTTTCTGTAATCAAAGCCATATCGGCCCCTTCTTGATGGGAGTTTTCAATGAGCAACTGGAAACCAGTTATCGACTTACCCGATCATTTCGAGGTGTCTGACGATGGGCAAGTTAGAAGCCTAATTACCGGCAAGTACCCGAAGGCTTCATTACTGAAGTCGGGGCATGTTCGCGTGTTCCTTAGTGGTAGAAGTCGGACAGTTCATTCTCTAGTCGCTACATCTTTCATCGGCCCCTACCCGGACGGCCATGAAGTTCGGCACATCAACGGAGTTCCATCCGATAACAGAGTAGGGAATCTCGTATATGGAACGAAGAGTGAAAACTCCTACGACTCGATCACTCATGGAACGCACTTCCAAGCCATGAAAACTCACTGCAAACGCGGCCACGAGTTCACTCTAGAGAACACGCAACAAGCGGATAAAAATGTAAGATCATGCCTTGCTTGCAGAAGGATGCGCTATGCGAACGGGAATGGCGGTGATGTCCAAGCTCCAACATCGAAGCGTACTCATTGCCCTCAAGGCCACGAGTATTCAGAGGAGAACACTGCAACTACTCGCAGGCCAGGCGGGGGTACGAGCAGGCGTTGCCGTACATGCCATAGAGATCGTGAGTCAGCGAGACTCGCTGCGCGCCGAGGCGCTGACCTACTATTGGCACCGAAAGACAGAACGCACTGCCCTAGTGGGCATGAATACACGGAAGTAAACACAAAATGCCGAAAGCGTGGAGGCAGGGAATGCAAGACCTGCAACCTCGAAAAGGCGCGGGCGCGTTATCGAGCATCTAAGTGAGCGTATAGGCTGTGCGGAAAGACATTAGGCCACCTCGTCAATCAACTGTGCAATACGGATAGCCGCACCCCGATCCAACGTCTGATCCGCATGCAAGCTATATCGGGAATGCTGCGCATAAATCGCAGACACAAACTCTGGCGTAACGCCGCAAATCTCGGCGACCTCAGTCACAGTCGGATATGCACTGAACTGCCATTCCTCATCAATCGACCGAATCATTCTTTAACCATTTCTACAGGCGCATCATTGACGGGGGCAGCAACCACCACATACGGTTCACCATGCGCAAACCCGCCAGCAGCCCACAACGCCCCCGCATGATCCTCAACACCAACCACCGAACCAGGCAACCGATTCATAACAAACGCCACACCATCAACATTCGCAGGCACAATCAACGTCTCAGGCAAACCCGTAACATTCACCGCAAAAACAACCACAAACGAATGCGAACTACCACGAGCCGGATCAACCAACGGAACCGACAACTCATACAAACGATGATCGCCAGCAAACCCGCCCCAATTTTCTTTCAACAATGTTGCAGTCAACGCCATTACCTGTGTACTCCTAATCGGGAATGAAAATATGTTCAAGAATCGTCACGCATCCAGCCGCACCCGCAGCCCCAGCGCCACCGCCACCAGACGGAAACCCGCCAGCCTTGCCAGCGCCACCACCAGACCCCGACTGGCAAACCTCCCAGAAAACCGGGGAACCGACACCCGGCACACCAGTAGCGACACCAGGAACCAAACCTGAACCGCCACCCCCGCCACCAGTCCCGCCGCCTCCACCGCCGCCAGCGAGCAGACGCACCACAGAACCAGACGTACTAGCACCATCAGCACCAGGGGCGCCGCCCACACCGCCAGCCAAAACGCCGACACCCAACGAATCCGAGCCGCCAGCCACAGTCAAAACATCCCCGAATGTCGACCCCGCGCCAGCAGACCCGACAATCACAGAAACCGACGCCGGCAAATCCGAACCAACAATGCGGCGCGGCGTGACCACAACATCGCCACCAGTACCGCCATACGGAGAAATTCCGTTAGCACCAGACCCGCGAGCAATCACATCCACAGACATCAAGCCCTCAGGTTTGAACCACGTACCGTTAGCAGTAAACACATTGACCACCAAAAGGTTTGCCATCAGGCGAACCTCTCAATGATCCACAATCGGCCATTGCCTCCAGCGCCACCATGACCGCCCGTACCGGAAGGAACGCCAGCGCCACCGCCGCCACCGCCAGGGAAACCCCCAGCGCCACCATGCCCATTAGATGAAGCGCCGCCGCCTCCACCGCCGCCACCACCCGCCGCGATAATCGCATTAGGGGCCAACCCCGGACCTCCAGGCGTACCCAAATTTCCGCCAGCAGAAATGCCACCAATACCGCCAGGGCGACCAGCGAGAGCCGTAGTCGAACCAGCACCCCCACCGCCCCCGCCGCCATGCAAGTCATACGCAGACACCGAATTACCAGCCAACGTAGACGGAATCTTTACCGTGTCTCCACGGTCATATGCGCCCGCCGAACCGTTACCGCCAGGGATCATCCCCGCGCCACCAAGAGCAGTCAAAGGCGAAGACGAATACGTACCACCATCCCCACCGCCAGCCGACAAGTATTCGGCAAGACGTGTATTGCCGCCGCCCTGCCCAGAATCGGCCGCAGGCCCGCCATAGCCGCCAGCGCCCACAAAAATACTGATCGGATCGAACGCACCCGCAGTCTTAGGCAGAAGCGAAGACGGAATGCTTGTATGAACTTCCCCACCACCTCCGCCCCCGCCGCCAGACATCCAACCATTCACATTGGTGAACAAACTTCCACCGCCGCCACCGCCAGCCCCAATCAAAATGACATCAATCGAAGTAATGCCAGCGGACGGATAGTAAGTATTGTTGGAATCGAAAACAATCGACTGCCCCTGAAGAATCAGTTGATTTACAGCCTCAACCAACTCTGTGATTGTGTGGGAGTGGTCCTGAATGATCGGCAGGTCCGCTATATAGTCATCGTTAACGGTGTTGAAGATTTCACGGAGGATGCCGGCGAGGTTCGCTGCTTGCGCGTCTTGGAAGCCCCCGAGCGCGGGGCCGCGAATCCTATCGCGGATACCAGCTTCATTCTCATCTTGCCCGTAACGCGAACCAATCACATACGCACCATCAGGGGCATTACCCCCAGGCGTAGTCACCTACCCGCCAAAATATCGGACACCCGAATAGCCTCAGCCTGCGACACCAACGAACCAACATCCATCCCAAGGCGCGAATGAGAAGCAAACACTCTTATCACCACACCAACATCAGTCGCCAAAAAATCAGCCAATTCCCCAACAGTCATCACCGAAGGAAACAACGTCACCGGCCCCGACATCACAAACCACGCAAACTAACATCATTCAAAATGCCCTGACGCTTCTTACCCGTCATCTCCAACGCCAACACCCGCCGCCGCTCACCATCCCCAACCCCCATCAAATAACCCTTCACAGTCGACACCGTAAAATCAGAAGGATTAAACGAAGGCGCAGAAACAACCGACGCCGAATCAACAACCGGACCCGCATCACGCTTCACAACACCCGAATAACGCAACTGCTCCGCCACCAAAGCCTGCTCATGCAACGTAAACTCCTCCATATTCGGAAGAGACACCGGCGCAACATCCGGCTCGTCAATATCAACCCACTCAGAAATGTTGTTCAAATAATGCTGCTGACCACGATGCGGCGTCCGCAACTTCTTACGCATCAAAGCCGGATCATGCCGAAACCCCAAATCTTCTAGATGCTCCGACATCCACTCCCGAGCCTCAGGATTAGGCGTAAACTCAGTATCCCCCGCCAACCTGATCGCAACAAACACCCACTGAAACTTCTCCTTAGGGTCATCCTGCACATCACGCGAATTCTCAAACGTAGGCAACCGGCTCACAACAAATACCCCTCAACAAACAAAGTGACAGAAACTAGACCAAACCCAACTCGTTCAGCATCGAAACAATGTCCTGAATTTCCTCAATCGCCTTAATGATCGGATCTTGAGGCTCACGCTGCCCAATCTGAATAGTCCACGTAGGACTAGACGAACGATCCCAAGCCAACGTCAACTCAGTAACCTGCTCCACAAAAATGCGGCCAGGCTCCATACCGAGAATGGTGAAACCGACACGGTCCCCGATAAAGAAGTGGCCGTGCCCATTTTGGCCGATATTCCACGGTGCACCATCCGCCACCGTCAGTGTGCAACGGTTCACTTCGCGGGTCTGATACATGGCGGTACGCTGCGCCAACAGGTACGACAGCGTGTACGCCCGGTCTGCGCCTTCACCCCACTTCTCGTGGTAGTGAGACCAACCCAACCGCTGCGCCCTCTGCGGAGACTTCCACTTACCGAACGCCAGAAACACATCCGTATAAAGCGGCTTCAAGATTGCATCCGCAACACCACCCAAAGGTGGCACACCCGGAATCATCGCAGTCAAATCCCCGACCATCTGAATACCCGCAGAAATCAGTTCATTAACACCAGGCATCGAATGCCCACCAGCCACAGTCCCCACATCAGTAGCAGGCTTATGACTAAACTCAGACGACTGAATACCAGTATGCTCAGACTCCCGATACACAACACCCGGCATCGACGGCACAGTCCCACGAAACTTCGGAACAAAATACTCGCCCGGAACATTCGGATCATCAACCTGCTCAACATTCTCAGTCTTACCATCGCCACCAATATTGATAAGCTCACGGAAAAGACCCGCAAAAATGTTGCCACCAAAAGACGTACCAGTCGTAAACGCCGACTTATCCACCAGATCCCACACAAGACACCCGTGACGAAGATCAGCACCCTCCCACGGTGGCTCATCACCATCCAGATAGCGGCGCGGCTCCCACGACAACTGGCCGTCCGCCGCAACCTTCTTCGACACATCATGCATATACTTGAAACGGCCATGCACAATCGCGCCAACACTACGATCCACCGTCGTCTCAGGCTTCACAACCTGCGACCACGTCGACTGATCGAAATTGAACCAGCCGGCAGGGTCCATCGGATTATCCGGCAACATCCACAAACTCGATTCGAGCCGCATAATGTTCACCATCAGCGTTGTTTTCAACGCCCACCTGGCGCGACCAAAACACATCCACGTACGCGGAAACTGTATTTCCGCAGGTAAGAATCAGGCCCTTTGCCTGCGCCCCCAACTAGCCAAAGTTGGGGGCGCAGGCAAAGGGGTTAGCCCACACAATGATATGCTTCAAATGCTCATAGTCATGCTTAAACAAAACCCGCACAACCTTCGAACCATCATCATTCTTGATGATCTTCAACTCATCCATCATCCCAGACCAACGCGCACCATCTTTTTCGACAGTCGCAAACACGTTAGTCGTAGGACGCAAATGAATATCAGCAAGCCACCGCGACAAATAATAGTCCAACGGCATCTCAATCTGGCCAGTGCCAGTCTCGTTATCCAAAAACTGGAAGTTAGCCGAATTTTCGCGGTGGCACTCGCCCCGCAAATTCCAATCCCCATCCCACAAACGAATAAGAGGAGGAATCAGCCGACGCTCCTTCTCCCGCTCCAACCGGGCAGAAATCGCAGCAAACTCAGCATCAAAATCTATAGTCTCAACAACAGTCACAACTCACCACCCAGTCACAAAAGCCCAAACGGACGCGAAAATGGACGCTCGCACCGAACCTGAATCCCCACACCCGCCGGCGCACGAGACATCGCAACCGGCAACACCATTTCATCCGTATACGCAGGCAGTGGATAACAGAACGTCACACCACCCATCCGCATGTAATACGCGGAATCAATAGACGACACACACTGCCCGCCATTAGCTTGCTCGTCCGTATCGACACGGACATGCTCGCCAGCCATCAGCTCAGGCATCACAATCTGGCGGTCAGCATCAATGAGGCCACGCTCAAACCTGTCATCGCCAAACGAAAAGTCCGGCAATGTCGGCTTGCCCGGTGCCTGGATCATCCACTTCAGCCAAATCGGATTGTCAGTCGGATTGGACACCGTCACAGTGCCCGTGGTGGTAGACCCGTCCGATGTGTCGACCGTGGAAACCCACGTATCAACATCCTCCGAGTCATACCACCACGGATCGCCAGCAACCAACGTCAACGTCACCGTATTGATCCGATTCTGATTAGGATCAAACTGTGGCTTAAAGTCCGGCTGCTCACGCAAACGAACCTTCAAATAGCGGCGCGAATCCTCAGTCTCAATCCACAGTTTCGAATCCTTCGTATAAGACCAAAGTTTCCGAAACTCCGAATCATTCTCCTGCCACGTTGACCCATTCGACGTATCAATCAACACACCGAATACGACGACGCGCTCCAAGTTGCGGAGCCCGCCGAAATCGGAGCCAATCTGAAACGCATGCGAGTTTCTAATCGTCTCCACCGGAGCGTCATAGATGCCCTCGACATCCGTTAGCAGGAAAGCCCCAAGGTCGCCTTCCCCATCCCCCGCGAGAATGCATTCGTTTCCGTTGAATCCTTCAACTGATACTTGAGTTACAGGCACGAATCACCTCCGGGAATAAGTTAGGGACTGTTGTGTTTGCCGCACACGGTCTTCACGCATAGCCGCCGCGATACTGTCCGTGTGATAGGTGACATTCGGGCGTGACGAGTTTTCCGCCAACCTGTCGACCTGTTTCGTGAACTCACTCATATTCAATCCGCCACCACCATTACTGCCCACCGACGAACGGATAGAAGCCAATTCCTTGAACATGTCCTTGTTCTGCTTGCCCGTATACACATGCTCGGTGTCACCCGACATATTCAGTGCAGCCATACCGTGAGGCAGTGGTCCGCCCATATCGCGCAAAACAGTAGGCACCCGAAGACCAGCTTCCATCTTCTTCAGCCACTCGCGGCCATCGAAAACTTTCCCGACCAACGCGGAATCTTCCTCCGCGCCAAACGACTTCCGAAACTCCTCAGTGAACTGGCCACCGAACAAAGCTTGCAAGCCGTTAGCGGCATTAACGCCAGGCACCGAGTCTTTGCTATCAGATTCGGAACCCTTAGTTTTACCTTCAGGTGCACCCTCGATAGGAACAGACTTGTAATTAGCGATAGCCGTAATCAGCGCGCCAACACTGCCCATATCATCCGACAACCCGAACACACCTAAAGCGTCACTCAACTGTCCCGTAACGAACGATTTAGCGACATTGCCCAGTAGGTCTACCGGGTTAGATGCCGTGCCCTGAGAAGACGACCCAGACCCCTTAGCGGAATCCTTACCGACCTCAGACTGCTTCTTACGCTCCTCATCCAATGCGTTCTTGGCGCGTTGGTAAGACAAGTCGGCATCGAGCTTGTCAGCCTCAGTAGCGCCTTCCTCTGCGTATGCCTCATTGCGTGACAGGCGTGCCTTCTCGACTGCCAATTCCGCCGACTTGAGACTGATCTCCTCATCGTTGAGATTAGTTGTCAGCTCGGGTGCGTTTGGTGCCGGCCGCTTATCGTCCGTGTCCTTCGTTGCGGTCGGCGTATCGCGTTCCGCTTCAAGCTCACGGACCTTGGCCTCAGCCTGCTTGACCTTCAGGTCCGCCTGCTCCCGATCTGCCTGCGACTTCTTATCGTCTGCGTAGACAGCGTCTCGGTCTTCCTGCGCCTGACGGATGGCCACCATTGCGGAGTCGAGAGCGAGCTTGTCTTTCTCTGCCCACTTCGAATTAGCGGCACCCTCAAAGCCCTTCTCGGCAACCGCCACAGAATCGCCCCGCGAATCCAACGCCGCAATTATGCCGTCAGCCTCACCAGACTTCACCGCATAATTTGAGCCATCAGCAAACGCCGACTGCTGAACACGCTGCGCAGCCGCCGCCGGGTCCATACTGTCGTAATCAAACTCGACCAACCGGTCATAAAACTTGCCAGCAGAAACAGTCGGGTCCATACGATCCTCATAAGAACCCCAAGACTCCTGCTGCTGAAACGGGCCAGTCGACGTATCAGGGCCACCATCAACAACAGACAGGTCAGACTCAGCCAACCCCGTCATCACGGCAGCCTTAATGCCATTAGGTGTTATCCCGCGCCGCTTACCCTCATCGATAATGGCCTGCGCGACCTGCTCCCGGTCAGACAACGGCGCATACGCGCCATCAACCATCCCCAACGAAGGCGCAGAACCCATCGCCCAATGAACATGATTCGTATGATCCCCAGCACCATCATAAAATGACGAATCAACCGGGGCACCATTCTTGATCTCCTGTCCATAAAAACGCGGATCATCATAAATCAGTTCCAACGAATCCGGGTATGCCGCCGCGATAGTCTGCGCCAACGACAACTGCTCATCCGTATTACCACTACCATTAGAGAAATCGGCAGCATTACCCGACGAATGATAACCATTATCCGTGTTACGCTGCCCTGAAGTCATAGACATGCCAGGCTGGACCTGGTTGACCCAATCCTCCATGCTGCCCACAATGCCGCCAGAATTGAACCCAGGCAGCTTAGGGAACGTCCCCGCATTAATCATCGCCAGCTCGCGATTGTATTGCTGCGAAGAATTACCGTTGATGATCCATTCGCCGGCATCGACACGCGCAATCGGCATACCAGACGCTGCTACACCCAGAATGCCATCCGTGACAGACGTGCCAGGGCCAGTAGTCGGCAACCTGCCACCATCAGCCCTACCCGGTAGCGGAGCGCCGCCAGGAGTCGGAATATTCAACTTCGGCACCTGCGCCCTAGGCTGAGGATCACTCAAACGATTCAACGCACCCTGCACAACGCTAATCTTGTTGAGCGCGTCACCAACACCATCAACCTGTAACTGTGTCGACTTATTCGGCGGCAACCCGTTCAGTCCATCCGTTACCTCACGGATACCGTCCAATGCTTCCTGGTTGGGTGCAGTGATCCGCACAATCCCAGGCTTGCCCTCAATGTCAGTCTCGACAACGCCGCCAACCTCAATGATCTTGCGTTTAGCATCATCAGTGAGAGCATCCACCGGAATGTCGACAGGCTGCCCGACGCCACGCAAAAGCCCACCGATGATTTCCAACTGTTGCACAACACTGTCCGCACCGCGCAAAGCTGCAAGCATCTCAATGTTTTTCGGAATGAGACCTTCAGCCTCAATCATCGCCCGCAACGCTGCAACGCTCACGCCAGTCGAATTAGACAGGCGCTGCAAACTCTCATCGTTTTGCGCCCAAACCGGCCCCAAATCGCCGCCAGACTCAGCAACAGCAATCGTGGCATCCTTCATCGCCAACAATTCATCACGGAGCTTAGATCCATTCGCGGTCGCAGTATTGACCGCGCCATTCTGCCCAACCAAGGCGTCGCCCCAACCATCAGCGGCATTCCACACATCCGACGTAGCCGCAGCCGTCGCCCGCACCTGATCGTTGTAAGTCTGCAACGCATCAGACAATGGGATCGGCTTGCCCGACAGGACATCCAACGCAACCTTCATCGCATTGATACGATCCGTCGCAGTGGATGACTCATCCGAAAGAACCTTGACGGCATCCTTCAGATCAAAGAATCCCGGAGTTGTGTTCTTTGCAGACTCCCTAGCCTTGACTATTTCGTCACGCAACAGCTGCAACTCCGACAACGCTTCCGCGCCGCCATCCGCAGTACCTCGCAATCCGTTAGCCAACGCATTCCACTCCGAATCAGAACCAGAAACAGCCGCAGCTACTTCCTGATTAGTCTTACCGAGATTACGCAGACCCGATTCAGTCTTCGCGCCCTCATCAGCTAGCGCCTGCTGCGCAATCATCGCATCCCCGCCAGCCTGGAGAACACCACTAAACCAACCTTTAATGTCAGACCCGGCCGCAGCGAAAATACTGAAAGCGCCCGGACCATTCTCTGCTAGCTTGTTCGCCTTCTCACGCACCGAATCGATCTGCATACCAACAGCACCAAGCACCTGATCCGACACTGCACCATTCGACTCCTGAAACGCTTTCGACATATCTCGTTGCGCCGCACTAACATCCCGCGACGACCCTGAAATGGCGTCCTGCTGTGCCTGGAGATTCTTAAACTCATTATTGATTGCATAGATGGATGCCGCCGCCGCGACAGCCGCGATCATCCACGGGCCACCGAGCGCACCAGCCATAGACTTAAACGCGCCAGATACCCCGCCTACCCGCTGACTAACAACAGCAGTCGCGGCACCAAGCACTCCCATTGAACGGCCAGCCGCCGCAGCGTTAAACGCCTGCGCAGCCATGGCAGTTCCGAACCGGCTGAACGCGGCAGTAGTCGCAGTCACCGCCCCTGCAAGAGCAGCACCCACGCCAGTCGTTTTGAGCAGCACGAGCGCAGCCGTAGCAACCTGTACAGGCCCTGGCAGTGACCTGAATGCCGACACCGCAGACCCCACGACCGACAACACTGGGGCAAGCGCCGAACCGACTGTCTTAAACCCGTCGACAATGGCATCTGTAGCACCAGTCAGCTTGTCCGCGCCCGACCTCGCAAAGTCCTCCATCGGACCATCAATCAAGTCATACAATTCAAGCGCCAAAGTCTCAGCCGAGTTCTGAATACCAGCCAACGCGCCCGGTAGACCCTTCGACTTCGCAGCCGCAACCTCAGCCGCCGCACCCTGACGCTCAACAGCCGTAAGCATCTTGTCGTAACCAGCCTGGCCCTGCTCAGCAGCCACACCAGCCAAACGCATAGCATCCGAACCGAACAAAGTCGCAGTAGCAGCCTGGTAAAGCTCAGGCGTCATACTCGCCGCAGCCTCATCCAACTGACCAAACAGTGACGACATGCCAATGAACTGGCCCTGCGCGTCATACACAGTCAAACCGAGTTCTTCAATCGCCGCCTGCGCCGGCTTGCCCTGATCCGTCAACGACAACAGTGCAGACTTCAACAGTGTTCCCGCATCAGAACCAGCAATACCGGCATTCGAGAGGACACCCAACGTCGCCGCCGTGTCCTCAATCGTCAAACCAAACTGATTAGCGACCGCGCCGGACTGCGCCAAACCCGACGAAATATCCGTGATCTCAGCAGACGAAGCATTAGCCGCATTCGCCAACACATCGGCAGCAGTAGCCGCATAATCCGCACTCAACCCGAACGCCTGCAACGCCTGAGACTGAATAGTCGCAGCAGTAGCCGCATCAATCCCAGCCGCAGCAGCCAACTGCAACGTACCCTTAGCGCCATCCATAGCCTCTTGGACAGAGAACCCGCCCTTGGCAAGCTCCGTCATCGCCGCCGCAGCATCAGTAGCCGAAGTATTCGACAAACTAATATCGTTACCAAGCTCTTTAGCGCGGTCAGAAACCGCGGCCATCTCAGATGCAGTGGCAGACGACACTGACTGCATCGTGTTCAGCGTGTTAGTTAGATCGTTGCCGAGCGTAATGATTTCAGAGAACGCAGTAGCGGCACCAAATGCCACACCGAACGATGCGCCAATCTTTAGCGCACCAGAAAGCCCCCTGTTTAGTGCTGAGTTGAATCCATTCAAATCAGGACGTACCGCGATATCTAGGACTCCGCCGGCCAGGATAACCACCACCAAACTCTTTAAGGAACCTGAAAGCCCCCACAATGGGAGTGACGCGGCTCAGCAATCTCTATGAACTTTGAAAACAACTGTGATACCGTCACCACAAAGCAACGGACCTAAAGTGAAGGCGCGGGACAATGAAACGGATTGCAATCGCAGGAGCCATACTCGGCGCACTACTCCTCACCGGATGCACAAGTGAACCGGCATCGCCCACCCCACGCGAACAAGCCTGCGAAACCTTCAAAAACGTGACACCCGGATTCTTTGAAATGACCGCCGCAACGAATACGCTGGCAGACCCCAGCGCGTCTTCATCCGAAAGAATCGCAGCAATGAACGTGTCGCTCGATGTCATGGCAGGGCGCGGCCGAACCGCACCCTACACATGCACCGAAACAGCATTCATGCGCTACCTAGAAGACCAAAACATCAACTAAAAACCGAGCAGCGACGCAAGATCACGCGGCTTCACATTCTCCAACTTGCCACCACCAGCACCCAACCGCTCAGGCGGCTTAAACTCAGCAACCCGCTTCTCATACTGATCAAACCGGACCTTCAACACATCATCCGGCCGCAAAGCCACAGGAAACAGGAGAGGCGTCGGCGGAGTCTTATGGCCATCCCGCCGACGCCTCTCAGCATCTGCCGCACGCTGCTTCTCATCCTTCGGATCAGCAGTCCACGACGCATACTCACTGTTCAAAAAGAAGTCGAACCGATCCAAAAACATGGCCATATTCTCGGCCTCCAACGACCACTCCCCTGGCAGCCGTTGAAGCAGTTCGCTCACATCACGCCAGTCACGCCCACGCAACACTTCCCGCAGATTTAGCCCGTAGCGAGACTGGAAACCTGCGTATGCTGCGCCCCAGCCATCCCCTGAGAGTAGGCAGGCAAAGGCGCTAAGAGTTTCCCCTCAAACAATCCTGACAATTCGATCACCTTGTTGAGGACTGCCGCAGCTTGGGTGGCGTTTAGCCCGCCAATTTTCTCCCACAACTCGGAACCCTTATTGGTAATCAATGTCAAAAGCGTTTCGTAGTCCTTCTCGCCGGCCAATGCGAAAAACTTAACCGCATCCTCGCCAGTGAATGTGCGCCGAACCTCAGCGTCCACACCGAACAAGGTGATCGGATACGGCTCTTCACTGCCCACTGCAAGAATGTCGAGTACGTTGAACCGCTCCACCACTTCCGGAGACGATTCTGCAGCCACCGGGGGAACAACCTTTGCGGGCTGAACCTTCGGAGACTGCTTACGCGGGGTGCCTGGCATAATGTGAAACTCCTAAACTAGGTCGATCAGGGGGCGAGCGGGGACCAGTTGGTGATCGGGACAATAGGTGCCAATGCCCGAACCTCAAAGTCGAAACCATCCAGCGTTTCTCCACCGAACACGCGGGGCGGAGGAGTCGTCAGAGTCACGCGGGGGCAGTAGAAGCCGGCAGCGTCATCCTCATCAGTGAGACGGAAGATGAGAGCGAAGTCCTCATCGTCACCCGGCTCCCACTTGTAAACCTCGGTAGCGCCAACCTGGGTGATAGCGCCACCCTGGAGAGCGGTAAGAACCGTTGCCTTCGAGTAATCAGAGGCACGGAACTTGATGTTCTCTTCGAGGACACCCTTAATGACCTTGTACGGCGCGCCACGGCGATTCCATACGTTCAGGTTGGTGATGTCTCGGGACGGGTTGACCTCAAACCCGGTCTCAATGCCGCCATACGCATCCCACGTAACACCAGGCGCGCTACCAGTCGTCACGACAGGCGCGAAAGGATCAGCGGGGAGAGCGGTATCGGCAGGGGCACGGAAAACGTCGCCATCCAACCAAACAAATGCTTTACTTGGGTCCGCGTAAGTGCTCACGGGTAACCTCCTATATAGGCTCACACACTGTGAGCGAAAAATGAAACCCAACCAACACCGGCAAACGCCAAACGTCGATAGGGTGAAAGAATGAACCGCCCATTTAAGGGGTCCGTGCCGGCTTCTCGCGCTGCTTCATCTCAATAGTGACAAAAGCCCTATAGAGTGGAATATCTTTGCCACGCTGAAAGTCAGGATCAGGGACAATCGGCCCCGAATTCCATGCAGCCGACCACACAGACTCGCGGTACTTAATGTTCCGGCCCCGCCCGATGATCGCCCCAGCCATAGCTGCAATATCCCACGCAACCTCATCAGGGTCAGTCGTGCCACCCATGACGCTAATCGGCGGAACCCACGCATTCACCACAATCAGCGGACGCCGCAAGATAGGGTCGCCGCCAACATTGCCCGGAACACGGATAGTCACACACGGTGCCACAATCCGTTCAGGCAATTCGCGTGTAGTCACATTCGCCGGATTGACCAACGCCACAAACTCGTCTTTACTGAGCAGATACTCTCGGATCGCGCCAGGCGCAAACGCTATAGGCTTCGTCACGTCCTCGGCTTCCATCCTCGATACTTGCCACGAGACCGCGCCGCATCAGTAATCACAGCAAGCCCCGCCATCTTCGAAGTACCAAACTCCTTATAGATAGCGTCAGGGTCCGTGTCGACAACCTGCACATCGGAACCGTTCACCACGACATCAATACCGTCGCGGTAGTCGCCAGTCAGTACGGGTGCCATCGTTTGCGCTTCCTCGGCGATCTCACGCGCAATCTTCGTGCGGCCACTGGTGGTTAACTGTCGGGCTTCCTCGCGGGCCTGAGCAGGAAACAACGTAAACCGTGTAGAAGATGCCATTACTGCTTAACGTCCACCTTAGGCGACTCAGGAGTCTTCACCAACGGCTTAACCGGCTCAACCACAGGCAACACCTTCGCCTCTTTGCGCGACAACTTCTGATGCCGCACATGAGTCTTCGACCCCTCGACAGTCTGCACCGTATTACCATCAACCTTGAACTCAACAATCTCAGCCACTACGAACCTTCTCTCACATCTGAAGCGCACCGCACAATCGCGGCAATATAATTTGCTTTACGCGCACCCCGCGCCGGCTTACGTGCACGAGGGCGACCCACAACCTGATAGACAATGCCGTCACTATCACGGAACCTGTCACGCGAAGACGGAAACGGCAGCAACCCCGGATCAAGCAACAAAGTGAACGAAGATGAGACATGCCCATCCTCAAACTCAGTATTGCCCGAATCAATTGACGACGAAGACAATTGCCGCTGCTGAAGTAGCCCCGTCCACGGCACCTCGATAGGCGCGGCAGGAATCCGATTACCCGTAGACTCATCGACAGTCGCAACACCATCCACAAGCAACACCCACGGTTCCGGTAGACGCCGTGACATCAGCCGAGCACAATCGAAAACGCGCCACCGCCAGCAGAACCCAACATCGGCGACAAAGACGCCAACTCCTCCGCAGTAAAAAACAGTAGCGAAGGATTAGCCTCCGTATACGTTGTCGTGATCTCAGGGAACTGCTCAGACTTGATCCGAGGACCAATCTGCACCGAATCCCATGCCCGCACAACAGCAGACACCACAACACCCTTAACGAGCGCACCAGACAGTGAACCATCCAATAACGCATTGTCAAGGTCGGGGCGATGAGCACGCAACAGTGCCGACGCATACGCGATAAACGAATCCACACGCACACGGTCAAGGTCGGCCAGAGTTTCCCCCAGCCGACCCTCGACATCATCTATCCAGATCAGTGGGTCAAGCGGCGCTGTCATTACCCTTAGCCGGACGGCCAACACGAGGCTTCTCGACCTCAACCTCAGGCACAGAAACCTTCACGATCAGACCGCCAGCCTCAAGCCGATCCAAGTCCTCCTGCGAAACATCAGTGGGGACCGGGCGCGGAGCCATCAACTGCTCAATCTTGCCATTCAAGTGTGTAACCTGAATCAGCGGAGCTTTAACAAAATACGATGCCATTCTTGAAGTCCCCTATCAGACCGTGGTGATGATCTTAATTGCGGCACCAGGCTCTGCCACGAACGGAACAACATTGCGGCGCGCACGAATACGGTACCGGTCATTCAGTTCTTCACGGATGGTCTTCGTCTCGACAACATCGCCGGCGTAGCCCTGCCCGAGGGTTTCCTTGCCAATGCCACCGAGCGCGTTGGTGTCAATCAGCCATGCGCCCGCAGACGGCAGGTTGTTCGTCGGCAACAGGGTAAGCCCCGCAATGGTGAGGAACTGGCCAGTGTAGACAGTGTTACTGTTGTCTTCGCGGGCGATAGTCTGCGTCAGCTTCGAATCAGAAGCCAGGATTGCATGCGTAGCATCATCCACGACAAGCACATTGGGCTCATAGCCCATATTCAGTGCCGTAATCTTCGCCTTAGCGAGCATGATGTCACGCAGAATCTTCGCGTTAGCGTCATCGGTCCACGCGGCAGAAGCCTGCTGGGTAGCAGTGACAGCAGAAGCGATCAGTGACAAGGCTGTAGCATCCATCTGACGGACAGCCGAGTTGACCAGCTTCTTGAATGCTTCCTCGACACTGTTCATCGCGGAACGCTTGATAGCCTCATCGGTGATCTCGGCGTCCTGGCCCCACTTGACGACAGCGACGTTCTGAAGCACGCCATTGGAGATGCCGGTCAGCGGGTATTCGCCACCGGGAGTGATCGACTCAGGCTGACGGTCCGCGTACAGGGGGTCCAGGGACGAGAATGCGATAGCGCCACCGGAAGCCTCGACACGCTTGGTGAGAAGCACGTCCGAGATGAAACGCTGCGATGCGATCTCGTCTACGCGCTTAGCGACGAGCGCGGGGGACTGGAGGAAGCGGTTGGCAATGATGGAATCGCCCGAGTAAGTCGGGGCTCCAGCCGGGTAAGTGAAGCTAATATGAATCAGTCCTTAAGGAAGGAGTAGACATGCTCCGCATGCCCCTCAAATGAGAAAAGCCCCACAACGGGGGCTGAAAGATGAAGCGCAGAAACGAAAATCAGCGAAGCTTGACAACAACCTTGCCGCCAGCAGCAGCACCCAAAGCCACACCAACAACCTGATCGATAGTGCCCGCGCCGACAGTGGCAACAGAACCGCCAGCAGCACCAACAACATTCGCGCCAGCCGCAACAGCGCCAGTAGCCTTCAACTCATGCACACCGCCCGCATGAACAGTCACCTTCGCGCCCAAAGCCGCATCAAAAGCCGCAACACCAATCCACGCGCCAGTAGCCGCAGAAGTCGGGGCAACAGTCTGCTCACCCGAAACAAACACAAGCTGACCGGCCGTAACCGCAGCAGAAGTAACGATAGGAAGATCCGCGCCAGGCTTGCGAATCGGAGTGTAATCAGCCATTATTTGGCCTTTCCGTTAAGGGCAGTGGCATAGCCAGCCTGCCGGTAGAGTTCTTCATCATCAGTGAGCTGAGGAGTCGGCTGTGGACCCTGATGATCGACCGGAGCAGGCACGCGAGGCGCATTCGGATCAACCACCGGAACCACAGGAGCAAGCGTCGGCTGAAGGATCGCCCAATCAGCCGCCAACTCTTCAACATTGGAACCTTGAAGCCGGTCCACCCACGCCTGGGGAACCTGATTTTCGTACGCAAACTTGAGACGCAAATTCTCTGAAGCCTGAGCTTCGGCAGCGGCTTTCGCGTCAGCCGCCTGCTTCTGCGCCAACTGCAACTCCGACAACTTTGCATCCTCTGCGGCCTGCGCATCAGCAGCAGCCTTAGACTGCAACGCTTTCAACGCTTTCTCGGCTGCATCAGCGCGAGACCTTTCAGCCGCAAGAGCTTTCTTGCCACCCTCCCCCAACTCAGGTTCAGGCGTCGGCGTCGCGCCAACATCCGAATCGACAGGGGAAACAACTGGCGGGGTAGGGACCGAATCAGCGGCAACCCCGACAGGATCAGTGGCAATAACTTCAGCCGGAATAGGTGTAGACATGGGTGAAACCTCCATCGCGGGGGCATTGATGCCACCAACAGATCGCCTGCGGTGGCCTAACATCTCCCCGCGATGCGGGAAGAAACCTTGTTTTGGGTACAAAAAAGCCCCCGGAGCTACATGCTCAACGGGGGCCTTCCTGACCTGGAACTACATTGTTACGGCAACAGTTTTCGGCGCTTCACAATACCGTCACTGAGCATGCGGGCATCATCCAACACCGCATCAGAAACAAGAAACATGCTACCGTCATCGACTTCAGTGGCCGTCACATTCTGCGCACCCAGAGAGTCCGCGAGGACTGCCCCTAAGCCGTCGAGAACATACACGCCCGGATACACTTCGGAAGCATCAAACCCCGACTCCAAATAGTGTGTGACAGGTACTTTCACGACACACTCCTAGTTTTGGCGGGAAGTTCTACAACCGAGAACGCGATGCCCTTATCTGCGAGGGCGGATACTTGCGCGGGCGTAGGCGGCTTACGAAACACAACCTCCGCCACATCATCGACCGTCACTTGCCGGCGCACTTGAGCTTCCACATAACTGGAAGAGTAATGCGTCGTGGCGAGATAGTCGGCGTAACCGTCCGCACTATCAACCTTCGCGGCACGCACCGGGCTACCAGTGAACCTGCCAGGACTCCCCAATGATCCGGGAACGGTGTAGTCCATCATTCCCATCGAGTCCCCGACAGTCACTGTCATCGAATCTTTCACGTCATCGCGTAGCACGAGTGCGATTCCGCCGTACACGTCAGCACCCGACTTTTCGCCACCACGAGAACGCAGGTAGCCGTACACTGGCACTTCACTGTCTTGGCCGAACCATGCTTGTTCATAGTTGGCCCGGAGTGTCGGATCATAGTTTGCGCCAGATCCTGTCTCGTATTGTGTCTTATATCTGCCGTCGCGCATGAATGATGCGAACGAAGCGTCACGCATGTTGATTGCGACATTCTTGTCTTCGGCGAACTTGCGGAGACCGTCATTGGCGCGCTCCGACAATACTGCCGGGGTAACGCCCGCCTGTTTGGCTGTATCGGCAAGCAATGCTTCATTGTCCGCCAACTGTGCACGCCTCACACGGTCAATTGTCGTGCCCGTGACCTCATCCATTTTCGGGCGCTTCGGATTACGCTTCACCACCGGCATGGCTGTCGGCGCTGGCCCCTTAAGGTCTGGGACGAGCGAAGTGCGCGAACCGACACCAGTAGCAGGCCCTGTACGGTCCAACACGTACCCGTTAAGCCGCAGTAGCCTCATTGCATCATCACGAGACTCCGCAACCTCTAGGATACTCTCAGGCATCAACCGTGGCGTAGTCCTCGGATCACGCCCACGAGCACGAATCACCTTGCCCGCAACACCACGCTTAGTGACACCCTCCGTCGACGTCAACAATGACCGCCCATACACGTCCTGCCGTTGCAGCCTGCCAGTAGAACCAGCCGCCGAATCCAACCCAGTAGCACCCCGCCGAACATTCACAACCTGCCCTACATCAGCACCCAACCGGATAGCCTCAGCACCAGACCGCGTAAACGCCCTATTCTGCTCCGCCTCAGTAAGCGAATTGAAATACTTTTGAGGATCAGTCCGAATATCCTCGCTATTATCCTCAAGAGACGCAATATGCCGGCAGTCACAACCAGGATGCCTACGGAACGCCGAACTCGACCGATAAAACCTACCCGCAAGAATCACACACCGCGAACACGACGGCGGATTCAACATCCGCACATAACCAACATTCTTACGAGACGCAATCGCCAACTGGCTAGCAGAACGAGCAATATCAGCCAACTGTGTTTGCAACACCACAGTCAACCAATTAAACCCAGACTCCCACGCCGCCGACCTACCACGATCCTCAACACGCTCCGACGCATTCACAACCGCACCAAACATCAACGAATCAAGCGGACGCCCATCAGACGCCACACCCGCCATCGCCTCAGGATTAATAACCACATCAGGGGACACTGGAGTACCCAACTCCACTAAAGTATCCCCCACATACAAATCAGCACCCTTAACGGCCCTCAACTGAGCATCAACAACAATCGCCAACAACTCATCACCGTTACGCGCAAACCACGCATCAAAATCCGCAGGAGGACGACGACCCCACACCTCACGAGCAAACGCCAACACCTTCAACGTCAACCTCTGCTGCTCCCGATAATGCTGCACCGCCACATCAGGCAGAGACATCCACACCACCAGCATCAGTAGGCTCAACCGTCGACACATTCGCATCCACAGACACACCAGCACCCATGCCGTCCGAAGACCGAGCAAACCTAGCGGCCGGCGAAGAATCAACCTCCGCATCCGCCATAGCCTTCATCTGCTTACGCTGAGTATCCGAATACCCCAAATCAATCCACGTCTGCTCCAACGGAACAACCCCAGACTGATACAGTTTCACCGCCGCATCCGCTTTCTGCGCCACAGTCGGTGTCGACGGATCACGCCACACCGTCTCCAACTTGAAATCGCGGTCCTCAAGCTCAGCCTTGCCGCGAGTAAACATCAAACTCAGCCGCTGCACATCCTCCCAAGCCCCACCCAGATACGTCTGCTTACGCTCAACACGCTTCACCAACTGAGTCTCAGACGACTTGATAGCATCAGCAGACGCCGGATTAGACCCAGCAAACTGCATATAATGCGGCGGCAACGCGGCAATCTGCGAAACAAGCTGAGCCAACAACTTGATCGTATTATGAAACACAGCCAAATCAGACTCAGTGAAAGTACCGACCTTCACATTCGGATCTTCGTTAGCCCAAATCCGATTCTTCAACATCGACCACGCCGAAACCGGCGTACCGTTACGGTCCACAAAATCAGACTGCTTCAAACCAAACGCATACCGACGCGGCATCGCATGAAACTCGCCACTGATCATCATATCAGTGGCCATCTTATTTGCGGCATCCGCCAAATCAAGCAAATCATAAAACTCAGTAATGCCATCAGGGCGAGAAATACGCGGACGATTCACCAACGGAACAACAGGCACCACACCAAAATTGTGGTTATCCGGCGAACCGTCAGCCTCCCAACCACTCTTCCCCTTCAAAAACGATGCAATTGTCGTAGGCGTATACACAATCGTGTGCGCCACATCATCCAAATCAGTCCACTGCTTAATCGCAGCATTCACGCGCCGAGTCCGAGCATCCCTCTGCGCCCACACCTGAAACGGAGACTCAACAGAAATCAACGGAGGACGCCCAGACTCAGGATTAGACCCAACAGTCACATACGAACGCGACAACGCCAACGAATCCAAATGGGCCTGCTGAGACTGCTCATCCATCTGATTATACTGCCACGCATGCCACAAATCATCATCGCCAGAATCAGAATCCGCAAACCTGAAACCCTCAATATCCAGCCGAGTCTCATACGCGTCAGCAACCAGCCGTGCCCAGTTGATCACCAACTCGGCAACAGAATCACCCAACTCTTCACGCATAGCCTCAGACATGTACTTGAGCGGCTGATTGCCCTCATAATAATTGTCCCAAGACTTCAAATTCGCCTGATCCGCCTTGAGCCCCTTTTCTAAGACTGGGATCAATTCAACCGGTTGTATATCAGCCACAACGGGCCTCCCAATCGTTTAGAAACCGATCATCTTTGATGACACGGCTTGAAGTTCAGGCCATCCGGCCTCGTTCGTGTCCATTGCTGCCTCGTGCGCCACAATTGACGCCTGCGCAGCATCAATCTTTTGATGATCGGCAGGTTTACCCAACACATACTTTTGACCAGGCTTCGCGACCTTACGGGCATTCGCAATATGCACTGCCGTGATCGGGCACCCATCGTTTGAAATACGCCCAGTAGACAGGTCGACCTCAAAACGCCGGATAGCGTGATACATGCGGTCAATCCGCGCATTCGACCACTCAAACACTTTGTCCTGCCCGAACTGCAACGCCCAATCGCCAATCTCCGAATACCACCCAGACGGGTCACAATAAAATCGGGACACCTTATAGGTTGTGAACAGTTCATCAACCGCCGCACCAACCTCTAGACGCGGTATCTGCCCATTCCACTCCTGCGGATTCCAAATCGTAGGACGCTTATCCGGGCCATACCTCGGCGTGAACTGGAACCCATCGCGAGTCTCAGCACGAATAGCACTCCAGTCATTGTTCTCCGAGCCATCGAACCCAAGCGCTATCTGAGTGCCCGGAACAGGATTAGGCAGCCACTCGACCATATGAGACCACCAATCACGCCATCACCGGATGCTGCGCATAACGGGACTCCCACAAGCCATCCCTCAACCACGAACCCTGCCCATAAACCAACCTGTTACCAAAAAAACGTTCAGCCTGCGCCGGGTCCGTTTCATTCAACTCCGAAGCCTCAGCCTCAATAGAATCCAAAGACACCCACGGCGAACCCTCATACACATACTTGAGGATCTGCCGGCGCTCACGCTTATTCCCCCACGACAACTGCTTCGGCGGAATCCGATAAAACTTGAAAATGTCATCCACCCGAGACTCATACGTACGCTGCGCATACGAGTTTTCTGACGGATCCCACGCATTCGTCGTCTCCATCGTCCGACCACCCATACCAGCCGCGCCACGACGCTGAGCATCAGCAATACTAAGCATCTTATTCCGCTTCGTGTACAACCCCGTCTCGTCATGAAGCACAAACGACACAGGGTTACCAACACGGCCATTAGCAGACGACGACACCGCATCAATACGGTCGAAATCATCACCGGCATTCTCGCCCGCAATACGAATAAACCCCTCACGCACCTTCAACAGGTCCGACAAAGGCCCAGACAGTTTAATCATCGCAGTCAGGGGCCGATAAACATTCGCAACCTGATCCTCAGAAGTCGCCGTAAGCTGAATAATCGGCGAAGGATGCCGCATCCCCATCGGCTCAAACTCTAAATACGGGTACTCCCACCCGCACCCACACCCATGGTCAGCGCACACATAACCGTCATCCTTGCCAGCCCACCCAAGGAACTGCGAAGGCCCAACAGCCTCCAAACAAGCAATAGAAGCGGACCATGGTCCTTTTCCGAGTTTTTGGGGAGCGACAATCTGAGCGCGACGATAAGCGAACGCCTGATTCAACAACGGCTCAGTAGGCGACTTCCACTCAACACCAGGACGAACCCGATAATAATTAGCGCCACACCAATACTGCCAATCAGGCCACTCAAACTCACCACCACGGTTATAGCCATCCGGGATCTTGCAATGATGCTTAACCCACGCATCCGCCAAATCGCCAAGAGTAGGAAAATCGACTAAATACCCTTCACTGGCCGCCATCGCCCGCAACCGCCCTCAATCTTCGAGCCGAAACAACAGGCCCCTTCGCTTTACTCTCAGACGCAACAACAGGCGCATCAGCAGGAGAAATCGTCCAACCATTCTCACGCAAACCAGCCGGCGTCATACCAATCTGATCAGCCAAACGCTGCACAACATTCCCCAACGCCGCCGAAGCATCCAAAGCCTCCATACGCACCGAATAACGCACCCACAAAGCCACCGTCCGATGCCGCCACACCTCACGCGACCACGCATCAGCCTGCGGAGAACGCCACGCCGAACCCCACACCTCCAACTCGCGCTCCGACGCCTCAGGCAACGGAAACGCAGGAACCACACCCACAAACCCACCAACAGGCAACGAACCAAACGCCAACCCACGCCGATCAGAACGACCCGAAGACGGATCAGGCTGCGGACCAGAACGATTACGAGCACCACCACGACCCATGAAAACCAACTCCTCCACGGCATCGCGCCGGATACAAGAAAACCCCCAGACATCGCGTCCAGGGGCTAATGAAAATGAATGTCATGTTGAACGTCTGTACCCTCCCCATGGGCGACTCCCC